>Ga0316604_10000075_pt1 | contig 173054 bp, 161 predicted proteins | sample OWC_soil_day20_C_FD_207650 | JGI IMG/M metagenome (GOLD analysis project Ga0316604, IMG submission 207650) | Wetland soil microbial communities from Old Woman Creek delta, Ohio, United States - OWC_soil_day20_CT | ecosystem: Environmental > Terrestrial > Soil > Wetlands | place: USA: Ohio... | reverse complement strand
TGATATTTGCATTCCCAACTCGTGTGTGCTAATGTAGTCTTATCCATTGGATACCTCCCATGTTTTCTGATTTTGGCGGCTAACCGATTTCAGTATAACATGGGAGGTTTTTCCTTATAGCTAAAGCTTATTCCATTCCACTTGCAGAGCAAGTGGTTTATTTGTTTTACTTTGCAAGCAAGCTAAAACGCACTAAAGTGCAACAACAAAAACCATCTACTGACAAAAATCTTTTTATCAATAGATGGTAGATTATTTGGCGGGAGCGTGTAGGAATCGAACCCACCCAGGACGTAGTTAGCGCCCCGCAAACGGTTTTGAAGACCGCAGAAGCCACCAGGCCCCATCCACCCCCATGAAATATGCTGCGAATAATTTTCCCCTATTCACAGCATATACTAGTCTATTATACACTAAAACAGAAGCTGGGGCGACTGAACCGATAAACATATTTTCTACACACAAAAATGTCTTTACGGCTGATTCTTTAGCATACTACTGCTAAATATTACTTTCCGGCAGTCAACTTCATTACATCATCGGTTATATCTTGTCCGCCATAAACAGCACTGTTTTTATCTAACACTACCGTTAATCCTTTGGCTTCAGCAACCGACTTCACCGCTGCCATAACTTTGTCATTAATAGGTACCAGCAGATCTTGATTTTTCTGTTGGAGTTCTTGCTGAAGCTGCTGATAATACGCTTGTTTTTCCTGGTCGCTCATGTTGACGCTTTTGGCATCAAAATCACTTTTTGCCTGCGCAACTGCAGCATTCATCGTTTGTTCTGCCGCTGCCGTATCAGGATGCTGCGAAACTAAAAGCTGGTAATTCACAATACCTACCGCAGAAGAGGTTACAGCGGCAGCATGCGAAGTGCCAGTATTAAACCCAATTATACCGACTACCCCCATAACAAATAATACTGCCACCACAAAGAATTTGCCTTGCTGTTTAAAATGAATCATTTTTTTGACCTTCCTTCCTGCCGTTGGGCAATTCAATATGTATTATACTACCAGATAAATGTGACAAAAGTATGGCATTTTTACATCATTTGAAAATTTAATAGTTCACAACGCTTATCCGCTTTATTAATCGAACCATTGATACATTACATAAGCATCCACGAAACCTTTTTCTTTATGATTGTAAGCATTGTGCAATGTTCCTGCAATACTAAAACCACATTTTTCCCAAAGATCGATAGCCAACTTATTCGTAGAAACAACAAAATTATACTGCATTCCTTTAAATCCAAATGATTTTGCCTCTTTGAGGGAATGTTCACACATGATTTTTCCTATGCCTTCTCCGCGAGCATCTTTTCGAACAACATATCCAGCGTTACAAATATGTGATCCTAAGCCCGGCTGATTTTGTTTTATGAAATAAGTCCCAACAATCCGGTCTTCTTTTATTGCAACATAGGTCGCCAAAGGAGTCTCCATCCATATACGCCGACCTTCCTCTTTTGACATATCCGGCGAAAACGCATATGTGTCCCCTGTTAGAAAAGTTTCATGCAGAATCGGCCAAATTTCGTCAAAGTCCCGGTTGGTCGCTTGCTTTATTATAACCATTTATACAGCCTCCATTTCCTGTGCAGTTTAATTGGTTTTCTTGATTTCTTTAATTATTCTTTTCTCGTCTCACAACCGCAATCTGCCATTATTTCCTCTTCCGTACAGGTTTTTATCCCGGATTCCTTAAGTAGTTTGCAAAAAATCCCATCGCCTGAAACAAGTTGTCCAGAAAAGCTTCCATCATAGATCATTCCACAGCCGCATGAAGGAGATCGCGATTTCAAGATCGCCTCTTTACAGCCGATCAGAAGAGCGATTTGCAAGCTAATTTGGGCACCGGTTACAAATTCTGTTGTAAATTCCTGGCCATCCGCCGAAAACACTCGCCCTTTGCGCTGCTCCGCCGGCGGTCGTTTGGTCGGCATTCCGCCCAACACCTCCGGACAAATCGGCAGAGCCAACCCTCTTTTAACCATTTCGATTACTGCGGGAATCGGAAATTCCTGTCCGTTATACCTGCATTCCACTCCTGCCAAACAAGCACTGACGATGATCACCGTACCACCTCATTTGATCCAATTATTCTTCCTAATTTCCGTCCACTAGTTGCATTCCATTATATGGGCAAATTCTTTACATTTCAATATAACGCAAGCATAAAAAATAATTACCCTCCGTTCCAACAACGTGAGTAATCATTTTTTATAGTACCCTTAACTTGCATTTTTCCGCTCAATCTAGCCGACTAAAATTTAAAAACACCGATTGCGTTAAGAAACACAACAATCAGCAGAAAAGGGGATACATAGCGAATAATGAAATAGAACAAAGGCATTATTACTTTTATATTAAGAGCGCCATGGTTGGAAAACTCCAGTTCCAAGTCTTTCCTCTTAATACAGTAGCCAATAAGCAAGGAAGTCAATAGGCCGTTGATCGGCAGCAAAATGTTGGACGAAATATAATCAAACCAATCAAAAAAGCCCCTGCCAAAAAAAGTATACCCGCCAAGGATACTGTTCTTATCAACCGATAATGTAGCCAATATCCCGATCATCGCAATGCCAACAGCGCTGCCAATAGCCGCTTTCTTGCGTGACATGCCCCATTCCTCGGAAAAATAAGCTACCGGGACTTCCACCAAAGACAGCATGGCCGTGGTAGCTGCAATCGAAGTTAAGAAGAAAAAGGCAACTAATAAAATATTGCCCAGCGGCATTTGCGAAAACACCAGCGGGATTGTCATAAACAGCAGCCCCGGACCGGCACCCGGTTCCATGCCGAACGAAAACACCGTAGGAAAAATGGCAATGCCGGCCAGAAGCGATACAACCGTGTCCGATAGAGCCACCTTGGCTCCGGTCGCAAACAAATTATTGTCTTCTGTAAAATAGCTGCTATAGGTCATCATCGTCCCCACTCCCAGGGAGAGTTTGAAAAATGCCAGACCCAAAGCCGTCAAAATAGCCGCAGCCGACAGTTTGGAAAAATCAACCTGAAACAAGAAGTTCAATCCTTCTCCGGCCCCCGGCAATGTCAAAGCCCTGATATCACAAATAATGATTAAAACAAACAATAGCGGCATTAATGTTTTTGTCATTTTTTCGATTCCATGTTTCACTCCGGCCGCCAAAACGACGGCAACCACCGTCATGACAATAACCTGCCAAAGAATTGGCGAAAGAGGCCCGATAATCGCATCGCCAAACTGGCTTTTGGCCGTTTCCATTGTAATGCCGGCAAAATCACCTAGCAGCGCCTTGAATAAATAGAAATACACCCAACCTGCTACGCAGCTGTAGAAGAACATAATCAAATACGATGCGGCTACACCCATCGTACCGATATATTTCCACGCACTGCCTGGTTTCAGCTGGCTTAGCGCGCCAATTGCATTTTTCCTGGTTTTGCGTCCGATATAAAATTCGCCGAACATAATCGGTAAGCCCACAAACAGAATACATACGAGGTATACCAGCAAAAAAGCCCCGCCGCCGTACTCGCCCGTTAAATAAGGAAATTTCCATATGTTCCCCAACCCTACGGCAGAACCAAGGGTAGCAAAAAACACGGCCAGCCCGGAAGAAAATCCTTCTCTTTTTTTTGGTTCTATCCCCACTTTGCCCCCTCCTCATGATATCAACAGATCAGTCAGAGCCATCATACCAGTGATAAACTAATCTTGAAACCGAACCTAAAACTGGGGCAAAACAATACATATAATTATTTTGTTTTAATCTAATAAAATCATTTCTTCAGCAGAAAAAGATTTCAATCCTTGTTTTGCAAGATAATGCGATGCTATATTCGAAACTTCTCTTTTAGAAACCTCCGTTAATAAATGTTTGGACACAATCCCTCTTACTATGCTTGCGCCACATTCAATCAACCCATTGTCTTTTGCATGTTTGATAATCGTATCTCTGATATATTGCTTGTCTTCTGCAGTTAGTTCACGTGCGTTCTTTGAAAGGATTTCGTTATGCAGCAAATCTGCTGTAATTCCTGCGACAACCTGGTCATAAAACACCACATTTCTAAGCGTCAGCGGGCGAAAATTAACTGCTTTATCAAGATTAAATCGGTTACGGTAATAATGCAGCAAAAAGATCGAATTGATTATTGATACGATTGCCAATAGCCATGTATATATAAATTTGTCAGCAGGCATATAATATATAATCTCTCCAATAACAAAAAATGGGACAACAAGTCCTGCGAATATAAATGCCTTTGTCATTACACAACCCCCCTCTTTAAATTTATAAAATTTTATGCTATTTTTTACAATATTACTCATTTCATATCGAATATCGTCTTCTCATACTGGATTATCTAATTATATTTTATCAGAAAATTCCATTTCATATTGATATTTTTAAATATTTTTGCGTGTATAGAATAGACTATATCCCGTTTACAGAGAGTAAGAATTTTCACAATTGGTATCGCCAGAAAAGATGTCTGATAATTCAAATACCTATTTCGCAAAACCACTTCACGGGATATATAATTATAACATATTCGGATTATCAAAAAATTCAAACAAAGGAGTGGTCATTGTGAACTGGTTAACCAAAGCAATTCTATCTTGGGGTAACACGATTAATACAAGTCTCGGGTATGAAATTTATACGGAGCCGGTTGACCTTATCCTTTGCGAAGATTGTTATTTACCAGAAAAATCCAAAGATATGTTTAGCACGCAATTCATAGCGGATGTTGTTTGCAACGGTTGCAGATGCTCATTGTCGCCAAAATAAAAAAATCTATCTTCCGCAATAAACAAAAAATCAGTTGAGTAAAAAAGGGTTTGTGGCTAAAGCCACAAACCCTTGAATTATCTGGTGGGGCATGCTGGTTTCGAACCAGCGACCTCTTGAATGTGAATCAAGCGCTCTCCCGCTGAGCTAATACCCCTTTCAATAAACTTTATTCTTTTTTCTGCAAACACACTGTGCAATGTCCTCTTATGAGATACATTATATAACAAAACTGCAAAATAATCTACCGTGTTTCATTTCTTACACAAAAGACCATAAATTGTCTATTGTACTTGCAGTTGAGCCTTTAAGTTCACTTTATTCCCATAACAGTCTAATCGAGTGATTTCCTGCCCTTTATCCAGAACGACAACGGAGGGCGCTTTTTCAATTCCGTATTGTTGGGCTAAGCTTTTTTTGGTAGCCATATCAACCTTTACTATTTTGTAACTTTCAGACAGTTCCGTATTTGTTTCTTCTAATTGGGTGCAAAACTCCAAACTCTCATTGTTTAACGCATTGAAGAATGTTAATAAAACCTTCTTATTACTTTGCAAAACGTTTGTATTAAATGCATTCATCTCTTCAATGTAGCGTTCGGCAGCTACCGCCGCAGTTGCTCCATCACCGGCGGCAGAAACAACCTGTCTTAAATATTTTACCCTGTTATCACCAGCGGAATAAACACCTTCAAGATTTGTTTCCATAAGGTCATTTACAGGAATATACCCCTTTTGGTCCATTTTCACTCCACTATTTTTTAGGAAATTAGTCGCTGGGATCATGCCAACAAATAAAAATACTCCCTGGCAATTTAATTCTGAAGAACTCCCAGTTTTTAGATTCTTGATTCTCACTCTTTCAACATTGTCTTCACCCATAATTTCTTCAATCGTTGAATTCCAAATAAATTCGATTTTTTCGTTATTCAATGCTCGTTCCGCGCTTACTTTATTACAATCAAGGATCCCTTCATCATGGAGCACAACGACGCTTACTTTGCGAGCAAACTTAGTGATAAACATTCCTTCTTCGATTGCTTGATCACCACTGCCGACGACAACGACATCTTCTCCTTCAAAGAATTCTGCATCACAAGTCGCACAATACGCAACACCATTACCGCGAAGTCTTTTTTCACCCGGAATATTTAAAAGTCTCGGTTCGCTTCCACACGCAATAATAACAGCTTTTGCCGTGATTTCCTTGTTTTTTTTTGTTCTTATAATTTTTTCATTTTGTGAAAAATCAACATTTACGACTTCATCTTTTAAACATTCAACACCGAAAGACTCCGCATGCTTTTTGAAATCTTTCATTAGATCCGGCCCGCTAATATTGACATAACCAGGATAGTTGACGATTTCCCTTGTAGTATTTGGCATCCCGCCAATGGTCCCCTTATTGATAACTAGAGTCTTCAGTCTGGCTCTCCCACCGTAAATGGAGGCAGAAAGTCCAGCCGGTCCGCCACCAATTATGATCAAATCATAATTATCTGTCATTCATTTCCACCCTACCCTTTCTAAATATTAGTGTCCCTGCAAAAGTCAGGCGTTAAGCACCTCTTCAATTTTTTCTTCGACCTGTTCTTCTTCAACCGGGCCGGAGAGCTTCCCATTATATACACCCTCATTAAAAAACAGAATTTGAGGGACTCCTTTTAAAGAGAATTTTTGCAACAAAACCTTATCTTCCTCAACGTCAACATAATAGAAGCCAAACTTACCTTCGTATTTCGGTTGCAGTTCTTCCAAAAGCGGAACGATTTCTTTGCAGACATGGCAGGTTTTTCTTGAGAAAATCACCAAACAAGGAGCTTCATCTTCGTAGATAATTTGTTCAAACGTTGCATCCTTTAATTGAGCTAAAGACATATTGATCACTCCAAAACATTGTAAATTTTCGTAATCGTGCAATACTCTTAAAGAGCAGGGTCCAAAAGCTACAAAAAAGTTATTTCAATGCAGCCACTAGGCATGAATAGTTACGCCCGTGTCGTATAGCTTTCCTTCTAAAAGCAGTTTTACTTCATAGTTGCCGGATAATCCCTCTTTACTAATCATAACCGACGAATCAGCCGAACCATGTTGGAAAGTTCCGACGCATAAAGCCAACTCATCTTTCTCAGTTGTAGGTACCAAATATTTATGCGTGGAATTGTCCTCCCCAAAAAGAACTGCGACTACATAGGATCCTTCTGCAAAATGTCCAGTAATTTTCAGGCGGTCTTCTTCATCGTAAATACTGACCTTGATTTCTTCAGGCAGCATACCCCGCGAAGTTTTTGGAAGTTTCATTCCAACCTCGCTTGTTACACCCAGCGTACCGAGTAGCTCTCCCTTGCCAAAAGTTAAAACATCGTCTTCACAATAAAGTTTCAGCTTTTCCGCACGATAATAAGCACCCGGTACTTTCATTTCGTACATCACCTGATCATCCTTAACCTCAACGGTTATCGCATAATAAATCAAGTCTTTTTCTTCCGGTTTCCCCAAGTAAAAAACAGGCGGTTTGACGCACGGGACACCTTTAATATTACCAATGTCTCCGGAATGAACCATATAATGGCCTTCTGCGTAATATTCGACATTAGAGATGTGAGGGGCAAAAAATTCACTGCCGCGCTCTTTACCATACTGCCATACCTGCGTCACTTTTCTGGTCTGTTTATCAATTCGGTAACGAACCCCCCGCGAAAACTTTTGTTCGGCAGGGATATCCTGATCTGCATATTTGCTTCTCCACGCTCCATTATCAAAAACAAAAACATCTCCGTCCGGGAGCAGCATGCCGGAATGCTGTGCATAAAACCAATCAAATTCTTTTTCACTATCCGGTGAGAAAAAGTACTTTTCGACGAATTCCTGCGGCCACTTGTTAGGGTCCCCAAGAAGCCAATTAATTTCGTCAGTGTCAAAATCAAAATTTGCAAGGATATCTAAGTTGCGTCCTGAAATAGTAAGGCTGTTCGTCGCCTTATCATACCAAACAGAATTGGTATGTAACCAGTCATGGCTGCTGGACCGTGGTCCTCCTCCAGCATCACGGGGTAATATCGCTCTTAGATCCCAGGTTTTGATGATATTGCCTGTTTTGCGTTCAAGCATGACGCACATATCTTCGACAGTATCCCTGTCCATTTCTTCACTTAAGCAAACGAAATTCCCATCTTCCAATTCGATGGCATCATGGTGAATACCGCCAGGCATACGGTACTCGTTATAGATTTTGCCAATCATCCCCATCTCATAGAGCCCCGTCATGACATAAGGCAATTTCAGCAATCGCTCCGTTCCGACAAGCAATCGTCCATTACGCAGGCGCTTGATATCAAAGATCAGATTGATTGTGGTGTACCAGCGCACGTCCCCATTTAGATCGTATGCAACAACCTTCCCTCCGGCAGAAGGGCTGAGAATCATAACATGATCTCCGAAGTATTCAGGAGTAGTTTCCATCTTTGAGGGGGTCTCTATTCCTTTTACAAGCGGATCCGTTTTTATCTGAATGATTTTTTGCCCACCACTGCCGAGCGTCAGCACAATCGTATTTAAATAATCCGCGTATAGGCCATAAACCGGGATTTGATGCTCAGTTGCAGCAGAAAAGCGAAACTTCATATCGCCGGTTTCATCTTTTCCCTTAACGCAAATGCTCACGGTTTCTTCTTTATCCGTTTTAAATAGGATTAAAGCGGTTAATGGAGCAATGAGATAAGGATTTAAAACTACATAAGGATTCTCAAAGGTAAATGAAGCCGAATGATACTGAGACAAAAACTTACCTTCGGCTTCATGTTGTTTATTAATATAATGGGAATCGAACTGATAATCAATTGACATAAGAAATAGCCCCCCTTGTTTATTGTAAAAGTATTTTTTCAGTCCTTCTGGGTTCCTTTGATAAGTCTTTCTCCATTAACTGAAATCCTAAAGCCCCACAGTTCACATCTTCTATGTATCTCGATTAAAATACAGATAAACAATTCCAGAAAATCTTAACAAAATAAATATATTTCCTAGTCTCAAAGTCAGCAATGCCTCTTTCGTAGCATTTAGTTGAAAAAGATACCGGAAAGCACCTGTAAACTTTTTATTCGCAGTAACCGGCGCTTAAAGCAAATATGTATACAAACGGACTGCTTTAAGCGCCGTCCATCACCGGATTTAGTAGAAGAACTCAAACTTCGTCATAAACGTTTTGTTTAAACCATCACTAGTCAAATTAGTCAATCCTCTGTCCTTAATTTTAAAATCCTGATATTCAAGAGACATCACTGTGTTTTTTGCCAATACCTTTTGGTAAGCAAGATACCATACATTCACATTGTCTGTTCCATGCGTGAAAATATTGTAACTCTGGTTATTATACGCAACGGCTGTAGTATCAAATCCGCCAGCGCCATTCGGAATTGCTCCCGCATCTACACTGCGATAAGAAACCATCCAGGCATCACTACCCACTTTTGCCGGATTAACTAACAGAGCTGCTGAAAAATATGTGGTCGTTTGTTTGGTATTACTCAGCTGCACCGACCAGCCTTTCGGATGATTGGGCAATCCGGATGCTCCATTTAAACTACTGGATATAAAGTCGGCCAGCAGAGTATACCCGCCAATTTTGTAATTCGCGGCAGCAGACCAGCCTTTTGAGCTATCAAACGCGCCTACATTGGTGTTCAATGTTCCTAACCCTGCTGCGGTACTGGTCCCAGGGATATCGGCATAATAGTATCCCGCTTTAATTCCCAATTTCTTGTTGATTTGGTACCCTAACTCTGCTGTGCTAAGTTGCTGCGAATTCCAAGCATCTGCAGTAGATCCATTTTTAAATGTCTTAATATTGCCCGTCCAGCCTGTAAATTGGAACTTGCCCATCTTCTCTTTAATCAAAACACCATCAACATCCATGGGTTTCCCAATTAAACCATTTCCGAAAAAATCCAACGCAGAACGACCAGCGCGTATGCTGTCAATACCGGCAAAATTCTTATACGTGATGTTCGCTATATCAACATATACTGTTGACCCAGGGCCGGCATCCGTGTAACCAAACTTATTTCCGCCCGCGGTTACCATACGTCCCGTAAAAGAAGCATTTTCATTAATGTCTCCCCATACTTTGAAGCGTTGGCGAAATTCGAAACGATCTGCACCATCCAATGCTTTTACATTGGATGGGCCTGGATTATCCGTAACATAGCGCATGCGAGTGTCTCCGCCAAACCAGACTTTCGTTTTGTTTTCCACCTTGGCAACGCGAGTTGCAATTTTATTCATTTCCAAGGCAAATTCCATCGCCAATTTGTCAATCAGTGCTTTTTGCACTGGCGATACTTTGGCCTGACTATTCAATGCTTTTTCTACGATTTGTGCCATTTCATACCGGGTCATGGTTTTATCGCCCATGAATTTTCCGTCTTCATAGCCATCAACAATCCCAAGTCGAACTAATTCTTTCACAGCCGGATAAGCCCAATGATCTTTCGGGACATCATCTCCTGCCGGTGCAGCCAATACCGTTCCGCATAATGATAATACGAACATTAAAATAACGATGATGCTCAACTTTTTTCTCATTCTTTCCCCTCCAAATTCATTTCAACCAACTCATTACGCCAGCCAGCAGTCCCATTATTCCCCCTTCATTTTTTTCTCGTGACCTTTGGTAGATTATCCAGCAATTTCAGTATGTTTTTCTAGTATAATACTCATTCTTTACTTGACTTAAGGGTAAAGGTTCCCATAGCCCGCATCTTTTCCAAGTCCCGATTGAAATAAGCGTGCATAATAAACAGCGCGATCAACATCACGACCGTGCTTCCGATGCCGACATACATGAGCGCCAATTTTAAGCCAATTTTATCGGAAAGGATCCCTGAAAGAAGCGGTCCAATGGAGCTGCCTATTAAATGATTGCATACAGCGATGAGACTGAAGACGCTCGCTCGCATAAAAACGGGAGATAAATCCTGGCAAGTAGCGGCATTATTGACAACAATACCCGCCATCATGGCCCATGCAAGGCTCCAGAAAACGCATACAATCATAAATTCCTTACTATTCAATGCCGTAATTAATGCGACGCACATCAATATAGCCAACGTAACATTGGTGATAATCCGTCCTCGGGGATGTTTTTTGAGAAAATAATCGCCTAAATAGCCAAAGAGTATCGGTCCAATCGCCGCACAAAGACCCATAACCGCAACTACTGCACCTGCTTCTTTCACGTTCATTCCAAAGGTCCGGGCAAAGTAGGAAGGAGCCCAACTTACGATACTCATCTGCACGCAATACTGCGCACTGCCAAGCAGGTAAACGGCTAATAGCGCCTTTGAACTCACTACGTACTTAATCACATCCAATACTTTTACCTTGGGTGCTTTAGGCTGGCCATCATCAACTTTAGCGGCCTTATAATCCGGCATAAACCAAAATAAAAGTGCTAATATAATGCCGGGGATTGTCAAGACTCCAAACACGCTCTTCCATCCATGGTTGTATGCCAAATACCCGACAAAGGCAATTCCGGCGCTATTTCCGAAAACAATCGCGGTAGTAAAGAGACCATTCATCCGTCCGCGTAATGTTTTGGGAAACCAAGTACTGATAAAAGCTGCCGATGCCGGACCGTAACCCGCTTCACCTACACCAACAACAGCCCGGGCCGTCAGCAATTGACCATAATTTTTACACATTCCTGTAACCCACGTTGCCAAACTCCAGACAAAAACCATGACCGCAATCAATTTACCTCGGCCCCATTTGTCCATTAATAACGCGATGGGGAAGACAAAAATACCCAGTGAAACCGTCAATGCCGACATAAGTCCCCCACCTTGAGCATCCGTCAACATAAATTCCTTTTTAAGAATAGGCAGTAAAGCAGCTACCGCTTGTCGATCAGCATAATCAAGGGCCATGGTCAGCCAGATAATACCAAACCAAAAATAAGCTTTCCAGCGTGAAACCTGAAATTCCGCTTGTGAATCCGTACTCACTTTATCCTGTTCACCCTTAGTTGTAGGTTTTGTTGTTTCCTGACTCATACGTTGCCTCCTTCTTTTTCGGCACTCAACAAGATGTATCTTTATGAACTGCCAAACTACTCTGTTATTTCACAACAAATTCCCGTTATTCCAATCTAAGAAAGGACTTCTTTTATCAATTCCATCATTTTCTCGATGAGTTCACACATTATTTACCCCTTTCCACCGATTATATCTTTTCCATAATGAGCGTGTACAATTTTACTCTCGTTCTTCAAATACTGGCATTTTGCCCATGCCTATAATGATCCGACCATACATTGACATTACCTGCCTCCTCATATTATTATATGTTATGTTATGTCGTATCGCAACATAACTTTGTTACTTATTTCGCTATCTTTTTATAAAATCCTTTAAAACATTTCATTCTTTTAAATATTTTATAAATTTTTTAAGTTTTCATTCCCGTACATTCTTTCAGCACTTAGCTATTCGGGTGCACAGATTACTAAAAGGAGTTTCTTGTTTCTTGACGAACAAATACAGTTGATCCTATTTCTATTAAATTCTTATATTTTATTAGAATGATTTATGAGGTACTAATGAAAAAACCGAGTTTAAAACACCATGATTTAAAGAATACCAACCGCTCTGTTGTCTTAAACCTTATTTTAAAAAATCAACCGATTAGCAGAATTCATCTTTCAAGTCTAGCCGGTCTAACCCATGGCACAGTTGGAAAATTGGTCAACGAACTGATCAACTGTGGTTTAGTCGCAGAAATCGGGAGCGATACGACTACAAAACGGTTGGGCGGTCCGAATCCCATTCTGCTTAACATAACTAACGGCCCCCTCTGTGTAGCAGCAATACATATCGGAGTGACCTTCTTATCTGTAGGGTTGGTTAGTTTAAATGCCAAAATGCTTGACTATGAGACTTGTGACCTTGATCGCAAATGGGATGTTGAAACACTCCTTGCAAAAACGATAGATACATTGCAACGTATTGTTCTCAGACAAAATTTAAATTTTCCCGCCGATATTCTCGGCATCGGGGTATGCGTAGGGGGGATTGTTGACTCTGAAACAGGTACGGTTTGCTGGCATGATATTCCGTTCATGAGAAACATGCCTTTAAGAAAATTATTGGAAGAAAAAACAAATAAACCTATTTTTGTCGATAATGTTATTAACGCTCAAGCTTTGACTGAGTCAATATTTGGCTGCGGACAATCATCAGATAGTTTCGTCTTTATCCTTATCGCAGGTATTGTCGGATGCGCAACCATCATCAACGGTCAGATAATTCAAGGACATCGGCATAGCGCCGGACAAATCGGGCATATTGTTGTTGATCCCAATGGACTGCTCTGCTCCTGCGGCCAACACGGGTGTTTGCAAACTGTTACTACTCATCGTTCCGTCTTAAGCCGGGCAAGAGAACTTTTCGAAACAAATACATCTCCGTACCTTAAAAAATTAGTTTCCTCCTCCGCTGAGATTACGAAGCAAACAATAATTACGGCTGCCAAAATGGGAGATGCAGAATGCACAAAGATACTTGAACTTAGAGGACAATACATCGGACAAAGCATTGCACAAATTGTGAACTTAATTGATCCAGCGGCTATCTTTTTAGGCATCTATGTCCCGAACCCGAAATATTTTCCATCAAGCCCTAGCAACAAAAACTATATTGAAGAACCATCCGTAAACGAAGCGGATTACATTCTTTCTGATATAGAAATGAATTCTTTAATGATTAATTATACAAACTCTGCTTACTTTAAAGCTAACTTGATCCAGCCCGAATTTATTGTTTTAGGACATGAAAGCACGATTATTGCCAGCGCAACTATTGCAATTAATAAAATTTTTTCAGATGATTTTAATTCTGCCTCGTTATTTTCCTCCGATATTACAAATGAATAATTGTGGTATGTTTTGAGATCCCCCATTCAATCTCATACGAAAAAAGTTACTTCGACTATGCGCTCCCTTATATTTCAAAAACGTATATAATAACTGAAAATAAAATTCTAAATTAAAGTGGGGTTGTGACAAACTTTATTTCAAGTTTGTCACAACCCCACTTTGGTTCAATTCTGAATTAATTACCACCCATACACAATCCGGCCAGCTGTAAAGCCAGCCGTTAACGCTATCATTCCCAGTAACGTACAATAATCACGAAACTTTAGCCCCACATCCGTGGAAAAACTGCGCCGTCCGGCGCCGAAACCACGCAATTCCAAACTAAGAGCCATTGTTTCCGAACGGCTTACAGCCCGCAAAACCAAAGGTCCAACCAGTGCCAAATAGGAAGTAAAGCGCCGGACTATTCCGCCCTTTCCCGTATAGCCGCGACAAGCCTGCGCCTCGCGCACCGCCTTGCTTTCTGCCAAAAAATCCGGAATGAAGCGCAGAGCGGTCGTAAACATAAAGGCATACTCTTGCGGCACGCGGCATTGACTGACCAATGCCGTGGTCAGACTTTGCATTTTGGTCGTAGCTAAGAGAATAACAAAAACGGTTGCCATATCGATCATTCGCAATCCGCCCGCAATTGCTGCTTCCAGTTCGCTTCCCAGTGCATATTGCACGAGGATAAGAACAACAGCAAATCCGGTCAAACTTAAAATGCCTTTATAGGTCCGGCCAAGAAGTCCGCACACCGCTAAGGTCACAACCTGCGCGACCGCTAAAAGACCTAAGCCGGGTAACGATGTCAACAACATGGCCCAAATCGAAACCGCAACTGTAAACACCAATTTTGTGAGTGGCGCTAATTGCTTCATTACATTCTTCCTCTCTGCACTCGTTCAGCAATCTGTTGGCTGAGTTCCGTTGCTGTCAAAACCGGAAATACTCCATATTTCGATAATTTGCGAGAAATATTCATTATGGCCGGCGCCCGCAAGCCCCATTTCCGTATATCATTGCCTTGTGCGAAAAGTTCCGCAACCGGTCCGTCAAACACTTTGGCCCCCGAAGCCATAACCACAACCCGTTTCGCATAGCGGGCTAATATGTCCATGTCATGCGTCACTAAAATAATCGTTTTTCCTTGTTCATTCAACTCGGTGAGTATGCGCAGAAGACTTTCTTTTTCTTTGGCGTCCTGGCCGCTGGTCGGTTCATCCAAAATCAAGATGTCTGGCTTCATCGCCAGTGCAGAGGCAATGGTTACCCGTTGCTTCTGGCCGCGCGACAGGCTGCGGGGATAGACATCCGCCAAAGCAGTCAACCCGGTTTTTTCCAATGCCTCCGCGACCGATGAAGCAATTTCCGGCGCGGAAAACCCGAGTTGTTCCGGTCCATAGGCAACTTCCGACGCAACCGTATCGCGAAAAATCTGGCTGTCCGGATTTTGAAAGACATAGCCGACATGACGGGCAATATCACCCGGAGATTGACTCGAAGTGTTTACTCCGTTCAGGACAATTTGGCCGTTCGCCGGTTTGATCAGTGACATCACCAAACGCGTCAATGTTGTTTTTCCGCTGCCATTCCGTCCGGCAATCGCTGCAAATTCGCCCGCCCTTATGCATAAAGATACATTGTCAACTGCCGGTTTCCCCGGCTGATAGTGATAGCTTACACCTGTCATTTCAAGCACTGCGGCTCACCTCGCCTGCCTCTTGCAATACGGCAGACAGTTCGCGAACCGCATCCGCCTCACACCGCCATGCACCAAACCGGCAGCCGTGCTTCTCGAGAAGAAAGCGCAGTTCCTGCAGCGGCGGAATCACTTCCTGAAATAAACTTTCCTCACTCATTTTTCGCAAGGCCGCTTCCGGCTGACCGGCAACAGCAATGCGTCCTTCCATGAGCAAGACAAGTTGATCGATATAAGGCAATACTTGAGCAATATCATGCTCAACGACCAGAATGGTCATTCCCTGTTCATTCAACTTGCCAAGCAAACTGTATAACTCTTCCGTCCCTGCCGGATCAAGCGCCGATGCTGGCTCGTCCAGAATTAATATATCCGGTTTTGTGACTAACGCACCGGCTAATGCCAACCGCTGCTTCTGTCCCCCGGATAGCCCTCCGACTTCACACTGTTCCCGGCCGGACAAGCCCACCAATTGAAGAGTCTCCCGAACCATTTGCGGAATAAGCTTTCGATCAACGCCGGCATTTTCCAACCCAAATGCAACCTCATCCTCCACCGTCATCGCGACCAGCTGGCTTTCATAGTCTTCCAAAACCAAAGCGACGTCTTTCGCCAACTCTCCCATCGTGCTATCCATGGTCTGAATGCCCTGAACCACTACCGTTCCGCCGGTACGGCCACCGAAATAGTGCGGTACTACTCCTGCAGCAGCCAGACAAAATGTCGTTTTTCCTGCTCCGCTGGGACCAACAATTGCGGTAAAAGATCCTTGTTCTACTTCGAAGCAAAGTTTCTCCAACACAACTCCACTTTTAGGATATGCATACGAAAAGTTTTCAAAAGAAATTGCTTTCACTATTTTTCCTCCCTGCCGGTAAATAATTTTTGCGCCGGGAAATACAGAATTTGCGTGATAACCGTATTAATTGCCGCAACACCGAATACCACCGGCAGCATTCCATAGAGATACACATTCATCGGCAATGACATCACTACTTTTAAAATGGTTACGAACGTCAACCCGCTGGCAACAGTGCTTAACGCTGCACAGACACCCGGACGAATATTCAAACGGCCAATCACCATATTAAATGACATATTGACAATTGTCGCACAGACAATCGCACCTACCAGTTCAGCGGCCAAATTGCCGTAAGGAAATGCTGATTTGGAAGTCGGGACTTCTACCGCGCCCGCCACCAAACCAATCCCCATTGCCTGCCCCATGGTCGGCTTAGTCAAATTAATGGCAATACAGTACATCGCAATCATCCAGTTTGGGGTAATCCCATCAATGCTTGGTGCAACCAAGCGCAGAATGGCTCCGATCGCCAGCAGCAAAGCCGTAACCGTTAACCAGCGGTATTTGCCCCCTTGCGCAACCGTAACCCTTGTCAATTCCTGTTCATTGTTCATCATACTGTACTCCCCCTTCTCAATTTTTACAAAACAAAAAACCCCTCATCCTAATAAATAGGGACGAGGGGTTAACCCGCGGTGCCACCCTGATTGATTGTGCAAGCACAATCCGGCTCATACCAAATACGGGAAACAAGCAAATGTTCCGATATCGGCTTCCTGGTAACGGCGGAAGATCCCCGACAGTGCCTACCCCGCACACAGCGGCTCAGACTGTATCTCCCAGGCCCATTCGACATATCGAGCAGTGCCGGCCTTCCACTATCGCCAGCTCGCTGAAACCCTCTTGCTATGTGTACTCTTCCTGGTCATTGATGATTGCAATATAGTGTGATTTGTTATTTACTATATCAGTTTTGGAAAGGGACTGTCAATACCCTGCATAAATTTTTTTAGCTGCCGAAATATGTCTTAACCAGTAACCGGCTTGCGATAGAAAAACGGCAGATAACTTTCAAAACCCATTTCCCTAAAATTCAGTATGGCTTCTGTTCCGCCCACAAACAGTACGCCGCCTGGACGCAGCGCCTTAAAAAAACGCCGGTAAAGAGCATTTTTTGCTTCTTCCGTAAAATAAATCACCACATTGCGGCACAAAATAAGATCGAACCCATCTTCAAACGCATCCAACAGCAGATTATGGCGGTTCAACTCTACGCGTGACCGGATCGTTTCCTGCACGAGATAAGATTCATTCTGTACGGAAAAATAGCGTTTCAAGCGTTCCACTGTCACATTTTTCAATTCATTGGCCGTATACAAACCTTGTTTTGCTTTGTTTAACATCTCAACATCCAGATCCGTTCCCAAAATGCGATGGCGTACCGAAGGTGTCAAATGGTCTAAGGCCATGGCCAAAGAATATGGTTCTGCACCAATGGAACAACCGGCACTCCAAATATTCAGGCGCTGCCTTTTCGTCAATAAATGGGGGAGTACAACAGACTCCAGTTCATTAAACTTCTCCGGCGTACGGAAAAATTCAGTGACATTGATGGTTAAGTAATCGATGAAGGTTTTGTATAGTTTCGCATCTTTGTCGATTTTTTGGAAAAAATCCAGGTACCCTTCCGCATGATTCCGGTGTGAAAAATTGGTAATCCGGCGCTGCATTTGTGCCGGCTTATAATCATTTAAGTTAATTGATGATTTTGCAAATAGCTTTTGTTTAAAAAGTTCCCATTCTTGCAATTCAGTCACAAAAGATCCTCCATCATTCCGTTCATTTCTTCATTGTATTCTTTTTGGTTCTGAAATGGCGCCGGCTACTTCACCGCCAGCCCGTTCACTGCGCAGAATAACAATATCGACCCGCCGGTTTTTCGCGCGGTTCTCCTCTGTGCTGTTCGGATACAGCGGATGATATTCGCCATAGCCAAGAGAAGATAAACGATGCGGATCCAAGTTATGTTTCTGGATTAAATAGCGCGTCACAGCAATGGACCGTGCGGACGAAAGCTCCCAATTCGACGGAAATTGCATGGTGTTGATCGGCAGATTATCGGCATGGCCCTCCACGCGGGTAAAATGATTGGAACTTTTTAAAACAGCGCCTACCGTATCAAGCAACGGCAAAGCATCCCGCCGCAGATCGCCGCTCCCCAAATCGAAAAGTACGCTATCCAAAAAACGGATTGTCAATCCCCGTTCATCAATAAAAATAGCCACATCTTTCGGATCAGTGATATTGGCCTGCAATTTCTGGATAATATCGCGAAATTCCGTCATTTCGTCCTTGGCTTGATCAAGCGGTATCGGCTTGCTGATCGGCCGGTCGCCCGAATACTCCATAATCAGATTCGTTCCGGCTCCGTCCGTTTTCAATGCGCTTTGCAATGACGATTTCAATGCATTAAATTTTCTGGTGTCCGACGAACTCATGGCATACATTACGACAAAAAAAACCATCAAGAGCGTAATCAAATCAGAATAAGTCAATAGCCAGCGTTCGTGACTGCCATTCCCATGGCTATTCCCCCGGCCTCTTCTTGGCGCCATCCCTAAGTCCCCCTCCGTTTTCTACGGACTTCCATGCTTATATTAATATATATCGCACTTTTTCGCCAGAAACATAACCCTTTTCAGCAAAAAAATTCGCCGGCCTGTAAATAGGCCGGCGAAAAATGAATTTACTTAAGAACAGCTTCAACAGGTGTATACTGCATGCCCAAGGCATCGGCAACCGCCTGATACGTCACTTTCCCGTTAATCACATTGAGCCCTGCAGCTAATCCAGGGTTATCCAGCAGTGCTTGACGGTAGCCCTTATTTGCGATTTGCAATGCATACTCCAACGTAGAATTCGTCAATGCAAAAGTGGATGTACGAGCAACCGCGCCCGGGATATTGGCAACCGCATAATGCACCACGCCATATTTGGTATACGTAGGATTGCTATGCGTGCTCACATGGTCACAGGTTTCTACCGACCCCCCCTGATCAATCGCCACATCAACAATAACGGAACCAGGTTCCATTGTTTTTACCATATCCGCAGTAACCAGTTTCGGAGCTTTGGCGCCCGGCACTAATACTGCCCCAATAAGCAAGTCGGCTTTTTTAACCCACGAGGCGATATTGTAACTGTTTGACATGACGGTAACAATCCTGCCGCCAAATAGATCATCGAGATACTGCAGGCGCGCTGCGGAACGGTCGATGACCGCCACCTGTGCTCCCATCCCCACCGCTACCTTGATCGCGTTCGTGCCAACAATTCCGCCGCCAATAATCACGACCTGCGCTGGTTCAACGCCAGGCACACCGCCCAGCAGCACTCCTTTTCCGCCATATGGTTTTTCCAGCAGCTGCGCCCCAATCTGGACTGCCATTCTTCCAGCAACCTCACTCATCGGCGACAGCAGTGGCAATGTATGATCCGTGCCGGTAATTGTTTCATACGCAATACCAATTACTTTGTGATTGAGCAATGCCTTGGCCAACTCAGGTTCCGGCGCCAAATGCAAATAAGTGAATAAAATTTGCCCTTCATGAAAAAGATCATATTCAGCCGGCAACGGTTCTTTGACTTTCATAATCATTTCCGCACGGGAAAAGATTTCCGCCTTATCCGACAAAATTTGCGCTCCGGCTTTTAAATAACTTTCATCAGTAAAGCCGCTGCCAATTCCGGCATTACGTTCCAACAAAATCGTATGCCCCGCCTTATGCAGTACTTCAGCTCCGGCAGGAGTCAATGCCACGCGGTTCTCATTATCTTTGATTTCTTTTGCTACTCCAATAATCACAAAAAATCCCCCCATCCAATATCTTTCGTCTCTCATACCATTTGATAGCAGCAATATTTTTTAATGAATATACATAATAAATATGCATAAAGCATGCCAATCGCTTTTTAAAAAAATTGCATTCCTTCCTGTATGCGAGTTTTGAATTAGAAAGAAGTAGAAAACCAGCTAACGCAAGTCATTTATGTGATATTTCATTGATTGCAGAGAAAAATCGCGAAGCAGCATATAGAGTGCTAAAAGAAAAATTGTAACGAAAAGTTTCCACCGTTTGGAAATTATTCGTTACAATTGGAATGATATGTTTCCATAAAAACAGCTATTCCGGCAGTAATTATTTGCAGGCAGCGTTCACCGCTTTGAGCTGTTTTTTAGCGGCTACCTGTTCTTTTAACCAGTCATACCAAACAGTTAAACCTTCACCGGTACGACAAGACACCGGCAATAAGGTAACGTGCGGGTTCAAACTGGTAATATCTTCAACAGCCGCTTGCATGTTAAACGAAGTGTAAGGCAATAAATCGGTTTTATTTAATACAACCGCACTGGCCTGTTTGAAAATCAGCGGGTACTTCAGTGGTTTGTCTTCGCCTTCCGTAATGCTCAAGACAGTCACTTTAACGTCTTCGCCGATATTGAACTCGGCCGGACACACCAGGTTTCCCACATTTTCAATGACGATAAGATCCAGCTTATCCAAATCAAGACGATCGAGAACGCTCTGCACCATATCGGCATCCAAGTGACAGCCACCGCCGGTATTGATCTGGATAACCGGCACTCCGTGGCCTTCAATCCTCTCAGCATCTTTGGATGTAAATAAGTCACCCTCAATGACGGCAATGTGGATCTCTTCTTTCAGCGCGGCAATCGTCTGTTCCAGCAAAGATGTCTTTCCCGAACCCGGAGATCCCATTAAATTCAACACAAAGATGCCCTGGCCGGATAGCCGGTGATGGACATGGTTCGCAATTTGATCGTTTTTATCCAGAATGTTGGCCATTACTTTAATTTCCATCTATTCAACCTCCAGGTGTTCTACTTTTAATTCCCGTCCCGACAGAATTTCAACTGCGGCCGAATTGCATTCCGGACAATAAAAGCGATAATGATCAATCGCAAATTCTCCGCCGCAATCCCGGCAGCGACCTGTCAAAGGTACGACAGTCACTTCCAACTCTGCCCCGGCCGCCGGCGTATCGGCCGCTAATGCCGTAAAGCAAAATCGCAGTGATGCCGGTTCTATTTCTGTCAGTTGTCCAACCAGCAAAGAAACCCGAAGGATTTTCGTTGCATCATTCTGGGCGGCAGTATTTAATGCTATATCAAGGATCCCCTGTGCAATCGCCATTTCGTGCAGAAATGCCACCCCCTATCGTATCTTACGTCTCTTCATTTGTGCAAAACCTCAAAGTCGCGTAATACAGCCTGCATTACCATAATCGTACTTACAGCCCCGACTCCGCCCGGTACCGGTGTGATTGCCCCTGCCACTTTTACGACTTCATCGTAGTCTACGTCACCGACAATCCCGCTTTCGACTTCATTGATGCCGACATCGACCACCACAGCGCCAGGCTTTACCATCTCCGCTTTAACCAGCCGCGGATACCCCACAGCGGCAACAATAACATCCGCCTGACGGACAATGTCCGCTAGATTGACGGTTTTGGAATGGCATACCGTAACCGTAGCATTGCGGGAGAGCAGCAGATGAGTCATCGGTTTTCCAACGACATTGCTCCGCCCAATGACTACCGCATGACGTCCGGATAATTCAATTCCATAAAAATCAAGAATTGCCATTACCGCACGCGGTGTGCTCGCGGCCCAAACGCTTTTCCCGGAAGCAAACAACCCCACATTATAAGGATGGATGGCATCTACATCTTTCTGCGCCAAAATCCCTTCACCGATAATATCCGCATTAATGTGCGCCGGCATCGGCATCATTGGGATAATTCCATCAATATCCGGATCCGCATTTAACTTGTCAATCAACGCCAGCACTTCCTCTTGCGGCGTATCGGCTGGCAAATGGTATGGATGGGAAGCCATCCCGATAGATTTTGCCAATTTATCCAACCGGTTCATATAAATCCGCGATGCCGGATTATCGCCAACCATGATAATTGCCAAGCCACACGTAAACCCTTTATCTTTCAATGCGGCAACTTTCGCTATTAGGTCCCCTTTTTCGGCTGCAGCTACTTGTTTGCCATCTAAAATAAGCGCCATACGATTTCCTCCTAGTATATTAATATTCGACAACCCAATATAAACTGTTCACTGCATCGGCACGCAACATCCACTGGTATTTTCAATATTAATTCGCTAGTTTTTATCAATTTCCTCCCCTCCAATTTTTTGCCCTGATAGCGGTATGGTTCACTCTAAACGAACCAGGGGCAATGCCGACGTTTCGGCATTGCCCCCGTTGCTATTCTTTAAAAATGATCTAATTAGATTTACACGATCCCAAAGACCAGGTATAGAACTACTGCTAAAAAAGCCATCGTTGTTTTGATGCACGTCATTGCAAAAATATCGGGATACGATTCCTTATGAGTCAGACCGCAAACAGCCAACAATGTAATGATAGCGCCATTATGCGGCATTGTGTCTAAACCGCCAGAGGCCATGGAAGCAATCCGGTGCAATACATCTAATGGGACGTTTGTTGCGGCAGCCCATGCCATCCATTGCTTGGACATCAAATCCAAAGCAATTGCCATCCCGCCTGATGCCGATCCCGTGATCCCGGCAAGAGTTGTCACTGTAACCGCTTCGGAAAACAGAGGACCGTTTCCAATATGAAGACCAAGCATAGCGCCGGCGATCGCTTTAAAACCAGGCAAGGATGCAATAACATTGCCATAGCCAACCTCTGAAGCGGTATTCATAATCGCAAGCAATGAACCGATCGTTCCCACGTTGATAGCCTTTGCCACGCCACCTTTCGGCATGCGCTTTACACCGATTGCAACGGCAAGCGAAATACCACATACTAACCCGATAATCAAGGCCCATATGCTGACAACATTTTTAACTGCAGGAACCATCAACGGCAGCTTCATCCCTAAAAGCGGTGTAAGGAGGTCGGGGTTCCAGGTCATCGTATTGCCAATGTAGTTGACTACGAGTACCGTTAATAAAGGCAGTACTGATAACTGCCAGGACGGAAGGTTCGTATCATCTCTTAACTCCGGCTCATTAATCTTGTGAACGCCATATCCCTCATTTCGGGCCAAGGCTCCTCCCACACGGCGTTTCAACCAGATCATACCAACGATAAAAATAACCGTTCCGGATATAATTCCCAAAAAAGGAGCTGCGTAAACGCTGGTTCCTAAGAAGTTGGTTGGGATAATATTTTGGATTTGAGGGGTTCCCGGCAAACAGTCCATTGTGAATGTAAAACCGCCAAGAACGATACACGCAGGGATAAAACGCTTTGGAATACCAGCTTCTTTAAATAAAGCCGCTGCAAACGGATAAACTGCAAAAACCACAACGAAAAGGCTGACTCCGCCGTACGTCAATATTGCGCAGGATAATACGGTAGAAAGAATAGCATGTTTTGGTCCAAGACTCTCAATGATCGAATGGGCAATGGATTTCGCCATTCCGCTGTCTTCCATAATTTTCCCAAAAACTGCACCCAGCATAAAAACGGGGAAGAAGGACTTCACGTATGTTACAGCTTTAGCCATAAACAGTTCGGTGTATGTAGGCATAATCGGCAAGCCTTGCGATACGGCTGCCAACAGGGCAAATATGGGAGCAAAAAATATTACTGAAAACCCTCTGTACGCAAAAAACATCAATAAGAACAAGCTAAGAAGAATACCAAATACTTCCATTATAAATGTTACCTCCTCAGTATTTTTTTACGTTATCCTACTGTGCACCCGAACATATTTGTCGCGAACCACCGCCTTACGTTTTCTTTTTCGCCCAATTAATAACAGCAGAGCGCCATCGATGATAACCCAGGCAAGCTATTGATCACTTGCCACTGTCCGACTCAGCGTCTTACTGGGACCGCCGATGCAAATCTAATCTTATTCACCGTGATTATGCCATTCTATTGATCCATCCATGCATCGTGCAGAAAAGCTTTTGCTGTATATTCAGCCTGAAGATACTTTGCATGCAGACGTTTTGTGTGCAAAGTATCTAATCAGACGAATCTTTCTGCAGCTGCGTTCCGCCCGATCATGTATACCTGCAGCTACTATTCGTTTCTATATTAACAGCCAGTTAATTTTTTTACGTAAAAACATTTAGCCGTTATTTATATTTTAGCAATTTACTTTGCATACCCATTTTTTGTATGCAAAGTAAATTGCTAAAATTTTTTAAGTTCAAAAAATCACTTTCCACAAGTGATTTAATATTATTATATTTTTCTCTAAATTGCAAGTATTTTGTCTTCTCCTTAAAAACATTTTCAGAGCCGTAGATTGCAACAGCAGATGCAGCACTCATTCACGCTCATACTGTCGGTTGACAATATCTGATAATAGTATAAAATTAATTTGCATGCATAATTTTCGCATGCACAATATACCCAAATCATCGACAAAGGGGAAAACAGAATGCTTACTATTTTTGACAGCACCTGTGTACTTTTAGCAAAAGCCGAACAAAAACATTTTTTATATACAAAAAAAATGCTTGAAAAAGAAGGTTTAGAAGTATCGCCCGGCCAGCTTGTCGTTCTTTATGCGCTTTACAAAAAGGATAACATATCGATATCCGAACTTAGCAAAGAAGTCTTTCTTGACAACTCCACGCTTACTGGTCTGATCGACCGGCTGGGACGTGCCGATCTAGTGATGCGCGTCGAAGCGCCTAATGATCGTCGGTCCTATCAAATTGTTTTAACCAAAAAAGCGAAACGCCTAAAGGAAAAAACATTGAAAGTGATGAAGGAGATCGAAAGCAAAATGTTGGAAGAATTTAGCGAGTCCGAAATTCTTCTTTTTCGTACCATCTTAGAGCGTATTTACTGCACTCTCGATTCCTGTTCGATAGCCGACAATTAAAATTGTTGCAAGATGATCCCAATGATTTTTATAAAACCAGAGGATAGGGCTTCACGTCACCTATCCTCTGGTTTTATTTTTCTCCAAAACAAGTTCCCCTTCTTAGCAAGCCCCACTCATCTAGGGCGTGCTTCAAAGTATACAACGATCTCACTGTCTGCATCGACCAGGCTATATGCACTGACACTCTGTTTGACAGCGATGCCGCTCCCCTCAGGAACAAATGCCAGCCCTTGACTATTGAGCAGCTCACCCGCTTCTTTCATTGTTTTACCGATCACATGCGGCACCACTTTTTTCCCAGCCGGTACATTGCCTTTATACACGCTCTGGCTGGAAGAAGGCTTACTTGCCGCAACCGGCAGAGACCATTGAGCGCCCGCATTTACGGACCCTTGGGGCGGGAGATTTAAATACCTCACAACCTGGGTCATTATTTCACTGAAAACTGGCGCGGCAATTTGACCGCCGTAATAAACGCCGGACGGATCGTCAATGACGACTAGCGCGACAACCTGCGGATCCTCAACGGGACCAAAGCCAACAAAGGAAGCAATATAATGCCCTGATTCATAGCCCCCGCCATCCTGCCGCAATTTTTCAGCGGTTCCGGTTTTGCCGGCAAAATGATAGCCTTTCACAATCGCCTTTTGCCCGCCGCCTTCTGATACTACCTTCTCCAACATTCCGACCAATTCTTTTGCGATTTCCGGACTGATTACCTGGCGCACCGGTTCAACATTGGCCATCCGCTCCACCGTACCATCATCCGTTCGGACTTCACGTACAATGTGCGGCTTAAGAAGCAAACCATTATTGGCGATTGCCGATACAGCAGTCACTAATTGAAGCGGGGTTACCGCTACGCCTTGCCCGATGGACATCGTTGCCACATCAGAAGCGCTCATGTTGCGAGCACTAAATAACAATCCTTCTTCTTCGCCCGGCAGTTCAACTCCCGTTACTTGTCCAAACCCAAACGCCCGGATATATTCATTCAATTTCGCGGCGCCTACTTTTAATCCAACCTGAACAAAGCCGGTATTCACCGAATTTTTAATAATATCAATGAAGGAAAGCGCTCCGCTGCCACCGCCATCCCAGTTCCGAATCACCCTCCCGGAAACATCCACGTAGCCTTTGTCCACGAAAATATCATTCGGCCGAACTGTTTTTTCCTGTAAAGCTACTGCCGCGATAATGGACTTGAAAGTAGAACCCGGTTCATAAAGGTCCGATACTGCACGGTTCTTCCATTCTTTCTGACCAAACCGATAAAAATAATTCGGATCATAACTCGGCCGGTTAGCCATTGCAAGAATTTCACCGGTCTTCGGATTCATGATAATCACCGTCGCCGCTCGCGCGTGCGTTCTGGCCATCGCAGCATCCAAACTTTTTTCGGCAATAAACTGGATCGTGCTATCTAATGTTAAGTATACGTTCTTCCCTTGACTATGAGAGGTATACGAAAAAATCGATTTAAATATGGGTATTCCGTGACTATCTGTTTCAAATATCTTTTTTATCCGTTCCCCTTTAATCGTTTTGTCCATCGACATCTCTATGCCATCCAGACCAACATCATCTGTGCCGACGAAACCAAGCACTTGAGCCGCCAATACATCATTCGGATAATAGCGTCTGCTTTCTTCTTCAAAATGAAATCCCGTTAACTTGCGCTCCTTAATAAGGGCGATCACTGCCTTCGATTTATCTGGTTCCAAAGTACGTTTCAACCAGACGAAATTACTTTGGCGGGTCAGCCGTTCTTTAATGTCCTCGGGCTTCATTTCGAGTATCGGCGCCAGTAAATTTGCTGCCTCATCCGGATCAATGTTCAACACCGCCGGATTGACATACAGCGATTTCGTCATAGCGCTGACTGCCAATTTTCGGCCATTACGGTCATAAATCGCACCACGGGGCGATTGCAGCGAACGGCTTTCCTGCAATTGCTGGGCAGCCTTTTCGGTTAACTTTTTCCCATCAACAAATTGAACCCAGGCAATCCGTCCAACTAGAATCAGTAGTAGAAAAAATATAAATGCAAAAAAAATTGCTATGCGCTTGCGTTGAGCGGTTGTAATTTTTGCCATGGGCGCTTGACCGTCCTTCCTGCCATTGAAACAAATTGGCCGTTGTGCATATATTATATGCACAACGGCCAATTTCCTGCCAAACAGCAAATCTTCACCATTCCCCATCGTGCAAAACGATTTTTTGCGATTGATCACTTTGCATCCAGCGCTGACATGTTCTATAATGAGTAGAGGAAAGTTATGCTTGCGATTCCACAGAGTAAAGGAGAACAAAATGCGAATAGCAACGGTTAAAACGAACCAAGGGGAAGAAACAGCCATTCGGACAGCCTCAGGCTTTATTCCCGTCTCGGCAATTAATACGCAGCACAATAAAAACTGGGCTACGGATCTGTGGTCTATCCTTCAACTGGAACAACTGCCAAAAATCAATACCTGGTATCGTGCCGGAGGAAAAGAACTTTTGGAAACAGCCATAGAAGGGGTTATTAGCAACGAAAATGCCCATTTTGGCCCGTTGTACCGTCACCCAAGCAAAATTTGGGGGATCGGTCTCAACTATGTAGAGCATGCTGGGGACTTGTCAGAAAAAGCGCCCACCCTTGCTCCTGCCAGCTTCGCTAAATTCGATACTACTCTCATCGGTCCCGGAGATGAGATTTGCATCCCCCTGCAATCAGAAAGAACGACCGCGGAAGCGGAACTGGGAATTGTTTTTGGTAAAAAATGCAAAAATATTGAAGAAGCCAACTGGCTGGATGTTGTGGCTGGTTTTACCACCTTGCTGGATATGACGGCAGAAGATCTTCTTGCACCAAACCCCCGTTACTTAACCCGCTCCAAAAATTTCGATACATTTTTCTCTTTTGGGCCGGAATTGGTAACGCCGGATGAAATCGACGATGTATTGAAACTGAACGTAGCCACAGTGCTGAATGGCGCTATTCACGCCCAGAATACGGTATCCAACATGACCTTTCCGCCGCCTTTCCTCGTCTCTTTCCATACGAAAGTAGCCACCATGCTGCCCGGCGACATTATTTGCACCGGAACGCCCCGCGCAGCAAAAATCAGTGATGGCGACATCGCCGAATGTAGAATTGACGGGTTCATGCCCTTAATCAATCCGGTTATTGATCTCAAAATAAACAAATAGCGCTTGCTATTGGCAATAGATAACCCCAAATATTTATTTTGTATACGAAAGGATGAAAAATAACCATGAATATGGCTGCTTCTCATGCACGGGGCAAAGTTCCCGCCGATAAAATTTTTGGCGCCAACGCGAAAGCCGTAGAAGCGATCGGCAAGTATGGCAAAGACAAAGTAACCAACGGAACGCAAGGGGTTTTGCTGGACGATACGGGAACGCTGGTTTGCCTGCCAACGGTTGAGAAAGTTCTGCGCAATGTTTCCACTCCGGATTTAATTGGATACGCGCCCATCCGGGGTTTGGCCGATTTTCTAACCAATGTCATTGATTTTACGCTGGGAGATTATCGACCCGATGCCTACATACAGTCGATTGCCACGGCGGGAGGCTGCGGAGCCCTGCACCATGCTATATGGAACTACTCTGAAATCGGCGATACCGTTTTGACTACCGACTGGTTTTGGTCCCCTTACCGGGTCTTGTGCAAAGATGCCTTACGGCAGCTGGATGTTTTCGCCCTTTTTGATGAAAACAACAATTTTAACCTGCAAAACTTCAGCAGCAAAACTGCAGCAGTCTTGCAAAAACAGGAAAGCGTATTGATTATTTTAAACACTCCGGCCCACAATCCGACCGGCTACAGCCTTTCTGATTCTGACTGGGATGCCGTAATCGATGACTGCCGATCTCATGCCAAAACAGGAAAGCGTATTACGTTAGTGGTCGACGTGGCTTATCTCGATTTCACAGGGAATGCGGACAGCCGGAAATTTTTCCAAAAATTTTCCAACCTCCCTCCCAACATTTTCGTAATCATGGCTGCCAGCATGTCAAAAAGTTTTACAATGTATGGTCAACGCACCGGCGCAATGATCGGCATCTCTTCCGACCAGGAAGCAATCACCGAATTCGTCAACGTAAATGAATATACAAGCCGGGCTACTTGGTCCAATATTAATCGCGGGGCTATGAAAACCTTAGCTACGATTTGTCAGGACAAGCCGCTATTGGCCCAGGTTCAAAAAGAACGAAATGAATTTTTACAATTGATCCAGGGACGGGCAGCAATCTTCACTTCTGAAGCCCAACAAATCGGATTGAATATTCTTCCTTACATTGCGGGCTTCTTCCTAACGGTTCCTTCGGATCGTCCAGAAGAAATCTGCAATAAACTTCACGATGCCAATGTCTTTCTGGTACCTTTGGATAAAGGAGTCCGCATGGCTGTTTGCGCCATGCCGACAAATAAATTCCCCGGATTGGCCAAAACGATCAAAGAGGCGATCCAGGCGGTTGAAAAGCAATAAAATGAAAGCATGCAAAAACGGTCTGACAGGCAGCACTGCTGCCTGTCAGACCGTTTTTTTGCAAAATCAACGTGTAACCCGCTTCCAGTTGGCATTAATAAGATTGCCCATGATCCTTTTGGCTGCCGCATCGGGATGCAGCCCATCAACACCGTAAACAACAGGCAGCATGCGTTGCTCGTCGCTCAAATACGGTTCAATGTCAATAAAATATTGCTGTTGGCGAATAAATGCATTGACCTCATCAAACGCCTGACGCCATTCGTCTACCGTTCCTTCACCAAATATTTTTTGAATGGAAGCCGGATTAATAGGCGGTAAAGTGATGAAGATGGGGCGAATGCCGTTTTCAAGACATTTATCGCGAATACCTGCCAGGTCAGAAATCACCTGCTCGGGCGGAGTTCCGCCCCTCAGGCTGTTGCTGGCGCCTAAGATGATTAAATACCGGGGATGAAAAGGGAGTACGTCTTCGTCAAAACGCGCCAGCATCGTTTCTGACGTATCGCCACTGCGGCCAAGATTGACCGTTGGAAACTTTAGATACGTTTGATAGCTGAACTCCCAACTGCAGGGCGGATAGGAAACACCCCCGCCGCCATGAGTTATACTATCGCCAAACGTTGCCGAGTAAGCGCCTTTTCGCCAATCTACTGTAAATTTACCGGCATCAGAGTAAACGCCAACCGGTTCCCCATTTTCATCAATACCGCGAACCCGCCAATAATAAATACCAGGATCCAATCGAGGCAAATCATCGTAACAGTCAAAGGAGCTATCGACCTGTTTAGTCCAGATTCGATAACGGGACGGCTCCGTGCCATTCGGGTTTTCCGGTAAATTCCGGGTCAGTTCGACTTCATGTTTCGCCGCACCGTTCACGCCAATCCAGGCATAAGCCGGATAGAGGGGCGTTGCCATTTCATTTGCGTTAAACACGGTATTCAGCAACGGTTTTAGTTGCATCCGCAGGGAAGGATCTACATATACCGCAGCTACATCAGAATATACTCCCAAGGGATTGCGATCATAATCTAAGGCCCGCACCCGCCAATAAATCCTTGTTCCGGCGAAAGCGGAAAGATCTGCATTATAGCCGTTCGTATAACTTCTGGCCGCAAAAAGCCGTTTTTCCGAAGGTTCTGTTCCCCTGGGGTTTTCCGGCAAATCGCGCAAAAATTCGATTTCATAACTTACAGCCCAAGGAACAACAGTCCAAGTTAACATTGGTTTGACTGCCACACGCGATAATGAGAACGAAGCGGAAGTAATCTGCGGACGTACGGTCTTCGCTTTTGCGGCCAACGCATGGCTGTTAGGCCAACCGGCAAACAGCAAAGGGATTCCTATCGCAACGATGAAAGCAATGGATAATCTTTTTTTCAGTTTTTCTACCATGAACACATGAATCGCCTCACAAATATATTTATATCATAGCAAAAGAGCTTGTCTCTGCTATAATGAAATCAAATACTCTTTTTTAAAAGGAGGCCGCAAAATGACAACCTTTCCTTCCGTCTGCCCATACGATTGTCCGGATGCCTGCGGATTGCTGGTTACAACTGACGGCAAGCAGGTAACGGAGGTTCATGGCGATCCCAGCCATCCTTTCACGCAAGGGAAATTATGCGCAAAAATGAACCATTATGAACGTACCGTTCATTCACCTAAACGATTAACAACGCCACTGTTGCGTTCCGGTCCAAAGGGAACAAATGCATTTACGCCGATATCCTGGGAAGAGGCACTTGACCGCATTGCAGAGCGGTGGCAAACCATCATCGCCGAAGATGGTCCGGAAGCCATCCTTCCCTGTTCTTATGCCGGAACGATGGGTCTCATCCAGCGTAATGCCGGACACGCGTTTTTTTATCGGCTCGGTGCCGCACGCCTGGAACGAACGATCTGTTCGCCTGCCAAAGGATATGGCTGGAAAGCAATTATGGGTTCTACTTTAGCACCGCATCCGCAAGAAGTCAAATCCAGCGATTTAATTATCTTGTGGGGAAGCAACGCGGCTGCAACCAATATTCATTTTTTGCACTATGTCCTGGAAGCAAAAAAAAGCGGGGCTGTTGTCTGGCTAATTGATACATATGAAACGCCAACGGCTGCAATTGCGGACGAGGTCTTTCTGGTTCGTCCCAGCAGCGATGGTGCGTTGGCTTTGGGGATCATGCAGGTCTTGGCAAATAAGGCGCTGATCGACGAAGATTTCCTCACAGCTCACGTTCAGGGCTACGAAAAATTGCTGCAGGAAATCCTGCCCCAATGGACACTGGAAGCTGCTGCCGAAATTACTGGGCTGCCGGCTGCCGTAATAGAAAAAATGGCCTGCGCTTATGGGCGGGCGCGAGCGCCCTTCATCAGCATCGGCAGCGGTTTGTCGCGCTATGGAAATGGCGCCATGACCGTGCGAACCATTCTTTGTCTGCCGGCTTTAACCGGCGCCTGGACCAAAACGGGCGGAGGTGCAACTACCGGCATCCCCGGCAGCAGTGCATTGCCGATGGCGCAAATCACCCGGGAAGATTTGATCAGCACGCCTACCCGGATCATCAACATCAATCAATTGGGCAATGCATTAACAAGCAGCCATCCGCCGATCAAAAGCCTGTTCGTTTATCACTGCAATCCCGCTGCCGTTTGTCCGGATCAAAACCGGGTGATGGAAGGACTGGAACGGGAAGATCTATTTACTGTCGTTCACGAACGATTTCTCACCGATACAGCCCTGTACGCAGATATCATTTTGCCAGCCACTTCTTCCTTGGAGCACAGCGATATTTATTCAGCTTACGGCCACTACTGCCTTCGCCGCGTTCAGCCGGCTATTGAACCAATCGGACAATCCCGCTCCAACTGGGAAGTGTTCCAGTTGTTAGCTCAAAAAATGGGTTTTGAAGACTCCTTCTTTTCTCGCAGTGCCGATGAACTGATCGACTCGCTGATTGCCAGCTCTTCCGGCTGGTTGGATAATCCGGCAAAAGAACGTCTTGCACAGGGAGCTTTAGTAGAATTGCCTTTGCCAATGGACTATAAAACAAAATTCAAAACACCTTCTGGACAAATCGAGATTTTCAACCCCCTTGAAACTGAACCGTTGCCAAAATACCTTCTCCCCCATGGAGGCGAATTGCCTCTGTGGCTGATGACCGCGCCAAGTGTCTATGGCCTGAACTCATCTTTTCTGGAACGGGAAGACTTAATCGATAAGCGTCAAACGATGAACCTGTTCATGAATCCAAAAGATGCCTCAGCACGCAAACTCAATGACCGGCAAACAGTCATCGCACATAATTCGCATGGTGAAGTGGGATTCTTGCTGGCTGTAACCCCAAAAGTTCCCTCCGGCGTAGTTGTCGCTGAAGGGGTATGGGATTTCAATCATTCTCTGAACGGCAGAACCGTTAATTCGCTTGTTTCCCCCAGATTGACTGACAAAGCCGCTGGCAGCACCTTCTATGACACCAAAGTCGAAGTACGCTCCAATTAATCCATCTTTTGCAATTTTCGACTGATCCATTTTTTTGCAGCTGCATAAATGGCTTCTTTATCATTCCTCAACTCGCCATCCTGCAGACGGTGCAGCGCCGTTTGCAAAAACGGTCCGATCATCTGCCGGTCGCCGAGAATGGATAGCAATTCTTCCGCTTCATAGCGAATATCGCGGGTATGGATCGGCGTATCACAAACCAATTTTCGCAGATAAGCTCCAAATTCAACGATTGCCTGTGCATTTTGAACAGCTTGGTCAGCAGCGCCGGAGGCAAGGCAATCCGCCGTACACAAGTCCGTTAACTGCTCGAATGCTTCCAGCATGGATTTACAGTCACGGAACGATTTGGAACGGGCTTCTTGGCGTATCCAATGAGAAGCTGCCTGAGGATTGCGATACAAGCAAAAATAAAATCTCATATGGCGGGAAACCAGCCATACGATGCGATCACGCATCTCTTTCGGCATATGCAAACGCTCGAGAATTTCCTGTGCTAATTGTGCTCCTGCAACTTCATGACCATGGTCGAAGACCGCCCCCGCATCGTCTATCCCACGCACACCGGGCAGCCCTTTGCCAATATCGTGCAACAGGGCGGCCCAACGGATCATTCGATCCGGTTTTGCGGACCGCATCGCCGCCAATGTATGTTTCCATGCATCCAGGCGATGATATTTAGCCTCCTGCGGCAAATTGGCAAGGTGCTGCAATTCGGGAAGGATAGGAATCTGCCGGTACATCCCCTTCTCCCGTATCCGGCACTGGGCATTCAAGAGACCGGTCTCCAGCATTGCGCCCAGACCCTGATCGCAATAATCAGCGATCAGGGTCTTTTCCAATTCATCGCGCACTCGTTCCAGAGATAAGCCGGCAGCACGTCCCAATTGTGCAGGAATCGCGTTTAAGATCGTCTCATCAATCCGAAAGCCAAGCTGTGCCGCAAACCGGCAAGCTCTGAACATGCGCAGCGCATCTTCGCTGAACCGAACTCGCGCATCGCCCACTGCCCGAATAACACCATCTGCCAAATCCTGTTGTCCGCCGAATGGATCGATTAAATCGCCGTTGCAACCTACTGCCATGGCGTTGATTGTAAAATCCCGTCTGGCAAGATCACTGATGATCTCGTGCGAATACCATACTTCGGTGGGTCGATGGCTGTCCTCGCCATACTGTTCACCACGAAACGTAGCCACTTCAATGGGCATGCCTTCCACAACGACAAGAACCACCCCAAAATTTTGGCCTAATTGATCAATAACCCTCCAGCCAGCCCGACCCGCAACACAAATCACTTCTTCCGGCCAGGCATCCGTTGAGACATCATAATCACTGACCGGCCGGCCACCCAACAAATCGCGGACTGCCCCCCCCACCACATACGCCAGATAGCCTTCTTTTTCCAAAGTTTCGATCACCAACCGGATCGGAGGCGGCATTTGACTGATCATATTCCACATCCTACTCATCCCTCGTTACTCATATTAATATAATCATTCCTGTTTTTTAACCAAAATCCTGCGCAAACGCAGATTACCACGCACTGCTATTTAGAGCTATTGACTTTTCCACATAATCAATTTATACTTAATCTCAATATCATAGGATTGAATTTCGGGCGGAGTCTGTCAACAACGGGCTTCGTCTGTTTTTTTGCGCCTATTAAAAAAGGAGATGATTATTAATGCAGGATTTCGCTTTTTTTGGCTCTATTTTCATTTTCATCGTTACCTATGCCATGATTATTTGGGAAAAATTCCATCGAATGATTGTTGCCATGACCGGCGGAATTTTGATGGTGCTGTTTGGTTTTCTGACGCAGGAAACAGCAGTCAAAGATGACATCGATTTCAATACCTTAGGCCTGCTCATCGGAATGATGATCTTAGTTACGATTACCCGGCGGTCCGGGGTCTTTGAAGCCATGGCCATATGGGCCGCCCGCATTACCCAAGGGCAGCCGGTAAAATTATTAGGCCTGTTATCGCTCATTACTGCTCTGGCCTCCGCTTTATTGGACAACGTAACCACTGTATTATTGATCGTGCCTATCACTTTGACTTTAACGGATAAGCTGGAAGTGAATCCAATTCCTTTTTTGATTTCTGAAATCTTGGCTTCGAATATCGGCGGCGCCGCCACGCTCATTGGCGACCCCCCGAATATTATGATCGGCAGCGCGGTCGGCTTAAGCTTCAATCAATTTATTTATCATCTAGCCCCGGTTTGTGCGATGATCATGTTAGTCACAATCGGGTTGCTCATGCTTTTATATCGAAAAGAGCTCCAAGTGAGTGATGAATGCAGACAAAGTCTTACGGTGTTAACACCTCGCGACGAAATTCATGACTGGCGATTATTGAAACAGTCCCTGACTATTTTGGGATTGACAATTATTGGCTTTGCTTTCCATACCTCATTACATTTGGAATCAGCGACTATCGCACTGGCCGGAGCCATGCTGTTAATGATCATCAGCAAAGAGGAGCCTGAAGAAATCCTCCTGAATATTGAATGGCCGACGATATTTTTCTTTGCCGGACTGTTTATCCTTGTAGGAGGATTGAAGTCAACCGGAGTAATCTCTCATCTGGCCCAATTGGGTCTGGATTTTACCAAAGGTCAAATCATGGAAACTTCATTCTTAATTCTTTGGTTATCCGCCATTGCGTCGGCGTTTATCGACAATATCCCTTTCGTTGCCACGATGATCCCTATGTTGCAGGAAATGGGCCGTATCTCGGGATTGAACCTGGAACCGGCATGGTGGTCTTTGGCCTTAGGCGCTTGTCTAGGCGGCAATGGCACCATTATTGGCGCTTCAGCAAATGTGATCGTTATCGGCATCGCCGAAAAAAACGGAATACTGATCACCTTCCGAAAATTTTTCATGATCGCCTTCCCTTTCATGCTTCTGTCGATCTTAATTTCCCATATATATATATATCTTCGCTATTTTCAGTGAAATCTACTTCTTTTAAAAGTAAAGTCATATTTTGGCATCCGTTTTGTTGATAGAGCAGGATTTATCAGTGCATATGAAGAATTTTCCTTAATCATAGATGCCATTACAATTCGCAGTCTTGGTTCAACAAATTCATGCAATCCATAAGGAGGGACGATTATGCAACGCATACCCTGTACAGAATATCCGGTCATTGGCCAATTGATCTCAAAAGCCTTAACAGACAACCAGAAAATACATCGTACCACCGTTCTCGCGAGCAAAAAAGGACGACTGAACGTTTATTACCTGAATGGCACCTTCTTATTGGAAGCCGATACGGATGGCGATCACAATCCAAACGATTACTACTTCTTCAAAGAAGCGGAAGATGCCCAAATTAAGACGTTGGTCGCAAAGCTGTCTGAATTCATCGGCGGACCAACCGACGTAACTGCATTGGAACAAACTGTGAATCATACCTTGACGTTTCTCCGCAGTTATTAAGAAGTACTTCCTGTTTGGACCCATATTGAAATACATTTTGGTGAGCATTAGAAAAGGCAGCCCTCGAATAGACTAAACAACAAAAAGAACGGTTGGCGATTATAAATAATCAGCAGCCGTTCTTTTTTTGCCATTTTTTCTTGCAGCAACTAAGCCTGCAGCTATTTCACAAGTCCTACTGTCGAAATAAACACTCCAGCTGTAATCGCGCTTACAATAACGCCACTGATATTCGCGCCCAGCGCCAACGGCAAAATCATCGCGTAGGGGTTTGCTTCTTTCGCTGCATACTGAGCCAGCTTAGCGGTAGTGGGCATACAAGAAACACCAGCAATGCCAATCACCGGATTGTAGTTTTTGCTAAACAAATATACCACCCAACCGCCGATGATACCACCGATGGCAGAAACCAACAGAGCCAAACAGCCTAAAATTACCAACAGACCGACTTGGGGGTTCATCAAGGTCTGCGCATCACAAAGAACGCCGAGCAGCAATCCCAAGAACAGAGTAGATCCATAAAGAATCGTGCTTTCCAGCAATTTTTGATACTCTTCAATTTGCGCTTCTCTAATCGCAACACCTAAAAAGAAGGACATGATCAGCGGAGCAGCAACGGGAAGAAGGAGGCACAAAACAAAGCACATCAGAACAGTAAAAATGAATTTTTGTTTTTTCGGCACATCCACATGTTTGATTTCCACTACTAAACCACGATATTTTTTTGGCACTAACAATTTGATCAAATATGGGTATCCGGCATATGTCAGACTCAAATATAAATAAGCAATGATAGAAATCGGAACGAACAGTTTCGGCGCCAACATCAAGGATGTGAAAAGCACCATTGGGCCATCCGCGCCTCCAATAGTACCAACTGCCGCCGCCTCACCAATTGGCAGTCCCAGCTTGTAGCCAATAACCAGGGTGACAAACGATCCGAGTTCAGCAAATACCGCCACCGTCATACTGGCCCAGGGCCGGGCAAGCAAAAAACCGATTTCACTCATGGCCCCAATTCCAAAAAATACAAAACAGGCAATCAGTCCATTACTAAACGTAAGATTATAGATTGGTTGAAGAAAATTGATCTGCATGATATTCATCAAAGCAGCCGGATCGGATACCAAAGGGTCAAGAAAAATATTTCCGATCCCGCCGCCTTGCATAAAGAGCACACCTGAATTGATCGCTATCATCCCAATTCCCATCGGGACCATAATAAGTGGCTCAAGTGTCCGGTTGTAACCGAGGTATGCAAGCAAAAACCCAAACAAAATAAGAAAAATTCTCGCATATACAATTGCTGAATCCTGAACAAAAAAAGAAAAAATGCCCGGAAACAGATTTTGAGCAACGTCATAATACATTGATGGTTCAACTCCCGCACATAGTTTACTTGCTGAGCGACCTTTCAAATGCCTGCATTATTTTATTCGCAAATAAGATAATCAAAACCGTAGAAAACGCAATTATCGCTGTCAGACCGTAGGAAAAAAAGAAATAGGTATAAATATCCATTGAGATATCCCCCTTCTGGGCTAATACTATTTCACCACAGGCAACATTAGCTGAAAGTGACCAGGGGCTCGCCGCTCCGTACTGTTTGCCCGGCATGAACGCGAACATCGACAACTTGTCCATCTTCCGGGGCCAGAATTTCGTTCTGCATTTTCATTGCCTCAAGAACCAGAACTACTTCACCTTTTTTGACAAAGGCGCCCATAGTAAAATTCACCGCAACCACCTTGCCCGGCATCGGGGCTGCCAATGTTTTTGCGCCAGCTGATACTGAAGCGGAAGGCGTCTGCATCGCCGCAGCTGCGGGCGCCGACGCCGGAGCTGCAATGCCGGTACGCGGTGATGGCATTACAGCAGCATTTGCAGCAGGTGCAGCAGGCTGGGCGGCAGCTGTGTTGCTAAGCCTTTCCACTTCGACTTCATAGGACTGTCCGTTTAAAGTAATTCGAAATTTCTCCATTATTTCGTTCCTCCTTTGCTGTTTTTTCTGTTTTAAAACATCTGCCGGCGATGATGCACGCTCTCATAACGCCCCGCTTGCACCCAGGCTCTGCCGCCAATCGGCCGAATAACAGCAATTTCTGCAGGACTAACCCCGTATGCTGCAAGTGCTGCGGCAATCAGCACAAAAACACGAATGCTTTCTTCCTCCGATGCCGGCGCAGGTACGGAAGCCTCCTTGCCGCCCTCAGTCTGTTCCGTTTCTGAGGGTTTATGGCCAAATAAGTTTTTGAAGTTCCACATGGACTTCACCTCATTTCAATTTGCGAAACAAAACGATGTAAGTGCTAGACGGAACGGATCTATTTTCGTTCGGATAATTCCAGCAAGATGCCTCCAGTTGCTTTGGGATGAACAAACGCAATACTTGCCGCTCCGGCGCCATAGCGCGGCTCCTCATCAATCAAGCGGATCCCTTTCGCTTTTAAATCAGCCAGCGCAGCTTCAATATTGTCGACTCGCAGCGCAATGTGCTGGACCCCTTCCCCATTTTTTTCGATAAATTTGGCAATCGGGCCGTCCGGTGAAGTCGATTCCAATAATTCGATTTCGCTGTCCCCGCTCGGAATAAAACAAACTTTTACCTTTTGCTGTTCCACCACTTCTTCGCCTTGGACTGCCATGCCCAAAACTTCTGTATAAAATTTCTTGGCAGCTTCCATATCTTTCACAGCAATACCGATATGATCAATTTTTAAAACGTTGAACATGCGACAACCTCCTTGTTTTTTTGCAAAACCATCGTTAAATCAGATAAGCATCCAGTAAAGCAGCAACAACCGAGTAAGGATCCTGCCTGCGTTGTTCAATACTCGCAACCAAAAAATCAAGCTCTCCGGAGGCTCTCATCTTCTCTGTTACCCGGCGGCTGATCTGTTCCTCAAGAAGCGCCAGCAGTTCATCCCGCGTCCGTTGGGTTCGCCGCAGCGCCAGTTCGCCGGATTCTTGCAGATATGTCCGGTGTTCCTCGATTTTTTCCATTAGTTCATCGATACCGACTCCCCTGCTGGCAATGGTCCGATTAACCGCCGGGCGCCATTTTACTTTGTTTTGATTTAAATCGAGCATCATTTCCAGTTCCGTATTCAATCGTTCCACACCATCACGGTCCGCTTTATTGATGACGAACAGATCGCCGATCTCCAAAATCCCCGCTTTGATCGCTTGAATGTCGTCGCCTAAGCCGGGAACCAGTACGACAATCGTAGTATCCGCCGCTTTGACTATATCCACTTCCGATTGGCCTACGCCAACGGTTTCAATAAAGATGATCTCTTTGCCGGCCGCATCCATAATTTTGGCGGCGTCGGAAGTCTTCAGCGACAACCCGCCAAGGCTTCCTCGTGTTCCCATGCTGCGAATAAACACACCGGGATCCATGGTCAATTCGTTCATCCGAATGCGATCGCCCAATATGGCGCCGCCGGAAAACGGGCTTGTCGGATCGACCGCGATAATCCCAACCGTCTTTCCGTTCTCCCGGTATTTTTTCGCCAATTTATCGGTTAGTGTGCTTTTCCCCGCCCCAGGCGGGCCGGTGATGCCGATAACATGAGCTTTTCCGGTATGAGGATAAAGTTTTTGCATGATCGAAAAAGCTTCTTCATATTCATTTTCGATCGCCGTTATCGCTCGCGAAAGCGCCCGTGGCGAACCTGCCAACAATTCCTGGACAATATCCACTCAATCGCACCACCTCTATGAACTGCTGATTTTCCCAAACCAGCACCGTGCCTTAATTTTATGCCGTTCGTTACTTTACATTTGCCTTGATAAACTCAATAATGTCCGATGTGGGTGTTCCGGGGGTGAAAACTTCTGCTACACCCGCTGCTTTTAACCCCGGAATGTCTGCATCCGGAATGACTCCCCCGCCGATTAACAAAACATCATCCATTTTTTTTGCTTTCATCAATTCCAATACCTTCGGGAAAATGGTATTATGCGCACCGGACAGCAAGCTCAGCGCAATCACGTTGACGTCCTCCTGCAGAGCCGCTTCCGTGATCAGTTCCGGCGTTTGGCGCAAGCCGGTATAAATGACTTCAAAGCCGGCATCCCGAAGAGCGCGGGCGACAACTTTCGCGCCGCGGTCATGTCCGTCAAGACCCGGTTTGGCTACGAGTACCCGAATTCGTTTTTCCATCGTTATTCCTCCGATCTATTTCGTTTACAAGCTGATATGCGCTTCGTACTCACCGAATACCTTACGCAGTACGCCGCAAATTTCACCCAGTGTTCCGTACGCTTTTACCGCTTCCAGAATAAAGGGCATGAGATTGATTTGTTCATCTTTTGCCGCTTCTTCCAGCGCAGACAGTTTTTGTGCCAGTGCGGCATTATCCCGTGTAGCGCGTAAGTTGGCTAATTTTGCTTTTTGCAGTTCGCCGACCGACGCGTCAATCCGCAAAAGACCTTCCGGCGGCTGTTCTTCCACTTGGAATTGATTGACGCCGACGATAATTCGCTGTTTTGTTTCGACTTCCATTTGCCATTTATAAGCGCTGTCCTGAATTTCCCGTTGAATATAGCCTTTTTCGATAGCGACGACTGCGCCGCCAAGTTCGTCAATCTTATGAATATATTCCCAGCATTCTTGTTCGATTTGGTTGGTCAAAGCTTCAATATAGTACGAACCGGCGAGCGGATCGACAACATCGGCCAGGCCGCTTTCATAAGCGACAATCTGCTGGGTTCTGAGCGCCACGCGCACAGCATCTTCCGTTGGCAGCGCCAACGCTTCGTCTTTCGAGTTTGTATGCAGTGACTGCGTTCCGCCAAGAACAGCAGCCACAGTTTGCAAGGTAACCCGCACAATATTATTCTCCGGCTGCTGAGCGGTGAGCATGGACCCTGCTGTTTGCGTATGAACGCGCAGCATCCAGGATTTAGGATTTTGTGCGCCAAACCGTTCTTTCATGACTTTCGCCCAGACTCTGCGCGAGGCACGGAACTTGCAGACTTCTTCCAGGACATTATTATGCGCATTCCAGAAGAAAGACAGCCTTCCCGCAAAATCATCCACGTTGAGACCGGCTTTGATCGCTGCATCGACATACGCAATGCCATCGGCGATGGTAAAAGCGATTTCCTGTGAAGCAGTGGAACCGGCTTCGCGGATGTGATAACCGGAAATGGAGATCGTATTCCATTGCGGGACATTCTGCGAGCAATATTCAAAGATATTGGTAATCAAACGCATAGAGGGCTTGGGAGGAAAAATATAGGTGCCCCGCGCCGCGTATTCTTTGAGAATGTCGTTTTGGATGGTGCCGTTCAATTTATCCGGCGAAACGCCTTGCTTTTCCGCTACGGCGATGTACATGGCCAGCAGAACCGAAGCCGGTGCATTGATGGTCATGGAGGTGGAAACTTTGCCGAGGTCAATTCCGTCGAACAGAATCTCCATATCCGCCAACGAATCAATCGCTACGCCTACTTTTCCAACTTCACCTTCCGAAATCGGCTCATCCGAGTCGTAGCCGATTTGGGTCGGCAGGTCAAATGCACACGATAATCCGGTTTGTCCTTGTTCCAATAAATATTTATAGCGTTGATTGGATTCTTCGGCGCTGGCAAAACCGGCGTATTGACGCATGGTCCAGAAACGGCCACGGTACATGGTCGGCTGAACACCGCGCGTGAAAGGATATTCACCGGGAAATCCTAAATCAGTTTCATAATCCAGTTCTTCAATGTCCAAGGGTGTATATAGTCGATCATGCGCAAGATTTTTCCGTTCCGGCCGTTTCGCCAGTGATTTATCCACCTGGGCATCATAGGCCTGTTTTTTTGTTTTTAGTGTTTCATTAGCCAATTTGCTTCCCCCTTTTACTTTTGCATATGATTAGCCGTCTATTTGTAAAACCAAATCGAAAAGCCGATATTTAAACCTTTTCACCATGAAGCTCTTCGTTAAGTTAATAACAAACTCCTTCATTTCTTACATTTCATCGATTTCGTTTCCAAAAAACGAGTGTGCCAGGAAAGAGCTTCTGCCAGCAAATGCGGAGTATGGGCAAAATTGGTTGCCTTTTCCGCTCTTTGCAAGTAATCCATTAACATGGGCTGATAGTCGGGATGAGCGCATTTGTGAATAATCACGCGCGCCCGTTCCTTGGGGCTCAAACCGCGGACATCCGCAACGCCGCGCTCAGTAATGAATACGTCCACATCATGCTCCGTATGATCAAAATGCGAGCACATCGGTACAATCGAAGAAATATCGCCGTTCTTTGCAATCGAGTTACTGAAAAAAATACTCAAATAACCGTTGCGGGCAAAATCGCCTGACCCGCCGATCCCATTCATCATTTTCGTTCCCATGATGTGGCTGGAGTTGACATGACCATAGATGTCGAATTCAATGGCTGTATTCATTGCGATGATCCCCAGCCGTCTCGCCACTTCCGGGCTATTGGCAATTTCCTGCGGCCTGAGTACAATTTTTGAACGGTATTCGTTCAAATGAGCATAAAGCCGCTTCAATCCTTCCGGCGAAGGAGTAAGGGAAGTCCCCGAGGCAAAGTCCAGCTTGCCTGCATCAATCAAGTCAAACATCCCATCTTGAATAACTTCTGTGAAAACTCGAAGATTTTGATAGGGGGAATGCACCATCCCTGCCATAACCGCATTCGCCACCGATCCTACGCCGGATTGCAGCGGCAATAAGTTCTTCGGCAACCGTCCATGCTTGATCTCGAAGTTAAAAAAATCGATCAAATTTCCGCTGATCGCCTTTGCTGCATCATCAATTGCCGCCAATGGACGCACTGCATCCAGAATATCACAGGGCACGATATAAGTAATTTTATCTGCTCCGGCCGGAATATAGGGAGTGCCGATGCGGTCATCCACCTTGACAATCGGAATCGGCTGGCGATGGGGAGGATCCGCAGGAACATAAACGTCATGCATCCCTTCTAACGCAAGCGGCTGGGCAGTATTGACCTCAACAATGACAATATCAGCATTCTGCACAAACGAGGCGGAGTTGCCCACGGAAGTGGTAGGAACAATATGTCCTTCTTCCGTGATTGCGCAAGCTTCAACAATGGCAACGTCAATCTTCCCGCCTAAATATCCATAGCGGGCCATTTGCGCCACATGGCTAAGATGCAAATCCAAATACTGCACGCTGCCATTATTAATCAATTTGCGCAGCGAATCGTTGGTTTGATAAGGAAGCCGTTTATGGATCCCGTCCGCTTCCGCCAACGCTCCATCCAATTCTTTGCCTACCGACGCGCCGGTCCATAAATTGATTTGAAACTGTTCCTGTTTCATTCTTTCGGCTAATGCCAGCGGTACCGCTTTGGGATATCCGGCTGGAGTAAAACCGCTTGTCCCGATATTCATCCCCGGTTTGATGATTGCCGCCGCTTCTTTGGCATCGACAATCTTGGCATGCAGGTCTTTGTTGCGTACACGATCCTTAATGTCAATCATCAACACTTCTCCTATTCATAAAAAGCGCTCTTTCTTAAATTTCAGCCTAAATAGTTAAAGATGTACCAACTTACAATGGCACATCCTTCGTTTCCAATCAATTTCCGCTATATAATTCACCTAAACAATCTTTGCATACACGGCTTGTTTCACATATTACATGCTCCTGTTCCGGCATTTTCAGTTCCTCCTTATCAACGCTCTATCCTTATCGCTCTTCTAATTTCGATTGGAACTCATCAGGCTGAGGCAGTTCCTCAACCGACCACCAAGGAGAATGTTCCCGTAACTGGCTAACTGAAAACGTTCCGGTTGCCACTGCAATCGTGTAGGCGCCGATCGCCTGGCCACACTGGATATCATGCGGAGTATCGCCGATAACGAACAGATTGGGTGATTTTTCCCCGGGAAATAGCTCATCAATCGCCGTCAACGCAGACCGGGCAATTTCCGTCCGGCTGGAACGATGATCGCAAAAAGCACTGTAAGCGAAATCAAAATACGACGCCAACCCTAAATGCCGTAGCTTGATTTCCGCTCCTTTTCGGCTATTACCGGTTAACAACAAAGTCTTATAATTTTCTTGATGCTGAAGATGGTTCAAAATCTCAAGAATAGATGGCAAAACTCTGCAAGTTCGCTGTGCCAGGTGGCTTAGAAGCAGTTCTTCATACCGGTCCGTCAAGGCAATAATTTCTTCTTCCCTCGGCTCTCGCCCTGATGCCGCCTGTACAATCTGAGCAGCGATCGAATGATCTGTCATGCCTGCCGACCGAATGCCGGAAAAATCAATGGACCGGTTCCATAATTGAATAGCAGCTTCATCGAACGCATACAAACCTGCTTTTGATGTCCTGACAAGCGTTCCATCAATATCCCAAAAAAGAATGTTCAAAACGGTTTCCCCTTCCATATATGCCTGCGCAGGATCCAATTAACTTCCCGCTTGTTTAACCGGTCGATACCCCAGAGCAAAAATTTCGTCTTCCGGCACAACACGGGAAATTGCCGTCGTCAGATGGGTCGCTAAATCGAATTGAACGTCACCCTGATATAGTTTTCCCTGTTTATCCGCGATCAACCGTAAAACCGGACGCCATTGAAGGCCGGATCGAACGTCAATAACTACGCCGTAATCCCCGGTGTTTAACTCTACGACACAGCCGATCGGATATACAGCTAAATTACGCAAAAACAAGATTAGGATTTCGCCGTCCAAATGGTTATCGACCAAAGCCATTAATATTTCGTACGCCTCATGTGGAAGCATTCCTGCCCGGTAAGGGCGATCGGAAACAAGTGCGTCATAGACGTCGGCGATTGCCACGATGCGGGCATATTCGTGAATGTCTCTTTTTTTCAAGCCGCGCGGATATCCACTTCCATCAAATTTTTCATGATGCTGAAAAGCAACGTGCATTGCCAGAAGTGACAGTGTCGGATGCCGTTGCCGTAAAAATTCGAACCCCTTTTCCGGGTGCAGGCGAATAACATCGATCTCTTCCGGATCCAGTTTCCCCGGTTTATTTAAAATTTCCTGCGGGATCATCATCTTTCCTACGTCATGCAGTAAAGCGCCCAAAGCAAGTTCCATCAATTTGGCATTGGGATATCCCATTACAGTTCCAATCAGGACAGAGATCGCGCAAACCTGAACGGAATGGACAAATGTATAATCATCGTGCGTTCGTATTTCAGTCATATGCAGCATCACTTTTGAATTGGATAGAACTTCAGCAACAATCTGCCGGGCAGTATTTTGCAATTTATCTGCATTAAGCTGATGGGTAATACGGAAATCCCGAAATACCTGCTGAACCTTTGCGACAGCCTTAACACGGACTTCTTCACGCATGACTTCAGGAATGACAACATCTTCAAAATACGGATTGCGGACGTAAATAGACAGGATCCCTATTCGTTCCAATAAACGAATCCTGTTCTGGGTTAACTCCATTCCTTCTGCAAGCATTAGCTTGCCATCCGCTCCAAAAATGTTTCGTGCAACCACCATCCCTGGGGCAGCATGAGAAATTGACACTCTTTGCACGTTTTCAACCTCTTATTATGTCTATTGATTTAAGTCTAATTGATATGCACTACTGTTTTCCCAGCCTATTTCGCGACAGTAGACGTAATTTACGTTGTTGAGGCAAATCATCTTTCACCACTGCCACAGAATCTTTTTCGGTTTGTGTTTGCTGTTGCTTGCCTACACTCACTAATAAGCCGATTGCTGCCATATTGATAAGCAGCGATGTGCCGCCATAACTAATAAACGGCAATGGAACTCCCGTAACCGGAATCAAGCCTGACACCATTGCAATATTGCCAATCGCTTGTCCAATAATCAAAACTGTCATTCCGCTGGCCAGCATAGAGCCAAATCCATCCGTCGCCCCAAGCGCGATCCGCATGCCATGCCACGCCAGTCCTCCCATAAGCAGCAAAACTAAACCTGCGCCCAGAAAACCAAGTTCCTGGCATAAAACTGCAAAGGCAAAGTCGGTATGCGCTTCCGGCAAATAATAAAACTTACTGGCACCCTTGCCGAGACCGGTTCCCCAAAATCCCCCGGATCCAATTGCCAGTAAAGATTGCACTGTCTGGTACCCTGTCGTCAACTGATAATCCCAAGGATTCAGCCAAGCCGAAATACGTTCCGCCCGATAAGCAGCAGACGTCGCAAAATACACTACCAAGGTGACTGCCCCGCCTATTATCACAAAGGTTTCCCGGTTTGGCAATCCCGCCAGCCAATATAGTACCAAGCATAGTGCGACAATTAACGCAGCGGTTCCCATATCAGGCTGTTTCAAGACTAAGGCAGCCATACCTAGAGTAATCAAGACCGGACCGGAAAGAATTGTTATCGTACGCCGCTTTTCCATTCGCGGTCCCAAGTATGCCGCTGTTAGAATAATTGCCGCCATCTTGGCCAATTCGGACGGCTGAAATGTGATGCCAATTTTCAGCCATCGTCTGGCCCCATTCGCCTCAATTCCGACAACGTACACGGCGATCAGCAAAGCAACTACGCCAATCACGATGAATGGAGTCCACCTCTGCAAACGGCGGTAATTCATTTTGGCCGCCACTATCAAAGCAAAAAAACCCAAGACCAAAGCTGCCAAATGCCGCTTTAAAAAATAAAAGGCATCTCCCCAAAGCTGGCCAGCCGATACAAAACTAGCACTAAAGACATTGATAATGCCGATAAGGATCAAAAGCAGTGTGATCGTTAAAATAGCTTCTGACGAATTCGTCCATGGAACCGGCAGTTTGCGCATAGACTATTTCCTCCCTTTTTACCGGCGCCTTTGTCAAACTCTGCGGCCCGATAAAACGCGACGAGCATGCATTAGACAGGAAGGTAGGCTTCACAACGGTAAATCTTCATTCCTTGCGCACTAAACTTCTTTTCATATTCGGTCATCACATTATCAACCTGCTGACCATAGTGATGAAGATCAAGCGAAACATTCGCCAACACAAATCCATTGGCCGCAAATTGGTTCAATGAATATTCAAAAAGACGTTCATTGTCTGTTTTGAAAAAAATTGCTCCGCCTTTTGTTAAAACCGTCTTGTATTTTTCCAAAAAGCGGGAATCTGTCAATCTGCGCTTGGCATGGCGTTTTTTGGGCCATGGATCGCAAAAATTAATATACAGACGGGCAATCTCGTTTGGCGCAAATAGTTCGTCGATATGATTGCTATCAAATGGTAATAGTCGTATATTCGTCAGACTTTGTTCACGAACCTTCTTTGCCGCGAAATATAAAATTTCTTCCTCATATTCTATTCCGATAAAATGATTTGCAGGCCAACGCTTCGCCATCCCTGTTATAAAATCGCCTTTACCGGTACCAAGTTCCACATGGATCGGCCGTTCCGACCCAAAACATTCCCACCAGTGTCCAGGCTTTACTTCATCCGATGAGAAAATCACAATATCATCATATTCACGGATCGCTTCTGCAATCCATGGTTTTTTACGCAACCGCAATCATTTCCAGCCTCACTTTTCCAACCCATATTTTCGCAAATACCGGTATAATGTTACCCGGCTTACTGCCAGCATATTTGCCATACGGCTTATATTGCCGCGCGCCGCCTTCCATATCTCCAAAAAAACGCCGCGGTCTTCTTTCCACGCCATGCCAATACGTCCTCTGCCCGGCAAATGAATGTCACTGGGCAAAATCACGTCGCCGATGGTATGAAAGAAAGCATATTCAATGACACCCTGCAACTGCTTCACATTGTCCGGCCATTCATATGACAGCAAGGCATCGGCGGTCTCCTTGGCAATCGTTTTCGTCGGCATATGATGTTGTTCTGCCAATTCTGTAACGATATGGGCAGCCAACAAGGGGATGTCTTCCCGGCGGCTGCGCAGAGGCGGAATTCGGATCAGCGTTCTGCTAATCATGTCAAAAAGTTCTGCTGAAAACTGCTGTTTTTCCACCAGCCGCTTCAAATCGCCATCGCAAGCCGCAATAATCCGGATATCAAGCGGCCGGCAGGTGTGATCACCTGGGAAACAGATTTGTTTTGCATGTAACACCCGCGCCAGCCGCGCCGCCAATTCCAATGGAATTTTTTCGACTTCATCCAAAAACAACGTGCCGCCATTGGCCAATTCCAATTTGCCGATCGGACTGTCGCCTGTGGCATCAGCGGCTCCGAAGAATTCCGTCTCCAGCAATTCGGATGGAAAATCCCCGCACTTTACAGCAATTAACGGCCCCGCCGCTCTTGGCCCAGCCTGGTGAATACCGTGAGCTAAACGCTGTTTGCCGGTTCCAGATTCTCCTTGCAGGAGAATATTGTGAACACTATGAGCAGCACGTCCTGCCTTATTCATCATGCTGGTAAATACCGACGTTTTGCCTACCATGCTTGACAGGCTGTAACGAGCCTTATACCCGGAAGCATGCGCTACCAGCATGCGCAGCTCTTCAATCGGCATTGAAACGGCAACAACGCTGCTGACTTCCTGTTCCGTATACAAAGGCACCACAGTCGTAATATCTTCGTACGTTTTTCGAGTTGTAATCCAAGTAACTTCCTTGTTTTGCGCAGGAATTCCTGTAAATCCTTTAAAAATAGGTGTATGTTGGTAATTCAGCACAATCTCGCTCAAATTGGCTTTATGGTTCATCGCGCTTGCGCCGCTTGTAATCAACCGGCTTTGGCCTGAACGATTTGCATATGCTACTTCTCCATTCGGCATAATTTGATAAGCAGCAACCGGGGTTGAGTCCAGCAAAGCTTCCCTTGCTTCAAGATCAGCTGCCAATGCAAGATGTTTTTCCATTGCATATTTCATGGATAGCATCAGTGATACAAAAGCCGTATACGGCAATTCTTCCTGGTGCACCGATACCAGCGTCAAGACATACTTAATTTGCCCGTTTACCATGATAGGCGCTGAACAAGCATCTCCGGAATGGCATTCTGCGATCCACATCTCCGGACCAAACAATAAGAACGGTACTCCGTGTTCCACCGATAAAGAAATGCTCGATGTACCGATATCCGCTTCTGAAAGCCGGGTTCCATCCATTGCGCCTGGAGCTTTCTGGAAAAATGGCAACGCGTAGCTTTTCAAACAATAATACTCATGATCGACTAAAATCATGCTTAGATTATAGACATTAAAATGTTCCCGGATTTCTTGGAACAACCCGTCCAAATAATCGATCGCTTTCTTATGGCGCATTTGCCGGTCAATCAATTCCTGACGGTTTAGCATTTCCGGCATGCGCATAATATCACTTGAAACCTTTCGTTGGCGGCTGCGTTGCCAGGATTCCGCCACCCAAGGATGCACATTGGGATCAAGAACTCCCTCGTCCACAAATTTGTGATAGTACTGCAGCAATTTTTCTTTATTACGGCGCTCACGGATCATGAAAAATCCTCCATCCATGTCGAGATCGATTTCTTAAGTAATATTCCTCACAAAACTGAGAAATCCTTGCAACCTTTTATTCTATTTTACAATCAGAACCGGTACTGGAGAGTGTTGAGAAACAGCTGCACTCACACTGCCTAGAAAGATTTCAGCAATCCCGCTTAATCCTCGACAGCCAATCACAACTGCATCAAATTGACGTTCGCGCACCACAAAAAGGATCCGTCCGGCAGGATTGCCAAATTCGAGAATCGTTTCGATTTTGCCGGGATATCCGGCCAAACGATCCCGCGCCATTTGCAGCAAACTTTTTCCAATCCCTTCAAGTTCAGCGATATTCTGCGGCACATAAGGAACATCGCCATTCATCGAAATGGTTTGCACGGGTTTCACTACATGCATTACCGTTAACGTTCCCCCGAACTTTTCGCCCAGCGTTTTGGCATATTCAAGAGCATTCCAAGCTGTTTCCGAACCATCGACAGGAACTAAAATAGAATGAAACATGGTCCTCAGCACCTCCATTACATCATTTCCTCCGGCATCATCTTTTAAAGCTTTACTTTTACCACAACCTTGTGAACCGCTATTCCGGGAACACTCCTACAACTGGGCCGATGAACATCCCATGGGAAAAATACGGCATACATCCCATCTGACAGAGTTAAATCAATTTCATTGCTGATTTTTTTGTAAAAAAGCAAGTCTTTTTCCGCCAACCAGTCTTGCGCAATCTCAAACTGATCCGATAAGTTTGTATACCCAATGATTTCTTCCCCGGAAATAATATATTGTATGTCCACATATTTTCCGTGTGATTCCGGGTGCCGTACTTCTTTCGGCTCCGGCTGATATTTTGAAATGATGGCAAATACATTTTCGCCATCAATATCCATTTTCCCCTCTGGGAGATTTGTAAAATCTGTCTTTCGCAAAAAATCAAACCCTTTTTGCAGTCGGGATGAAAAAAAGTTCTTTTCCATAGCAAAATTCTTAAGATGACCTAAAATCATCGCTGCACCTCCAACGCAATCAAACCTACCGGGATTCTCACTGAAACTGTATCAAAAAACTTGCGGCCGTTCCTCTTCTTTTTATTTAACATCCATTGCCATTATTCCTGTTAAAAAAAGCCATAATCCTAATAAAATGTAGGATTATGACCGCATACGCTCCAACTACTCCTTTGCCGGTCTGACTAAAATAACATTCGTTGGCCGGTAACCGGCTTATATGCATAACTCGTTTTTCCGCTGCTATTTTCAACTAATGTGCAAAGAGTTCCCAAAGAGGAAAGATCAACGCCAGCGGAACAGCCGTAGAGATTGGAAAGGGCTGCTGCGACTTCTTCCAAAGGCGCGTTTCCCGCCCGCTCACCAATTCCGTTTATGGTGGCACTCACAAGACGAATTCCGGCCCGGACAGCCGCCAATGTGTTCGCCGTCGCCAGGCCGAAATCATTATGGGCATGAAATTCGACCGGCAATGGACAATGCTCTCGCAAATAACACATTGTGCGATATGTTTGAAAAGGCGTCAGACAGCCTATTGTGTCAGCATAACGGATTCGTACGGCCCCCATTTGGGCGGCCACATCCGCTACCCGCAAAAAGAATTCAATATCAGCGCGGGAAGCATCTTCCGCCCCGACAGATACAACGCAGCCATAATGATTTGCCAAGTCAATACATTCTTGCAGCCTGCCAATAACCCATTCTTGACTTTGTTGAAACTTTACAGAAATGTGCAATTGAGAAACAGGCACCGAAATATGAACATGCGAAAAACCACAGTGGATCGACATTAGAATGTCCTGCCTGACGGCTCTATTCCACGAAACAACCGCAGCTTTCAAATCAGAGCGCAGGATATTCCGGAGCGCTTGAAACTCGCTTCCACCCATGGCCGGCACCCCTGCTTCTATATAAGGAATGCCCGCCTGATCCAGTGTTTTTGCAATCAATAGCTTTTCGGCCGGCGAAAAGGCGATACCAGCTGTCTGTTCGCCGTCGCGCAACGTAGTATCGACAAATTGTACCGTCTCGGGAATCAACATCGTCAAAATCCCTCCGCCTGTTTCATCACACAATCCTGATAGAGTTTTTTCAATTGCCCATCAGTCAGCGGTGATTTTTGTTCTACCGCTACCTGCCGAACCTTGGCCAGCAATCGTTCAGACTGAATTGCATCCAGAACCATATTTTCCTGTTTCAATTTTTCTTCAAGAGAAGTCTTGCCTGAATGTTTGCCGATAACCAGACGGCGGGACAAACCAACTTCTTCCGGTGAAAACGCTTCATATAATTCCGGTCGTTTCAGAACCCCGGCAGTATGAATTCCGGATTCATGCGCAAATATATCCACTCCGATAATCGCTTTCGTCAATGGCGTTTTTATTCCGATGCAGTCCAAAATAGCATGACAGGGTTCCGCCAGTTTCGGCATTCGCGCAAACGATGACGGAACAGCCCGCCGCGTCGCCATCACAATTTCTTCATGAGCGGCATGTCCACCGATCCCAATGCCGGCAACGGAGGCATTGACAATTTTTACACCGGCCTGAATAGCGGCAAGACAATTGGCCGTCGCTAAACCATACTGGTTATGAGCGTGAAATTCCAACGGCCAATCCACCGACTGCAGCAACTTCTCGAATACAGCGCTGGTAATGAAAGGGTCCAAGTTGCCATCTGCATCACAATAGATAAAGGATTGCACTTCAAAAGCGGCAAGTGATGCAAATAGATCGAGGAGTTCCGGCAAAGACAATGCCGACGCATTCCGAATCTCTACCGCTGTCTTCAATTTCAGGTTGTTGGCTGTGCGTAAAGCACGTACCAAATTTTCAGTCAAGCCAGTGTTTACGTGTTGCTCATACACTACGGAAATTTTTCTAAAGCCGGCCTTGTGGGCTGATTCCACTTGTTCAGAACAAGGACGGATCCGACCCCGCAAGGCATGAAAGTCTTGCGGAATTACTTTCTGTCCATAGTAAAGCCAATCATCCAGCCAAAGATCATAACCAGCAAAGGACATTTGCTCGAGTATTTCAAATGCCTTCACCAATTGCTTCCATGGAATACGCAGGTGCGCCGCTTCAGATAGTGTTTGGTCCCGCAATAAAATAGCATCCGCCATGCGTCTCCCTCCAATTTCCCAATACTTATAACTTTCCCACTCCGAATGCAGGATTATAAATAGTCACTACTGTTTCATTCGGACCCCGTTTTTCAATTTTACCCTGCAAACTCCCGCTGGTTAGTTCGCATTCAATCCATGGCGGAACATGGGTGCAGTCAATTTCCAACTCGCTAAATTCACGTCGGCGTAAAACGGGCATTAATACTTGTTTGGAGGTAATCCCAGTCCCGCTTGCCTGAATTTCCTTAACGGAAATTTGATAGCGCCCGTTGCCAAGAGAGGTGAGTTCGGGAAGAACCGGCTCGATCTGTTCTTCCCTTGACTGCCGTTGATTTTCTTCTTCCTGCCGCAATACTTCATCGATAAAATCGGCTGGCTGACCTGACATCTCCCAGACACTGCATTTCGCTTTTTCCAGTTCATAGTATAAAATTCCAGTAACAGCTCGGCCAACAAAAATCCGGCAATCACCCAAAAAATCGATCATCGCGCGAATGGATTGACGAAGCCCTTTCACGCCCTGTGCATTGTTAATCGCGATCGTTATGCTTCTAACTTCCCGCCATTGACCGATATTCTTCTGAACGATACTGAGGCGGCATTCTCCTTCCAAGGATGCCGTCATCCCATCTTTTCCAACCAGCATGCCAATCTGCAAACTCATGGTCGTGCCACCCCTTCCTAACAACAATTACATCGCCAACCGGGAAACCACCTGTCCGCCTTCTATGTGCTGTTCCATGATCTCTTCCACATCCTCTGGTGATACTTGCCCATACCATACATTTTCCGGGTATACTACCACGACAGGTCCTTTTTCACAGATGCCAAAGCAACCGGTGTTGGAAATCATCACGCGATCGCCCAATCCCCGTTCTTCAATTTCCTCCCGAAAACAGTTGACGATGTCCCCCCCCTGTTTCGAATAGCAGTATCCTTTCTGCTGGCCATTGCTGCGCGAACTGGTGCATACAAAAATATGATATTCCGGTTTATTCATCATATCGCTTCCTTCCTCTGTTTTGCTTCTTTCAGCGCAAGCTGATCCATTGCGTTGAGCAGCCCGGATTCGATCGTATAGCAATATTCAACGCTTTCAATCCCAGCAGCGGCCAACCGGTTTTTCGCACTCTCGCCAATTCGCATGGTTAACACTGCATCACAATCACTGATTGATTCAATAATCCCATCCCGCCGTTCTTGCTCCGTGTCACATTGCGCCATACCCAGGCAGTATTTTTGTACGCTGCGGCTTTCGGCAAAACCAACTTTTCGCCCATCCACCGTATATACCAAGAACCGTTCTGCATGTCCGAAATGTTGATCCACGAGTTTCCCATATTTCGACGTTACGGCAATTTTGTATTGCTTGGCAAAATTCGGTTTCGCCGGCGGTTCACAGTTTTTCTGGACGCACATGCGAAAATCTTGTGAGACATCATCGCCTAATAAGCCAATCGCATCCGCCCGGCATTGCTTGCAATGCCGCATTTGCTGCATGTCAATTTCGCAGGCATTCCGCATTTCATTAATTTCTTTCATACTGGTTTGGGGGGAATTTTCAAAGACGCTGCCCGGCGCCGGGATCAGCGGCATAATATTGGTAATAAACGCCCCCAATTCCTTCGCTTTTTTTACCACATCCGGTATTTGCCTGTCATTAACCCCTCGAACCATCACGATATTCACCTTCACCAGGATGCCAGCGGATGTGAGCATCTTGATCCCTTCAAGCTGATTGGAAAGTAAAATTTGCGCTCCCTGGATGCCTTCGTATTTTTTCCCTTTATAATAAACGTGCTTGTAAATTTGCGCTCCAACGGCCGGATCAATACAATTCATGGTAACTGTTACATGGCGGACGCCCAATTCGATCATTTCCGCCGCATACTCTGGCAGCATCAGTCCATTGGTCGATAAGCAAAAAATAATCTCTGAATCGGCCGCTCGAATCAATTGGATCGATCGTTTCGTCTGTTCCCAATTGGCTAACGCATCCCCAGGCCCGGCAATGCCAATGACGCTCAAATTATCCAGTTTTCCCTTTACCCATTCGTATTTTTGTTTGGCCATATCCGGCGTCAATACTTCACTGGTCACGCCCGGCCGGCTTTCATTTACACAGTCAAATTTTCGATTGCAATAGTTGCAGCTGACATTGCAGTGAGGCGCAACCGGCAAATGCATCCGCGCATGCTTGTGATGAGCCTCGAAGGAATAGCAAGGATGTTTTTTCGTCTTTTCCAATAACTCTGCAGAAAACGAATGGCCCATGTTGTTCACCTCCATTTTAATTTGCTGCCTGGTAAAATTGCTCAAACATTTTTTTCCGGTAAGACTTATGCTTGTTTTCCAGCAGAGTATTGGTAATCCGATCGAGCAATAGCATGGTTCCGGTATAACCTACAGATAATAATCGCTGCCCGCCCACCCGGTCATGGATGGGAAACCCAACCCGCACAAGGGGGATGCCGGCCCGCTCTTCGAGATATCGTCCGCCGGAATGTCCGATCGCAATATTCGCCCCGGCTTCTTCACCATAATTTTTGATATGACAAAAATCTGTTTCCGATAAAATATGTATTTTTTCACCGCCATCAGCAATGGAAGGCTGCAATAATTCACCGAGGCGGGCATTTCTGCTGCCGGTGGCCGCCACCACAGGATGAAGTCCATTCTCCAAACAAGTTTTGGTTATTGAATAAACTAATTCCGGTTCACCGAAAATCATTCCGCGGCCTTGGAAATTATATTTATGGGAATCAATCATGCCATCCAGTAACCGGCCTCGTTCTTGCGCTAAACTCGCCGGCATCGGCTGACCGGTAATTTCTTGTAACGTTTCCATAAATTGATCCGTACCCGCCATCCCGATTGGCAGCGGAACACGATACAATGGCACCCCAAAAGTGTCTTTTAGATATTTGCCCGGCGAAAAACTGTCTTCGACCGTCACTCCCATCTGGATGGTGGCTGCCGCGCCTGACATTGTTTTGATGTCCGCGAGTGCGGTACCATTCGAAGTCATCTTCGTATAGGGTCGTTCATGGGGCCGGTCTAAGGTATCGGAAATATCAGGAAACAGCGTGTATTCGATATTCATCAAACCCAATATGCGTTTGATTTCCCTGATATCGGCCGGACTGATATGCGGAATGACAATGTTGAGTCTGTCATGCTTCGGAGCCGTTTCGGTTAAACAAACCAAAATCCGCTTCGCTGTAAACCAATAACCTTCGTCATGGCTTTGCCCGTAGCCAGGAGTCGGCGCCGTTACCAGGGGAAAATCCTGCAAACCGTTTTTTTGTTTATATTCGTCGGCAAAGCGTTCCACATCTTCGCCGATCGTTTCCGCCAAGCAGGTCGTCAATATGCCAATGACGTGCGGATTATATACTCTGCGCACATTATCCAGGGCCTGTTCCAGGTTCTTTGCACCGCCATAAATTGTCCCTTTCTCATTCAGTGACGAAGATCCCACGTCGACAGGCTCATTAAAATGTTCCGCAATATGCCTCCGCATATAGGTGCTGCAGCCCTGGGACCCATGCAGGACAACCATCGATCCGGCAATCCCTTTCAACGCAATAATACCGCCCATGGGCATACACATATTGCAGGGGTTTTCATTCACATTACGGCAAGACTTCATTTCGTTTTCCATCATCAATCGTCCCCCTTGCGGATGCTGTTCCATACAGGTGAACAGAGCGTAGAATATACCTCTTCGGCAAAATTAATCGCCCCAACATAACCGCTCAAGGGATGTTTCCGGTCATGGTTGTGGTCAATAAACGCAATCCCCAATTTATACGCCAGAGGCCGTTCCTTCACCCCGCCTACCAATAGGTTAGCCCCTTTCGACACCATGAACCGTTCCAGTTCCGCCGGGTTCGCATCGTCCAGGATAACCGTTCCCTCGTCAACCAGTTCATTGATCGTATCGTATTCTTCCTGCCGTCCGGTCTGTGTTCCGACCATGACAACTTCGACGCCGATCTCGCGAAATTGTTTGATCAAGGAAATCGCTTTAAATCCGCCGCCGACATAAATCGCCGCTTTTTTACCGGCAAATTTGCCGCGATACCAATCAATAACCGGCTTTGTTTTCGCTATTTCCCGGGAAATAAGCAGTTCCGCTTTTGCGGCTGCACTGACATTATCCAGCGCTGCAGCAATCCGGCGCAGCGAATCCGCCGTATCTTCCAAACCCAAAAACGATACGCGGATATAGGGAATTTCATATAACTCTTCCATTTTTGTCGCCAAATAATTCATGGAACCGGCACACTGCATAATATTCAAAGAAGCTTGAGGAGCCGTCTTAATCTTGGCGTACGTGGAGTCGCCGGTAAATACAACATTTAATTCAATGCCGATTTCCCGCAAGTATTCTTCAATAATCCATGCTTCACCAGCCAAGTTAAAATCGCCCAAATAATTAATACTCCCAGCCTTTTTACTCCATATTTGTTTTGTCGGTTCAATCAACTGCAGCAAAGTATCACAGGCCGCCCGGTAGCCGGCAGCCTTATTGCCGATGAAACCGCTGGATTGGACCGGCAGAACCTCAACCCCATGGCGGGAGGTCGCCGACTTGCATATGGCGTCCAGATCATCGCCGATGACGCCGACAATGCAAGTCGAGTATACGAATAGTAATGACGGACTATATTTCGCCACCAGTTCATCAATAGCGGCAGTTAACTTTTTCCCTCCGCCAAAAATAACATCCTGTTCTTTCAAATCGGTACAAAAGCTATTCCGGTACAGCTCGGATCCGCTGCTTAAGCTACCGCGAATATCCCAGGTGTAACTGGCGCAGCCAATCGGCCCGTGCACTAAATGAATAGCGTCCGTAACCGGATTGAGCACCACTCTTGCACCGCAATAAACGCAGGCTCGCTGGCTTACACAGCCGGCAATGCTGTCTGCATCGCATTTAATTTGGTTTTTCTGCTTGCCTTTTGTGGCAATGAAATCCTGCCTGGATTCCAGCATTTCAACGGCGCCCACATTCATCACATCCTTCCAGGCCGATTGGCGGCCACACAATGTCTTACATGACTAATTCGAAATCTTCATCCGCAGCATCACGATCGGCACGGTCAAGCAACGCTCCGCTAATCATTTCAATTAACCGCATTGCTCCCCGGTAACCAACAAGCGGCATATACGAATGAACGCTGCGATCAAGAACCGGGAAGCCGGCCCGGACAAACGGAATATCTTCCGCCCGGGCAATGTACTTTCCATAAGTAGTGCCAATGAGTAAGTCAACCGGCTGATTTTTAATCCATTGATGAAGAGTAAACAAGTCTCCTCCGGCTTTCACGTTCGCCGTCAAATTGGCTTCAAGCAACATTCCATTGATATCCTCTTCAAAACTGCCTACGGCCGAACCAATTGCGCCCCCCGGCGTGCCCGTCAGAATATGTACCGGCGCCATGCCCAAACTCAACACAAATTCCGTCAAGCCGGTGACAATATCCGGATCACCAAAAATCGCTACCCGTTTTCCATGGAAATGAAAATGTGTATCGGTCATAATATCAACCAGTTGCCCGCGTTCTTCCTCAATCTCAGCAGGAACCTCCTGAGCAAAACTGCCGCGCAGCGCCATCAGAAATGCATCTGACGCTTTGATCCCAATGGGGGTCTTTAATGCAAGGGCGGGAACTTTACATTTTGAAGACAATAATTCCGCCGCATCGCTGGAAGCAAAACGCCCCAATGCGATCGTTAATTTTGAATTTCCGGTATCCTTCAATTGTTCGATTGTCGTTCCACCTGCCGGATACATATTGAACTCGCCGGTCATCGGTGAATCGACTACTCCTGAAGTATCCGGAAAGAGAATGGATTCGATGTTCATGGCTTTCAGCAGCCGCTTGATCTCCCGCATATCGCCGGGATTAACGAATCCGGGGATGATATTCACCTGATCTTTTTTAACCGTTGTTGAAGCTTGTGCCAAATATTTGACCATGGACTTGGTCATATTGGAAAAACCGGTAATATGGGAGCCTTGATAACTCGGCGTATTGGTATGAATAACCAACTTGCCTTCCGGTATTTCTGCACTCTGAATAAGGCTGGGAATATCATCACCGATCGTTTCCGACAAACAAGTGGTATGAATTGCGATCACATCCGGGCTATAAACTTGAAAGATATTTTTTATTGCCGTTTTCAAGTTGGCGCCACCGCCAAAAACTGATGACCCTTCCGTAAAACTACTGGTAGTAGCCATCACCGGATCACGAAAATGACGAGTCAAATGCATACGATGGTACGAACAGCACCCTTGTGAACCATGACTGTGCGGCAAACAACGGTGAATTCCAAGCGCGGCATACATCGCGCCAATCGGTTGACAGGTTTTGGCAGGATTAATCAGGCCGCCGCTCAACCGCGGCTTCATTTCTTTTGGTGTGCAATCTAACATGTTACGCCACTCCTTCCTCAGTAACCGTTCCAATTAGCAGCGGTTGATTTTTCCAGGGGGGAACAATATAGTTCCAGGTTGGCGAGGAGAAGCCCATGCTGACATCCCTGGCAAAATTGACAGCGCCGTTAAAACCGGCATATGGGCCGCTATAATCATAGGAATGCAGCTGTTTGGCAGGAATGCCCATTTTTTGCACAACATACTTGTCTTTTATGCCGGAGGCGAAAATGTCCGGTTTCAAGAGTTTGATCAATTCATCCGTTTCGTATTGATTAATGTCGTCAACGATGATTTTCCCTTCCGCCATATCAATGTTCATACCAGCGTAATTACTCAATGGGATTTCTTTTTTCAATGCTTCAAGCCGCTCTGGAGACATCTTTAGGCGAAAACGGCCTTCATCCGCCTCTACATGTAATTCCGGGATATTCTTACTATCCGCATCCGGTTTGATATCCGGCAGAACCTGACGGCCTTCATAGTCATCCCTGTGGGCAAATTCATAGCCTGCCAGCACGGTGTCGATTCCCAATTCAGCAAATAAACCTTGATAATGATGTCCGCGTGATCCGCCAACGAAACAAAATGCGGTTTTTCCGTTGCAAACTTTTTTGTATTGCTCAATTACCGGTTCAATTCTGGCCAGCTCCCGGGCAATGACCTCTTCCGTTTTTTTCGTCAACGCTTCATCATTGAAATAAATAGCCATATTGCGCAGTGTCTCAATCATGGATTGAATGCCAATAAAGTTTACTTTGAGCCATGGTGTACCATATTTTATTTCCAGCATTTCCGCAATATAGTTGATGGACCGGTGGCACTGCACCAAATTCAATTCGGCAACATGGGCGTTTTTCAGTTCCTCGTAAGAGCCGTCCCCAGTCATCACGGTGACAATATGGTAGCCGATCTCTTCGAGAGTCCTTTTGATTTCCCAGCCATCGCCACCGATATTATATTCGCCCAAAATATTAATTGCGAATTTCGCCGGAGCAGCCTCTTGCTCGCCTGCTCCAATTACCTTATCCAGCAAAATATTGTTTGCGATGTGGTGGCCTGCTGATTGGCTCACTCCCTTGTAGCCTTCGCAATTAAACGCCAATATGGGAATGCCATGCCGTTTCTGCGCCGCTCTTGCTACCGCGTTGATATCATCGCCAATCAATCCTACCGGGCAAGTAGCAGAGATACTGATCGCATTGGGATGAAAGGTCTCAACAACTTCATCAATTACTTTGGCCAGTTTTTTTTCACCGCCGAACACAATGTCGCTTTCCTGCATATCGGTTGACACACAATAATTAAGAAAATTTTTGGTTGGATCTTCCGATTTTGCTTTATTGCGGCGGGTTCCCCAAGCATAGTAGCCACAACCTACCGGACCATGCACGATGTGGATCATGTCTTTCAGCGGTCCGACGACAACCCCTTTGCAGCCGGCGTAAGCGCATCCACGGTTTGTCATAATGCCGGGAACAGTTCGTGTATTTGCCTCAATAATCTGTGATTCTTGACTTGCATCTTTAATTAAAATATGTTTTTTACGGCTTTTTGCGACTTTTGCCGGATATTTTTCCAGTATCGCATCTAATTGTTCTTTTGTGATAGCCATGCCATTTTACCCTCCCCTATTGCTCTGATCCATGACAAAACGTTTTTTAAATTGCGTATTCGCCGCTTTCTCCGGTTCGGACCCGAACAATATCCATTGTCGGCAAAACGAAAATTTTCCCATCCCCCACATTGTTGTCGGTCTGGTTTGCTTTAATGATTGCATGAATAATCCGCTCTACATCATCATCGTGGGCAAATACGGTAAACATGCGACGCGGAAACAACCGCGAACCGTCCAAAAAACTATCAATCAACGCTTCCGTTTCTTTATCGTCTTCTGCCTTGGCCAATTCCATTAAATTGGCCCGGCGTGTGGCGATCCGTTCTTTTTCTTCCACCAATTTACCGCGGCCCATGACTTTCTCTGCGGTAAACCCGGCAGCTCCTACATCTACCAGAGCTTTCTTGGTAGCGCTGGTTTTATTCATGCGCACTACGGCAATAATTTCTTTCATCGCTTCGCCCTCCTAAAGTCCGGCGGCGGCAGTAGAGACAGTGTAAACCTCATCAACCGCACTGACAAAAATTTTACCATCTCCATAAGCTCCCTTGGCGCTTGTTTTTGCGGTCCGCAATATTACACTGATCACATCCTCTTTATCCTCATCGCGCACGACCAGCATAATGAGAGCCTTGGGGATTTCATCATAGACGATCCCGCCAATTTTTATCCCCTTTTGCTTGCCGCGTCCGACAACGTCAATGACTGTCGCCGCATGAAATCCGGCTGTTGATAACTCGTATAACACTTCATCCTTCTTTTCCGGTCTGACAATAGCTCGTATTAGCAACATAACTCCACACTCCTCAATTGTTATCGGTTCATATTGTTTTGAAATTATGCGATTGCATCCAAAAATCCGTGCTGCATCATCAATTCTTCCAACCGGTCCTGTGTCATCGGCTTCGGAATGACAAACATTTTATTTTCTTGGATATTATGGGCTAAATTACGATATTCTTGTGCCTGATTGGATTCCGGTTCAAAATCAATTACAGTCTTTTTGTTGATTTCCGCCCGTTGTACCAAATTATCCCGCGGAACAAAGTAAATGAGCTGAGATCCAAGTTCTTCTGCGAATGCTTTCAATAATTCAAGCTCATTCGCCACCATGCGGCTATTGCAAATAATCCCGCCTAAACGAACCTTACCAGTTTGCGCGTATTTATAAATGCCTTTGGCGATATTATTGGCAGCATAAAGCGCCATGAGTTCTCCGGATGCGACAATGTAGATTTCTTCTGCTTTCCCTTCACGGATCGGCATGGCAAAGCCACCGCACACAACATCGCCCAAGACGTCATAAAAAACAAAATCCAGATCGTCCGTATACGCACCGAGTGATTCCAACAGGTTGATCGACGTGATGATCCCCCGCCCGGCGCAGCCCACGCCTGGTTCCGGACCGCCGGATTCCACGCACATCGTCCCTTGGAACCCTGGTTTCAGAATTTCTTCCAGATCAATATCGTCCCCCTCGTCACGGAGAGTATCCAATACCGTTTTTTGACACAAACCATGCAATAGCAAACGAGTTGAATCTGCTTTCGGGTCACAGCCTACAACCATAATCTTGTTTCCGGCATCTGATAATGCGGCCACCGTATTTTGCGTAGTAGTAGACTTGCCAATTCCACCTTTTCCGTAAATAGCAATTTGTCTCATATTCCATTCCTCCTGCTTACTATTTTGCCCTTGTAAAAAACAAGGCGCCTGTTTATAATGAAAATGGGTACAAGGAATAAACCCTGGCGCAACTGGGGGACTAAAACCTTGCTCACGGCTTCATGGGTACTGCGAATACTCGTGAAGCCTTTCTTGTTGACTTTTTGCGATAACTTTTCGCCCTCGTTCGATACAACCACCTCCTTTATCAACAAATATCTTCTTTGGCTTGTAAAAAACACAGGGGCTCACAAATGCTATTGCATTCGTAAGCCCCATTGCTATACCGTAACCTTATCGTTTACAGTGCTATGTAATTTTTAAACAGTCAGGGGCTTACAAACGCTGCTGCGTTTATAAGCCCCATCGCTTTAGAAAATGTGATTTCCTTGAGTATAGCACAGCAATTCGCGTTGAGCAATACCCTGTATTATTTTCGCAATATTCACTTCAAACGGATTTCTTCCCAAATCTAAATTACTTTACCGTTTGTTTATAAACCTGTTTCCCGTCTTTCAGCTCGATAATGACTACACCGCGTACAGCATCATGCGTAGCATTCAACTTCATTTCGCCGCTTACACTGACAAAATTCTGCGTTGCGGCCAATGCTTCTCGTATTTTATTCGCCTCAGTGCTGTTGGCCCGTTTAATGGCATCCACCAGTAATTTGGCGGCATCATAACCCATTGCAGCCATGGAATCCGGTATTTGACCGTATTCTTTTTTATACGCTTCAACAAACGCATTGGATGTTGGATTTTTATCTTCTACCGAATAAAAATTAGTAAAATATGTATTGTTTAAAGCTTGCGGACCGCCCAGTTCAACCAAAGTAGGCGAATCCCAAGCGTCAGCTCCTAAAATAGGCGCCGTAATACCCAGTTCACGCGCCTGCTTAATGATTTTCCCGACATCCTCATAATAACCAGGAATGTACAGCAGATCCGGATTTTGTGCTTTGATCTTAGTCAGGATCGATTTGTAATCCTGATCTTTCTGGAGATACGCTTCTTCAATTGCAATTTGTCCGCCGCCCGCAGTGAAGGCATCCTTGAATATTTTCGTTAACCCTTTGCTGTAATCACTGGCGCTATCCGTCATGATCGCCGCTTTTTTGACCTTAAGACCATTTAACGCAAAGTTAGCGCCTACAACGCCCTGAAACGAATCGATGAAACAAGCCCGGAATGTATACTCTTTTACTTTCCCGGTCCGCTGATCAACGGTTACACCCGGATTCACTGTCGCAGCAGCAACAAAGGGTATTTTATTATCTTCAGCGACGGCCGAAGCGGCAATCCCGCAGGAACTGACTGTAAAGCCGGTTACAGCAACGACTTTATCCTGAGTAATGACCTTCGTCATCGCATTGGCGGACTCAGAAGGTTCGCCTTTATTATCGGCAGTAACAATTTGGATCTGTTTTCCCAAAACACCGCCGGCGGCATTGATTTCTTTGAAGGCCAGCTTAGCGCCGTTCGCCGCAGAAGTGCCATAAGACGCCGTATTTCCTGTCAATTCATAAACCATACCAATTTTGATATCCTTGCTTGCACTGCTCCCGCAACCGGCAAGCAACCCGGCAATACAAACGAGAACAATTGCAAAAGAAGCGATTCGGGTAAATCTCTTTGCCATCTTTATCCCCCTCAAAACAAAATTCATGAACAACAAATAATACCATTCAACATTCTTTTTATTTTACACCATTTGCCTGATTATGGCAACACATTGCATGAACTGTCTGACTACACCGGCAACTCACTGGAAGTACGTCTGCATTTATAAACCATCATATTTTGTATGAATTCTATATTCATTGGCAACTTTCCCCATTGTGTCATCGCTGTAGATCAGCAAGAGCGCAGTAGCTGTAAATATCACCGTATCATGTACTATGGGCAGATAAATAATTGATGCTTGATCACCATTGCTTGTTTTACCCCTCCACGTCCTGATCAAAAAGTCATTCGGTGTTTTGGTTTTGTACATCATCATCCAGAGGTCCGTAGTTTCGTTAAAAAGACCGTATTTTTTTTTCATTTGTCTCAGCGTTTCTTGCATTACCGGCACTGCAATCATCCCCACCAGGTCGGCTGGTTTGATCATGATTTCTATCTCATATACAGCGTCTTTAAAAAACCTGACTAATACTTCAGCGGGTTCATCCGCAAACCTTCCACTATATGTAATTTCAGCAGTTGCGGGTTGTGGCGTCTGATCGTTGATTTGTGTATAGAATTTACTTTTCATTTTTTCGTTCACACTATTGCGGTTATCGCCCCAAATAATACCCAAGGCTCCATCAATGATGACTTCTTTTGTTTTATATTCTTCTTTAACAACAACATATTCTTCTTTTTTATTCTTACTTCTACCCTGCAAAGTGAAGCCAGCCCAAACAATTATAAGTATTACCAAAAAGATGATGCCAATAATCATATCTTGCGACATCACATCGGACCCCCTTACCATGATTTTACCCTTGCCATATCTAATATCTAATTCTATTTTATCAGAAAATTACAATATTACTTTGTATTTTTAAACATTTTCTCGTCCCGCAAAAAAATGGTTCATTTTCAAGTCTTTACAAAATAAGGAACCCGCAATATAATGGTCAATGAATATTGGAACGTCATTTTCCTTTTTATTCAAGAATTTACTACCTAAGGCTTGAAATAAAAACCAAGGAGGATAAACTGGAGTGAAAAAAGTACTGTTGTTAGTAATCTGCCTATTATTTAGTATGTCAGTATGTTTTGCCGGAGAAGCGCCACAAAAAACTGTTTTTGAGGTGGTTGATTCTCCTGTTAATATTCAGGCAGCATTCGATGCTAGTTTCGGCACGGTATCTTATGGGGAGTGGGAGCGGTTATACCAAGTTTGCAAGCAGGAAGTTACCCATATAAACCTATAGGGACATTTTTATTGATTGAGGCCGCATTTATATTTATGCATCAGACAAGTTTCATAAACCAAAGCTTGAGAAGCTATAATCTTTACGAGTTGAAACCACCTAATGGCCGGGTGGTTTTTTTAGTTGGGAAAAGAAAAAATGCCACTCCAAATGAGAAGTGGCATTTTTTCATTCATTTATTGTGCATTCTCAATATTGATTTTGAAAGAAGCGACGAGAGCATCGTTAGCCATAATTTGATACGTATAAAGACCAGCTACAGCAGATAGGTTCCAGTCCGTTACAAAACTGCGGATCGAATTATTGTTTTGGAAAGTAATCCCATTATAATTAGCCGTACTGATTACCTTGCCGGTAGCATCTTCGACTATGTTAATGTCAACTCTGTAAGTTCCACTCATAAACAGAAGCTGATCGAGTGTGGTGAATTTAGAAATGGATGGATTTGCTCCTGAATGGTTTTCAAACTTGATGTTGGTTGGTCCGATTACTACGAAGCCTTGTCCCTGCTGATATTCAATCTGATTGGCCATGACATGGTTGATGACCGAGACCGAATTCTTATCAGCGGCTAAACAAATGGCGGGCAGCAAGAACATTACCAATAACCAAACCATTACGATTTTTCTCATGTACTGTCATTTCCTTTCTCCAAACCTTACTTTGTGTTGTTCTTTTCTATTAATTGCTTTAACTGGTTAATTTGATCTCTTAGTTGATTAATTTGGTCTTGCTGTTGTTGAACGGTGTGCAACAAGCTGATATCCGATTCAACCGCATTGTTTTTTAGTTTTCCAGGCCCGATTTTCCACGCTGCGCCGACGCGATACATTTTTTCGTTGCCGCTAAGAGCCATCCCGAAGTTAATTGCTTTCGAATTGTTAATATAGTAATTATACCCTAAAGCGAAAGCTTGTTGGCCGCTGTAACTGCCTACGCCAACAAGAATTTGAGCCGGTTCTTTCGGATCATACGGCAAGGGAGTTAAGCCACTGATTGCCGATGCCATTGCGCCAACCCGGCCTACTCGAGTGTCCAGATGATGCACGCTGGAAGTTAATGAATCGATATTACTGTTAACCCCTGCAAAAGCAGCGTCTAACTGCCCCACATTTACAGCATCGGTCACAGCCGTTCCAGCCGCTACATTGGTGATTTGCCGTTCATTGCCGCTTGATCCTACAGATACGGTATTTGCCCGATCCGCTACCGAATTTGCACCTAATGCCACACTGTTAATACCTGTAGCAGCAGAGCCTGTGCCAATAGCAGTGGTGTTAGTTACTAACGCACTACCGCTAACTCCCGAAACAGCTCCTTGCCCAACAGCAAGGCTCCCTGAATTATAGGCCACACTATTCGCTCCATATGCACTGCTATCATCGCCTGTGGCTTTGGAATTTACACCGGTTGCCGTGCTATCATAACCTGTGGCTTTGGAAATTGCGCCGATTGCGGTACTACCTCCGTTTGTGGCTTGAGAGTTATAACCAGTTGCTGTGCTGTATGAACTACTTGCTTGGGAGTCATAGCCGGTTGCCGTACTATATAAACTACCGGCTTTGGAATTTGTACCGATAGCAGTGGTGTAAGTTGCTGATGCGTAGTTATATATTCCTGAAGCAGCTCCTGCCCCTACAGCAACGCTCCCTTGATTATAGGCCAAACTATTTGTTCCATATGCACTGCTATCATTGGCGAATGCGCCGGCGCCAAAGCCATTTGCCGTACTATTGTCGCCGAAGGCTCTGGAATAGGCACCCGTTGCCGTGCTATAGCTTCCAGTAGCAGCAGAACTGACACCGATAGCAGTGGTGTCAATTACTGTTGTACTACCGTTAACGCCTGATACAGAGTTGGTTCCGACCGCAAGGCTGCCGCCATTATAGGCTGCGCTGTTTACTCCATATGCAGCGCTATTACTCCCGATTGCTTGTGAACTTGAACCAAGTGCTGTACTATAATCGCCTGTGGCCTGGGAGCTATAACCCGTTGCCGTGCTGTAAATGCCTGTGGCAACAGAACTGGTACCGATAGCAGTAGTGTCAATTACTGTTGTACTGCCTTCAATACCGGAAACAGCGCTACTTCCGACAGCTACACTACCGGTATTATAGGCCCGGGCTTGAAAACCATAGGCATTGCTAAGTTCGCCATCAGCGAAGGCATCGCAGCCGGTTGCCGTGCTGCCGTCGCCGTATGCTCTTGCCGATTGGCCGGTGGCCGTGCTGCTCATACCTCTGGCCCGTGCATCATAACCAACGGCCGTACTTGCAACGCCATAAGCAAGGGATCGATATCCGACAGCAGTACTTAATCCGGTCGTGTTGGTTGTGTACGTTCCTAAGGCTAGAGCCTGGTTACCTACTGCCGTATTAGTGGGATCATTATTATCGTCAGAGCCATCAGCTCCTGTCGTATAAGACAGAACCGGCGTTATCGTTAAACTCATAACAAGAATAATAGTGAGCAATTTTCCTATAAGATGGATTACCGTATTTCTCATCGTATTCCTCCATCATTCGTTATTTATGTGCTTTATTACTCGTTTAAAAAATTATTTGTTAGCTTGGAAGCTTAGGCGGCAGACCTACCCACTAGCTTTTCTCCCCCCCCTTCAAGCCGTATGAAATAATAAAAAACTGCCAGTCATATACAATATATATGCAACCTGGCAGTCATCAACAAATGTTTTTAGACCCATGGCTTTGCGTCCCAATCTTTCGAATGGTTTGCCAATATTTACTTATACGTCACAATATTCTTCATAAGTAAATTATTCCCTTCTCGAGTTATAACAACTATACAAATTAACTACAATTTTAAAGATATATTCTGTTATTGTTACCAACACTGTCACCAGGCAATATAAAAAAGAGCCTGCACCTCTGCAGACCCTTGATTATACTGTAGCCGATAATAGGATTAGTCTCATGTCCTCCTGGATATTACTTGAAAAAGTTTCCGTGGCAAATCTCCTTCTTCAAATTCACCAATTTCATCAATTGCATATCCATTCGCTAACAACGTAATTTTTTCACGGTTAAAGAAATGAACAATAAATCCATTGACCTCGTACATGTCTTCGCCTCTTAGAATTCCTGTTCCATAATGTTTGTCGTTGGTATTTCTAACTGTATATATGTTAACCCCATTAAGCTTTAATACTCTTCTTATTTCGCTTGATAGAAATTGCAATTCTTGTGTAGTAAATGCCATGCAGTATAGCATATGTGAAAAACCCGCATCGAAAATTCCATTTTCAAAAGGAAGAGGGCTTCTTACATCATGTCTAATTGCAGTAATTAAATGCGATAGCCCCAGAAACTCCGCTTTTCTTTTTATTGCTTCAATACCAGCATCTGTGTAATCTAATACACTAATATGAAAACCATTGCGGGCAAAATAAATCGTATCTCTTCCTTGTCCTCCACCTAACTCAAGGATTTTATTAACACCATTTTTCTTGAAAAAATCTACTGCGTTTCTAGCAGGTTCACTAGGCTCTTCCCCAAACATATCATTATAATCAGCAAAAGTTTTTTCCCAATGCGAATGTTGGTTTTTCAAAACAGTATTCTTCATGAAAACATGCCCCCAAAAACAATTTGAACATCTTAAAAAATTCGCCAAGACAATCACCTAGCCAAACCGATCCGCACTCCATTTTTCGAATAAGCACTATAAGTGATGTAGTATTCACCTTCAATATATGAAATACGAGGATCTTCTACACCAAAAGCCTCATATTCTTTGAAAATCCCCTCTGTTGCTGGAGTAATAAAAGGTTTGTCATGGACTGTAAAAGAGTACCCATCGTTGCTTTCTGCTAATCCAATAATAGAGCGCCCTGTGTCGAGGTGAGACCGAAATAACATGTAATATTTTCCGCGATATTTTGCCATTCCGGCATTATGTACAGTGTGGACGGAGTAAGGAGCATCTTCCTTGGTTAATATGGGGTTACCCTTATAACGTTTTACAATAGATTCTTTCATTGATATGCCCCCAATATTTATGTGACTCTATATTGGGGGCATTATACTATGCTGTCTGATTTAAATGGACAATAATTTATTTTTTAAAACAAAGTATTTATCAGAAACAATTTTTTCAAATAATTGTTTCTGATAAATACTTTTTGTAGTGAAATGGCAAGAGATTTTGCACGGTCTATGTTCCTGCGCTTCCTTTACGCGACAGTCACTTGTCACGATCTCGGCTTTCAAGATGATATACTTTTTTGACTACTTCCTGAGGTGACACGTTTTTCATGCAATCTGCTTTACCAGTTGGGCACTTGTGTTTATGGCAAAAGGAACACCCTTGCTGGTTAAATACTGCGGCACTCCGGTCGCCTGGCGGTTTATAGTTTGCCGGATCGGTTGGCCCAAATATAGCGACCGTTGGCACGTTGAGCGCGGCAGCTATGTAGAGCGGTCCTGTGTCACCAGCAACAATAACAGAAGCCCGTTCCAACAGCGCCGCCATTTCGAGCAAGCTGGTCTGTCCGATTGCATTGATCACAGTCGCTTTGGCTTGTGCTTCGATTTCCAGTCCTACAGCAATTTCTGATTTTCCGCCGCAGAGAATGATTTTAAAGTCGCTGGCAAGAAGCGAGGCTGTTATCGCGAAAAATTCTGACGGCCAGTTCTTAGAAGGCCAGGTGGTACCTGGCACCAGTACGACCACTTTCTCGCCGGGAATAACGTCCACCTGTTTAAGAAAGTCTGCTGCAAAACGTTTCGCACTATCCGGAACAACCAGTGTCATATCATTGTTGTTAGGGATAATCCCCAACGGCCCAAGCACACTGAGATACCGGTCCGTTATATGTCGGCACGTCGATTGACCTGTTTCTGTCATGAAGAGAGAGTTAAGTTCCCGTGCATCATATAAGCCAATGCGCCGCTCAACTTTCATCTTCTTGGCAATCACCCCCGTAAGAAAGAGCCCATGAACATCAAGGACTGCATAAAACTGCTTTGCCGACAACCTAGCTATTAAGTCTTGCCACATCGCCCACGCTTCCTTAAATTCACATCTCTTAAGGTGTTTTTCAAAGCGTTCTTTTGACCCGACAATATACTCATCCACATAGGGATTATATTTTATGAGATCCGCACAAACTTCGCCGACTAGCCAGGTTATTCTGCATTCCGGCCAGGCAGTCTTGAGGGCTCTAGCAACCGGTGTACAGTGCATCACATCACCAATTGAACTGAGTCTGATGATTAATACCTCTTTGATCATCTATTTCACCTATTTTAAAATTAGTACTGCTTTTCCGTTAAGCTGTTGATCTTATTAAACTATAGTATATCAGAAACAGCCGTTCTTCACAATTGGTGGGAATTATGTTGATATGACCAGGCCGCACCGGATTTATCCGGATTGTTCTGGCAGCTTTTTTTAGATAGAGAAAGAAACTGGATTGTCAACAGTAAACTAGACAATTTTTTTAAGGTGTTCAAAAGAGGATAGGTTACACTAAACTGGACAGAAAAGATAAGGCCATGTAGCATAAAAATAGCATAAATAATTAAAAAAGGGTTCTAGCTAATAGCTAGAACCCTTGATTTTACTGGAGCCGATAATAGGATTCGAACCTACGACCCTCTCATTACGAAAGGCAAGGGGCAAGAAGATGTATCTTCCTAATCAACCATAATGCCTTGATATGATTGACATTGCTCGATTTCCCATTTGTTGTAATTTGCTTAAATTTGCGTTGGTTTATATAGGGAAAGGCGCAAATAAGGCGCGAATATTTCATAATCATATTTCCGTGAGATCTTTTAAATATAAATCTTTAACAGTGATTTATTCAGACTTTATTACTAGCCAGTAAGTTTTTTTCTTTGTATCATAGGCGGGATCTAGTTCATAAGGAAGATTTCGCTCAGATAAACATTCTCGAATGTTATTAGCTCCATAATCATCGCCTTTATCTTGTTTGCGTTTACCAAAGGCTTTCTTATAATATGTTGTAAACGAAGCTCGAAATTCTTTCTGTGTATCATCACATAAACCTTTTTCCCTAAGAAAAGTATTCTTCAGTTCACCTCCCGCTTCCTGAACCTCGGTATATTCATTTCTTAAAATAGCATGCTTCTCAAGAAGTTCGTGTAATAACTTTATATTTTCTTCTTTTTCAGCTGCAAGATTTTTTTGGCCTTGAGTGCGATAATAATTGGCCTCATCAAAATCGTTTAGGCGTTCAAGCCAAGATAATTGCTCTTTAATGATATTAAGTTCTTGAGTATTGTTACTAGTCTCAGCACCATCTTCAGTCTTAATATCATATTTTACAGTATGATGATTGAATAATAGGCGATATTTCTGTTGCTGCCCAATCAATTCTTCTAATTTGGATTCGTTGAAAGAATGGTCTTCTTTCATTTTATTTCTAATAGCATTTATTTTGTTTGAAAAGAAAAGATATTTCTTCAAATATGAATACTCTGTGGCAGAAATGTCTTTTTGTGGTTCTTCACTGGTTACATTTGAAATATATATAAGTTTATTGATTTCTTCCTGTAATTCATCGGATGTAAAATTATCACATTTTTCATCAATGAAACGATCTGTTGCAAGAGGAGGTATAGTATCTAGTATGGCAGGAATATATCCAGCTTCGTTTGCACCACGTAAATACGCAAGTGTTTTTAGTATATCTGGATCTTCTGAAATGTTGCTTGGAAATAATCGTAGAATTTGATGCAACAAGTCTTGTTTGTCGTCTTGTAAGATATCTTTTAAAATTGTCCTCACAGTATCGTGCTCATCAGAACTTAATTCTACATTAACCATTGAAGGATTGATTTTTGATATGATATTTTTTAAAAAAGCAATATCGTATCGTAATTTCACTTTAGCTAATGAATTATATGTTAAAGTCTCATCCGAATCAATAGCCAAAATGCTAGTTAATGCATGTTTCGATCTCAATTTACTTTCATGAATTTGTTTTTTTTGACGAGGACTGCAGTAGGAGAAATCTAGCAGTTCTATTAGTTTTCGTTGTTGCTTTTTTAATAAATTTTGGATTTGGTTTGAATTATAAATAGCTAAATATAATGTTATTTTTCCATTGGATTTTTCAGTGGATTTCTTCTCATCTATCGAGTCTTTCTGAACACGAGCTCTTCCTAGCATTTGTAAAAATTGAACTCGGTTAAAGTTTAAAATTGCAATGTTTTTAACAGAAGCATCCTGAATATTAATGCCATTGTCTAGTACTGCGGTTGAAATTAATACATTTTGAGCAAAAGATTCTGTTTCTATAATTTGAGAGTAACCTTTGCCATCATCTTTATTAGAAATTTTTGATTCAGCAGAGACAAAAATGGCTTCTATTTTTTCATTCGCATTGATCTCTTTGGCTAGTTCCTTACCATCTTCTTTATTGGTAACAAAAACGACCCATTTGCTCTTGGGGTTAATAATTAAACTTTCTAAAATGATTTCTAAGAGAACCTGCGAAGCAGGCGTTAATGTATCGGTTTTTTCTGTTTGATCTGGTACTGAAAAATATTTTATATTGAGATAATCATAATTTCTTAATGTATCGTAAATCCAGGCGCATTTATCGTTATGAAGCTCATAACTTTTAATGTCGGCATATGATTCTAATAATGTATAATCGTCTTCTGGTTTGTATATTGTGAATTTAAACCCATTAGCGAAAAAGTTATAATCGTATTTACCGTATTGAATATTGGATACATACGCTTCGTAGTAGTTATCTAAGGCTAGAGATAATTTTCTTTTTAAAAAAAACGGAAGAGATCTTGGGCTAAATCTAGCTATAGGCTTCCCAAAATCATCGTATCTTGATACATAATCATTTACTTTTCCACATGAAACTTCTTTTTTTATAATTTGCGTAATGATTTCGTCAGGGGTCGCTGACATGTAAATACGGATAGAATTTCTGAATTTATCAATAATAGTATCAAGGATTTTTTCTGTCTTCTCATTGAATTCAGCATCAGAGATAAAGAAATGACATTCATCTATAATAACAAAGTCATAGGTATTTTCTAATATTTTATTGCCCAAAAGACTTTGGTATGAACAAACGATTATATTTCCAAAGTCTTCAAATTTGTCAAGGCCAATATCTGTGTATTCTCTTAATTTAGCCACATACTTTATATCAGATCGGCCTGTATAATAATCAATAGTTTCAGCAATTAACAATTTTGTTTGGCGGTTTAAAGCCGTCCTATTGCTAAGTATTAATATTTTCCTTTCGGGAATAGTGTTTCTTGATTTCAAAAAATTGGGAATTAATACTTCCCGAATGAACGTATTTTTACCGAAACCTGTTTGTGCTGAGATGAAAACAGGCACTTTAGGTGTCCACTTATATAGCCAATCATCACCAAGGACATCGGAAATTTTTTCACTATCTGAAATTTGATAATAAGTGTGTGGTAAATAATTACAAGGAGAGTCTTTGTCGGCGCTTGGTCTATCAACATATGGAATTGGTTTCATCTTTATACCTCTATTTCGTTAAGTATATTTATTACTATTCTCCATATAAATAACAGTTCCTACTGTAAAAAGAATATCCAATTAATTAACAGAATACAAGATATGAGGGCTTGGCGTAATTGCCAAGCCCTCATATCTACCAGATTGCTATGATACAACACATCCCAACACTCTGATTAATAATTCCCCATGATTTGCCGAAAATATACGCAGTAGCTTTACGAAATTTTCTTATATTTCTTTATTTTCATTAAGTAGTTTTGATTTTCCATCAATTATATCATCCATTTTTGAGGCAATCTCTTTATCAGCACTTTGGAGCGACTGCGCATAAATATTGCCTGTAGTCCTTATATCCGCATGTCCCAATCGAGTGCTTACATTCTTTATCGGGGCTCCAGCTGCTAAAAGCAAAGACGCTGACGTATGCCTTATCCCATGAAACGGCATATGTGGAAGGTTATTGGTTGCGAGAAACCGCTTAAACCAATGCGACAAAGTCGATGGATGTATGAGTCCACCCTTTTCAGTTGTAAACACCCACCCTTGTTCGATCCATTCATCTCCAAGACGGATTTTTTCACTATCTTGCCACTGCTTATACAAGCCAAACATATTCATTACAGTTGCAGGTAATGTGATGCACCTAATTGAACTTTCATTTTTTGGTTCTTTCGTTGATAACCCCTGATAAGGTACGGCCTGACAACTTCTAACCACCTGCAATGTGCCCATCGAAAAATCAATATCTGACCACTGAAGTGCCAGGAGTTCTCCAAGACGCATACCAGTCGCCAAAGCAAGTGTGATTATCATTCTTTCCCGGATCGACTGTTGATTTACTACATCCAGCATAGCCTGTGTTTCCTGCCCATTATAGGAGTTAATTATATGCTTTTTTATTTTGGGCGGATCAACCCTTTCACATGGGTTAAACGGGATCAGTCCCCATTTTACCGCAGTTGCCAGCATTGACGATAATACCCGATAACAATACATAGCCGCCTGACCATTAACAGCTTCTGATTTTCCGTCATGTCTTGAATCTTTCTGCACAAGGCTATTGATAAACGGCACTATATGAAATGGTTGCAACTCGCGAATATCAATATGTCCGATAGCTGGAATAATATTCTGCTGCAGACATCTCTTGTAATTTTGCAAGGTAGATGCAGCCAGCCTTGGTTCACAATATTCTTTGTACCATTGCAATGCAAAATCGCCAATCTTAATCTTTACAGACTGTGTAAGTTCGCCTCTTATTACGGAACTCTCAAATTCATAATACAGCCGCTTCGCTTCACGCTCATTGGCAGCTTTTACTGTTTTTCGGTAGACAATCTGCTTACCGTAATAATCATAACCATTTGTAACAGCTAATTCATAAGTATTGTTTCCACGCATTCTGATTTTTGATGGCATTGATAACCCCTCCAATTTTTAGTTATAAAAATAGCGCGATTGTAAATTGCACAATCGCGCTTTGTTCTTACCAAGAATATTTAGGAACCTTTACTCTTGAAACTGTATGTTCTTTTGAATTTTTATCTTCTTGGTTTTCCATCCATGATTTAACTTTTTCCAAGCGATAAAATATCCGACTCCCACCACGCAGAAAAGGTAGTCCTTCTCGTAAGCGCATTGTCCTAACCGTCCAAGGTGAAAGTCCTAAAATTTCTGCCAATTCTTTCTCTGACAACATTCTTTCATTCATAAGTAAATCGCCTCTCCTTATAATTATTAATAGCCCTGACGCATAAATATAATATATAATTATTTTTCATATTCATTACTTCTTATTCTCCAGGACTATCTTTACTATTAAGTTATATTGTTTTTATTTTTCTACAAACCAGCGCCAATTTTAATAAACGCACTCTCACTGCAACCAATAGATCACTCAACTACAACTGCCAACTATGTTGACAGCATGGAAAAAAACCGCTATGTGTGCAGAAAATCCGTTTTTTTCAACTCCACAAGCGGTAACAAACATAGATTATAAACCTGTAAAAACCCCAGTAAAGTCAGCACTGTAGCCAGCGGAAAATTTTCCGCTGGCAAAAATTCCGCACCACACTAATATAGTAATCGCCCTATTTTTTCCGCCTGGTATTCATTGGCTCCAATCATGTCTCCTAATAGCGGAAATGTTATATTTTTTTGTAATCAAATCGATATTACTTTTCATATCAGCTAAAATATCTTTTGATGAATTGAAGCGTCTGCCATTATTAAAGTCTATATTATTGGCAATAAAATGAATGTGCGGAGCTTCAAGAAAATCCCCAGTACTCACATCTCTAATATGAACTGCATACACCACCTGAAAAATCCCACTATAGTTTGCTAAAAAATGGCAAATTTCTTCAGCCAACTTTGCCAGCTCAAATACAGAAACATCATCATTGGGATCAGGGCTAAACACATAATGGAAAAACGCCTTTCCGTCTAATGTACTAAGTCCCCTCTCCTTCGTTTCATTAAAGACCACCTTTGCCCGCAGCATCTGATCATAAGCTGTTAGTGGACTAATATATTCACCGCCAATCAAATTGCAATTCGTAGCAAGAGCATTTATTACATAGATAATTTTTTCATTTAATATTTCTATGCCATCAGACTCTTTTTTTATCACTTGAAAAATCGACACAAGCATCCAATCCTCTTTCCATAGCATTTTTTTTAAGATTATAAGAATCCATTATGCCGTTCAAAACAATCATCTCCCGTTTAGTTCCCAACCGTAAAAGATCAAAAACCTCATCTTTGTTTTCCCCAGTTCTGTTTTCTTTTAGTAATTCAATGCTTTTCTTATTTTCTTGGATTAATTTTTCCAATTCTAAAAACCGTCGCTCCGTTTTATGTGTATAAGCATTAATATCTGCATGAATTTTACCTATTTTTTGCACCATTTCTTTTCCATTTTCTACATATTCTACTTTCCCTTTTCGGATCAACTCTCGAACAATTTCGCTTTGATTTTTGTGGCTCTTGTCTTGGATCTTCTTTAAATCGACCATTGTTTGATCATCCATACGTACGTTAAGGTTCACATCTTTTTTTGACATAAGTAAGCACTCCTTAAAAATAAAAAAATTGTAATCCTTTTTCGGATTACAATATTGTTAGTTTGTTTGTAAAATTTTATGCATCACTGTTTTACAGTTTCTATCTTGGTATAGTAATTGTCCCTACATTCATTTCCTATTACCATCATATAGAGCATCAATGTATAGTACAGTAAGAAGATATAGTATATTATTATATATTTATTATTTGTATGTTATATAAATACTAGTTAAATACGACTGTGGAAGATCAAGTTTTCTTCACAGCCATTAAGTTAATGTAATGGCTCTTTAAAGTAATTATATATTATTACACTGATACAGCGTCTCAGTAGGCTATACTTTATTGGCATATAAAAAAAGTGTTCCATACAAGCCGAAAAATAATTTTTGGGATATCCCATTATTATTTCAGACTTACTGGAACACTTTTTTATTTTAGCGGGGAGGAATGAAGATTGAAGATTGGATATATTCGAGTCAGTTCAATGGATCAAAAAACTATTCGACAGGAAGTGATTATGCATGAATTAGGAGTAGAAGAAATTTATATTGATCGATTAAGTGGGAAAGATACAAAACGACCGGAATTGCAAAGAATGATTGCTTATGCTAGAAAAGGCGATACTGTTGTCGTTGAATCGATCAGTCGATTTGCCCGTAATACAAAAGACCTATTAAATTTAATCGATATGCTGAAAGAAAAAGGAGTGGACTTTGTTTCTAAGAAAGAAAACATCGATACGACGACCCCAACAGGGAAATTTATGTTGACTGTTTTCGGAGCAGTAGCAGAGTTAGAACGGGAATATATTCTGCAGAGGCAAAAAGAAGGAATTGCAATTGCTAAAAGCCAGGGGAAATATAAAGGTCGAAAACGTATTGATCACGACCATTTTGATCCGACATATGATCGTTGGATCAAAAAAGAACTAACAGCTATTGAAGCTATGCAGATATTGAATATGAAACGATCAACTTTTTATCGGAGAGTAAAAGAAAAATATAACTTATCATTAATAGTCCAATAGATTTGGATCAGAAGATATTTGGGTTTCAGCAGCACATATGCGTACTGTAAATAGTAAAACAAACTGCACACAATTCAACCAAGAGAACTACACACTTTCTCGCCATAAGGTAACCAAGGCTTCTGGGGTTTTTATCACAGAAGCTTTTTGTTTTTTGTAAACGATTACACAGTAAAACAAGATAAAACTGGATAGAAAGGGAATACATATTCCCCCTAATTTCCAAGCCGTGGGTCGAGGGTTCGAATCCCTTTGCCCGCTCCAGTAAATTCAAGCCTTCCGACGATTTGTCGGAAGGCATTTTTAGTGTTTTTTAAGTTTGCGGACCGATTTGCGGACCATTTACTCAATAGAACGGGAGAATACACAACGAAACTAGATGGACTCAATCCAATTTTGCCGCAATGTATTACTCGCTAAGTCTACCAGCGGAGAAAATTGCAAAATCCAAAAAAGGTATTAAAACAGCCCTAAATCAATTTTAAGTTATGCAAATAAATTATAATGGATAAAGGAAATCAGATATAAAGCCTTAAATAATACAATATGGCAGGTGATGATGATGTTACTTGAAGGATTTGAAGGTTATGTAACACTGGGAGATATCATAAGTTCTCGCAAATGGAGAATCATACCAAAAAGCAAAGGCGTTTATTCAATTATTAGTCCCGAAGGATTTATACCCAAATATACTGCAACCGGTTCTGGTGGTTATTATAAAGGAACCAACCCGAATGTAGCTGTCCCTACATTATTGGATAAATGGGTTGATACTGCAAATATTCTTTACATTGGAAAAGCTGGCGCTAGTGATCAAAAAACTACGTTAAATGACAGAATTAAAGCTTATATGTTGTTCGGTTCAGGCAAAAATAGACCTCATTCGGGAGGAAGATATATTTGGCAATTGTCCAATGTATTAAAACTTTCTATTGCTTGGAAAATTTGTGACGATGGCGAAGAACCAATCATTTTGGAAAGACAACTTCTCAATCAATTTATTGCTGAATATGGTAAATTGCCGTTTGCTAATTTAGTATAAAAATTTTATTCAGTATTTTGGGGTAGCATTATGGCCAGATTGTAGGAAAATGAAGATAAATAATTCATATTACTTTTCCAACAGATCTGGTTCTTTGTGCTTATTTCGGCACAATGTGGCAACAGCCAGACAAACGCCCTTAATGCCAATCGTACAAATAATAATAGGTAACGGATTTTATCCAACTAAAAAAACGCTTGATCATTTTACGCATCATGTAATCGTTGTATATGAACCGCTAGAATAAAGCTGGCGCCAAAAATATCTATTCAACCGCTTGCCTGATGGCTCTCAATAAAACTTCGCCTTCTTTTACATGAAGAATCCATCTATATCAAAAAGATGGTCTAATTCATCATTACTTATAATTTGAGATACCTTATCTCTGATAGAGTTCTTAGACATATCCAGTCTTTTGAATCGATTTTTCCCAGCGGCATCTTTCCCAATACGAATGAGTTGAATTCTGCCTATACCTGGGTTTTGTCTGGCATATGTAGCAAACCCCTTTGCCTTCCCAATATTATCTTTAAACTCGGGATTATGAGGTTCAAGAATATCGATAACATATCCAGATATTCTATCTTGTCTGACAATAATAAAATCGGGGAAGGTCGGTTTTGTCTCATTATCTATTTCATATGGAATACAAAATGCCCAAGAACCTCTTGACGGATTGCGAATCCAACAAACAAAATCTTCCTGCTCTTCTTCCTCCTTGATTACGCCAGCTTCCCAGGTATTTAATTTCAGAGTTGCCACCCCAGTAGTGCCATTAACAAAAAGATGGTTTCTGTACTCCTTTCCACCACTTTCATGCGGAACCTGAATGGTTTCTGGCAAGCGAAAATTATGCTTACTTACAGCATCTCCATCCGATACAATCCTATCATATTGCATACGCACTTTTTCAGAATCTATTGTGGCGATATATCTACGATAATCATCATTAAGTCCATGAAAGCGCACCTTCGCATAGCTATGCAATTTATTCATGCACTCTTCATCCGCTACAAATAAAATGACATCAACTTTAAAGGCATTTGGATTATTCAACTCCATATATTTATTGCCATAGGCTATTCCAACACCCTCGTTACCAAGTTTTGTCTCGGCCACACGAAATTGCCTATCAATATCCGTATCTGTCGTCGTGAATAAGTCATGCACATAATAATTATCAATGGTTTCCCCAAAGGCATCAAAAATTTGTGTAGCCAGCTTAAACTGCTTCACCTGCAAAACAAGATCATCATATTTATCTTGTGATTTCAAATTTTCAACATAATCTCGTATCATCTGCACAATCTCAGATTGCACCTCACGAATCGACTCTCGCCGCAATCCAGACATCGTAAGCAAATGTGCCATTTTGAAAAGCGAACTCAGATAATTGCTAATACGCACTGCTCTAACATCATAAGAAAGCAAACCTGCATCGTTAATAAATCTCATTACTGTTTCACGATCAAACAAATCTTCGGAACCATCTTCTTTTTCATTCTCATTGGTGGACAAAGGAATAGTCGGCATTTCTGTCTGTATAGCAGCTCCGCCCGTAGCACTTTCTTGATCCGAAGTTAACTGTTGTATAGTATTAGTTAATTCTTGCTGCGAAATGTCGTTCTTTGGTAATTCGATAACAGAACTATGATTTTCGTTTGTACAGCTTTCTTCCACTCCCGGAGTTGTTTCACCGGAAGTCTGTTGATTATGACTGTCTGGAGCCTCTGTATCGCATGTCTGGTTACCAAACATATCAAATGTCATCTGTCTCTGTATTTGCTGCTCGTCTTTTTTCTTCCTCGGCTTAACCGTCAAAGTTTCAAATTTTTTACCAGTAAGTAATTCGCCATAAATATCAGTTTGAACATCTCCGCCCTCAGCACTTTGTAAGGCATCAACAACATCCTTTACTGTTTCCTCATTAAAGTACGGCAAATAGAGATGCACATCGTTTAAGACGTCATCAACTTGAATACGCATCTGCATAGGTGTCCTAACCATACGTCCAAGAAGCTGCGCAATGTATGTAGCATCATTTGCGTGCTTAAAAGACATCATGGTTTCTGCACGTGGACAGTCCCAGCCTGTAGACAAATTTTCTTTAAAGAAAACCACTCGAATGTTCCTATCATCGGAAATTCGGGACGGCTCTTCATATCGCACTTCAAGACCGTTTACTTGAATAAACGAGTTAGTCTGACCAAAAGTATGAACGACCTGTCCGGTTTCGAATCTGAGACCGATGCGATCTTCGATTTTGCTCAAACAATCATCTAAATCAGTGTCTGAGATTTTGCTTCCACTGCCATTCAAAACCTGCACCACGAGAATGGGATTGATATAGGCATAGTGTTGCTCACGGCAATACTGATACCAATGCTCCCATTTTTCTTTCCAATCATCTGCGGCAGCTTGCAGTATCGCCATATCTTTATTGATAGAGCCTTCCTCTGGATAAGTAATCCCAATTCTATCCTTCAGCAAACCGGATACACGCACTTCGTCCGCTGAAACCACAGATTTATGAATAGTTGATGAGGTCCCTTCTACAAGCGTATTAAAGCGTTGCGTAGTAGCAGACATGCCAATAACCACTGGCATAGACGGAATTTTATCCTTATCACTACCTTTGAGGAATTTCTGCATGACGGTGGTTGCTTTACCAGCTTCACGCCCCTGCATGCCACGATGAGCCTCATCAATAATGAAATAAAGACGGTCACTTTTCTCTCGAACAGTATTGGCGATTGTCTGCCAAATTGTGTAGGCACGCCCGTCACCATTTTTCGTGAGGTTTGATGTCTTTGAGAGCTTCTGCGTGTTCAGAAAATAAATGTGCCCATCCTCAAAAACTTCCTTATCAAATGAATCTTCACTAACGGTTACACATTGACCAAGACGAATTTTATCTGCCTTGGAGTCAATTTTTAGCTTTGATTGCTCATTCAATTGAGGCGAATCAGAAAGCCAGACAAGGACAGCATTCTGCTGCTCCGCATAGGATTCATCGCCGAAAAATATGTTTTCGATCAGAGAAGCCATAATAATTGTTTTACCTGATCCAGTAGGCGCAGTGAAGGAAACCACCTGCGGAGCGTGCGTTCTGTGATAGCTGCCCATAGCCTCTGCTACCTTCATACGAATATCAGCGAGCGCCTTTTTCTGAAATGGAAATAATTCTACTTTCATTAGGGTTACCTCCCTGTATTGATCCGAAAATTATCTAAGTAATCTCTGTAAAGCTGATAGCAGTTCCTACCTTCATAAGTGCGAATCATCTCACGATAGGCACTTTCGGAATCTGTTACGATAAAAACTGTTTGAATTTCTGAGCACTTTTCAATCTGGGCATCAAATTCCGAATAATAAATCTCGTCTATCAAGACTGCCATCTTATTTTCCGGCAGGATCAACAGGTTCGGCAACTCATTGAAATTCACTGCAGGGCACTTACCTACAGCGCCACCCTTCATCCAAAATACTGAGAGTAGTTCTTTAAACTGCCTGCCAAGCGCAACCGATGTTTTATCAAGGAAACTCAACTTAAAGAAAGCTACATTTGCTTTGAATCCATCAGCCATTGACAACTCAATACCGAGATAGTTTCCTTTTAGCTGTTTACTGTTCACATCACGCCCTTCAATGGAGCAGACCGTCCGAGGCCATGTGACATAGTGGGCAATACCGAGCTTCTCCCATTCCTCATCGCCTGGCTGGTAGCCCAGATCCATCAGAGCCTTGGCTTCATCTGCGGAAACCTCGTTGTTGGTCACCATAATACACCGACGTTTGCCGCCATCCTCAGTGTTAAGCAGGTTGACCGCATGGAGAGTAGTGCCGGAGCCTGCGAAGAAGTCTACGATGAGAGCGTTAGGCTTGTTGGCGACGAAAAAACGCAGTGTATCTTTAACAGCATATATGGATTTGGGGAAAGAAAATCGTCGATCATGGAAGATATTGTTTAGGAGTGTAGTCCCATATTCACTTGCAGAGTGTGATTTTTGGTGCCAAATGGTCATAGGACGAACATCTCTATCTTCAGCGGATTTTAACTCAATAATATATGCGCCGTCTTGATCCTGACCTACAATGTTATACATTCCTTTTTTGAAGTTTTCCTCTTGCCCCTCAGACAAATAATATCCGGTTCTTTTTTTGCCGTCCCAACGCCCGAAACTTAAAAAATGCTGTCGGTGCTTATCCATCAATGTTGTAGGCTGCAAATTCCATGTCAGTTCTGTGCCATTTGCACCAATAGGCCACATTGCCACAACGCCATCAGGAGGTGTGTAGCTGTTTCGATCTTCCGTAAGAGCAAGAACCGGTCCATGACCAACAAATTTTCCTGTATTTATTTCAAAAAGAAGTGGATAAAATAGGTTTGGCCTATCTGTTCGCTTTCCATGATTGCTCGCTTGTCTGAGTAAAGCTCTCAATCGTACTGATTTATCTTTTTCATCTCCTGTTTCCTTTTTTTCTGTGTCACGGAGCATATCAGTACCGTTTGAAATAATTGCAGCATTTCCAATATAAACAAAAAATATGTATTCCTCACAGCGTGAAAACTCGTTATCCCGCCTGTTCCCTTTGGGATTAATTACAGATGAAATCATTTGCATCCTTGCCGCTGGAAATATTTCCTCCAACAAGCACCCTAAATGCAGATGTTCTTTCTCATCGATGGTGACAATCAGAACAGCGTCCGCAGGATTCAACAGTTTTTTTGCCAGATTTAATCGCTTTTCCATCATGGAAAGCCATTTGCTATGGCGATACATATCAGAGCTATCGACATAATCGTTGTTGTACTTCCAATCCTTAGCGCCGGTATTATAGGGCGGATCAATATAAATACAGTCCACTTTACCCGCATAAAGGTATTCCAGCAACTGCAGCGCATGATAATTGTCAGCCTCAATCAAGGTATGCCAAAGGTCACTCGCTGGCGCATTTTCCACATAATCCAACGGTTGAAGGGTAGGATAAATAGGCTCACCAAACGCTGCTATTACTACAAGCTCATCCATCCGGAAGGTTATTTCCTGATGAGTTTCCCTGCGGTCACACAGGACTTCCTCTCCGTCAATCTTCAGAATTGTGTAAATATCTCTAACATAGCCGGTTTTCAAAGCAACCTTTGCTCCAACACGAATCGGTACATCATAAAGTGGTGTACATTCCGGCATATGCTCTTCGAAAACCAGTCCAAATTTTTTCTGTTTTACTAATTTATTTGTTTCCTGCAATATTCTTTCACGAAGCGCCGGATCATCTATCTGTTGAATTAAATCTTGCAATAACGCCATCACCATCACCGTATCCTTCAGTTATTGTCTTTTCTTTTATGTGGTATTGAATACCATGTTCTTCGCAGAAAGCTATCACTTCGGCGGCTCGTTCATTATAAAAATGCTTATGTCCTTTAAAACTACTGGCTTCCTTGCTGTAATTTGTACGACCAAAAATAATCTTGTCGACAAATCTAACCGTTTGCAACAATATTTGTAAATCCTGATTGATTAGGTTGGGCGTAGGATAAGGTTCCATGCTTATCCACGTTTTGCAGCCTGCATCATGAAGGGCTTTCAAAGCGGTTAAACGCTCTTGATATGGTGCAGCACCAGGCTCCATTTTTTCTCGATATCTTTCATCCAAAGATATAAGTGTAATGCCATATTCATTTGTATCAGAAAGCTGTGCAAGCTTTATCGGCAATATCCCCTTAGTTAATATGGTACATTTGATTCCTGCTGCATTGAGTTTACGAATTGAAGCGATACTCATCTGCCCGACCTCATCATATCCGTACATAAATGGGTCTGTTGCAAAGCACAGCTGTACAGACTCAATTTTATCTTTTAATTTTGGTATCTCTTTATCCAATAATTCAAGCGTATTCGATACGAGCCATGGTCTGCACCAATCTTCGTAGGATTTCACCTGCCCGAATCGTTTTTTCATTGTATATGCGTAGCAAGGAAATTTGCACCCATGAGAGCATCCAAGTACATAATTTATTGTATAGTCGCCATACTCTACTCCGGTTTTATAGAGCATAGTCTTGCGCTGTATAAAATTTTCTATTTTGGGCATATTTACTCCCTTCTATCTGAAAAAGAAATGGTCTGTCTCGATATCTGTGCATCATGATCCTTCTTTAGTACTGATTTAATTTGTGATTTATATCCGTCAGAAGGGAATACCGGATGTTCATCGAGAAGTGACCATACATCATCAAATGAAACATCTTTTTTCCCTCGGAAATTATCTTGTACATAGGATGCAACATTATTAATATTATAGCAATATTCATCTATAACGTTTCTGCATAAATTTTCTTCCATAAAATCCATCACCAACTGTCTTTCTTCTCCATGCCGATTTTTCAAAGAAGATTGATCTCCAAATGTTTTCCAGGCAGTTTTTTTGAAAAGTTTAAAACCTGCTTCGTGACTAGTGCAATGAACAAGGTCATAAACAAGAGAATTCTTGGTGTTAAAAAAGGGAAATGTAGCAATATAATATTTTCGGTCAGAAGAACCTTGCAAAAATTCAATTACTTCCCTCAAACGTTGTTCATAAGCCGTCCTGTTGCTGCCAAAAGGAATCAACTTTTTAACATCGTCAACAAGATATGTCCCTTCGTATTTCTTCTTTGCGCTATCATTTTTCACCTGACTTATAGCGCGAATGGAATCGGAAATCATATGATTGATAAGCACTTCGCCCCAATTTCTAAAAAAAGGTAAAATAGCATCCCAGTCGATTGAAGCATCATACGGGTCGTAAAACAAAAAGAAGTGCAAGTGCTTGGCTTGTTTCAGTTGTGACCCAATTGTTTTGAGAAGTTCATTACCATCGCCAACTGAGGTAACAATTCTAAAATTTCTTTCTTCAGCAGGAAGATGTTTTTTGAGTTCTTCAATCTTATCTTCAGAGTTATCATTGAGATAAAGGAAAACTTGTTTTTGGGTATATGTTCGTGCAACATCCAATAACACCTCTGCTACGCGCATAGGTGTTCCCTTAACAAACTTGCCTTCAACGTCCGTATAGATACCGCTATTGCACATGCAATCAATGAAGATCAACCCGTTACATGCGTCAGTTAACATCAGCTTTTGTGCCCATGATTTTATATATTCTTCTATCAAATCAAACTTTTTTACTGTATGCGGGCAGGCTTTACTGATAACCTTTCCGTTATTACTACTCACATGTTCACACCTCGCTATTTATCAGCATCTTTATCCGACGGTATCAAATCCATAATATCTCCAAGAACTAATTATCCGAAAATTTGTCTCTACGTTTTGAAGGATATCTTGTAGCTTTGCCTCATGATCATCTGTAACTAATTGTATAGGCATAATTTATCCCCTCAACTTCTGGGTCCAAAGACAATCTTAAAACATAAAGAGTAAATGTATTAAATCATATACAATATCTTTTTTACAAATTTAAACAAAGAATAAGGAAACACCTGCCTAAAGAAAGTATTATTTCCAATAAATTTATTTATAATTCACATACAACCATCATTTGTCTATATATGGTAATTCGCGCGACTAGGTACTTGTTTTGTGATAACAGAACTGCACTACCCATTCTAATAATCAAGTATGTTTGCTGTCTTGCATCCGTTTTTCTCTGTTAAAAGGAAAACTTAATTATATAAATTATTGATAAAATGATAGTCTTGAACAAGGGATAGAAGGTGTGGCTGCAAAAATCAAAGTGTCGCCACAGATGGTGGCGACACCATGTGCTGGTGATACTGAAGAGTTTTGCAGCCAAAGGTTTTAGCCTTTGGTTCAAGACCATGGAGAAACAATGTTGGAGGCATACTTTCAAAAAGTATGCCTCCAAGAAATTATGTTTTAATTTATACGGTCTCTAATAATTGGCACTCGAAAAGGGTGTCTTTTTATTTATATAAAGCAAATGATTTTATAGACATTTCTTTACTTGCTTATTATTAAAAAGTATAATAAATTAAAAACATACGAAAAGAAGGTTATTAGATTGGATAATGTTGATTTAAAAGCAATTAAACAACTTATGAAACAAGCACGTACAACATGGGCAGAATTAGGGGCCTTATTAGGTCTATCTGCTCCAGCTGCAGCTGATAGAGTTCATAAATTGGAGGTTGCAGGGGTAATCAAGGGATATTCTGCTTTGGTTGATCCCGATGCGATTGGCTGTGGCTTAGCGGCATTAATCTCCATAATCATAGAAGACCCTGATCAAAGGGCAAATTTATTACGAAAAGTAGATGAGTTGCCTGAAATACAAGAGTGTCATCATGTAGCCGGAGATGTAGATTATATTCTTAAGGTGCGTTGTGCTGGAACTCGAGATTTAGAAAGATTGATCAGCAAAGAGATCAAATCGTTGTCGGGAATAAAAACAAGAACGATGGTTATTCTTTCGACTATAAAAGAAACTCCCATACTACCACTAAGTTTAGTAAAGGAGTAAAAACGTGTTATTTTTACTGAAAGGGATTATTTTGGGCCTATCAATTGCCGCTCCTGTAGGCCCCATAGGAGTCCTCTGTATTCGACGCACACTAGCCAATGGAATGGGAATTGGTTTTATATCTGGTTTAGGTGCTGCTACAGCCGATGCAATCTATGGATTTATTGCTGCACTCGGCATATCGGTTGTAGCGGTTTTTTTATTAGATCACCAAATTTACCTGCGTCTTATTGGCGGAATATTTCTCCTTTATTTGGGTTATACTACATTTCGGTCCATACCTGCTGAAATATCTGCAAATGCCCCGATAAGCACTGGAGGGCTTATCGGGGCTTATGTATCCACTGTTTTTTTAACTCTTACTAATCCAATGACGATACTTTCTTTTGCTGCTGTTTTTGCAGGATTGGGTAGCGGCGATAAAACAGGAGGCTATATGGCGTCATTTTTTTTAGTTATTGGCGTTTTTCTTGGTTCTGCGCTCTGGTGGTTCATTTTAAGCGGAATGGTAAGTGTTTTGCGTAACAAGTTTGATAAAAAACGTCTACATTGGGTTAATCGATTTTCAGGGATTACCATTGCTGGCTTTGGGATGTTCAGCCTGATTACCATAGTGGTAACCAGATAGCAAAATCGAACTCTTGTTTTTAATGACTATACATTGTATAATAAAAATCGAACACATGTTTTATTGGCGGTGAGAGTTATGCAACGGACTATTCTACACGCTGATATCAATAACTTCTATGCCTCGGTGGAATGTCTTTATCGTCCGGAATTGAGAGAAAAACCGGTTGCTGTCACTGGTGATGTTGAAGCTAGGCATGGAATTATTCTGGCAAAAAACAATCTGGCTAAAGCGACGGGTGTGAAAACGGGGGAAGCAATCTGGCAAGCCAAACAAAAATGTCCGGAGTTACTTTGTTTGCCGCCTGACTTTCGCAAATATCTGCGTTTTTCGAAGTTAGCGCGGGCGATCTATGAAGAATATACCGATCAAATTGAACCGTTTGGGATTGATGAGGCGTGGTTAGACGTTACTGGTTCAGTGCACTTATTCGGTGATGGCAGGGAAATTGCCGATACTATCCGTCAACGATTACGGGATGAATTGGGGATCACCGGTTCAGTCGGAGTATCCTTCAATAAGATTTTTGCCAAGCTGGGTAGTGATATGAAGAAACCAGATGCAACAACGATCATTACTAGAGATAATTTTCAACAGCTTGTATGGCCTCTTCCTGTTGGTGAACTGCTTTACGTTGGTCGGTCTACGCAGCAAAAATTGCGTAATCGAGCTATATTTACGATTGGTGATCTGGCGAAACGAGATATTCCTAGTTTGCGGTTGCTGCTTGGGGTATGGGGCGAAACTCTATGGCATTTCGCCAATGGCTTGGATGTTGCGCCCGTGCGACGTTCAGGCGAAGAAAGTATTATTATAAGTATTGGTAACAGTACCACAGCGCCACGAGATCTAATCAATAATGAGGATGTTAAACTCATTTTCTATGTATTGGCGGAAAGTGTAGCAGCACGATTGCGCCAACATGGGGTGAAATGCAAAACAGTTGCTATCTATGTTCGTAATACAGAACTATTTTCGTTTGAACGTCAAGGAGCACTGCGAAATCCTAGTTCTTTATCGAGCGAAATTGTCAGCAAGGCAATGGAATTATTTGTTTCCCATTATTCCTGGGACAAACCGATCCGTAGCATTGGTGTGCGCGGTGCAAATCTGGTGACTGCGGATCAGCATGTGCAGCTTGAGTTATTTGAGGAAGACAACACAAAGGTTGAAGCACTGGAAAAAATGATGGATGGTATCCGAAAACGATTTGGTCACTACAGCATTCAAAGGTGTGTGATGTTACAGGATCGGCACTTAACCGGCTTTAATCCCAAGGAAGACCATGTTATCCATCCGGTTTCGTTTTTTAAATAAGGGGTGATAATTGTCATGCGAAAAACATTTCTGACTATAACTGCGAAACACGATCCTAATGGCATGATCTACCCACTAACGATCAACTGGACGGATGGGCAAGTGTATGCTGTTGATAGAATTATCGATGTGCGGCAAGCTGTTTCTCTAAAATGCGGTGGTCAAGGTCTCCGGTATACTTGTCGTATTGAGGGTAAAGAGATGTATTTGTTCTATGATGAAGGTAAATGGTTTATCGAGGCATGAAGATGCAGGTTGTTAAAATATAAAGTCAGTTGGCCTAAAACCAACTGACTTTATATTTTTGATAAAAGAATAAAGAAACATTTAACTGGGCTTTAAAGAAGATTTTTTGATTACGTATTCAGTTACCGCTACACAAGGAATTTTCCAGACGCGGTTGTGTCGGAAACATTTTAATTCCCCGGATGCTAAAAGCGTATATGCTGCATTTTTGCCAATGTTTAGCATGGTGCATAACTCTTCTACGGTTACTAAATCTTCATATTGATCAAACATGATTATATTGCCCCCAATATCAATTTTTTAACTGTGCAATGATTATCTTATACCGATAAATTCACTGCTGTGGAAAGTTGAATAAACGCATTATAAAGCAGAAATAATCAAACGGAAGGCTTATTCTTCAGTCTAGTAGCTACATAATCTAAAACGGACTGATAATATATTTTCCATGTTCGCCCTGCTTTGTAGGCATCTATTTCCTCGTTTGCAATTAATTTATAGATGACTTGACTGCTGCAACTTAAGAGACTTGCAGCATCCGATACATGAATGACAAGTTTTTCGACATACATTGGTTTCACCACCCTTCCATCATTGTTTATCATTATGTTCGATGGAAAAAGCACAAAAGCGGTTTATTTTGCTACGGAAACAATTGTTGTTTGTTAATTTTATTCTTTTCAATTGTATATTATATCTGTGAATACATGCAGGTCTTATGGATAGTACCATAAAGCCCTTGCAAAGGAGCATAGTAACACAGAAAGTCGATGACCACTAATGGCATTACGCTGTTAGCGGTCATTTTTTCATATATCATCAACATTAATAAAGAAAGAAGGATTGTGTTATGAAACAAGGTAGAACGATGATCCAATTGGCGCAGGAATTAGAACGCCAACGCATAGCAAGAAAAGACTATCTTGCTGATACGCGGAACTTGGAAGTGAAAACAGACCGGGGAATGAGTAGATTGATGCTGGACATGGATAATCAGACAGAAATATTTGTCGTAAACGAATTGGCCCATAAACAGATTGCTGATCGTCTGCAAATCCCTCTAAAGTATTACAATCGGATGCGAGTGGAATATCCCAGCTTATTGGACAATAACATCAATTGCTGGTTCAACCAATCGCCGGAGCGCAGAATGTTGCGTACGCTGGACGGCAGTGTCAGAGCCTTTCTCAGTGATCGCTATCGCAGACTGGATAATTTAGAACTGGCTGATGCCGTATTACCTATTATTCAGGAAATGAAGGCAGCGGAAATCCTATCCAGCGAAATCACCGAAACCCATATGTATATTAAAGTCATCAATAAAAAACTGAAAGAAGAAGTAGCAGTCGGTGATGTGGTGCAAGCCGGGATTGTCATCTCTAATTCCGAAGTCGGTTTAGGCAGCTTGAAAGTGGAACCGCTGCTATACCGCCTCGTATGTCGAAATGGCTTGATCGTTAAAGACTATGCCCAAAAACGGTATCACGTAGGCAAACAAATTGAAAACGACGACAGCGCTTATGAAATCTTCTCTGATGCAACGTTAGTTCAAGATGATAAAGCCTTCTTCATGAAAGTACAGGATACAGTAAGAACCGCAATTGATGAAGTGAAATTTCACTTATCGGTGGAAAAGCTGCGAGCTACGATGGAAGAAAGTACTGGCCCTGATCCAGTCAAAACCGTGGAAATATTGGCTGACAGCTATATACTGAACCAAAACGAACGGGGCAGCATCCTCAGACACTTCATCATGGGAGCAGACAACAGCAAATATGGACTGATTAATGCAGTAACCAGAGCGTCGCAAGACCTAGCTGATTATGCAAGAGCCACGGACTTAGAACGTTTAGGCGGTGAACTGCTTGCGTTGCCGCCGATCAACAAGAAAATGCCTGTACCGGTTCTCGATTTTACGGCAAATCCCAATAGCAATATTATCCCCTTGGAAATAGCCCAATAATAAAAGGAGCGTGAAAAAACATGTTTATTACCTGTTGCTTTGCTTATAACGATATTACCGCAGAATGCCGACAACAGACAGGATCATTCGTCGTAACATTGAAGACGGACAATCATGTGGATCTCGGCATCATTTTGAATTACACCCAAGTCAAAGTGTTGGCCGAAGGACTTCTTTCCACACTAAACCAAGTACCTATCAGCGAGTTAATAGACACCAATACCAGTGACATATTAGGCGATATCCAGTTTCGTATGGATAAACCGCAAGCCAATCCAGTAGATCATCTGGAAGGAGATGAAGCTCAATGCCTGCAACCGCATTTATCTGTCCCGATGGCAGAAACGTCCTTATCCAAGATTGCTTAACATCCTGTGCAATGAAACAGCGCTGCATGTTCCTGCCCACCTTGCGAGCGGTAGCGAAATCCTTAGACAGAGGGTTGCGTGATCCGACCGTAACCGAATTGATTGCCGGTATCCGGGAAACCTATCTCAAGAAAACGGTCGATTATGCCGTTAATCCGCAAGATGTATTGTATGCGCTGCACGGCTCTGCCTTACATACCCTGCATGAAAATCACAGTGAAGGCAACATGCTGACCGAAATACGGCTAACGGATGAGATTACTTCCGGTAAATTTGACTTATATGGAGAAATAATGGACCAGGATACTGGCGTACTGGGTGATATTAAAGTCACCAGCAGCTATAAGATCATGAAAGCGCTTGGTAAATACAAAGTAGATGTGGCGACCGGAGAAACGTATAAAACGGGTTTAAAAAAAGGCGAACCGAAGTACAAGAAAGAATGGCGTGATGATGGCAACAAGGGAATATTGGATTGGGCCATCCAGTTGAATTACTATCGCATCCTTTTAGAACAGCAGGGATTAAGTGTTAACAAGATGGTGATCCAAGCGATGTGTAGGGATAACAGCCTGCGAATTGCCAATGAACGAGGGATCAGCCAGGCTATTTATTTAATTCCGGTCAATCGGATTGGTGATAGTTGGGTTCAGCGCTACATGCAATACAAAGCCAGAGTATTGAACACAGCCTTGGAAACCAAAACAATGCCAGCAATATGCTCCGTAAAGGAACGCTGGCATAACCGCAAATGTCTGGACTATTGTCAGGTGGCAGATCATTGTCCTTTTGGGCAGCAAGTCAAAAGTAATTCGGGTAAACCCCTGCAGGCGGTTAGTTAGCGTTCAAATCAGGCTGCCCTGCTTGTCCTGGGACTTTTACAGCATGCGATTATTCCAGTAAAATCAAGAATTGTGCTATGGGTGATAAATAGAGGGACAGACAGGACACGGTTAAATGGATGGGGTGAAACAAAAAAACAAACTTGCTTATCCGGCATTGTTTGCGGATGAGTAGGTTTGTTTTTGATTTTTAGGAGGAATAATCAATGAAAAATATAGCGGTAAAATTGGTCAAAGTAATGGAAGAATGCAGTGTGATCCGTAAAAACGGTACCAATGATTTTCATCATTATAAATATGCCACATCGGCTGATGTGCTGGAAAAAGTCAACGCGTCTTTGGTCAAGAACAAAATTGCTTCGGTAGTGGTGCCGGAAATTGTCAGCGGCTGTGATGTGGTGACCACCAAAGGCAATACCGAGCATTTAGTAGTCGTGCAAGTCAGTATTACCCTGATTGATACGGATAGTGGCGAACAGCTTGTTTTATCCGGGATCGGTAGTGGACAGGATAGCGGCGATAAAGCGGTTATGAAAGCGCAAACCGCTGCCTTGAAATATGCCTATATGATGAGCTTAACCATCAGCACGAGTGATGACCCGGAAGCGGATACACGGACTGACGAGAGTGCTTATGGGCAGATGCCGACAAAAATAGCGGACGAAAAAAGTGAACTTGTCTGCAAGGATTGTGGAAGCAAGATTACCGTCGGAATAAAAAATGTATCCGTTAATAAATTTGGAAGACCATTGTGCTTACCATGTCAGAAAAAGTCGCAAGGAGCAGCATAGATTGGCTAATAGGTAATGCTATTTAAAAGATAAATCCAAGCTGCAGGAAATAATTCTGTTTACGGATAGATTGTAATTGCGTTTTAGAAGGGCATTATTTGGACCCTGCACTCCGCTCGGGCTGCGTTGCGGTTGCCCAAATAATGTCCTTCTAAAACTTAGCAATATACATCTTATGTTTGTTGGGCAATGCAGATCGTATGATAGGTAGAAGTTACGATAGCAAAACGAATGCCATAGAATTCATTATAGTAACTGACAGTTAAAGTATTATAAGTATTCTCTAAAGCCGCAAAATTTGCCATATGAGATAATTTATGTGAGGCGAGGTGAAGCAATGGAAATTGTATATAAAGAAAAGATGCGCCAGGTTGGTTTGAATATTAGCTATTACCGCAAATACAGGAAGATGACTCAACTGCAGTTGTCGGAAAAAGTGAATATCAGCACATGCTATGTTTCCCAGATCGAAAGAGGGTTAGTCAAAAACGCAGTTTCCTTGCCTGTACTTATGGGGATTGCAGATGCCTTGCAAATTGACATAAAGCAACTTTTTAGTTTTAGGGATTTGAAAAAATGAAGGAGGCATGATGTATGGTAAAGGGCATTATGATGCTTATTATTGCTGGTGGGAGCGGTTATTTTATTTACAAGTCTTTATCCGAAAAAGCAACCGGACCATTTACGAAACAGGTGCAACTGTTTTGGTCAGGCGAAGATTGTGGCATATTCGGAAAAGCAATAGTTATTGCAGTGCCTTTGGGTTTACTGGGATTGATTAATAAAATTCTGTAAAGGGGTTGATCAAATGGAATGGCTTTTCTATATTGGGTGGCTGATTGCGGGCACTGTATTGTACGCAGTAGTATGCAAAGCGTTTAATGTTGTGCATTTTGGGGTCTCCGCAATGTTTAGCTTTTGGTTTGGCTGCATGCTTGCGGTAGGGGTGATTGGTGCTTTGTTGGGTGGCCTTGTTTTGTCAATTATCTCAATGGTTGTAGGCTTTGTTACAGCGTATTATAAATGGATTATTGGAGCGATAGTAGCTCTTATTATTCTAGGGATATATATTAATAAAACGAATGAGAATACGGGACAAAGTACCGAACAGGAAAAATAGGCTTGCGTGCTATTGGATTTTGGCATTTTATTTAAATTAAATTTAATTGAGTAGAAAGAGCTTGAAAATGAAGGACGACACGGAAACAGCCACTGACCTCAAAAGTCAGTGGCTGTTGTCTTAGTGCTCTTTTGCTGTGGGACGTTAAAAGATGATAAGAAAAATGTCGGAAGCGATTTTTAGGTTTAGATTGTAGTTGCAAACAAAATTGACCACAAATGCAGGGCTAAAATTCTTACTATTGCTAAGACCATTACTCCGGAAAATGCATGCACGACTTTGCTAATACAACAGGATAGATAAAATTCCCCACCCACACAGGTGGGGAAAAAGTTTTTCAATAGAAATGCTTTTTTCTTGCAAAAAGAGTTGCTTTAATGCTACATTCTACGACGTCTCACTCTGGATATCTTGTAGTGCAGTGCATAAAACTTGGGAAACATCACAAAATTTAAAGGTAATGGATGCAAAATGTCGTATGAGTAGTTGTATGACATTTTAGCCTCCTTGTAGCTAAACAAATCCAACTGATGGGGACCTAACTCCTGATCGTTTTCTTTATCTCACAAAGAAAATTTCGGTATTTATGCTACATACGCTTATACCGCATTTAGTATTAAACCTGAATTATTCATGGCGATTTTAAAACGCCGCATCGGTATATAACTTGCCTTGTTAACAACTAAAAAACAGAAATCCACTTCATATCTACTTAAAAATAGGTATGCGAAGCCTGTCGATCCTAAAATTTGTTTTTTAATTATCAAAGAACAAGCGTTCGCTGTTCTGGCTTCGGGGTCAGTCGCCCAATATTTGCGAGTGTTTCATAAAACTCATGATATACGGGCAACTGCTGCAAAACTTAAACGTAATGGATCTAGCCGATTTTACTAGTTTTCCTGCAATCTTTAAGAGCTTCAGCCGAATGGTATCTGCACGGAACTTTTTCATTTTGCCTGGCAAACATAAAAAGGATGGAACCCTTTGGTTTCAGTTGTTGTGATGATGCAGAGAGAATTACAACCAATAAAGCCGGGAATGCTCGTTATCCGCCACAAAAGATACTATGGGGCGGGAAGTCAGTTAAATCTGGTTTAAGCATAATATTGATGCAGAGAGAGTCGTCACCCGTAAAATACCTAACAGCGAAACTTTTGCTACCCTATGTAAAAATATAGCAGGATATATTATTTCGGATAAAGAAGAATAGCCATAACGTACTGAAAAAGTAAATTATGGCTATTTTTACATAGGGCTTCTAAGCAATATTGAGGTCAGTTTGCTCCTTTCAAGTTAGAATGAACTTGAAAGGAGTTTTGGATCGGCTACACCAAAATGGACAGAACGATTAAGGTTACGAAGGGCGATGAGGGCAGCTTCATCAAAGTTTAATGAAGAGTGAGCGAGGGTTTTCTTGGAGTATTGAGGTATATCAAGAGGAGGATAATACCATGCAAATCGCACAAAAATCCATCAGGATAATCGACTATGAACAGCAGAGAATTTTGACAAGAGAGACACCTGCGGCATTTGATGCATACGTTGCTGAGTTGATAACCCATATCAGCAACAATGATTCTGTTCGCGAGTATAAAACTCGATCAAACGCAACAGAGGTCATCGGAAGTATTTTGAATTTGTGCGCGAATCAAGCCGATACATCGGGTATCTCTTCCAAAATGGATAATGTGGCCAACAGGCTATTACTGAAGGAAGTTGCAGCACAAGAACGCATTGCGCGTACAAGAACGAACGTGCAAAAAGGCAGCTTGATTCAGGCGCTACTTTCCGATACAGAAAACAACAACTACATTTACCTGTTGGCCAAGATTGAACACTCTGAGTGGGTTGATGATGCCGACTTCACATTTAAAACAGGGTTTTCAAAAGATAAAAAAACAATATGGAAGTCGTGTCTGTTTGATTTGCCTGACCTGACTGCCACTGAATTTTCTGTAAAAATATACTCCAATACTGTTGCCAAGTATTGGAGCGATGACTTCTTGGAATTAGATGAAATGACCAGCGACGAATCCAACACTACTCGAGCATTCAAAGCCATTGATGCCACGCTTAATCAAAACTTTCGGGGCATGTCCAGTCCGGACCATACAATCATCAGAAATGGTTTTATTTCATATCTTAAGAATAACGACCATATTGATTTTCCGACAATGGTTGATGCCGTCTTGGAAAGTTATGCTCCTGTCGATCCAGATATTAAGCCTGAAAAAATACAGGACATCAGAACAAAGCTATTGGAGCAACCGAGAAAGAGAGGTTTTGATAGTCAATTTAGACCCGTCAATAGTGCAATCAATGTTCGAATAAGAAAAGTCTACAATATCAGCGATGGAATTGATTTGAAGGTTACCAGAGATATAGAAAATTTGTCCGCAACGATACAGGCCATCGAAGACAATGGCATTAGATATATAAGGGTAAGAACCAGTAACGACGCTACATTTAACAAGTTTCATTATTAAGTATTCCCGATAATCGACTCAGGGAAAGGAGATGCAACATGAAACTGTTTTCTGAAATTAAGCGGATATTTCAATGTGAAGAACTTTGCATCTCTGAGCGAAGGAGTACGGTTGAGGCTTCATTGACAACAACAATTCAGAGACTTCCTGATATATCCAATATTGAGTTAATTTGCAGTCTTGTTCCTTTGCGAGATACTTTGACGATGTCCTTCAAAAATGATAGCAATGACATATTAAGTGTTTCGAATAAATTGATGATTATGCCTGATTTCGCAAGACTGACTGAAGGAATGACACAGAATGACAACATCGAAATAAGAATTCAAATTGACAAGACTGTTTCGGCAAATAAATTCTCTATATACAATTTTGATACATTTTCTGAAGATTTATTGCGTATTCCTATGGTCGATATTTTGAAATGGTTTTCTGAACTTTTCTCATCTTATGAATACTTGGTGTTTGAAGTGTTTGACTCAAATATCTCGTTTTCATCAGAAACGATGGCATTCGTGTCTAACGAAAGTTCGGTGTTTTCACCGAGCTTTACAAGAAGTCAACGGTTGCGCGTTTGTAAAGAAACAGCGTATTTTTATAACATGAATACCTTCGAGGTAATCCCGGAAGACTTCGTCATTGAGGGAATAGAGCAAAACGATAATTGTTTTAGACCGCTCTTTGAAAAATTGGCAACAATACTTTCATTAATTTATGTGGCATCGTCTGCTTCTATTGTGGAAACAGCTCTTAACATCCAAATTAATGGACAAAGAGCTATAACTCACTCATTTGACCTAGAAAGCATTCGCAAAAACCCAAAGTGGTTATCCATTTATTATTGGATTTATACGGATGGAAACCCAACCGACAAGGCGCTCATTGCTCACAATGTTATTAGCCTTCATTGCAAATATGCCGATTTGTTGGACATAGACGAAAAAGTTTATGATTCCATCAAGTCAAACTATAATCTATACTTAAGAAATAATGTTGTTCATTACCTCGAGTTAAAAAAAGACATCTCAAAGTTTATTCGAGATGTTGTAGCTCAGGTTGGGGATTATGTAGTATCAACCCTAAATAAATTCAAAACTAACTTGATTGCAATATTTGGTTTTCTTTTTACGGTCGTTTTAACAAAAGTCGGAGCGACTCAGAGGTGGGACAACATTTTTTCAAGAGATGCCATTTACATTATTGAGTTAGTAATTATAGGTTCATTGGTATATTTGGTGATTTGTTTTTTCGAGGTACGTTACAAACTGAAGAAAACGGAACAGGCATACAATGCGCTCAAGAACAACTACGAAGATATTCTTTCTGAGGCAGAAATTAAGGAAGCGTTTGGAAAAGACAAGCTCTTTGTAGATGCAGAAAAATCCACGAGAAAGGGGATTTTTTTGTGGTCAGCTATTTGGGGAGTATTATTAATTGCAACAATTATTATTATTGAGTTCATTACATCAAATAGAGGTGTATTTTCGTGGTTACTTCAAAAAATATTTGTCGTTAATTAGCGCAATCTGCAAAAACAATGCTTAAAAAGAAGGAACATTGTAAGACGAATGTCATATCGCGAATTGCTATCGGCGGTTTATGTGCATCTATTTTGTCGACATTAAACAAGTAAATCCGAAAAAGTCGAAATCTAGAAAGCGCATTGGGGGGACAGTTATTTTGATGCGTTTTTAAAGTGGTGCTTTGCAGTGGCACGGATCAGCGAAGCGGACCCCTGTCCGAAAAAATTATTAACTGATATTTGGGAAGACAAGGGGATGCTTAAAAAACTGCTTATCCACTGCTTGTTTTCTTAATACTGATAGAAAATGAAAGAAAATAAGAACAAATAATGTGAAATTTAGATAGTTCACTACAATTTGCTGGCAAAATAAAAATGGCTATAAACCCTTATGGAATAGGGGTTTAACAGATGGGACTTTAAAATAAAAATACCAGGAATTATGCTGGTTTCCGGCTTCCCAAGCCGCGGGCCGCTGGTTCGAATCCCTTTGCCCGCTCCAGCAAATTCAAGCCTTCCGACGATTTTTCGGAAGGCTTTTTTGATATTAGAGAAAGCATACGTTTTTTGAGGCTGTGAGATGAGAAAAGACTCGACTTTGTCGAAGATCAGGCAATGCAGAAAAATATTGTATGGCATATATATTTTGATCAGTCTGGAAATCTGGCATTGACGTTTTATGTCTTGAAATGTCGCACTTGACCTGACAATTCACATATACAAAAACTTACAGAGCAAATTCCTATATACATCTCAATCAATATGATTCTTAAGGCGCAAAATAAGGCGCAAAAGTTAAAATATACAATAAAAAAAACAAAAAAAAGGCTCCAAGATGCTTGGAAACCTTGATTTCACTGGAGCCGATAATAGGATTCGAACCTACGACCCTCTCATTACGAATGAGATGCTCTACCAGCTGAGCTATACCGGCGCTGACTCGCTATTTATTTTACCTGCTATATCAGAAAATGTCAAGGCGAGCTCACATTTCTTTACTTCTTCCTATAGTCCGCACCATTTCCAATACGGATAAGCGATAAGCACGAGGAATATTCCGGTAACGAACATACGGGGAAGCATCACTCTGATTATGGAGTTTAAAGACATATAGCCGAAGGAATACACGTACAGCAGTACGGCATATTCATAGGGGAATAAATACTGGTCTACGCCATATTTGAAAACATAGACGAGCAAATACGGATGAATACCTAATTGGAGGGCAATCTCAGCAATAGTCGTGGTAAACATCGCCACTGCCGCCAACGGTGTTAAGAAAAACTTCAAAACAACGCCGAAGAAATACACACACATATAGGTATACAGCGAACTTCCTTGAAGCATCGGAATTAACGTATTGGCCGCCAATTTAACAATGCCCGTCTGTCCGGCAATTGGTCCGATTGACATTGCGCCAGCCACGAAAAACACCATTGCAAAATTGGTCTTGTTTAAATCCTGCACCTTCAGCACGCCTACCCCAGGGATAAATGCAGCGGCGGCAACCATCATCAGCACCCAGCCGACATCAACTTTGTGAAGAAAATCGGTCACCATTAAAAGCAATGCAAGTCCAAGAAAAACAGCAGCTTTCTTTTCTTGCCCTGACATAGGACCCAATTCCTGATAACGCGTTTTAATCACGTCGATTGAATCAAATTCCTTGTCAGGCTTAATCGTCAAAAATAAAACGAACAAGGCAAGAAAGCTATAGATAACACCAATAATCGCATTATGAAGAGCAAATTCACCCCAGGTAATCATCGTGCCTGTTACTTTTGCTACTAGGCCCATTGCCAGTGGTCCATCGCCTGCTCCGGTAAGATAGCTGAGCTTTGGTCCGGCCACAGCCAGAAATGCGCCCAGCATGATCCCCGATGCGGTTTTCGATTGCGGTTCCAGATTTAAAGCCTGGCAAATTGAAACCCCAATAATGGCAAACAGGGCTGCCTTCCCAATAATGGAAGGGATCAAGGGAGCAACCACAAGACCGCCTAGCATCAAGCCAATTATGGTCCGTTTATACGATCCGCCGGTAATAAGAATGGCTTTGTATGCTACCCTTGACGCCAAGCCGGTCGTCATCATCATGGCGGTGAGAATTAAGCCGCCAAATGAGATCCACGGAACATTCGTCAGCCATGGCGAAAACGCATCCTTGGCCGTTGCTACGCCGACAACAATATACAGCACGGGCAAGATAAAACCGACGACAACTTCAGGGATAATTCCAAACACCCATGACGCCACTGCCCATGACGTTATCGCTAAAAATTTCAAGATAGGTTTCGTTAACACCGGAGTTGCGGGCATCAAAAAAAAGATCAGAGGAACACCAAATGCAATGATCCATTGTAAATATAATTTCGTTTTAGATTTGGGTTTTGCTTCGAGTTTGGGGGAACTTGGGGGTTTTTGTGTAGTACTCATGTTATCCTCCTTAATTCTAAATAGTTCCAGAAACATTCCTTTTTTACACAATACCGATTTGAAAAATCTTCATTGTTGTTTGTATGATCTTTCACTTATCCGGTCACAAGCTAATCCAGACGGGGACAAAATCCGCCTGGATTAGCTGTAATCTTTGTCTTAAAAAGTATTCGTTCCCCGGTTTTTACTTTTATTCCTCAACTTCTTCCGCTGCGGCTACGCACAGTGCGGTAGAACCATGATAGGCTCCCACACCGGCAACAACGGTCTCTTTTTTGCGGCCCAGCGGCGCAGCTCCCGGAACACGGAACGTTTTCGGATCGATTGGAACGATCGGAACCTGTTGCGGAGTCTCCAGTTGCGGAACCCATTCATATGGCGCCCGGTATGCCCGGTAAACCATATTGGTTTTCATATGCTGTCCCCAATAAGGGCTGATGTATTCCCAGACAATTTCGTGCTCGGCAGTTACTTCGATGACACGGCCGCCGGATCCTTCCGTGATCAAGGTGTTGCCGTTCGGCAAACGCTGTGCGCCGCTGATGAACGGGCTATAGAAACGGTTGCTGTCAACCGGATGAACCCAGCCAGCTTCCAGCGGAGTGTATTGCCAAACAATTTTCAGCGTAATCGGATCGAACTCCAATATACGGGAATAATCACGCAGTGCATTTTTTGCACCAATGGGAGCACCCGGGTTCGGCGCACCATAGCCAGCCCAGCCGCCATTGTCGAATACCAGAATATTTCCTTCGCCAGGCAGTCCGCGCGGAATCATGTGGACATGATGCTGTCCGATAATCCAGCCTAATTTTTTCAATTCCGGACTGCTATCGTAGTACGGTCCCACTTTCCAAACAACTTTACCGGTTTTCTTGTCAATAATCGCCAGAATATTCGTTTCCCTGCCATCCCAGATAATATTATCCGGGTGGAAGCGCTCATCGCCCGCATCATACCACTTGTTTGGTCCTAAAACCGACATGGAGTTGATATGCATCCAGTCGCCCATTCCACCGCCGGCGGTACGCATGTTAGGATCTCTGTACAAAACATTTTTAGCTGCTTCGTCAAAGCCATACTCATCAAAATGGTCGCTGCAAGTCCATTCCCAAACAATGTCGCCGTCCCAGGTTACTTCAATAATCGTATCATCCAGTAGATTTTTTTCGGATATCTTCGTGTTCTTCAGATTCTTGTGGCACAAAATCAAGGTATTCCCTTTATCCACAAGCGGATCCATTCCCGGAACATAGTAGCCGACTGGGTTCCCCTGACGTTGATAATCATGATGCTGCCGGGCCATCCACTGCGCCTTTTCGCCCGGATCTTCAATATATTCATATTGGTCAAATTTCCAAACAATATTTCCATCCCAGTCCACTTGAACCAGATCTGTCTGGTCCTGCATCCCGAATGCCGGGTTCCGCAAACCAAGATGTCCAACCACATGACCGCCCGGCAGCAGCTTATTGGGAAAGCCGTGCAATCCTTTCCAAAGGTTTAATTCGGTTCCGTTCATGTCCAGAAGCAGCGCGCCTACTTCTTTGGCCTGAAAAATTGTGTACCCGTTCCAGCATTTATCTGGATTATACACTGTTACTCCGGTTGGATATACGCTAGGATACGTCATAATAATCTCTCCTTTATTTTTATCCCCTTGATGCCGGTAGCAAGGCAGCATAGGATATAATAGCGTTAATCTCTTTGTTCTAATAGTAACAAGGTTAGCCCTATAAAATCAGTAATATTTTTTACATTTTTCTTATTATTTAATTTTCTTGTTTTTTCCAATAAAAAAAGAACCAGGCATGCACCCAGTTCTCTTCTATACGATCTGTTGTTTCGCCTTATTCGGATTTCCGAGCTAACTCCAGCAAAGCTGGATAATCGTTAATCACAAGTGATTTCTTGCTGATGGTCTCAAGCACACCGTCTTTTTTCAATTGCGCGATTACCGTGTTTAATGTCACTCGATGAATTCCCAGCAATGAAGCCAATTCCTGCTGGCAAATGCCTTTTTGACAAGCCACCTTAACGCTGCCCTTAACATTTTTTCCTTCCCGTTCTGATAAATAAACCAGCATTTTGCAAACCCGGCTTTGCAGGCAGTCCAAATCACTGGAATGCATGACGACCACTCGAAGCTTGTGCGCCAGGCTTTCTACCAAATTCATGACTAATTCAGGATTTTTAGGCAGTATTTCTTCATAAATACACTGACGGGAAAAGGAATAAACAATACAATCTTCAATGACTAGAAACATATTCCAACAAGGTCTGCGATCGATAAACGGCACTTCACCAATGATATTTCCTTTATCAAAATGCCATACTGTTTTTTCATCGCCATTCGGTCCGATATTTGTCAGTTTTATTTTCCCTTCATAGAGATACAGCAGTCGGTCAATCGTTTCCCCATTTCCAGTTACCAGACTGCCTTTCGGATAGCAAATTTTTTGTCCGAGATGAAGAACCTTTTCCCACGCAACATTCATCGGTCCAATCCAGGGAGAGCACAGCCTGGAAGCTTCAAGGTCTTTCATAGTACCATCCTCCTTGCAAAAAATGACAAAAATAAACTGGCATCGTCACATCCATCTAAAATAATTATGCTCCTCTTTGCTTATCTTTTCTTAGCCAAACAAACAGACCGGCAATCACAACAATTGCAACTGCCACCCCTATATCATGGCCGATGGCATTCATGACCTGCCACCGTTCCCCCAATATCATCCCTATATACACAATGGCAATCGTCCATGGAATTGACCCCAGCAACGTATAGAGAATAAATTTGTGAAAATCAACTTTGGCAAAACCAGCTGGAAGCGAAATAAAAGTTCGGATAAACGGCAGCAGCCGCCCGAAAAAAGTCGCCGCCAGTCCATACCGGTCAAACCAAAGCTGCGCCATAGCTAATTTCGCTTCCGATAAAAGTACATATTTCCCATACTTGGCAATAAAAGTGCGCCCCTTATAATAGCCAAGCAAATACGATAAAACGGATCCAAACAGACCCCCAAGAACACCGGCAACGACTACCCAAAAAAAGCCCAAATGTCCTAAATAGACAAGGTAGCCGGCAAACCCGAAAATCAGCTCACTGGGAATGGGGATGTTCGCACTCTCCAATGCCATCCCAATAAAAATAGCCGGGTAGCCCCAGCTTTCAATCGAACCGGTAACCCATTGCCACAGCTGGTTCATACTGTCACTCCCTACGAAGATATTGCGTAAACATCCTCATGCTTAAGCATACACACAGGCACTATACTTTGTCAATATGGGCAAAAAGCATCGGCATCTGCGCAATCTAAATGCGGATGCCGATGCTTTTTCATTTAATCCTTATGGTTTTACAGTTTCTTTATACACTTGCTTCCCATTTTTAATTTCGATAATAACCGCACTCTTCACGGCATCATGTGTAGTGTTCATCGTCAAATCACCGGTAACGCCTTTATAGTCTTTTGTTGCCGCGATCGCCTCGCGGATTTTATCCGGCTCCGCGCTATTGGCACGTTTAATCGCGTCAACCATTACATACATCGCATCATAGCCAAGCACTGCCATTGCATCAGGAACTTGGCCGTATTCTTTTTTATAGGCATCGACAAATGTTTTGGAAGCCGGGCTTGTATCTTCAACAGAATAGTGGTTGGTAAAGTATGTATTGTTCATTGCCTCGCCGCCAATCTCTATGAGTTTCGGCGAATCCCAACCATCACCGCCTAAGATCGGTACCGTAATCCCCAGTTCACGTGCTTGTTTGGCAATCTTGCCAACTTCTTCATAATATCCCGGTACATAGATCATTTCCGGGTTCAACGCTTTTATTTTTGTCAGAACGGTTTTGAAATCCTGGTCTTTCTGCAAATAGGCTTCTTCGGCCAGAATCTTGCCGCCGCCTTTGGTGAATGCATCAGTAAAAAACTTAGCCAATCCTTTACTGTAATCGCTGCTGTTATCAATCATGACCGCCACTTGTTTTACTTTCAAGCTGTTCAGCGCAAAGTTGGCGCCAACAGTCCCTTGGAATGGATCGATGAAGCAAACCCGGAAGGTATACTCTTTCACTTTTCCGCTCTTCTCATCAACGGTTACTTTCGGATTGGTCGCTGCTGCTGTGATGAAAGGAATTTTGCTGGCTTCCGATACCGACGATCCGGCAATCGCATTGGAACTCGTTGTAAATCCGGTAACTGCTACTACTTTGTCCTGCGTAATAACTTTTGTCATCGCATTGGCCGATTCCGACGGTTCACTTTTATTATCCGCGCTGACAAGCTGAATCTGCTTGCCAAGAACACCGCCTTTGGCATTGATTTCTTTCACTGCCAATTTTGCGCCATTAGAAGCTGCGGAGCCGAACGTTGCGGTTCCACCGGTCAATTCATACACCAAGCCGATTTTGATGTCTTTGCTTGCACTGCTGCCGCAGCCGGCTGCCATACTCGCAATCATGACCAGCATTAATAGGAAAATACCAAGCTTGCTAAATTTTTTATACCCCAAAACATGTCGCCCCCTTTGTTTTTTACGGTCAAATGAGAATGCCAACTGTGTAGATTTTCCACCTCCTGCTGGAAATGCAACTGGAAACCATGAAGCCAATCCCATTTCCATATAAGTGCTATAACGATAAATGAAAAAAATCGCTTTTGGACGACTTCAAGGAAATCATCCAAAAGCGACATTGCTTTCGCACACTATTGTTTTCTATGATTATACATCATAGTACAGGTTTCTAAAAAAATCAAGCACCTTGTACAAATTTTCTTAACTGTTATTCGCTGGCTTCCTCCCCCGCGGCAACGCACAAGGCGGTGTCTCCCTGATAACCTCTCACTCCAGCCACCGTCGTTTCACGTAAATGGCCGGCAGGCGCAGCGCCAGGCATGCGAAAAGTTTTTACGTTAACGCGTTTTACCGGCACTTCTGTCGGAGTCGGCAATTGCGGAACCCACTCATACGGCAGGCGGTAGGCGCGATATACCATGTTCAGGTTCAGTTTTTCACCCCAATATGGGCTGATGTATTCCCAAACCAATTCATGTTTGGCCGTAACTTCGATGACTCGTCCGCCTGAGCCTTCGGTAATTAAGGTATTGCCATTCGGCAGGCGTTGAGCGCCGCTGATAAACGGGCTGTAGAAACGGTTCGAATCGACCGGATGAAGATATCCGGCTTCATTAGGTGTATACTGCCACACAATCTTCAGTGTAGTCGGATCAAATTCAAGTACCCGCGAATAATCACGCAGGGCGTTTTTCGCACCGGTAGGCGAACCAGGGTTCGGCGCTCCATAACCGGCCCAACCACCATTATCAAAGACCAGAATATTTCCTTCACCGGGCAGTCCGCGCGGGATCATATGGGCATGATGCTGACCAATAATCCAGCCTAACGCCTTCAATTCCGGGCTGCTGTCATAATATGGTCCGACTTTCCAAGCAATTTTACCGGTTTTTTTATCGATAATCGCAATAATATTCGTTTCCCGGCCATCCCAAATAATATTATCCGGATGGAACCGTTCATCGCCGGCATCATACCATTTATTTGGCCCTAATACCGACATGGAGTTGATGTGCATCCAGTCGCCGCCGGTCGGCCTCATGTTGGGATCGCGGCTCATGATGTTTTTGGCTGCTTCATCAAAGCCGTATTCGTCAAAATGATCGCTGCAGGTCCATTCCCAAACAATGTCGCCATTCCAAGTCGTTTCAATGATGACATCATCAATCAGCACTTTGTCGGAAATTTTGGGGTTTTTAACATTTTTATGGCACAGGATCAATGTGTTTCCTTTGTCAACTTGCGGGTCCATCCCGGGAACATAATAGCCCACGGGGTTTCCTGCCCGCTGGTAATCATGGTGCTGTCTGGCCATCCACTGCGGTTCCTCGCCCGGATCTTCAATATACTCTAACTGATTGAATTTCCAGACGATATTTCCGTCAAAATCAACCTGGATCAAATCAGTTTGATCCTGCATACCAAAAGCATTGTTTCTTTCGCCGGAATGACCGAGCACATAACCGCCCGGCAGCATTTTGTTGGGAAATCCATGCAAGCCTTTCCATAGCTGAACTTCCGCTCCGTTCATGTCGATCAACAGGGCGCCTTTTTCCCGTGCCTGATAAATCGTGTAACCGCTCCAGCATTTTTCAGGGTTGTACACAGTGACTCCAGTTGGATACACGCTTGGATATGTCATGCAATCCCCTCCCTTTACTAGTGGCGTTCTTCCTTATGCTTTCTCAATGTCAACGAGTACCTGATGGTTCCGGGCTGCTGTCCGGTACCGGAATAACATGTCCGCTGTCATTGCCTCTGCCAATTTTAGCCGCTCATCCTGCAGTTCCGCCGGTTTGGCAAGAGCGATAAAATAAGGTAGTTTTTTGTTTCCGGTGACTTGATCCAGCCATTTTGCCGTTGCGGCAACTTCCTCCGGTTGGAGGTAACTGATGGAACCATCCTCACGAAACACCGGAACAATACTGGTCCGGAAACGATAGGCCGGCGCCGTGATGACAAGCGCCATACTTTTTTCAATGTCTGCCGCATCTACTGCTTCGCCCACGATTTGACCGTACAAAGCGCCTGGCCCTTTGATATTCATGATCACTACATCAGCCAGTTTCTCAAGTAAGATTTTCTCCAAAATCGCCGGGTTTCTGCCGTCCGTGTCCATTTGCAGTTTCATATTGTTTGTCTTTAAATATCTGAGCACATTTAAAAATTCTTCGGCATACTCTGGATTTCCGCCAGAAATATGAATCCCGTCCACCCATTCTTTATGCAAGGAACCCACCGAAAAAAATCCATTCAATTTTTCCTGATAGTTCAGGTGCGCCAATACCGGGCCAATTCCCTGCCGGATGACTATTCCATCGCTGAAGATCGGAAACTCCACACCATCGGCGCCGCGATAAATGGCTTTGCGATTTGCTGCGTAAAATTTTTGAAAAGCTTCTTTGCCTTCCGCTTTCATATCCTGTTCTTCATAGGCAATGCCAAGCTCGGACATGCACCGTTTGGCGATTTTACAGCGGGTACAGCCGGTTGCTGAATAAATTGTGTTGCTCATTCTTTTCTCTCCTTTAAAACGGGGTTTTCGTTTTTACAAATGTACGCCATGGCCGGCAAGAACATGAAGTCCTTCCACAACCGCTTCGCTTAAGGTAGGGTGCGGGTAAACCACCTGAGACAATTGAGCGGTAGTCGCTCCCAATGCGATCATGGTTGCCGGACCGGCAATCAATTCCGTAACATGCGGTCCAATCATGTGCGCCCCCAACAGTTTGTCGGTTTGCGCGTCAGCGATCAGTTTCACAAAGCCGGCATTTTCATTCATGGCCAATGCTTTTCCATTGGGCACAAAAGGGCTTTGAACCGTTTTAATTTCGTACCCGCGTTCTTTTGCTTGTTTTTCCGTGAGTCCGACAGAAGCAACTTCGACTGTTGAAAAAATGCAGCGGGGAATATTTTCATATACCAGGGTCTGGGTTTGTTTGTTTGCTATGGCCTCAGCGGCAATCATTCCTTGAGCGGAAGCGACATGCGCCAAACCCATTTTCCCATTGGTATCGCCAATCGCATAGATATTGGCCACGCTCGTACGCATCTGTTCATCAATTTCGATCCGTCCGCGGTTGGTCGCTACACCGATTGCTTCGAGACCGAGCTGCGCAATTTGCGGCGCAAAACCGGTAGCCACCAAGACTTTTTCCACGACGATCTTCTCTTGAACTTCTCCATCCAGAACCGTTACTTCTACTCCTGCCGGCGTTTTGACAACACTGGAAACTTTCACGCCGGTTTTTACCTGAATCCCGGCTTTGGCAAATTGCGCCGCCGCTTCCCGGCATACATCTTCATCCTCGGACGGAAGCACGTACGGCATCATTTCTACCGCCGTGACTTTGGCGCCGTAACGGTTCCAAAGGGTCGCAATTTCCATCCCGATCGGGCCAGCGCCGACAATCAGCACGGATGCCGGAACTTTGTCCAACGCTAGGGCTTCCCGCGCGGTAATAATGGTTTCGCCATCGAGGTCTATCCCCGGAACCGATCGCGGTTTGGCGCCGGTCGCAATAATAATATTTTTCGCCGATACGGTCTCGCCGGAAGGCTGCAATTCGATCGTCGTTTGGTCGATGAAGCGGGCTTCCCCTTTTAATACCGTTACGTTGCGGTTTTTGAGCAGAATTTCCACGCGTTTTCCTTGCCGTTTGGCAACTTGCCGGCTGCGCTGAAAGGCGGAAGCATAGTCTACGGAAACGGTTCCGCATTGGAAACCAAAGCTTCGTTCCTGAGAAAGCAAATGAACCACTTCCGAATTGCGAAGCAAGGACTTCGTCGGAATACAGCCCCAGTTTACACAGGTTCCACCCAATTGGTCTTTTTCGATCAGAGCTGTTTTGAAGCCCAGCTGACTGGCACGGACCGCTGCCACATAGCCGCCTGGCCCGCCGCCAATTACAACAACATCATATTGAACCATTCATCTACGTCTCCTTACTCTTACTTGTATCGTTTTACCGTTTACAATATAACACCGCTATGATTACAGCTGACCGCTGTATTGTTCGTTCGTTAACAACCCATCCAGTTCTTTCACGTCATCCGGTTGAATAACAATCATCCAGCCGGCGCCATATGGATCTTGATTGACTAATTCCGGTGAATCTTCAATCTCCGAGTTCACCGCTACAATTTTGCCGCCTACCGGCATAAAGAGCGCCGATACCGATTTGGCTGATTCCGCGCTGCCAAATTCCTTGCCCTGCAAAAAAGCATCCCCGACTTGCGGCAGTTCAATGTAGATAATATCGCCCAACTGATCCTGGGCAAAATCGCTGATTCCTACTTTGATCTGACCATCCTCCAGTTTCGCCCATGTATGTTCCTTGTGATAGCGAAGTTCTGCCGGAAAATTTAAATCCCCTACGTTTTTTTTGTCTTCTGCCATGCTATCCCTTCCCTTCTGATATTTACGTCTTGGAAATTTGTCAACTGACGCAATATTCTTGTGTTTAAGATAATCATATCACGCCGATGAAAAAGAGACTTGTAAACCAGACTACAAAACGATAAAAAAATCACGTAATAAATCATAATTTCAATAAATATTTTGCGTTGCGCAAATATTTTTATTTTTTCTTTACAATGTAATGCAGACTACCGACTGTTACATGTTTCACTTGCTATACTATAGAAAAGGTTGGCCTACAGGCCAAGAGGAGCGGACGTATTGGGAAAGGAGGCCGGAAGCTTTTAATCATTCGTTTTTTATTCCAGCGAAGCAATAAGGAGGCAAAAAAATGCAGACGGATTCTAAACCTTTGGGCAGAATTAACAATTATTTCGATGGGTTGCCGGTTTCTACCGTTCACAAAATTTTGTTCTTTATTATTATGATGTCTTATTTTTTCGAACAAATGGACAACTGGAATTTTGGTTTTATCGCGCCTGTCCTAATGAAAAACTGGGGACTTACTATGGCGGACATTGGCAAAGTGAACTTTTACTATTTTTTAGCCATGACTTTGGGCGGTCTGACTGGCGGCGTCATTTCCGACTTCATTGGCCGCCGGAAAACTTTCTTGGGCGCGATTGTGGTATTTTCGGTCGGATCGATTATCTCCGGATTTGCCACTGATTTGTTTACCATCATTTGGAGCCGGGCAATGACCGGCTTTGGTGTTTTTTGTCTAATGGTCTGTTCGCAAGCTTATCTGGCCGAAATTTCTCCAGCGGAAACCCGCGGCAAATGGCAGGGGTTGGTCGCTGCCGTTGGCTTTACAGCCGCCCCGCTGGTTGGCGGACTTTGCCGCTGGATCATTCCGATGTCACCGGAAGCCTGGCGATATATTTTCTTCTTCGGCGGGCTAGGATTAGTCGGTTTTCTCGTTGGCCTTAGGTATTTAAAAGAATCACCGCGTTGGCTGGTAGCGCAAAAACGCGTTACAGAAGCGGAGCAAGTGATTGAAGATCTTTCCGGCATCCGCGTGGACTTGAGCGAAGTTGCCGCCAAAGTGGAAGTCCGCCACAGTCCGGTTGAGGTTTTCACCGGCATGTTCTCTGCGAAATATCTGAAGCGGACACTGGTATTGCTCATCTGGGTGGCCTTTACCGTTCCAGCCACTTTTATTGTCACTGTTTGGACGCCAACTCTTCTGAACAAACACGGATTAAGCGTAGAAGATAGTTTAATGGCTTCCTTTATTTTGATGATCGGCGTACCGGTTGGCTGTTACATCGCCTCTCTCATTTCTGACAAGGGCGGCCGCAAAATACCGCTTTGCGCTACTGCCGTCGCCATAACGATCTTTGGTCTCATTTTCAGCCAGTTGACTTCCTTCTGGCCGCTGACCATCGCCGGTTTTTGTCTCATCTCCTCAGTCATGGCGAATGGGTTTATCACGTTCAGCTATATCGCCGAATCGTACCCTACTAAAATGCGCAACACGGCAACTGGCATTCAAATGTCGGCCGGCCGCCTGGCAACCTCTTTTATGCAGCCTGTCGTTCCCATCGTTTTTGCCGGGTATGGTTTTTTCGGTGTGTACGGGTTGGTCGCATCCCTCTGTGTTTTACCGCTTCTTGTCGTTTTAGTCTGGGGTATTCGAACAGGCGGCAAATCTTTGGAAGAGATCAGTTAAGCGAAATCGATCACATTATAAAACAGCGAGAACTTCTCCCTATACGGACGAAGTTCTCGCTGTTTTGGCATACAATGAATGACCATGATATACTAAGATTGCAATCGAATATTATGCGAGCATGATGCTTGAAAGAGGGATCAGTTATGGGCGAAAACAACAACAACGAACTATTGTCCACTTCTCCCTGGTTCACTGCCGGTCAGCAATATGGATCCAATCCGGCAATTACAGCAGAAGATCTTAGCTTTCTCCGTTCTCTTGGAACGACAAAGACGTTTCCAAAGGGATCCTTAATTGCAACAAACGGTACCTGCATCTGTAATCTGTTCTACATGCTCAGCGGTCTGGTCCAATATGTTACGACCAGCGCCGACGGCACAGAAAAAATCATCATGTATGCTACACCGGGCTGTTTTTTTGCTGAAGAAGCGTTTTTTCATCAGCAGCCGATCATTTTTAATCTTGAGGTCCTGATGCCGGCGGAAGTGATCGTGATTGATCCGCAAAAAGTGGATGAAATGATGTCCCGCCCCGCTATTGCACTTTTTTTACTGCGTTCCGTCAGTATGAAAACCAGAATTCTCGCCTACCAAATAGAAGATCTGGCCTTTCGCACGACAGAGCAGAAAATCTGCCGCATCTTATATTGCCTTTTCGCCCAGCAAGACAGTAAAGGGAAAATACACTTCACCCACCAGGATTTAGCAGATTTAACCGGCACCCACAGGGTCACCGTTACGAATGCTCTTGCCTTTTTGAGGAAAGCCGGAATTATTACCATAAAGCCAGGTGGCGTAATTGAGATTGCAGACCACGAGCGACTTAAACAAAAAGGTTTTTCCAATCACATGTGATTTCGCCCTCAGGATAACCGCTTACCATCCATAACGTTTGAAAAACCACCGTTTTGTATATTCGACCAAGATAAGATACACAATTACCAACGCTGTAATTGTGATGAAGTATACCCCCGAAAGCGGTGTGAACCCGAAAAAACTGCCTAAAGATGTATATGCGACCATGATACCAGCAACAACACTGAATATCGTAGTCATGATCAGCCATTTACTCGGCCGGCTTTGAAAAATGCTGCGCCGGGAACGGATAATATAAATAACCAGAACTTGCGTTGCCAGCGATTCAATAAACCAGGCTGTCTGAAACAGAGACTCTGTTGCCTGAAAAACATAAATTAACAGTAAAAACAGCAAAATATCAAATACAGAACTGACTGTCCCGAACACAATCATAAAGTGACGGATAAAAGTCATGTCCCACCGTTTCGGTCTCCTAACCGCTTCTTTATCGACCAAATCGGTCGGAATAGCGATTTGCGACATATCATAGAGGAAATTATTCAACAGAACTTGCACCGGCAGCATCGGCAAAAATGGCACTAAAAGCGCAGCCACCGACATGCTGAACATATTTCCGAAATTAGAGCTTGTTCCCATCATAATATATTTCATTGTATTGGCAAAGGTGCGGCGGCCCTCGATCACGCCATCTTTCAATGCGTCAAGGTTCTTATCCATTAAGATCAGAGAAGCGGACGCCTTGGCAACGTCTACTGCATTATTAACAGAGATCCCCACATCAGCCGCCCGCAACGAAGGCGCGTCATTAATGCCGTCACCGAGGTAGCCGACAACATGTCCGTTCCGCCGCAAAAGATGTATAATCCGGTCTTTTTGGCTAGGAGTCAAGCGGGCAAATACAGAGATTTCATCAACGTTTCGAGCCAACGCATCATTGCTGATCCGATCCATTTCAGACCCCAATAGGATACGGGCGACAGGCAAACCCACCTCCTCACACACCTTCTGGGTAATCAGTTCATTGTCCCCCGTTAAAATTTTGATCGTAACACCTAATTGTTTTATTTCCCGTATCGTTTCTGCAACGGAACTTTTCGGCGGATCAAAAAAGCTCAGCATACCGGCAAAAATCAAATCCTGTTCATCTTGCGTGTCGAAACTGGTTTGCTCTGGCGATACCGGTTTATAAGCGATGGCAATCACTTTATAGCCTTGGGCGCTTTGCGCTTCAAAATGGTTCCTCACTTTTTCCATGATTTCATCAACCAGGGGATAAACTGCCCCGTCTTGATCATATTGCGTGCACTGAACGAAAATGCTTTCCGGCGCGCCTTTAACAATAAGAAGCCGTTCTGACTCTCTGCCAACAATAACAGAGAGCATGCGACGCACAAAATCAAACGGGATCTCGTCAATTTTTTGATACGAATCAGCTTCGTCCGGTTTACCCCCGGCAACAATCGCCAAATCAAGCGGATTCTTCATTCCGCCCTGCAAGGCGCTATTCAGGTAAGCAAATAAAATGAGCTGCTCATTAGGCCTTCCTGCCGAATCTTGATGGCCGACCAATTCCAACTCTCCTTCAGTCAAAGTCCCTGTTTTATCTGAACAGAGAATATCCATGCTACCGAAATTTTGGATCGATGCCAGCCATTTCACAATGACACCCTTACGGGCCATGGCAACTGCGCCATTAGCCAAGTTTATCGTCATAATCATCGGCAGAAGCTCAGGGGTCAATCCGACCGAAATTGCCACCGCAAATAGAAACGACTCGAAAAAGCCTTTGTGCATCAACGCATTAATCAAAAAAATCACTGATACCAATATGAAAATGATCCGCACCAGCAGAATGCTGAAGTCTTTGATCCCATGCTCAAAATCCGTTAATGGCGGTTTAGCGATTAGAGCATGGGCAATTTTGCCGATTTCAGTATCTTTACCAGTGGAAACTACCAAAGCCTGTCCCATTCCGCTGGTAACACTGGATCCCATAAAGAGCGCATAATCCATTTCTGTGAGCAGCGCAGCCGTTTGAGGCCCGGATGCAGCCTTCTTATCCACTGGAAAAGACTCCCCTGTTAGGCTTGACTGATTTACGTAGAGACTGTTTGCCATAATGAGACGGGAATCACCGGGAATAATGTCGCCGGCCGAAAGGAACACTACGTCACCGGGAACGATTCGGCCAATTTCCACCTCCTGTTTAACGCCATCCCTAAGCACGGTGGCATGAACCGCTACCTGACGACTCAATTCGGCAGCCGCTTTCATTGAACGCCGTTCATGGTAAAATTGCAGGCTCACGCTCAGCAGCACCATAACCGCAATGATTACAGCGCCGCTGCTTTCTCCCAGAAAATAGGACAGGAAGGCAGAAATCAATAAAACAAGCACCAATGGATTTAAAAATTGGCGTAAAAAAGCCTCTACATCAGACATGGCGCGATTTTGTTCTAATGCATTGATCCCATAACGACGCAGGCGCTTCTCCGCTTCTTGTTCACTAAGACCGGCGGAGCTGGTTTCCAGCTCTTGAAACATGTCTTGAACATCTGCATTTAGCGACGGCAAGCGATCGCCCCCTCATCACTAGATATTCCCTGCAATTTGTCCTTACAACCATTGTTTCTGCGCTATGGAAATCTTCTTTATCTTATTTGCCCTGTACAATAGTGATCTTGTTAATAATCACCTTTTCTACTGGTTTATCTTGCGCGTCTACCTTGACTTTGCCAATCGCCTTCACTATATCCATCCCCTCAATCACCCTGCCAAATATCGCGTGCTTGTTGTCCAGGTGCGGTGTCGGAGCCAACGTGATGAAAAACTGCGATCCCCCAGTATTGGGCCCGGCATTCGCCATGGACAAGATTCCTTCTCCAGAATGGCGCAGGTCGCGATGAAACTCATCCGCAATCTTGTACCCGGGGCCGCCCGTACCGTTTCCTTTGGGGTCTCCGCCCTGGATCATAAAGCCATCAATTACCCGGTGAAAAATTAAGCCGTCATAAAACTGTTTGTTTACCAATGCAATAAAATTCTTTGCGGTATTCGGCGCTTTATCTTCGAAAAGCTCGATGCGAAATATTCCTTTTGAAGTTTCAAAAACCGCCGTGCTGTTGTGCGGATTCACAGCGATTGCTGTTTGCGGCTGGCTGGCAGGCTGACTCGGTGTTTTGCCGGTATTCGTAGCAGAACAGCCGGCAAACAATAACATGCTGCAGCATAAAAAAATCATACCCCACGTATTCTTCATTCACTAACTCCTCTCTAAATTTACGCTAAAATTTTACCCTTTTTTTGGAAAATTCGCTTTTATAGCGTGTTGATCAGCAAATACCCGGCTGTATATAAAAGGATCCCGTTAACAATAAGTTGAAACCATTTTTGATTCATTTTAGGAAACATCCAATAACCGCACACCACGCCGAGCGCCGCTGCGGGAAGTAAAGCCAGGGAGGAACGGACGACACTCCCGCTAATTTCCACAGTGACTGCCTGGGCAATAATACTAATGCTATACACCACGATAAAAAAAGCCAACGTGGTACTGCGGATCACTTCTTTCTTACTGTTCGAAACATTAAAATATAACGCCAGGGGAACTCCCGGCATCCCAACACTTGTCGTAAGAGCCCCGGCACACATTCCCACCAGCAATTGCTGCCGTTTAGCCGAATTTACATCTTCTTGCCGTAATGCAAAATTGTCTGCAACGGGAACAGGCACCTCGTTCGGGCTGTTCCGGGAGGCATACCATTTAACAAGCGAAACTAAAGAAATCACCAAAATCACTGTGCCGATACTAATTTTTAAGATGTCCAGACTGATATACGCAAAAAACGCTACACCGATCGGAACCCCAATTATACTGCCAACAATAAGTTTATGAAGAAGGTCATATTGGATGCCGCGCCATATTTTGGGTATTAAAACAATCGCAATGAAAAACGACAGCAGTATGCTCATTTGGATGCAATCCCGGGAATGAAACACCAAAAGGAGAAAAGGAGTCGCCATAATAGCAAAACCAAATCCCGTGGCTGCTTGTAAAACGGAAGCAAAGAAAACAATCCCATTAGCAAGAATCAATTCGTACATGATTTCTCCCAGTTTATCATTATTATTGCAAGACGGGACAATCGTGCTGATGCCTATCTCCTGCTTTTTACTGCATTCGCAATTCGTTCCAGGCCATCGCACAAGGTTTCCCGCGGGCAGCCGAAATTGAGCCGCATAAATCCTTCCCCCTGTTTGCCGAAAGCAAGCCCGTCATTCAGTCCAACCCTTGCTTTCTGAACGAAAAAATCCCGAAGTTCCGTTTGGCTTAGTCCCAACGCGCGGCAATCCAGCCAAGCCAGATAAGTTCCTTCCGGCTTGATCATGCGGATGTCTGGAATATTATTTTTAATGAACTGCGCCAAAAAATTCGAATTTTCTTCCAGATAAGTTTGCAAAGCGTCCAGCCAGTCTCCGCCGTGGCGGTAAGCGGCTTCCAAAGCGGCGATTCCGAATATGTTGCCATCCGAAATATGCACCGCCTCCAACGCATCACGGAAGAGTTCACGCAGTTTTCGATTGGAAATGATTGTTGCCGCAGTCTTTAACCCGGCAATATTAAAACTTTTGCTGGGCGCGATGCAAGTGATTGTTGACCGCGCAATTTCCGGACTCATAGAACGCATAGGAATATAACGATGGCCCTTGAAAACGAAATCGCCATGGATCTCGTCCGATAAAATTAACACATTATACCGCAAACACAAATTGGCCAAAGTTTGCAGTTCCTCTTTTGTCCAGATCCTGCCTACCGGGTTATGAGGACTTGCCAGGATGATCATTTTGATACCCAACTGCATCTTCTTTTCCAGATCACGAAAATCCATCACATACCGGCCATCCTCAACCACTAGAGGATTTTCGACCACTTGGCGCCGGTTTTTCACAATGGACGAATAAAACGGCGGATAGACGGGAGGCTGAATGACTATTTTATCGCAGGGACGTGTAAAAGCCTGGATCGCCAGATTGATTGCCGGAACAACTCCAGGAGTATCCAATATCCATTCGCGTTCAACCGGACAGCCATAGCGCTGCTCCATCCAATTCATAATGGCGCTATAATAGGCATCCGACTGCAGCGGATAACCGTAAACTCCGTGCGCTGCGCATTTTTTCAGTGCCTCAATCACAGCCGGCGGTGATTGAAAGTCCATATCTGCAATCCACATCGGCAGCACATCATCTGTACCAAAAACGTTCTTCCGGCCGTCCCATTTCCGGCAACCACTCTGTTCCCGGTTCACAATCGTATCGAATGACCAATTCTTCATGACCTATTTTCTCCTTCCCGTCAACCTCATTCCTGTAAATTATTCCTCTTCGCAGACCAAATACCCTTTTTCCTATCTCTTCCTGTCCGAATGCGGGAAAGCCCCCCGTATTTTTACGGAGGGCTTTCCCACAAGACTGACTAGAGGCATCGCTCTAATCTTGCCGCTTCCATTACTTACTCGGAATACCGGCAATGGCTTTGGCCAATTCCTTCTTTTGTTCCAAATTGCCCTGACGGGAAATCATGATGCGCTGCGCTTGCGGCGATCCTGCACCGTGCATGGATTCAGTGCGGTAACCAACAGCCGCCGTTCCCAGTGTGATATTCTCAATTAAACGCAGAATGCGCATCCGGTACTCGGTTGGCACCGAAGCGATGCCCTTGAAATATTTTTCCACCACTTTCCCAATCACAGGGTGGCGCAAATCTTTCTCCGACGGCATCGTTACCATCAACCCGCCGGCAATGTCTTCCGCCAAGCGAGCAATTTCATACGGGAACCGGGTAACATTTTGTTTACAGACGTTCGCCAGCAGCAAATCAATAAGATACGTTCCTGAAGCAGTCTTGTGTCCTTCTGCTGAGCAGGCAATACCACAGGAGTACAAAGTTTCATTCAGATGAATCATTTCGATCAGTTTATCTTTAAGATGAGATGCTTTCGCTGCGCCGTTGTAATCGGCCGCCAACGCCACCGCACCAATCAGCACATCACCGACGCCGACCTTGCAGCCGCCATAGCTTTGACGATGATAACCGGCAAACCGTTCTACCAGGGTACCGCTGAATTCATATTCTCCGCACATAAACACGTTTTCCCACGGAATAAACACATGATCAAAAACCATCAATGCTTCATGTCCGCCAAATTGTTTATTGCCGACATCAATGTCGCCGCCCTCCAGTTTGCGGGTATCGCAGGATTGACGCCCATAGATGTAAAAAATACCTTCCGCATCCGCCGGGGCGCAGAAAGAAACCGCATAGTCCGCGTCTTCTTTGCCCATGGAAATCGTCGGCATAACCAAAATCCAGTGGGAATTAATCGCGCCTGTTTGGTGAGCCTTCGCGCCACAGATCACAATTCCATCTTCCCGTTTTTCCACAACACGGACAAAGAGGTCTGGATCTTCTTGTTTGCTGGGAGCAAGACCCCGGTCACCTTTCGGGTCTGTCATCGCTCCGTCGACAGTCCAGTCTTCTTCTTGCATCCGAGTTAAAAACTGGATAAATCGCTTGTGATAATCGGTCCCCAGTTTTTGGTCCATTTCAAAGGTGGTGCTGTCAACCGCATTGATCGCATCCATACCCACACAACGTTGGAAGCAGGCGGCCGTTTTTTGTCCTAATAACCGCTGCATTTTTACTTTTTTCACTAAATCTTCAGCACTTTGATGCAGATGGCAAAAGCGGTTAATTTTTTCTCCGGAAAGATGGGAGGTTGCGGTCATCAAATCCGCATATTGCGGATCTTCCGCTAATTCATAAGTTGCCTTGACGGAATTCATTGATGGCCGAATAATCGGATGATCCACTGGGTTTTCCACCAATTCGCCCTGCAAATACACTTTAAAGTTGAGTTTACGCAGGCTTTCTTCATATTGTTGCGCTGTTTTCATTCCATTTGTCCCCCTCATACAATTTGGTTCATATAGCAATATTACTATGCAAGCTTTGTGCCAAAGATAAACGCCTTGAAACTATTCACTTGGAAGCATCAGGCAAACTAGAATATATCGCGATTTTGCGACAAAATGTCTAGAAATAAGCTACCCATCCAGCACCAGCAACCAGTCGCACTTTTGCGATATAGAAGCGATATTGCGATCATTTTTTACATAGTCCATATTTTCGCGCCTTTCGGTAAGCAGTGGCCCGATCGATTCCCAATTCCACTGCTACCCGGTCCCACGAAAGGTATTCCTGATAGGCATCGGCAAGCAAATTTGCTTCCGCTTGCGCCAACATCTCTTTCATTTTCATATTTTTCGTCGGACTATACGTTTTTTTTCGTATATACTCAGGCAAATGTTCCACTGAAAGTTCATCATCGCTCGACGTAACGACCATTCGTTCAATAATATTTTCCATTTCCCGCACATTGCCCTTCCACTCATACTCCGTCAATTTATCGATAGCGGCGGCAGAAAATAATTTATTGTAAGAAAACTTCTTATTGTACTTGTCCAGAAAATGCCAAATCAACATGGGGATATCTTCTCTGCGGCTCCGCAGCGGCGGCAAATGAATTGGCACAACCATGAGCCGGTAATACAGATCGTCCCGAAAGGCGCCGGCGTCCACCATCTTGGTAAGGTCACGATGCGTAGCGGCAATAATTCTGACTTTTACGCTGACCGGTTTGGTTCCGCCAACCCGCATAATTTCTCTTTCCTGCAGCGCTCTGAGTATCTTGACCTGCAAAGCCGGCGTCATATCACCTATTTCGTCAAGAAATAACGTTCCGTTGTGGGCCAGTTCAAACAGGCCGGGTTTTCCTTCTTTTCCAGCACCGGTAAACGCCCCCTTTTCATAGCCAAATAGTTCGGATTCCAATAATTGTTCCGGAAGAGCGGCGCAATTAATTTTGATAAACGGCTGTTTTACGCCCTTGCCGGCTCCGTGTATCAACTTGGCGATCAACTCTTTTCCGGTCCCCGATTCGCCGGTAATCAGCACAGTGGAATCCACATTGGCTACTTTTCGCGCCGTTGCCAACACCTTTTCCATTGACTGACTGCGAAAAATGATATCCTTCGTATCCATCTGCATCGAGCGCAAATGCGAAAGCTCTGTCTGATACTGCAACGTCCGCTCTTTGGTTTTTTTGATCTGCTCTTGAAGCCGGGCCAGTTCAGTAATATCGCGGACATTTGTGACAACCCGGAACAGTTGTCCTTTGCCATCAAAAATGGGGTTCCCGGTCACCAGATATTCGTGGCTCCCTCTAATATTTTGCGTAATCGTGATCCGTTCTTTTTTTTCCATGACCAGCAATGTCACCGACTGGTCATAATATCCAACATCGATTAAATCCTTCATGTTTTTACCGACCACTTCATCCGCCTTGATTCCCGTAAGCCGCTCATAAGCCGCATTCATGCGCAGGACCACTCCATTGCCGTCGGTGATAAACAGGCCGTCATAGGAAGAGGCAATAATCGCTTCCAATTCCCGCATAACAGTCTTCGCTTCATTGAGTTCCGAAATATGCTCTCCGGTTGCTTTCTTCATCCATTTCCTCCATGCACGACTTCTTCTATGGATGTATCTCTTTGCTTCAGAAATTCTGCTGTTGTTTCCAATAATATCTTAGCACATTCACTCTCTTCTACTGCAGAGGGTTTATTTCCTGTTATAATTATTCTTATTTTCTGTTATTTGCATTAAAGGAATTCCAGAAAGTTTTGTGGAAAGGTTTTCAATCAATAGCAGAAATACTACTGCAAATGAAGGTGATAAAGTGCGAGAAACTCATTTACGCCAATCCCGCCAAACAGTAAAGCTGGGCTTAATTAAAGTTGTAAATGACTTATTTCCGGGCGAGACATTAAAAACTGCTTATTCTATTCAGGAAGGGGTATTCTGCAATCTTGCCGGTTCGGTTCTTTCCGAAAGAGAAGTAAAACAAATCAACATCAAACTGCAAGAGTGGGTGGATAAAGTCAGTCCGATCGAATTCCTTTTTAAAAAAGCTGGTTATTACCACTACAAAGTGGAAAATACCATTGTTAAAAGCATTTACCCTGCAAACACGCAAACTGCCTTGGTAGAGCCTTTCCGGATGATCCCTTTTTCTTCCGGTTTCATTATCGACTTCTTCGATAGTGAAGAGGGAGAAGAAAAACCGTTTATTCTTCCTGAAAAGCTGTCCGCGACCTATGAAAAATCGCAGCGGTGGCTCAAAAACGTCAACCTTGAGCTAGTCTCTGATGTAAATGCCTACATTACTTCGGGCCAAAGCTCCGAATTGCTCAGCATCGCAGAAGCCTTGCAGGAAAAAGAAATCTCCGACATCGCGGATGCAATCCTTCAACAGCGCCGCGCCGTACGCGTGATCCTTATTTCCGGTCCTTCGTCTTCCGGTAAAACGACTTTTTCCGCAAGACTTTCCACACAGCTGCGAGTCAACGGATTAAAGCCAATCCCGCTTTCGCTGGACGATTATTTCCTAAATCGGGACCAGACACCGCTCGATAGTGAAGGAAACTATAACTTCGAAGCTTTCGAAGCTCTTGATATTCAACTTTTACAACAACATCTCAAACAATTGATCGATGGAGAAACCATTGAAACACCCCGCTTTGATTTTGTATCCGGCTCCCGCATGGACAAAACAAGAACGATGCATTTGGGGCCTGCCGAAATTCTTGTCATTGAAGGGATGCATGCGTTGAATCCCCTTCTGATATCGAACGTAAATCGGAGTACTTTTTTTAAAGTTTATATCGGCGCCCTATTCGAACTCAATATCGACTTAATGAACAGAGTCCCCACTACAGAGGTCCGACTCATTCGCAGAATGGTCAGGGATGACCGTTTCAGGGGAACAACACCTGAAGGAACCTTCAACCGCTGGGCCAGCGTGCGCAAGGGCGAGTATGACTACGTATTTAAATTCCACGAAGAAGCCGATGTCATGTTTAATTCCAGCTTGCTGTATGAAATGAACGCACTACGTCATTTTGCCGAAGCTTGTCTGCAAAAAGTCCAGGAGGACAGTCCGCATTACGCTACAAAGGAGCGTCTATTGAATCTGTTATCATTTTTTGAGCCCCTGGATATTGATAAAGTTCCTTTTAATTCGATCCTAAGAGAATTTATCGGTGAAAGCATTTATGCCCATTGCAAATTCTAGCCAGCGCCTTTAAACAATCGTGATCTACGAAAGACCTCAATCCATACACCGGCCAGCGGTATGGACTGAGGTCTTTCGTAGATTTTTGCGGATCATTCATCCAAACAGCACACTCGATTACGACCTGCCCGTTTCGCCGCATATAAAGCATCATCAGCGCGCTGCACTACTTGCTCAAAATTCTTGTCATTCGCCCGCAGCTGCGCAACGCCGATACTTAATGTAAACCGGACAACGCGTGCGTCTTCCAGCTCAATTTCTGCACTTCTGCACTGCTCCATAACCCGTTGTGCAACCATTTGAGCCCGTTTCGCGTCTTCTTCTGGCAAAATTACAGAAAACTCTTCACCTCCGATGCGCCCAACCACATCAGTCGATCGAAAAGAAGTGCGAAAAATCTCCGCTACAGACCGCAATACCTGATCTCCTCCGTGATGTCCAAAAGTATCGTTGATTTTCTTGAAATGGTCCAGGTCAAGAACAAAGACAGACATGGGCATTTCATAACGCCTGGATTGCTCGATGCACCGCTGCCCTTTATCAAAAAAAGAACGCCGGTTTTCCAACTTTGTTAAAGGATCGGTAGTGGCTAATTCTTCCAAATCAGCTTGAGTTTTTGCCAATGCCTCAACCATTGAATTAAAAGAATCCGAAAAATCACCCATAAAATCTACTCTCTGGATCAGATCTCCTTGAGCAATACGCTTTGTCTGCCAAGTTAAATGCCGCAAATTACTTTGCAGTGCTTTTAAATGGGCAACAACAAAGCCTTTACCATTCAATTTTGTGCTTAAATCGCCACGAGACAATGTTAACGCAAATTCTCTGATCACAGCAAGAGATTGATACAGCTCCCGGAAATCAGTCTTAGCCATCAATTCCGGAGAAATTTCTTTTATTCCTGCTGGATTATTCAACAAATCCGCCAGCGGCGTCAAGATCTCCCGCATCTGCGCTTCCGACAAAGCACTCCTGCTTTCATTTTGCTGGTTGTTCATAACGCCTGAGCTTCAAATCGGCAAGTCCGGTCGCCCGTACACCAGCAATCGATTTCCTTCACCCGAAACTCTTTTCCGGTAAAGCTTTCCATCAATGCGGAAATAAAACCCTCATCATAGGTGCAGATTTCAAATCCGGTTTCTGGCAAACCCGAACAATCCAGGTCTTCCGATATCGTAATGACAAACTTCCCTGTTTCCATATCCGCCTCTTCTACCCGCAAAATGCCAATCCCCAATTCTTTTAATATATCCTGCAGGCAAAGAACAAATTCATCCAGATTCTTTTGTTCACCAATCAGATTGCGGTAAAATTCCTGGCCGGACAACTTTCCGGCTTCATAGAAAATTTCATCCGCGGCTTCGGTCCCAAACCGCTTTTCCAGCACATCGCGAAATGTATATTGCATTAAACGATATACTTCCAAACGGGTATTTTGGCCTAAATTAGGCCGACCGAGTTCAATATTCCCCAGCAAGTCCCATGAAAATTTATATTGTCGTTCCTTTTTGTCCAAACCCACTCTCTTACTCTCCTTTAATGTATTATCCAACATCGCTGATTCAACAAAGCTATAATTCCCTTCATTTCCTATAATCCCTGCTGATATATTAAAATCATTAAACAGATATAAAAAAACTTGACATTTACTATAATGTATTCTAGAATTAGTTCTAGAATACATTATAGTTTTAACGATTTCTTTACCGCGAAATTTGGTACATCAATTACAATCCATTTAGAAAGGAGGCCTCTTCCATGGTAAAACTTACAGGTGACGTAGGCGTTCTCAAGTGCCAATATGGCAGTTCTCAAAACCACGTAGATGCGTTAACGCTTGTAGCTGCTGCAGATATTCTTGGGATGATAAGTATTTTTTACATAGTAAGTCGGTTTTGCGCCTAATAATATAAACACTGTTGTATGTATTAAAAAAGTGCATGCTTTCTCCTTTTTAAGGCGAAAAGCGTGCACTTTTTTAACTGCGAAAGTACAATCGATCTGCAATAAAAGTCTCAGCCCGAAAATTAAAGGAATTATTAGATAATTGCAGAAATTTCATTATAGAAAGTTATGTTATTATGAAGAATTTACAATATATTTTGGAAGGAGTGAGTTAAAATGCCTGCACTCAGAATCTCTCCGGAAGATTTAATGGAACGCCTGAAATCCGAAACTATACTGATTGTCGATGTCAGGCAAGACGAACCCTACGAAAACAGCAAACTGAAAATTTCCGGCAGTGTAAGATTGCTCCCCAATGACGATGAAGTGATCAATGGTTTCATGCAATCTACTGAGAAAACGCAACCGATCGTAACCTATTGTACTTGACACAAGGAATACACAAGCGCCCGTGTGGCGAACATACTTACAAAAAACGGGTTTTCTGATGTGCGTGCTTTGCTCGGCGGCTTTGATGCCTGGAAACAAGCCGGCTATCCAACAGAACCAAAAGTGGATTGATCATGCGCGTGATATAATGCTGAACGTTAAAAATTATGAAAATGGGGTGTGTTCATGAACAGTTTTTTGAAAAAATTTTTAATGGCTGCATTCGGCATCGCTTTCTTTGCCCTTTCATTCCTGCCCTGCGTATTTGCCCAACAAGCTGTAAATGTAAGTCTGCCTGCCTTTAAGATCACTATGAACGATGTTGTTATCAATAATAACGAAAGGCTCTATCCGATTATTGTTTACCGGGATATCACCTATGTGCCCATGACTTACAATGACAGCCGCTTCTTGGGACTGGAAACGAAGTGGAGTTCTGACAGCGGCTTACAAGTAAATAAAACGAGCGTACAACTTTCCTATAACCCTGAAAAAGGGTATGGTTATCCCTCCCTGGAAAGTGCTTTTCTTCCTGAATTCAGAATTCGTGTGAACGGGAAGGATATTGATAACAAAAATGAGCCTTACCCCTTATTGGTATTCCGCGATGTCACCTATTTTCCGTTAACTTGGCGGTATATGGTTAACGAATTCGGTTGGACTTCTAGTTTTGACCCCTATAACGGGTTAATCATTAATTCCAAAGCCAGCAGCACAACCACAACAACCAGCACCGTCGGCAGCAAAGTATTTTCCCAGGACTTCGGCAGCATCACAGTTATTTTTGACCGCTCTACAAACTCACAACCGGGCAATCTGTACATAAAAGAAAATAATGCGATCAAAAAAATCGGTAATCCGAATTATATCTACGGCGTAGGTTATCTCCAAGCAGGAACGTATGGGGAATATACTGCAGTAGACAAAGTAGAATATGCCAATCGCTGGGTCTATACTTTGGCGGTGGATCCTTCTGTTTCTCCGATAACGAGCAAAAACGTCAGAATCAATATTGATACGAATGAAGTGCAGGCAACCGATGGCAGCACGATAAGTGATACGAACAAAATTAGCACTCAAGTTTATTCTAAAGATTTTGGCAGTGTCACAGTTCTTCTTGACCGCGCTTCCGATAAACAACCCGGCAACTTGTATATAAAGGAAAATAATATAACGAGAAAAATCGGCAACCCCAATTACATTTACGGCGTATCGTATTTCAAGCTCGGGCCATTTGAGACCTACAATCCGGATAATAATATAAGTTTTGTAGATCGCTGGGTCTATACTTTAGCTATCAATCCTTCTGCCTCGCCATTAACCAGCAAGAAGGTACGAGTGAACATCGACACGAATGAAGTACAACTTGTTCGGTAGAAAACTCTTCTGTGACAGAGACATCGTAAGACCCCGCTGGTTCAGAGGGGTCTTACGATGCTTAACTTTAATTAAGTGCGACCCAATCCATCGGGGCACGGACAACTTCACCAGAAGCAAGTCGTACTTTAGCTTTTACTATGGATAGTTGCCGCCGCCTAAAATCGCCGGAATAAAAATCTGCGAGCCTCCTCTAGTGTTATTAGGATCACTGGGCAGCAGAATAAGTAAATCAAATCAGACAGCCCCAATGGCTGTGTCATGAAAATTGCGGCAAAAAACGGCAAATAGATTAATGCCACTGTTATTAGCAATTCTGAGATAATGCCAACCTGGATCAAAAAATTACTTTTTAAAGAAAACTGCCAAAATGGCAACAGTTCCGATCGGCAGACGAAAACATTACCCATCTGGCAAGCAATGATAGCGACCATTGCCATGGTCGTCGCTTGCCGATAGACTTCTCGCACGGAAACATCTGCTGTATCGGCATAAATTTGTGGCGCGAACTGTTGGATATCTGTCAATGAATATCCATAATTGCTCCAAACGATAAAGAAGCCCCCCATTGACATCGCAGCCTCAATTATGCCGAGAAACCCGTAGGAACGAAGCAAAAGAGACCTGTCGAGCAAATTACGAGAATATCTTGCTGGGCTGTGATGCAAAATACCCTTCTCTGGGTGTTCTGCGCCTAAGGCCAAGGCCGGTACCATATCCGTGCCAATATCAATAGCTAATATTTGCAATATGTTTAAGGCCGGAGGAATTTTTAAAAAAATCATCGCAATAAATGGAATAATTTCAGGAATATTCGATGCAAAAATATAAGTCATGAACTTGCGGATATTATCGTAAATGGCCCTTCCCTGCTCAATAGCTTTTACGATGGTGGCGAAGTTATCATCAAGCAACACTATATCAGCGACCTCACGGGCCACGTCGGTACCGCCCCGCCCCATGGCAATCCCGATGTCTGCGGCTTTTAGCGCCGGAGCATCATTAACCCCGTCACCAGTGACTGCTACAATATGGCCGCATGCTTTATACGCCTCAACTATTTTCAGCTTATGCGCAGGAGTTGCCCGAGCAAAAATAATTGGCTGATCTTGACGCAATAAGTTTTTTAATGACTCTCCATCCATACTCTCAAGTTCAGTCCCTGTAACAATGGTACCCTTATCTTTAACCAGCCCAATATGCCTTCCGACAGCCTCCGCGGTTAACCCATAGTCACCAGTAATCATCGTTACACGGATGCCTGCCTGTTGACATTGTTTAACCGCTTCGGCCACCTCTGGACGAGGAGGGTCAATCATGGCCGCCAAGCCTACGAATACCAAATCATATTCACTCGACTCCGAAGCCATAAGCCCTTCGCTGTAAGCTAAAGCCAAGACACGATGCCCTTCTCTGGCTAACCGGTCATTGACCCCAATGATTTTTTGCCTTTCTGCCTCCGAAATTTCAACAATTTCATTTTTATTCTTAATGTACCGGCAACTCCGCAACGTTTCGATTGGCGCCCCTTTAACAAATTTCACATTCACACCTTGTTTGAATAACCTATTGCGATTGTTGACCCCAAAAGTACTCATCATTTTATGTACAGAATTAAATTGCTTGGTTATTTGCCCAGAAAAATCAGCCCTAACGGCAGCAATGTCCTGGCCACCCTTTGCCGCCGCAACTAATAGAGCGCCTTCGGTCGGATCACCAATAATCTGCCAGAGTTTATCGTTTTTATAGTCGGTCTCAATGATTGCTTCGGAACAGACGACCCCTATCGTCAGTAATAATTCTATTTGATTTTCTATTGCACTGCTGGGAATAGCCAGCGCTCCCTCTTTTTCGTATCCGTCCCCGGAAACCTCCACCTCAAACTCTGGTACCCAGATTCGCTTGACGGTCACCTCGTTCATCGTGATCGTTCCCGTTTTATCAGTACAAATAACGCTCGTAGCGCATAGCGCTTCTACCGAGGATAACTTGCGAACCAAGGCGTTTTGCGAAGCCATTCGCCTAACTCCCACCGCCAAAGACAAGCTGACCGCCGGCAACAATCCCTCCGGAACATTGGCAACAATAATCCCTATACAAAAAATGAAACAGGCACGCAGGTCAATGCCCAGCCACCAATATGCAAGGGCAAAAACAATTGCCCCCATAGATAAGGCTAGTGTGGTTATCAGTCGTACGATCCGCTGCACTTGTAATTCTAATGAGCTCTTTTCACGAACCACTTCCGTTGTCATTTTGGTAACTTTGCCCAATTCAGTCTGCTTGCCTGCAGCGTATACTACCGCAATGCCCCGTCCAGATGTTGCCGTTGTCCCAGCGAACAAAAGATTAGGGGTTCGACTTGCAGGTTTTCCTGTATCAGCCATCGAAACAGCATTACACGCCACGGGCAGCGATTCGCCCGTCAATAACGACAAGTCTACCATTAAATTCTCAGCCTCAACCAGTCTGGCATCAGCCGAAATATGGTCGCCAGCCTCAATTACAAGGACGTCACCAATGACAATTTCTTCCGATAACACTTGTTCGATCCTGCCATTGCGATAAACTTTTACTTTGCGCGGAAGCATGGCGGATAATGCGAGCAATGCCTTATCCGCACGATATTCTTGCCAAAAACTAAAAAGCGCATTGATAAAGACAACTGACCAGGTCGCCCAACCCAGTTCCGGCATGTTTACCAAAAAGGCCAAAATACCGGCTGCCCACAACAGCAATGCCATAAAATGCGTAAATTGTTGATATAGCAGACGCCATAGAGACAGCGTTACCGCCTTTGGCAACTGGTTCATTCCATATAATAGCAGCCGTTTTTCCGCCTCTTGATTTGTAAGGCCTTCACGGCGTGTTCCAAGTAAAGAGAAAATGGCTTCGATCTCAGCAGTAGCCATTTTGGTAATTTCATTATTATCGCTCATAAGCCCAGCCTCCTCGATGCAGGCGAAACTTATTATGAATGATCCTCGCTTCTTACTACCAACCCGAATTAAAATCGGCCGTCAATTTTCTTAACGTTCACTTTTTTTTCCGTGTTCACGATCAATTGAAACACATCCGGACGGGCATAGTGACCGGTAACATCAAAATCAAATCTGCTTTGCGGAATTAAGTCCAGATCCAAATCCGCAATGAGGATTTCTTCTTTGCCATAAACAGGACCGGCGACATACTCGCCCATCGGGCTGATAATGGCACTCCCGCCCCGACACATAATTTCCGGTGCGCTCTCTAATTCGGCATAGCAAGCCAGATCTTTCGGATACATCTCTTTGGTAACGAATTGGTTGCAAGCTAAAACAAAGCATCTTCCTTCCAACGCGATATGCTTCATCGATGCTTGCCATACATCCCGGGAATCTGCCGTAGGAGCCAAATACAAGCTTACACCATTGTCATACATAGCAGCACGAGCTAATGGCATATAGTTTTCCCAGCAAATTAAACCACCCATTTTGCCATAAGGAGTATCAACAACGGTCAAGGTACTTCCATCGCCTTCGCCCCAAATCAATCGCTCCGACGCAGTGGGTTTCAGTTTGCGGTGCTTGCCTAATAATGCGCCGTCGGGACCAAAATAGATCACTGTGCAGTATAGCGTACTTTGGCTTCCTTCCGACTCTCTTTCAATGATCCCCACTGCTAAGTAAACCGCAGCTTGGCGAGCGGTTTCACTTAAAGCATCGGTCGTGGAGCTGGGAACCAATACAGAATTTTTCCAATATCTAGCCCAGTCTTGTCTTCCCTCTTGCGACCTGGAACCAACATTTGTTCCAAAAGTCATTCCGCGAGGATACGCTGGTATAAAAGCCTCCGGAAATACAACGATCTTGGCCCCTTTCTCGGCGGCTTCCAATGCCAATGATCGCGTTTTTTCCACAGTTAACTCGCGATCCATGATGACCGGAGCTGCTTGAATAACAGCAACACGAACCATTTTATTTTGCGGCATGCCATTTCACCCCTTAAATTAAATATGATATGCTATTTTTCCCAATTTTGTATTTCAATGATATTGCCTTCCGGATCGCGTGCATATACAGCCGTTAGTATGCCGATATCACCATAATCATTCATCACTACTTCGCCTAATTTTTCACCACCGTTCGCAAGTAAAGAATTCAATGTCGCTTCGACCGAATCGACGTGAAATGCTAAATGGCCTAAGCCTTGATGGTTAATTATTGGTTTGGTTTCATTTAAATTGCTGGGTTCATACTCAAAAATCTCCAACGTAGGCCCATTCTCATATCCCGGCAGGCTGAGATGAATTCCTCTAATTTTAACATGATCAATTGCAGTCATTTTTTCAAGCCATTCGCCGGAAAGATCGCGTTCGGGATAAATTGGCTTGCACGCAAAAACGTCGATATAAAACCGGGCCAGCATTTTCCAATCTTTGGCTATGATATTCGTGTGAACATAGCGTATCGTATTGCTCATTCAACCCTCTCCCTTTTATGCCCTAACTTCTCTAATTGTCCTTCTTTTCGATCATTTCAGCAATTGCGTCTTCAACAATGCCTTGAACGGCTTCCTCTGGTTCTTTTCCCGCTCCTTTTTGCACGTCTGTATAGTGATGAAGTTCCTCTATCAATCTGCGCCTGATTGGAAAACCTGAAGAATTCACAGCAGGTCTTTCTTTCCGTTTGAGAAAGTCTTGCAAGTCGCTATCTCTTATGCGGTATTCCCGGCCCAGCTTTAATGCAGTAAGTTCCCGCCTGCGTATCCACGCTTGGACGCTGCGTTTCGGTACTCCAAGAATTTCGGCTATATCTTCAGTTGAATAAAATTTTCTCTCCATATACATCCCCCCTATTTATAGTATGACTATTTTTTACCAATACGTCAAATAAAATACTAATAATTACATAAACTGTTCAAAATATACTAATAAATGTCATTTTTTCAAAGATATAAAACCTTTATTTTTGAAAAAAAAGGCGTGAACGCTCATTTGCTTCACACCTGATGTCTCTGGCGCAAACAAAGCTTTGACCGTCTCTCCAAAAAACATTGCTTTCTATCGATCCGCCAATGGGTCGTCTACCGGTTCGTGAATAGTAAACAGGATCGCCAAGCACAATAAGGAGCAGACGGCTAGGAAGATCCATACCGCATCCCAGCTGTAATTATCCAGCAGCATCCCCGTGATTAACGGTGCAGCGGCACCGCCGAACTGACCAGACATATTCACCAAAGAGCACCCTATTGGAAAAGTCTTTTTGGTGGTCAATCCCATGGGATACACCAAATAGGCTGAATATCCTATGTTTAGCATGACCCCGACCATGAACATCAGCGCAGCCAAGATATATGGATCATTCGGTGCATAAATCAAGGAATACATCATAAAGACCGTGGCGAAGGCCGTAAACATCATGTTCGGCTTGCGACGCTTGTTAAGAATATTATCCGAAAACCAGCCGCCAACCAAGTTCCCTACTACCGCACCCATCCATGGCGCTGCAGCCACGAACCCCATTTTGATGACAGCAAAATGTTTTACTGTCACGAGGTAAGTGGGGATCCATGTCACCAAGACTTGTACGATCGCTCCCATGAAAAAGTAACCTAGGGCTACACCCCAAAGGTCCCAAGAGCGAAAAATTTCCCCTTTGGTCGCCAACGGTGTCATTCTCTTGGCTCTGACGAATTTATCCAGCCACACCAGCTTGTATTCTCTTGTCTTTACACCTTTAGCAGCGGTGGTTTGGTCCACGCCAGATTCAATATACTGACGTTCCGCAACTGAACAATACTTGCTTTCAGCAGGCTGGTTTTTCACTAAGATATACCAGGCCAAGGACAATAGAACACCAGGAACGGAGAATATCAAAAAAATTTCTCGCCAGCCATAGGCAAGGACGATCCATGCGCACAAAGGCGGAACGATGACTGGCCCGAATTTTGCTGCAGCATAAAATATTCCTGTAACGGTGCCCTTCTCCTTTGAGGGAAACCAATGGTTGATGGTGGAAGTTACACCAATTGGCAAAGGCCCCTCAGCCAAGCCCAGGAGAAATCGGTACACCTTCAACATCAATACGGATCCTGCTGTCCCAATCAGTCCTGTCACCACTGATGTGGCTACCATAGCATAGGGAAATACGCTGCGCACGCCAAACTTGCTGTAAACAAAGCCTGCTGGAACTTGGGCAAGCCCATACGCGAGCAGGAACAGGCTCGCCAGGGCTCCAGCCTCCGTATTACTCATGACAAATTCTTTACGCATAAAAGGCAGTGCCATACCCAAGTTCGCCCGATCAGCTGCCGCCACCGTATAAACCAAGAAGATCATCAATGCGATTATCCAGCGGAACCTAGTCATTTTAACAGCCACGCCCGTTTCCGGCCCCACTTTATTATTCATCATGGTTCCTTCTTTTCTGCCCACGATAGAGCTTTTATTATCTCCACGCTGCATTGTCGTCTCCTGCAATACTCTTTATAAGTATTTTTCATCTTCCTGGCGGCTTCTTTTCACAGTTGCCGGCGTCCCAAAAGCTACAACATTCGATGGAATATCTGAAACAACAGTCGCTCCGGCTCCTATAATGGAATGCTGACCAATACTGACCTTATTAATTACATTTGCCCCCAAACTGATACATGAATATTCCCCGATCCGAACGTTGCCGGCAACAGTAGCTCCACCTAAAATAGAGGCATAGTCCCTCAATTCACTATGATGTCCTAAAATAGCCCCCATCGCGAGAAGTGAATGTTTCCCAATTATAGCATTGCTAGCAACAATGGCTCCTGCTAACAATATTGAACCATCTCCTATTTTTACATCACTTCCTATACATACGGTAGGATGAATGACACTGACAAAATTAAGATTTTTGGACAACCCGGTAATTTTCTGTACCATTTCACTACGTTGCCAATTATCGCCGACTGCAATTACTGCATGATGGATATCGTTTGATATATGACTTAAATCTGAAACAGTGCCTAATACCTCGTATCTGGATATCTTACTGCCCACGGGCAGCGTATCAACAATAAAGCCCGCTATTTCATATTTTCCATTTTTCTCAATAGCATCCATCACTCCCAGTCCCACTCCACCAGCGCCAATTATCAGGATCTCCATAATTGTCCTCCTCTCTATGGGTTGATGACATCTGCTCCTGATTCTGCGAACATCACTGCCGTAGGGCCCGCAGCAACTGTTTTCTCCATCATTTCTTTTCTTCCCCCAAAAATTAAAACCACCAGAACACAACCGGATCAATCCGGTGCGGCCTGGCAGTCATGAGCCTGGTAACCGAGGCTTTTAGACCCACGGCTTTGCGTCCCCGCCTTTCGGTTGGTTTGCCAATACTGCAATTTTTAAATTCAAATGGTGTTGTTAATTACTTATTCTTTCGCCATTTTTTAATCATGTCCTGCAGAAGTTTCACGCAATTGCGTGATTATTCGGACTACATCATCCAGAATTAACAAAAAAGCCCTCCGGCATAAATGCTGGAAGGCTTGAATTACCCGACCGGTCTAAGGATCTGAAACGATCAAACCAGACCTGGAGAATTAGGCCGACTGATGTCATATAGTAGCTTAGAAATTCATTTTTTCCGTCCCAATTGTCGACTAGGCAGTTTCTCGCCTGTACTCCAACGATTTTTTATGCTTCAACGCTTTTTCCTCAAAAGTTGCAAATGCCGCTATCACTTCATCTAGTTCTTCTTTACTATTAATACCAATATCACGCACCGCATATTCCATCGCAGCTTCTTTGGCGAAGCCCTCTGCCATCAAGGCAAAGATCGTAGCGCATGCTTTCATTATGCGTGCCCTTTTGGGAAGCTTTTCGTTCAACATTCTTATTCTGGCAAAAATCACCATTGCCAAACAGCATACTATTATGAGACATGCGACAATAAGGATTATCATGGTATTCATCCGTTCACCTCCTTTATTTTCTAATTTTCCACACGGCCCAATCTTTTCAAAACCCTAAACCTTCCTTCATGTACTGTGAGATTCTTGCCTTGTCCCTTTATTAAGCAAAAGAACGTTTGGAATAGAGTGGCATAAAAAAATAGCATAAATAAAATAGGCTTGGACAACCCTCATCAGCGAGTGTGTTCGCTGCAAGTAAACAGGGACTAAATGTCATGCATAAATTCCCATTATTGCAAAAAGCCTACATATGTTACGCTATATACTGCACATTTCTTTTATTATAACACAATATGTTGTGCTATTTAATGAATTAATCATTTTTTTGCAAAAATTCTTTTTTTAACATAAACTAGGTCTTTGACAGTTCCATACAGATCGATGCCTCCAAAGCCTTGATAGGGCTGAAAGAGCTTCACTATGAACTGGATGATTATGTGTTGGACAAGCACCTTCCCAACGGTCATTTTTGCCTCAATTTTGCTTCGAGAATCAAAAAAGGCGTGACCGCGAATCCGCGTCACACCTGAATTTACTGGAGCGGGCAAAGGGATTCGAACCCTCGACCCACGGCTTGGGAATTCAATTTCGCCAATATTTCACAGTCCATATAGTGTTTAAGAATGTTGATAAATCTAGCTTTATGGCCATTCTTGTTCTTTATGGCATCATTAAGTCCATACAGTTTCATTACGTATTGGTCACCTAATTGGTCACCTGAAAATTGCATGTAAAATAGTAAATTCCCGGTCGCAAACGAAAGGAGAACTGCGCTCTTTTTTAAAAAAATGCAATTGGCCTCTAGCTCTTTTCATACACAAAAAACACAATTACTGTAATTTTGCAAAATAATACGCGTTTTGTTATTGCCCAGCATAATGTCTTTAATGCCAAAATAAATCCTGTTTTTGTGTATTTTGTGCCGATTTTTTCAAGATAAAACAACTAACGCAATTTCTTATTTCGAGCAATCCTATAAAACAGCCTGTAGTAATAAATTTATATTGACCATAATACCAATGTCTTTGCTTACCTTCGCCTGCAAAGATTTATATTCTTCATTATTCAGTTTAGGGATTTTAACTTTGTGCCGTATTGCTGGCACTGCTTTTTCTTGGCTTGTACGGTTCTTCAACGGATTGAATAATTCGCTAATCTTTTGGGCCGCCTCAAGTTCGTGTTGCCAAACATCCAGTTCTCCATTTTCATTATAGTAAGCATATGTTAAATAAACTTTTGCAATATCGGCTACACTCGCAACTTTATCGTGATGTACAATAGAAAACCAGGGAACATGTTTGCCTGCAAGGGCGGGAAATTTTCTGGTCATATCCGCCCCTACTCTAACAGCTCGGCCATCAATCAGCAGATAATTTTTCAGCTTCATACTGCACATCCCAACCTGTCATATCATTTCATAACATACATGACAATCAATGCCAATGGTTTTATTTTAGCATAAACCATATAACCTTTGGTGTATATTTTAAATTTTAGCGCGGATGCGAAATGTCCATTATTTCCGCTATTAACAGCGGACCATTCACTTCGAACAATTAATTAACTGTAATTTATTCGGAAATGAGCAGTTATAACCACTGATCCAACATTGGCATCTGCTCATTTCCATATTTTGATCCAATTATTTTTCTGGCTCTTTGTGTGTCACAAATAACCCTTCCAAAGCTTTGCTTGCTGTTTCTTGCATATCCGGCAGCAAATGTGAATATGTATCCAGAGTCATAACCACGGTGCTATGACCAAGCCGTTCCTGAACAATCTTCGGATTTACTCCCTGCAAAAGCAGCATGGTGGCGTGGGTATGCCGTAGGTCATGAAATTTAAAACTGGTATCGATTTCAGCTTGCCGGAGCATCTTCTTAAATGTCCGAGTAGTGAAATTACTCGTATCACAAACCCCACCAAACGTATTTGGGAATACCAAATTATCATCATGATATTTATCCCCAAGTGTTTGTTTGTATTCCTCCTGCCACTCTTTATGCAACCGAAGTTCCGCTGCAACGTCATTAGGCAAGGGTATCTGCCGACGGCTTTTGGCAGTCTTTGGCTCTTGAAACGACTCTCCATTATATCCTTTGCGTCCGGTAATCAACGCCCGCCGTACATATACAATCCCTCTGTCAATATCAACGCTATCCCATTTCAACCCAAATACTTCACCTAACCGCATCCCTGTTGCCAGCGTCAACAATACGACCATATACGGAATTTTTCCAGTTTCTTTTGCTACTGCCGTCAGTTTTGTCGCTTGATCTTGTGTGAGCGGATGGATTTCCTCTTTGATAAGCTTCGGCGCTTCAGTTTGCTGAATTATGTTTTTGGTGAGCAAGCCGACTTTAACCGCCTGCCCCATCGCCATACTCAAATATCGCCGCACCGCCTTGACAGTGGATGTAGATATCCCTCGCTTTTCTTCTATTTCGGTACCATCTTCCAATTTCTTTTTAAGAGGCCGTCCACCCTCCATCAGCAATTTATTGAACAATCTTTGCACATCTGGTGACTTTATTTCACCAATCGGCACTTTCCCAAGATAAGGTATTACATAGCAGCGCAGCGTTCCGGCATACTTGTCAAACGATTTTGGCCTAACTTTTGCTTTTACATAATCAGCCAACCATCGCTCAATCCATTCCCCCAGGATCAATTTATCCGCATCAGGCAGCAAGCCATTTTTCAAATCTTTCAACCATATGCGACCCTTGCTCATTGCTTCCCTCTGGCTTTTCCCAGTAAACATACGGCGCTTTTTATCTCCAGACGCTTCATCCGCATAACTGAATCGTGCTTCCCAATATTTTTTTATTTTGTTATAACGCACGGAGCCTTCGCCGTGACCTCTTTTTGCCATGATAGCGTTCTCCTTTCTTAATAATTAGGAGAACGGCTGCACAATCCGCAACCCTTCTCCATTTCACCCGCTGGTTTACATGGTTTGCACCGATTGTGGACTAAGTAGGTTATCTATATACCATGATGGAATAAAAACCCTGCGCCCGACGTGGATCGACGGTATCTGCCCCTGCTTTAGCGCATGGTAAATACCCGATCGACTTAATGGCAGCGGCCCACCATTTTGTTTCAACAGTTCTAAGGGTTCGTAAAGTTTTTTATTTGCGAAATTCATGCACACATCATCCTTTCAATTTTTTAAGCATACTCTTGGCACTCTGCATCACTGATAACAAATAACATTGGAAATTTTCCTTTTATCCGGTTTATTTACACAGCAAGCAATTTTAAGCTTGCACAAGTAATTGTTCCGGATCTGGTAATGTTGAAAAAGCATTATGGTACATATCTTCAAAATTATCCGGCAAAGATGCTTCTCCAATAGAAATTGGAGATATCACTTGTTGGATAGTGGGGGGCCGGTATTCCAAATCCTGCTCATTTATCGGTTCCGAAGATAATCTGTTGGGATTTAATAGCTCCTGATTAACTTCATACTGTTCTGAAGGTCTTCCAGGGCCTTCAGTTTCTTCCGTCTCAATAACGCGAATACAGCCTCTTTCGACAAGTAGTTCCAGCGGTTGCACCAGTACCCTTGCCTCCTTAAATATCACTCGCCCACGTAGCGCAGCGTGAATATCGCGGCGAGAAAATCTTTCAAGCCTTTTTGTTTGGATATAATCCCAAATTTCTGTGGCCATATCAATCACTGGATTTGCCCCCATTAACTCATAGGCTGCCACAGCGTGCTGCGACAAATAATCGCCAATCGCAATAGCGTTGCCCATCGTATCCAAACTAATTTCAGGCATTTCCGCTATGCTTACGTTGCTGTGCCTCACCAGATGTAAATTGGCAGCAATGCGCAGGACGGCACCGCACAGTTTCCCAGCCCAATCGGAAATACAGCTGAAATCACCAAATGGGCGCATCTTCGTTTCTACATCCAAGCGATATCTATTGAACCGTCTTCCCGCATCATGAGATAATCTGACTTCTTTGCCATTTTCAGTTGTTCCGCCAGTAGTCATACTTGATGTCAACAAAGACCGAATGACAGTATCATAGTTTGCGCGTACATCGACAGGTACAGAAGGCGGGTTAATAGCTCTATAGCCAATGGATGATGCGGGCAAAGAATACAGGAACCGCGCCAATAAACCTCTGCCCCGCAATCCAGGCTTGGTAATCAATCCTTTCAGTACGTCCGGCTGAATCGCAAGACCAATTGTCAATGCAGGCTTATTGATATATTCACTGGGGCGTCCCTTACGGTCCACTCTGATCGCATCACCGCTGTGAGCTTTCAATAGCACGTCTATGTTCGGTGTCCCCTTACCATTGCTATACATTCCGCCAACAATGACATTAAACAATGTTCCCTCTGCCGATAACACGGCCATCTTACCCGCTTGTTCATGCAATAGGCTTGTAAGCATTTCGGGAGTCACATCATCTGCAATACATTTGGGTAAAACGGGCAAGTTAAATGCTGCCAACTCCTGCGTTACTGTATCCAATTCCATTTGAGTCGCAGCAGCGTCCGTTCCATTTTCACTGCGGCTAAGTTTTTTTATCAATTTCTCGATTTTTGCTTCCAATATTTTTTTTCGTATTTGCGCGGCCAAAACTATCTCTCTCATACTTGCCAATTGTTCTTGCTCGTGCCTCTGTAAAGGCTTTAAACACTCTTCAAACACACTGCTTTTTCGGTTCGCTGGCTCCATGGCAGCAGCAATATACAAATTAAGTGGTTCGGTCCAATCGTCAGAAAATCGAACAATCCAATTCTTTGCATTCACCGCCGCGGCAGTAGCAATAATAAGCAGCGCTGGAAGGTCTACCGGCGTCTGATAAGACAATGCAAGAGCATTTGCAAAAATCCGTAACGTTTCTGGCAATGATTCTATTGGAAAATCAGGCAATGTCTGCGACTGAAATGGCCTTGCACTGATGTTTTCTGATCCTTGAATTCCTTGTTGTTCCTGATTTTCTTCGATTTCTGATACATTATTATTCATCCTATTTATCCTCCTGCATATAACAATTATCTGTATTTTCAATAGCCCATGAAATAAGGGCTGCACCATAAGTTCGGCCATCCGCATACCGTATACTATCCCACTTTTCGCGATAAAGGCCGGAAGCACGAAATATTCTATCCGTCTGCTCTGCATTCCAGCCGGTCCAGAACGCCAGCATGCAACAGAATGCGGCATCGGCTTCACTCTGCGACGGGTAATTATCCCAATCCCCGGAATAAAGGTCTTCGAAGGATTCACCATTTGCTGCGTAAGATGCGATCTCAACTAATTCGGCGTCGTCCAATTCCATACTACGACGTCGTTTACTTTGCTGAACAAACTCGGCCTGGCCTATAGAATATTTCTTTGGCTTTATATATTCCCGATGAATTGCTGCAACTTGTTCGTGCCGGTCACATATTTGCAGCGGACTGCCTTCGAGATGGTTTCCAGTAATGGTCAAAAAGCGGCCGGAATCATACATCTCAACGCCATTTGCTGTATTCTTTCTTCCTGCTGGCGGAAGTTCCCCGAACAGCATGATCCGGATACCGTGCCCGGATGGAGAAATTTCAGTGTAACTTGAAGCAACGTGAATAATCCTCTGTGCCAATGTTGAAATCTGCCCGTCACTAATGCAATCGTCAATGTCGATGCCAACCAGATCGTCATCAGCAGATAACGCAATCATTATGCCCGCTATCTTTTTGTGCGAACGCATACATACAAGGGCTTGGTTGTATGTTGCCCAAGTTCTGGAATCGTTGGATTTTGCCCCGCACCCTGTAATAGGGCTGATGGGAATTTTGTTAAACTTTCTTCGACTTTCATCCCAAACTTTTTTGTAACAAACCCAGCGGGTCTCATCAATGAATTGGTTGAAAACCGACGATATTTTATTGAGATTTGAATTCATATTTACCTCCACTTAAATGTTTATTTAGTTTTCATAGGAGCCGCACAAAAAACACAAAATAGCATTACAACATTTTCCAAACACCCTTATGGTATTTGTTGCGCAAGGATCCCTTTGCAACAATTATCCGCCCACAACTCTCAGATTATTTCATTATTCACCCCTTTCTTGCCAAAAGACCTACTTCTCGGTTTATTCATGTTGATACAACCTTTGCGTTTCCAGTACAAATATATTGTAATATTTCCCTTGAAATCGCAGTGATGTCAGTTTATGATTACAAGAAGGAGGGATTGAAATGAACTTGAAAACTAATTATCAAATTGGCGGTTCCACCGTTACTTTTGCTGCTCTGGAGTGGTCTGTTTATGGAAATTATGAAATCATAAATGTTGTTAAATATATAGAAAGACAAAATAAACAAGCGCAACAGCGCTTATTAAATATTGAGCCGGATTTTTCTGAATTAGTGCACGAATATCTATCGGATGTGTTCGTAATTGTTCCAAATTATCAAGCTCCATCGTCCACATACAACCCGCTCAAATATAAAGCTACAATCATGTTGGCATTAATGAAATCATGTCAGACAGGCAGTTATTTATCAGCTGATGATTTTTCTGATGAACAAATCATTGCATGGGCCAGGGAATTTGGATTACCTTTTAATATTCCGTATTATCCCCACTACAATTTTGGCGGGATGGAAAACGAATTAAATGACACGGATACTTTGATTGGTGTAGCTTATCGCTTTGAAATGATTTTGTATCAAGCTTTCGAACATTATGTCATGTTTCGACAATCATTCCAGGCCTTGATGAGGGAGGCAATCAATTTAGTCAAAGGTTACACCGCTTTTTCCAGTAATAAATATGATGAAATGATTGAGGCTTTTTCTTTTTTAGCAAGTTCCAAAGATGCTGCTCCCATGTGGGATATATTGAATGGCGTTGCTGCCGATTTTCCTGCCGCAGAACTGAATAATTATATACGAGAAACTTTGGCCTCACTTTTATCACAGCATATTTCCGGTTATTTAAATTTTGTTTCCCCTGTTATGTTGCAAACTTCTTCCCGGACAAACTTATCAAATATAATATTTGCACCCACTTGGATGGTTCCAAATCTATGGACAGCCCTGATCGTTCAGCTTTACGAATCAATGATCAGAAACCAGCCCTTTAAAAAATGTGAATATTGCGGCACAGAATTCGAGGCTACTGATCCAAGAATGCGGTTTTGTCCTAGAACGCAAAGTGTAAACGGCAATGTAATTGTTGTAAAAAACGAACGAAGTTATTGCCAGAATATGGCCAAAGTAAAGTCATTTAGGGAAAAAAAGAGAATGGCTTCAGCTGCATCGACAACTAGCAACTGATCACCTTTCTCTTTTAATCATAAAACTTATTTGGTACCAACTTCCAACCACTTGCGCAAAGAATCCCGATATATTTTGTTGCTTTTCCCTATTTGGACTTTAGGAAAGCCCTCCTGATTAACCAACGCATAAGCGGTTGCCGTGCCTATCTCAAGAATTTCACATAAATCTTTAATCGACAATATTAAAGGGATGTCTTCCCACACCACCCTGCTTTTATGCCTCATCAACCTCGTCCTCCAAATCAGCATACCGAAATAATACTAATAAAGCCTTAATTGACGGAAGTTTTTCAGCATAATCAAAAGAATCTCTTCCCATAAAATCTTGTTTATTTGCATCGGCTTTATAATGGAGTAATAGCCTGATCATTGGAATATCATTATTTTTGACGGCGGCCATTAGGGGGGTAATTTTTTCAGTTGCATTGTTCACACTGTCAGGATTCAATTTCTCAAGCAACAGTTTTTTGACTTTTTGGGCATCACCGGATTCCACGGCGAGGAATAATTGTTTTTCTAACTTGCGCATTCAGCCAATACCTCTCTTATAATTTTATTGAAAATCATGCTTTTTTTTCGGTTATAACCATATGTCAGCCATGGATATCGTATGTCAAAATCAGCAAGCCGCTGATAATATCTTTCCGGCACTTTAATTTTCATTAGCTTTCCCCATTGATCCAAATCATATCGCTTTGCGATTGCTTTCAATACCACCTTTTTTATCGGGGCTCTCGGCAATTCATATCGATCATACGCGGCTAATAAATCATACTCTTTATTTATTACTATCAAATCACTAGCTGCAAACTTAGCCGCATTGGCTGCTGTACAATCAGGATTATAATGCGCCAAAAGTTCAATGGCTTCCGGGGTCACAGCACAGATCAAAGCTCGACCAACAATTTCAGGGTCATTGCCCATCCCCGATTGAAGTAATACTTCTGCGACTCCCAAATAGTTTCTCTCCACAGCAGCATACAAAGCGTTGTAATGATCGAATTCTATATATGGGTCTGCACCCAAATCAAGAAACTTTTTCACTTCAGCTACGTTTCCACCATCGCTTGCGCAATACAAATTATCATTAAGCTGTCTCTGTTTCGTTTTTAGCTTGTCACGATTGCTCATTTAACATCTACTCCCATTACTTATTGCCGATTTTTCTCGTGCGGTTACTCTGTCGCCTCATACGCCTCCTCTTCCGGAAAGGCCAGTTTATTATTCAATTTCTTGACTTGTTTATAGATCAAAGATGGTCTTACCCGAAGCCTGACATCCAACTCTTCCATCGGATCATCAAAAGGAATTTTTGCCAGCGAAGCATCCACCATTTTCGTCGCCTCCACCGTCAAAACTTCGTCAATGCTCTGGGGCAAGCCAGGATTGCCTATTTTGCCATTTAAACCGACAATTTTCAGCAATTCGATGGCTGCCTTGAGATCACCAGATTCGATAGCCTGTTCCAAGACATCCACAGATTTATCTACAAGACCGCGCAACCGTTGTTTACTATTGCCCCATAACTCGGCCCGATACTTACTGATAGCCGAAACAAAATACGGGTTTTTTTGCCAGACCCACAACTGATGTCTTGAAATTCCAGCGGTATCTGCCACTTCTTGCACTTTTTTTCCGAAAGCCAACAGCTCTGCAGCGTTCATTTGCTTTACCGTCAAGCCATTTTCCAATCGTGCATTTTGTGATTTTTGGGGATCTTTCGTTATCGTTGTATTTTCACAGTTTGTTGCCTTTTCTGCCATATCCTCTCATTTCCTTGCATAATTATTCTTTTCTAATTATTATTATACCTGAATTTATCTTCTTGTTTAAAAATACTGAAAATAATTTTATTTTCTAATTTAGTAATATTAAGGCTGCGCGAATCTACTCTTCCCAGTTAAATCAGCTTTTTCTCTTTGAGCAAAAACAGAGTCGGTCAGGAAGTATTGTTCTTCTAAACCGGCTCTGCTTTCGTCATACAGCAAGATTACGCTACATTTTTTCTTTGACACTGCATGCATAAAGGTCGCTTGTATTTACTGACCGATACTTTGAGCACTCCAGCACTAATCGGAGCGCCGCAATCGTTACAAATCTCATTTGCCTTCTCCGGTTGGGCTTGTTTTACTTTTTCTTCATGAGTTCCACTATTGCGCTCATCCACTCCTGCATCAGCTTCTGGATCATCGCCTGTGCTAATGTTTAGCGTCATCATCCAAGCATACTTTAATGAAGCAGTAGCCGCTTTCATCACTGCCTTATCACCAACATCCTGACCGCTGCCTATGCCGACAACAGAAACGCTTTCGCCAGATTCGCAGTCAATCAAGGTCAACGTCGTCCTGATCGTCGCTAGGTGTTCCGTATTTCCTTTAAGGTTCGTCACGTCCCGCAATTCTAGCAATTCCGGTACGGATATCACGGCTACACGGTTTTTTACAAGCGATGTGTTTACTTTTTCCAATACATCCGCCGCTGTCGCATACTTATAGCGGTGAAAATCATTATTCCCTGACTTCTGCACATAGGCGCATTCGGCCATAATGCATACCAACTTGGCAGCAATGTTCTTCATGTTCATTCCCTCCTTCTACGCCACTTCGGTGTTGTTCTTCGAACCCAAGGTCAATGCGTGGCTGCAGGCTCCCGCAACATCGCAATATCTCTGGCATTTCCGATCCTGCCAACGCTCTTTCGCAGAACAGATGGGCGGCAGTTTCTGCTCTGACAGTGCATCTCTTAATCGCTGGGCCTTCGTATTGAAGTATCTCTTTACCCACTGATCACTGATCCGGTTGATCGGCAACAGATAGACCGATTGGTCCACATTTCGGCGTGCAGCCACTTCCAATCCCGCGTCGCGGATCATCATCTGAATGATCATCCGTTCAACCGGATAACCTGCTTGTTCCAGCAATACGCGATAGCCGTTTAACTGCAGACGCCAATCCTGAATGCCTTTGCGCACGCCGTCTTCTTGCCATTCTTTGCGGGTTTTAGGCTGTCCCTTACGTATACCACTTTTAAAGATTTCTTTCGTTTCGACCTCGACAGCATATTTCCCCAAGGCCAGCATGCCTTTATAAGATGACGTAACTTTGTAATCACCCAATGTAAGCATGCCATCGCCCAGAACATCGCCATACAAATCAAACATACCGGAAATATCTTCTTCCCGCAGGCGAACTTCGGACAGCAGATCCTCCGCATTTTGTTCGAATTTCGCGTGAACTTCTGAACCGTTCAGAGCCAGCATTCGATCCTGCGGAGCAGCGGCATATTCCACAGTCTTCTTCAAATAGGTTTCTCTGGTTCCGGCAATCAGTTCAGTAATCGTAAATCCCTCTATTTGACGGTTTTCTGAATTTGCGATTGCTCGGAGAGTCGGCAGAAACAAGCACCGCGATCCCATACGGCAGTTCTCGATGCAAGCAGAGATTTCATGGATGCTACCATCCGGGCAAATAAACCACCTTGCTGGCATGGTTACGCCGCCTCCTTCGATTGCTGCGCTGGCTTCGGCTGTGATACGGTAATTGAAACTTCCGCATCTTTTTGCATATCGTCCTGCGGTTCACCAAGAATTTTCAACAGATCGAGCAAGCCGACCGTCAGCCTCGCTGCCTGTTTTACGCTGAGCGTACAATTGATGCACGTTCCATTTTGTTTGTTATTTAAGGAAATATTCACCGTATCTTGCAAATTAGACAGTCTAATTTCCAGTGGTTGATACGCCATGCAATCAGTTACAAGCACATTGATCCCTCCTTATGCTGCTGTGGCAATTTCCTGCCATTCTTTCTTCGGCAATGCCAATATTTGACCGCCGAACCGTTCAAAATCCGTAGCCCGATTATAATCCAAGATTTCTTGGCTGGTATGGGTTACAGCATTCAAAAGCCCGTAGGCTGACAGATCGCCACCTTGGATTAAATGTTTAATAACGCTGTCCCTTTCCAATTGATTGAACTGAAGCCGCTGACCAAGGACTTCCACTGCTCTTACCGGACTCCCTTGGATCATCTGCCCGGTTGCTTGTTTCATGCGATCGACAATTAAAGCAAATTTCGCCTGATCAACCGCTGCACGCACAATGTCCTGCACCTTTAGGAAGAAGGCTTTATCGTCCGCTTCCAAAGTTTCATCGCGGTATAGTTCATAAACAGGGTTTTCGTTTTCAACGGTTCGCCCCACATGATATTTGCGCTGGCCGAAATCTTGCGCAATCATGCCGTTCAAACACGCCAATCGGTAAATCAATGGTTCAACTTTTACGGAACCCAAGCCGACTTCACTGTTGCTGATGACAATGCCCGCCTGCACAATATCGCCCTTTTGCACTTCCAACTGCAACGTTTTGTTGATCACTTTGATGAACATATTGGTTTCTGTTAACTCACAGCTGATGACTTCCGCACCTTTCATTTTGGCCAAAACGGGAAAAACGGCTTCTGCTAAATCATAATTGTCCAATCTCCGGTACCGATCTGAAAGGAACGCTCTTGCCTTCCCGTCTAACGTTCGGATCAAACGACGTTCCGGTTTGGCCTGCAGCCAGGAATTCACGTTTTCATCTAATAATGCCGGATTCTCCGCTTTCATTTTGTCATAGTAGCGAAATGGAATTCCCAACCGGTCTGAAATTTGTCGATGCGTCAACTCGTTGACCACAAACCCGTTGTTCCCGTTTTCGATTGGCAAGGCCAGCCTGCTTAATCCGTCTGCAGTTTGAAAGCCAAGAGAGCGGGTATCCACCAGATAATCCCGTTTTGTCAAAGCCTGCACATTCAATTCTCTGGCTAATTCGCCTAATGTCCTACCTTGTTTCATCTGTTTTATTCCTCCTTTTATTTTTTGGATAACAAGAAATTGATGAATTCACTGAGCAGTCGCAATAACGATGCTGTCATGCATGCCGCCTCCTTTTTTTGTATGAAAGAAATGAAAAAGACACGCCATTGCTGACGTGCCCATATTGCTTATATCAATATTTTTGTGTATTTTGTGCATAAATTTGATCGGTCCAATATCTCACTTTATATTATGATTTTGTCCCTTTTTATTATGCACTAAACACGTCAAATAGAACCGTTGTAACCTGCGCTTCACCGTCTGCCTGCCGTTGGGTATCAAGAAAAGCATTGTATCCGCCTATCGTGTCTTTTCCCAACCCACCCATCAATCCGCTTCGATCCAGGATAAAGATGATTTCTGTTAGTTTTTTTTCATGCCTATTCCTCCCGCAAAAATGAAATCAAGCCCTCCTCGTTGATGTAGGGGGCTCGTTTTGCTTATACCAATGATATTGTTTTTTGACGCTTATCATTGTCTAAAGGATCGTTATCGATGCATTTACCATTTTTGTATATTAAATTTCCCAAACAAAGATTTTAAAAAGCCGCTCTCGCGTTTATGCACAAAAGTTTCTTCATAATTATTACCTGAAAATATTTTTAGGTGGCTACAAAAAACCGGATTAATAACAAACGCCATATTATTAGTTAACGCTTGGTCACGAACTCTTGCCGTAATCAAGAGTGATTTCTGAATTGAAACAGCATATTCGACATATTGGTCAGGAAATTTCACACCAAAAAAACCAACCGAAACCATATCTGCTATCATATTTCGAATATCTTTTTCATCTGTTTTGTTAGTATTTTCACCTATATGTTTTATAAGCTCCTGCAATGTCCAGTGATCCGCTTTGCCCGCAAAAGAATTAATAACGTTTTCCAACCATGGTTGTTCCGCCTTATATTCAGCTATTATTTGCTTCAATGCAAAACCTGAATAATATTCATGTGCTATTAGCATATCTGCCTCTTCAATTTCCGAGTGCCCACGATTTATAGCCCATTCGATAGCCTTTTGAACAAAATGAATTAAATCTCTTGGACGAGGAAGTACGTTATTATAAAGCCATTCTCGTGTCTGCACTCCTTTTACCTTATGGGCAAAAAATTCAGTCCAGATATCTTCTGGTGGAGTTGTCCCATTTTTAATAGTCACTTTGCGAAACCGTTCTTCAATCACCCGCATTAACATTTCTTGATCATTCCAAATAAGTTCAATTTGATCTGTTATTATTTTATCAGGCTCTCGCACAATCTCAAGATTAAGAATATATTCCAATATATTTCGTCGCAGAAAAATTATCACACTAATATCTAAATCCTCTCCAAAGTCGGTTCTTAAACGCCGGTGGATACCTAATAACGAAAATACTAATTGAGCCTGTAAAGTTAAATCACTTTCTGCATGCCATGATTTATCCAAATTATCAATGAGAATGACTATTTTATTAGTAGTTTGTATGATAGGGGTTATGTATTTTTTCCCATCTTTTAACATTTTGTCATGGATTTTTTTTGAAAAACTATCCGGATTCAAGGCCACGTCTTCTAACCAATTAGAAACAATTTCAAGTTTTTGCTCAAAGGGAGCTTCAACTAAGACTGCATGTAATGTAAAAAAGCTTAAAAAATCTTCTTCCGCTCTTGTTCTTCCCGTTTCAACTGGTCTTTTTTCTATATATTTTTTTAATACTACCATTATTTCACAATAAAGTATGAATTTCCATACATTTTCTAATACATGTTCTACAAAGCCTTCACGTTCAGCCAGTTTACTTAGCGACGTCAAAAAACGAGCCATCTTATAGTCTGCAGGCTTAATTTCACAGACTATATTCTTTACGTGCTTGCACGTGAAGGCATCTCGCAATTGATAAAATGTTGCCGTCTTTCCTGTCCCTTTGCACCCAATTATTAAAGCCTGTCTACATTTTAACGCTTGGTTAAACTGACCGGTTTTAATAAAATAATTTGAAAGCTCCTTTTCTTCATTTTCAGCAATAGAGTCACCTAGATTTACTTCTAGTAATATATATTCTTTCTCTTGAGATAAAAGTTTTCTTTTATCAGCATTACCTCCGAATATTGCAGGCCTCAATGTTTGTTCAGTTGTAATAGAACTTTCACTTAATTCAAAGGCTTCTCTGAGCATACATCCAATTTGATCCTCATTATTTGGTAATAAAATAATTTCCTTATAATCAAAAGGAATTTCATACTCAGGCAACCCAATAATCTTTACTTTTTTCCCCAATCCAATTGCCATTCCACAAATAAAAGAATAGCGTGCGTTCATTGCCCGACTATTATCCCAACTCGTAGGCAAAAAGAATGCAACTATTCCTGAGGCCTGATTAATTTCCCGGACATACCAAAGCAACGTTTGTGCACTATTTTCATTCCAATCATCAATATGAACTTCAGAATAAGTTTCCTTGAAGATTTTAAGCGAAATCAATGCAATATTATGAAGACATACACCTTGCAGAAAAAGTCCACGGTTTGGTATGAAATTTACATCCATTAATGAATATTTATCATATTCTGGAGATGCTTTATGGATAAAAGGATTTTTAGTTTCTATCAAAGTAGAAAGTTGTTTTGAGTTTTTATAACTCCCAATATCCCATCCTGCGATTATCTCAAAATTTTTCAGATCGTCGTTTCGATCTGTCGTTGAAAACCCCTGAGTAAATAATAACGAATGTTTTCGTTTGCCAAAAGCAATTCCTGCCTCAAATAGAACATTAGGATTTAACCCGGAAATATCAGCAATAAATAAGTCATTTCGCTCAATTGACTCCAAGATATTAGAAATTATTCTAGAACTTTTCCGTTGCATCCATTCCCAACTAGTAATCTCTAGATCATGCGATTGCAAATTTAATTCTTTAATTGCATTTACAATTATTTCTGCCAAATGACATGGGTTACTAGGATAGGCAAAAAAGCCTTGTTTCTTTGTAACCAGTTGCTTTTTTTTGTTCTTTTGATTAGTCTTTTTCTTTGGCATAATTGCTCCTCCAGTATCTATGCACATAAATCTGACTTGTGTCCGTATTGTACGATGAAACATTGGACAATACCAATTGATCAAGTTTTTATATCAACTATTTCACTGCCATTACAATAATTAACGTTTGGATTTATCTTGCCCCATTTATGAGCTTTTTTAAATTATCCCATGTCCACTTATACACCTTATCTTTTGCCAAAGCGGCTTTTGGTTTAGCGCATGTTTTCCCGGGCCGTCCATGCAATAAAAAATAAGAGACTTCTTCCTCTTGTGCAATTTTCAATTCGGCTGAGACCCCTGAAGCAGCATCAGTTTTTTCTCCGCACATAACAATCACAACGTCACAACTCTTAATTCTTGTGCGCGCTTTCGCTTTCCAGTTTGAATCAATTGTTTCTTTTATTGACATATCTGTTATCGCAAAAGGAGAATCCGGATTTTTTGCCTGCCCAACTAATAATATCTTAAGGTCAGAATCATTATCATAATCAAAGCTAATAAAAGTTCTTTTTTTAACCATAATTTTGTACCCTCCATTCATGTAATATTTTTCAACACAAAATAAACAATACAATACCCCCTGTTATGTAAAACAAACCGAATATAACTGGTATTAATTTTTCCACATGCGATATCGGCCAATAATTATTCCTATCTGTTCCATTTTCTAATAAACTCCACTCATATGCGTACAGAGAAGCTGGCAAAGATTTTTCCAACTCATGAATTACCGCAAATTTTCCTGAATTTAATTGCCTATAGCTATTTAAAATGTAAAACCATGCTAGCGAAGTTATTAAACCCACAGCAGCAATCAAAATAAACCATTTATTAATATTATTCTTAAATAAACCCAATATTGTTAATATTATTGAATTTAGAGTTATAAAAAACGTATTTACAGTCATTCTTCGTTGACTAATTCTATCAGCCATTTCAACATAAATTTTATATTGTTCTAAGAGATGTTGCTGATAAGAATCCCCGTATTCGATTTTTGACCCGCTAAGTAAGCTAATGTCGCTCATATTATCCTAACCACCTCTTATTTGATTAATATAACAACTTCTATGCGCGCTTATTCTGGCACATCAATCAGCCTGTGCTATGACAACTGTTACCGTATAATGATTATTTTTATTGTTAGTCGTGTTCTTGATCGCTACGGATCAAATCACGAGCAATCTTTTATTATTTGTCCTTCCTAATGAGATGTTTATCTGTGTAAAAAAGCCAATTTAATTTTTTATTAATTATCTGTTAATATCATTTTTAAATAATCTCCAAAAACAACATATGTTGCCACAGTAAATTTTGAAAATCTTCCTTTGCAGTTAATTCTTGAGCTAATATAGAACTTCCACGACCATCATTAACGATATACTGTCGGAAATCATATGTAAACCGGTTAAAGCGATTGATATATCCCTGTTGCAATATATCAATGCATTTATCCTCTGAGATCTTACTTTTTTCATTAATCAGATGAATTACTGTCGCTTTTCGCCGTTGATTATTACGGACCCATTCCAGAGCTTGTTGCAGATTGTCCATGGCCTGCGTTTGATGGCTCTTATGCTCAATTTCAATTGAAAGAATACGATCGTACTTATTTAATCTATTCTTCCGTCCAATCCAAATATCAGGGCGTCCACGCCATTCACTACCGGGATTTATATCAACATTAACGGTCAAATCATTTGCTTTAGGCCATTTCTGGAATAACTTTTCAATTTCATTAGCCAAAGAATGTTGAAATCTGTTAGTAAATTTTCCAGTCATAGTTATCCCCCAAAATAATTGTCCTCTGCAAAAAAATAAAACCACTCCAACACAATTGTGACGTGGTTTTTGTTTACTGTATATAGTCTGCATTTGCAAAAGCCATAGATCGTTAGATAATTTCCACTTAGTTAAAAATATACATTCTCCTATTATTTTGAAAATCCTGCACAATATTTATTAGCATATATAAAAGAAATCAAATGGTATGTCTATTCGCTCTAAAGGCACAGAATAGCAAGTATAATTGTTTGATATTCTCAAATTTATATTGAGATTTGCTTGTGCCATGTTATACTTTTATTTATAGGGTCTCATTAGAATTGGAGGTCTGATTATGGCGGTCAGTTACAATAGACTCTGGAAACTGTTGATTGACAGAGGCATGAACAAAACACAGCTGCTAAAAGAAGCAAAAATCAGTACAAACGCCTTAGCAAAACTCGGCAGAAATGAAAATGTCCGTGTTGATGTGCTTGTTAAAATCTGCTGCGTATTGGGTTGCACGATGGATGATATTATGGACGTTATTCACGATGCGGAGAAAAAGCAAGGATTGGCTCGAAATCAAGGCGAAGGAAAGCCGCCTACGGGTTCGAATAAGAACCAATAAAAGGGGGGAAATTATGGCTGCAATACATGACCTGATCAATCAAATAGAAAATCCAGAGTTGCGTGCCCGCATTCAGCAGAAGATAGACCAGATGAATAAGCAGAAGAAATTCGGGCTTGTGTTTGAAGAGCATCTGCCAGAATGTACGCCGCTTTATGATATTCCTGTTCGGAAAGACAGCACGGTTGCTCTCAAAGCCGGCAAGGTGAACGAAACATATGTCGTATTGAAGTTGAAAGATGACACTGCGGTATGTCTGCCAAAAGGAGGCGGGGAACTATCGGAGATCCCGGTGGCGGACTTGGTGTCCGTTGCAGAGTTCGGCGAGACAATTTATCCTTATCTGAAACCCATTGACAGCGTGTGCAACGCGCCCGATAGCGATTTGTGGCATACGCTGATCGAAGCAGACAACTACCATGCTCTGCAGCTATTGGAATATCTCTATGCCGGCAAAGTAGACTGCATCTATATTGATCCGCCCTATAACACCGGCGCACGGGACTGGAAGTATAATAATGATTATGTGGATGGTGCTGATACATATAGGCACAGCAAGTGGCTTTCCATGATACAGAAGCGGTTGAAAATTGCCAAGAAGCTGCTAAATTCGAATGATTCAGTAATGATCGTCACCATTGATGAAAAGGAGTATCTACATCTTGGATGCTTGCTGGAGGAGATGTTTCCGGAAGCCCGCATTCAAATGGTAAGCGTGGCTATCCATTCCGCAGGCGTTTCACGATCAGAGTTTTCGAGAACAGACGAATATTACTATTTTGTTTTTCTTGGCAAAGCGGCTCCAAAGGCAATTAGCCTTGACGAAGAGTGGAGTGCAGACGGAACTAAAAGGCAAAGTGATGTCCGCTGGGAAAGTATGCTTAGGTCAGGCAACAATGGAAGGCGCAAAGATAGACCAAACCTGTTTTTTCCGGTGCATTTTGATAAATATTCTGAGGATTTTGTTGGGTTTGGTACTCCAATTCCATTTGGTGTAGCCGGAAAAAACTATATCCCGCCTGAAGGATGCGTTGCTGTTTTGCCCTACGCTTCTGATGGTTCAGAAGCCTGCTGGAGGATTTCTGCGCAAAAAGCAATGGAACTTAAAGAACGAGGTGCATTTGACTGGGGTGCATATAAAGGTGATAAGACAACTCTCAAATATCTGAAACCTGGTGAACTCAACAAAATTGAGAATGGGGAGTACACAGTCACTGGATATAAAGAAAATGGTGCAATGATCATTTCCTCTAAAGACTATAAACCTAAATGGATTCCCGGTACTCAATGGCATGTTTCTACTCATCAAGCAGGTGGCGTTGGTGGAAGTGTCTTAATTAAAACTATTTTAGGCGAAAAAAGATTTGACTTCCCCAAATCTGTTTATGCAGTAAGAGATTCATTGCGTTTTATTATGGCCGATACACCTAATGCCCTCATTGTCGACTTTTTCGCGGGCTCTGGTACCACGCTCCATGCTGTTAACCTACTTAATGCCGAGGATGGCGGACACCGTCGTTGCATCATGGTTACCAATAACGAGGTCTCCGTTGATGAAGCAAAATCTCTTTCAAAGCAAGGCTATCAGCCCGGTGATCAAGAATGGGAAAAGCTCGGTATTGCCCGCTATGTTACCTGGCCCCGCACAGTATGCAGTATTGAGGGGCACGATGTCAACGTTAATCCGCTGAAGGGCAATTATCTTGGTTCTGATATTCCAATGGCTGACGGATTCAAGGCAAACGCAGTCTATTTCAAGCTTAGTTTTCTCAATAAGACCGATGTTGCTTTGGGCAGGCAGTTCAAAGAAATGCTGCCCACGCTGTGGATGAAAGCCGGAGCATACGGTCCTTGCCCCAAACTGGCAGGAGAAGAAACGCCCACCATGCTAGTGCTGCCGGAGAATCGGCTTGCCATACTAACAGAAGAAGCTACTTTCCCTGATTTTGAAGCAGCAGTAAATGCCCATCCGGAAATCGAAACGATATATATCGTCACCGACTACGAGGCTGGGTACTGTGCCATGGCAAAGAATCTGAGTGCACCCAATACATATCAGCTCTATCGAGATTATCTCGATAACTTCAGAATCAATACCGGGAGGAACTGACCATGAAAGTTGAATTATTCCCGTTTCAGAAAAAGGCAGTAACCAACCTGCGTATGAAGGCAGCTGAGGCACTGGGCAGTTACCGGCGCACCCATACCCCGCAGGTAGTTTCCCTGCAGGCGCCTACTGGTGCCGGAAAAACGCTCATCATGGCCGCCCTTGTTGAAGATATCTACTTTGGTACAGACCAATATGCCGAACAGCCGGAAGCTATCTTCATCTGGCTGTCAGACTCTCCTGCGCTCAACGAGCAATCCAAGCAAAAATTCGATTTGAAGGCGGACAAGATTCGCTTTGGTCAATGTGTCACCATTGATGATAAATCCTTTGATATGGAAATACTGGAGGACGGGTACATCTATTTCCTCAATACGCAAAAGTTAGGGAAAGCTGGTAACCTTGGCAGACGTTCTGATACCCGCCAGCACACCATATGGGAAACACTGGAGAACACAGCAAGGGAGAAAGCCGACCATCTGTACTTTATTATTGATGAAGCTCATCGCGGTATGCAAGGGAAAGAGGCCGGAAAAGCGACATCCATTATGCAGCGCTTTTTGAAAGGAAGTATGGAACATCATCTGTCCCCGATGCCGGTTGTCATCGGCATCAGCGCCACAGCTGCCCGGTTCCATAACTTGGTGGGCGATACTAATTCCACTCTGCAAAAGTGTATTGTAACAGCCAACGAAGTGCGTGCTTCCGGTCTGCTGAAAGATCGGATTGTCATCACCTATCCAGACGATCCGGAAAAGAACAACGAAATGGCTGTTCTACAGGCCGCCACGGATGAATGGAAGTTAAAATGCGACCATTGGTATCAATACTCATACGAACAACATTATGCACAGGTTAACCCGGTCTTTGTGATTCAAGTTCTCGCCGGAAGCGGTAAAAACGTTTCCGATACCAATCTGGACGATGTGATCGCCAAAATCGAGGAACGGATCGGCACCCAATTTAAAGAGAATGAGGTAGTACATACCTTTGGCTCTACTTCCACACTGTCGATTAACGGTCTGAAGGTGCATCATGTGGGGCCGTCTGAGATTACGGATGACAAACGCATCCGTGTGGTGCTGTTCAAAGAAAATCTCTCTACAGGCTGGGATTGTCCTCGCGCAGAAACCATGATGTCCTTCCGCCATGCAGAAGACGCCACATATATTGCACAGCTTCTTGGCAGAATGGTGCGCACACCGCTGCAGTGTCATATCCTCGTGGACGATTCCCTAAATGATGTGCGTTTGTTCCTTCCCCATTTCAACATGAACACTGTCAAGAATGTGATTGATGAGCTGCAAAACACCGAAGGCGGAGAGATTCCCACTGTGATCGACGGAGAATCCATGGATCAGCCGCTCTATGTTCCATGGACAGTTCATCCTTCTCGGCACAGAAACAACCAGCCGATAGAGGGACAGATAAATTTGTTTTCGCAATCGGGAAACGCTGCTACAGAAGCTCAGCCTTCTGATTCTCAGGAGCTTAATGCTGCAAATGGTTATGCCACAACTGAAACGACAGATATCCCCCACAAACAGATCCATCCGCAAAGTGATCCGACCCCTATGTTCCTGGTCAAAAATGACAAAGAGAAGACAGACGAGTTCGTTTCGGACACCGGCGTTCAGATGAAACTTCCGAACTGCTATCTTGATAGAGAAGAAATTACGAAATTTATCAATGATCAAGGATTGCTGACTTATTTGGTTCGTTCGGTGAGGATCAACAGCTATCTGAAGTCCCTTCTGAATCTTGCCAGCCTGCTTACACAGACTAATATTTATCGGGACGCAACCGATGAAGTTAAAGATGATGTTACAAGCATGATTCGGTCCTATATCGATGCACTGCACACCACAGGAAAATATGATGAGCTTGCTTCGCGTGTGCTTTCCTTCAAGCTGTCTGTCCGCATCTTTGATGTGTTCGGAGAGCCCCTTGACCGCGGCATTATTCACGATTTCTTTACTGCTTCCGAAAGCGACCTCGACCGGCAGTTGCGTGCGGCCGATGCAAAGATTGGCGGTTACGGATTCCCAAATGTATACGGAAATAGGTACTGCGACAACGATGACCCCAGCGTTTTCAAGGTCGATTGTATCTTGTTCGCGGCTGATGATGACTGTATAGCGAAGCTAAACAGGTACGCGAAAAAGAAATTCCATGGTTTGAACGACCAATATCGGAAATATGTTGTCAATAAATCCGAAAAGTACAAAAAACAGTATAGCGATATCATTGCGGACAGCGATGTCGTCAGTAAACATAATTTCACCCTGCCGGAAACGATCAATGTCCGAATTGAGAAAGTTGGCAAGGAGTATGATAACCACTTGTTTGCTGACGAAAAAGGCATTGCCGTCATCAAGCTCAACGGTTGGGAAGAAGGTGTTTTGGAAGAAGAAGCAAAACGACCGGATTTTGTTTGCTGGCTTCGAAACCCGCCGCGTGAGAAATGGTCTTTGTGCATTCCATATGAAATCAACGGAGAAATCAAATCGACCTATCCTGATTTTCTGATTGTAAGAAGCGACCCGATTCTTACCTATGTCATTGACATTCTGGAACCGCACAATCCGGATTTCAAAGACAATCTTGGCAAGGCTAAAGGCTTTGCAAAATATGCGGAATCAGAGCCTAAGATCGGGAGGATTCAACTGATTCGTACAGGTAAAGACCCGGCAGGAAAAATACGTTTCAAACGTCTTGACCTGTCACAGGGAGCAGTGCGTGACAAAGTGCTGAAGGCACAGAATACCGACGAGCTCGACCATATTTTCGAAACGGATGGTATTTTTTAATATCGCTATCATTTCTGTCGATAATTTGTCATAACAGCGTTCGTGCAGCATTGTGTGGCATCGTGAGAAATTGTTGCCTCATATTATCGGGCATTCTGCTGTATCGAAGTCTTTTTTCGAAGAAGACATTGACACTCAGTCAAACTTTTTTACTCATCTGAAAATCATACACAAAATACACAAAATGCCAACGAAGCAATCTTCCTAATGTTGCGTTGGCATTCTGTTTGTCCACAGGGATGACCGCAATGCATTTCCGATACATGGATTGTTTTCGTCCCATTTTTTTTGCAATCACATTGCATCCTTTAGAAATAAACTTCCAAATCCCCGTTGGTGGATCACAGAGTTGCGTGTAAGAATGAGCGCAATACCTGCATTGCCACACATATTCCACAGAATTTTCATCTACTTTATTAATTACTCGGTATGCGTCCCTTCGCTTGCAACATTTGCACTTCAACGAATCATTGAAATAATAGAGCACGAACAGGAAGGGAATCACACAGAACAGATAAAACAGCATATCATTACCACCCGCTTTTGATATCCCCCCCTGCTAATTAATTAATTTGTTCTTGCTTCCTGATTTGTCAATCTCCGATTGCAAATTATCCGTAATTTTACCACAATCACGGAACTGAACTATGCTTTGCGCCACGGTATTGTACAAGTCCTGTGTTCCCATTCCCGTCGCCGCATAATTTGCTGCTCGATTTGCATTGATCCCAAGGTTTTGCGCTTCCCTCACTGCATCAATATTGGCACCAAGAAATAGAAACTCCCAGCTATATTTCTCCTGCTGATGGGTAATCATCCGCTGAATCTTTTTGTAGGAAAACTCCTTGCTCGCGTTCTCCTTACCGTCGGTGATAATAACAACGATGACTTTTTCCGGTCTTTCGCTCTCGTCTAATCGGTTCAATCTCGCACCAACATCATTAATCGTCATTCCCACTGCATCTAATAATGCGGTTGAGCCACGGGCAAAATATTCCTTGCTGGTAATAGGCAATATTTGTTTGATATTCAGACCATCATGCAGAATCTCGTATCTGTCATCAAACAAAATGGTCGTCACCTTCGCTTCACCCGATGTCTTCTTCTGTGTTTCCAAAAATTCATTATACCCGCCAATGGTATCTGCTGTTAAGGCATCCATGGAACCGCTTCGATCCAAAATAAATACGATTTCCGTTAAATCTTTTTTCATGCTTTTCTCCTCCTAAATACTACCTCAAAATACGTACTAGCTGGCAACTTCTTCCCGTAACGATCGCATCGGTTCGGCTTTTTCGCCTTTTTTTAATCTGTATGACGAAACTATTAACAACAATATACGACATAGCTAAACCCTCCTCACTTTTGGTATTCAAGTTACTGTTACCAAAAATAAGAAGGGTTTTGTGCGTTTCCAATTAAACGGTATGATGCTGTTTAATTATTCTTCGTTACAACACACCCTATTAAGTCAACATAATTAGCGTCCACACGCGTAACCAAACCCTTTATTTCTACTGATTTTCCTGCATTTAGTTTAGTAATAGAATCTTTTTGTTTATCAGTAAAGAAAAACCGAACATATACATTAGATTTTATTCCCTTTAATTCCCATACCTCATAAGGAAATTCATCGTTAAGTGATTTTCCAATATATTCTGGTTTGGTTATTACTGTAATTACTTTATTATTATATTTCTCTTTTGCCATCAACGGATTTTTTTCCACCTCAGAGCTAACTACATAAGAAGTATGAGTTGCAACACTGGGTGTACTTTCAATTTTCGCATTATTCGCGGAATTTCCGCATCCGGTTAATAGAAAAACAAACATGAATACAAACAACAATTTTATGGCACGCAAACAAAACACCTCTCTCAATTTATTGAATATCTGACTTTTGCCCGATAAATTAATGATAAAACATTCTATATTTTTATTTTCTCTGATACCCCATTATTTAATAGGTACTCTCTCGGAAACCCGATAAATTATGATAAAGGCTATTTCCCTTGTTCTTTTTGAGTTTCTCGCAAACAATAGGAAGCAAATGATCCTAAATATGAAACTTTAAGAAAACACTGGACAAATTCATATTGTTTCAATAGTTCCGATAAATGCTCTTTTTAGCCAATCCTTCGCAAAAGTGGTGATTTTTCATCCGTTGCTCCCCATTTTATGTATCACAATGAAGTCTATGCCATGGACGCTTCAAAGTCACCTTCATCGCTTTCCGTTACAATATCATTTTCATAACACGATCCGATCGGATTATAAAAAGCTATCGCTTTTGAACCTACATATTTAGTTAGCAACTTATTTGCACCGGATGAAATAATCACACTAATCCCAAAGGGTGCGGCTTTCAGTGCTGCTTTTTGAGTAAATGTTATACCAACTTGTTTGAATATTTGTTTAACTCCTTGTAAGGTAGTACCCGATAAGTACTGCTTGATCATGTTACAAAATGCTTTATTTCCAATGTTTTTAAATCCGTTTTTCCCAAATTCATTAATAGCTCCCAATCCGGCAACCATGAAACATATCATTTTCTCTTCTTCATTTGTAATATCACGACCATAAATACTGGCAATTGCCATCACCATTTCAATTTGCCATTTCATACATAATGCTGCATCTGCAGTACCTCCACCCAAAGTAGAGACAAGAGTTCCTAATCCGGGAACAATTCCAGCTAAAGCCGTAACTCCGCCTGAAAACGCAGTAAAATACGAGTAATTTTTTATAATATGTTCGCACATTAATGCTTGGATTTGATCTTTACTTTTTTTCCCTCCATATTTTTCATAATACTGATTTTCCATTGCTATAACTTGTTTCTTGATATCGGCAGGATTTGATACAATCATTTCAACTGCCTTAAGTAATAAAGGCTTATCCTGAATAACCTCTTCCACTTTTACACCCCCCTTGATATTTTCAGTGTCAATATGACACTTTTAACTTTAATTTTCTATACATTAATCCACTTTCCTGCAAAAAAATGTCTAATCGCCACATATATTGAAGTTTTCTTTTCACGTATGTATCGTTACAGTCAGGGGAGTGTGGCGAAATATGAATGGCTTGGGCAGTCGAATTAAGCAGGCTAGAGGATGTCGTAGCCAAGAAGAATTGGCATCAATGGTCAATGTGGATCGGACAACTTTGGGGTCTTGGGAAATAGGGCGCAGAGAGCCTGACCTTGATCACTTAGTTCAAATTGCTGATATTACTGAGGTTAGCTTGGATTGGCTTGCAGGCCGCGACAAGACTTCACCGGCGCAAACAAAAATATATAACAGCCCCGAATGGCGATCTATCATAGATTATTCTATTGTTAATCAAGTTGCACCAGAAAAACTAATGACATTATTAAAAGCCGCTCTTTCCTTGAAATAAAAACTTGGAAAGAAAGCGGCTTTTTATTATTCAAATAACAACGATGACTTTTTCCGGCCTTTCACTCTCGTCTAATCGGTTCAATCTCACACCAACATCATTAATCCTTATTCCCACTGCATCCAATAACGCTGTTGATCCATGAGCAAAATATTCCTTTTTGGTAATTGGCCGTACCTGTCTGATATCCAGACCATTATGCAAAATCTCGTATTTGTCATCAAGGGTGAAATAGGTAAAAAGAAAGCAGATCATGGTTGACGCCATGTCTGCTACAAATGATTTTTTGTTTATAAAAACATGCACAAAATACACAATATTAATTACTCACCATGGGCTAAAATAAAAAGGCGCATCAGATGTTTCCTGTAACACAGATTCACCAGTATGAAATATTTTTGTGTATTTTGTGTATGGATTAGTCCATTAAAAATTTTCAATATGTGCTTTTACGAAAAGATCGTCGAATCGCCCATCCAAACAGAGAGCCTGCATCTTTATCACCCTTCCTTTGTTATGAATTCTAGCTTGAACACCCTGAATTATAACGGAAAGGTGATTTTTTTGTATAACTTTCGTTTCCGCACCCGCATAGCGGGCGGTTTATTGCGGAGCGCAAAGCAACACGCTCCACGGGCTAAAGCCAATAATGAAAAGAGTCGCCATTGCTAACGTATCAGTATTTACATAATGCTGACACGTCATTTTTTTGTATTTTGTGTTTCTTTTTATGGACGAATAACCAAAACTAAGCAGGGAAATGACATGATGGTAAGAATTGTATAAGGAAAGTTGCAATATTCTACTAATGTTAGGAAGTGATGCCAACGTGACAACAGCAATTGCCAACCAAAATGATCTTGTCAATAATTGCGATAAATTGATGAACGATATATCATTTCGGCTCGAAGTGGTTCGATCTTATCAGAAGTCAATTAACATGAAATTGGCCGGAGAATTTAACGTATTTAAACTGATGAACCCAAATGAAAATACATTATCGGATGTCCTTGCTGATATGCTGAGGCCCGATGGTACACATGGACAAGGCGATGTTTTCCTAAAGCTTTTCTTATCCCGCTTGGGCTTTGCAAACCATCCCTCTACAGTTAAAATTAATGTTCGGCGAGAAGTGCCAACTAATAATATACTTAACTCAGAAAGACGGATTGATATACTAACTGATTTCGGCGGCCAATACGGGATCGGCATAGAAAATAAACCATGGGCAGCCGACTTGTCCAATCAGGTTGGCGATTACTGTTCCCACCTGGACAAGCTTTATGGCGATAAGTACATGTTCGTATATTTGCCACCGTATGATCGCGATCCAGACAATGGGTCACTCCATAAACTAGACTTGCTGAAGCAACGTAATGGGTATTGTTGTTTATCATATAATTCTGGATTAAAAAATTGGATGGAAGACTGCCTGAAAGAATGTAAGGCAGATAAATACCGTTGGTTCTTGCAGAACTTTATCGAATATGTGGAAAATGAATTTTGAAGGAGTGACCTAAGATGAATTCAGATAAAGACGTGATCATAAATTATTTTTTTGAAAAAAATTCAGATGACAACATGTACATTGCATTGACGCTCGGCTATAACATTACAGACTTAAAGATTAAAATTATTAAGGATTTTTGGAATTCATTAGAACAACATCTACGTTTATCTCCAATGCTTAAAAATATTAGTGATTGGCAAATACAAAATGATTTTCAGTCAGATTTTTGGGGCAAACGCTACAATGGGTTTCGCATTTTAAAAACCGGTTGGGCTGATGGTTATGCAATCGAAATAAATGCAGATTTAGGTAATGTCAACGACCTTTGCGTCGGTGTAAAGAAACCAACAACTGCCCACCCGCTTGATAATCAAGTCCTTAGAAACAAATTAGACGAAAAAATGGGAATTGGCGGCCCTATTGCAGAAGACGGAGTATGGGAATGGTGGAAGGCACTCGATAATAAATGGCGCTACTGTGATAATGCGGATACCATGATGAGGTTATATCAAAAAATAGAAGGCGTTGAGTATATGGCAGAAAAAATGCTAGCCATTCTGAACGTCTCTGAAGACTATCTTGATAAAACCGGTATAACAAAACCATGATTGGCTGTCTATAATATCGTCATCTTGCTCAAAAATGACTTGTCATCAAACGATACTCCCCGGACTGGGCAATTTCGTTTAAGAAAGGCGCAGTGAAGCATATCTTCTTCATCGCCGAAACTAAAGGGACGATGGGCAGTCTTGAACTCCACCCGATTGAACAGGCGAAGATCTCCTGTGCCAAGAAGCTGTTCAACGAGATTTCCACCACCGAGTGAAGTACCACGACGTGGACAGCTACCAGAGCCTGCTCGCGGTGATAGAAATGCTGTAAGTAAAGTGATTCTGCTCTCAGGAGGGCCGAAAAATGGATTTTGACAAACAAAAAATTGGCAATAAGAACTTCATCGCATATGCCCCGAAGGGTTCGGTTTGGAGTAGCGTTAACGATGTTCTCTCCTCCTGGACAGCCAACCGTTTCTGTTTTCCTGAAAGTAAATCTGAAGGCGAAGTTGGATTCCGTTCTGCGCAATTGGGAGCCGTGTTCGCTATCAAGTCACATTGGACGGTAACCGATTCTGCAGCAACGATTGTTATGCCAACAGGGACAGGAAAAACCGAGGTTATAATAGCGACCGTAGTATCGGAATGTCGAGGAAAGACTTTCGTTGTCGTGCCAAGCGACCTACTGCGCAAACAAACAATACATCGCTTTTGCACTCTCGGGAAATTGCGTGAAATAGGAGCGATTTGTGGTTCTTTTTGCAACCCCATCGTTGGCTGTCTTGTGTCTTCTCCGAAAGATGTAGCCGAACTGGAAGATTTACTTAGCAAAAGTAATGTTGTTGTCACAACGATGTCGTTGCTGAATTCAGGTCACTTTAGTGATGAGTTCCTCAAGATATTATCAGCCAAGTGCGATACGCTGATTATTGATGAGGCCCATCACGTTCCTGCAATTTCATGGAAACGCGTGAAAAAGTCATTTGATAAGAATAGATGCCTTCAATTTACCGCCACACCTTTTCGTAACGACGGCAAAAAAATAGATGGAGACATTATTTATAACTTCCCGCTTCCCCTCGCCCAGGAGCGCGGTTACTTCAAGCCTATAAACTTTTATCCGATTTACGAATTTGACAGCGACAAGAAGGATTTCACTGTCGCTGCGAAAGCGGTCGAACTCCTTGAGGCGGATATTGCAAGGGGATTTTCTCATTTGTTATTAGTGCGAGCATCAACACAAAATCGCGCAAAAGAGTTGTATGAAAGCGTATATAAAGCAAATTATTCAAAGCACTGCCCTGTCCTAATTATCAGCGGCAATTCTGCCCAAGAGAACAGAATGGCTCTCCAAAAGATCAACGACGGCGTTGCTACGATTATTATTTGCGTCGATATGTTTAGCGAGGGTATAGACATTCCGCAATTGAAAATCTGCGCGATTCACGATAAGTACAAATCACTACCGATAACTATGCAGTTTATTGGGCGCTTTGCCCGGACGCAAACTAACCTCGGCGAGGCTTCCGTCGTTGCAAACATTGTTGATGATGATATACAGGATTCATTGGAGGATTTATACTCTCAGGATGCGGATTGGAATAAGCTTCTGAAAGATGCGTCCGAAGAAAAAATCGGACGTGAAATTGAATTGCAAAGACTGGCTCGTGGGTTTACGGGGACTGAAGTAATACCCCTTAATCAGATTAGACCCAAAGTCAGTATGTTTATGTACACAACGACCGAAACAAGCTGGCATTGGCAAAGGTGGAGCAAAGTTTTTAATGAAGAACATAGCCACCATTTTGTGAACGAGCAAGAAAAAATCTTGATAGTAACGGAACTTCGCACAAGTAATGTAGATTGGACGACTTGTCGAGAAATAACCGATGAGAACTGGAATTTGCATATCCTGTACTGGGATGAAAGAAAAAAGGTCTTTTTCATCAATACAACAGACAAAGGAATAGCTGACCGTTTAGCCGAAGCTGTTTTTTATAGTTACAAACGTATAGCAGGAGAAGATGTTTTTCGCTGCCTTTCAGGAATCAACCGTCTTATGCTCTCAACCGTAGGGCTTAAAACTGCCGTATCCAATCATCATATTAGGTATAGAATGTTTGCCGGCGTTGACGTAGCGGAGGGCATTACGCGAGCAACGACAAGCACCGCTACAAAGTCAAACTTGTTTGGCGTAGGCTTTGAAAACGGGAGCAGTATAAGTATTGGCTGCTCATATAAAGGAACGATTTGGGCAAAATGGGTTGAAACCATAAACTACTGGAAAAGTTGGTGCGATAAGCAAGCTGTAAAAATCTTGGATTCTACGATTGATACAAAGACAGTGCTTAGTGGAGCCCTCGTGCCAGAAGTAATACAAACTCGTCCGACTGTTGTCCCTTATCGTATTGACTTTCCACTTGAAATCGAAGCCGAATTGCGAGGTTCAATCCTTTTGAAAACAAGCCTCTATGAGGCGAGACCTTTCCTTGTTGATATTGGACTGACCGCCTTTGATGATACTTCGCCCCTGTCATTCTATGTTGGGAATGAAGATTTCAGAGCGGAATTCATCCTTGAAATCAACGCAACTGACTATACGATTTCACATAAGAGCGGTTCCATTATTAGGATAGTCGTAAGCCGCAGCAGAGAAATGTCCCTAACAGAGTTTTTTCGTGAAAACCCGCCAACGATATGGTTTGTCGACGGGTCTTCACTTGAAGGCAATTTGCTCGTTAAACTCAAGAATAGTCCACCTGCAACTTTTCCCAGCTCAAATATTACGCCTTGGGATTGGAACGGGATCGATATTCGTAAAGAATCTCAAGGACTAAGTAAAGAGAATGACAGCATTCAGTCTCGGCTGATATCTGCACTCAAAAGTAGTAATCGATATAACCTCATCTTTGACGATGATGGTTCAGGTGAAGTGGCTGATGTTATTGCAATACAGGAAGATGATACGAAAGCAAGATTGTTGTTTGAATTCTACCATTGCAAGTTCTCAGGTGCCGCCCAAGCTGGTTCTAGGGTAGACGATTTATATGCCGTTTGTGGGCAAGCCGAAAAGTGTATTAAATGGACAAGCGACGCAAAATCGTTAACCGACCGTTTAATGAAGCGCGAAAGCGATAGAACTGGTAAAAGCAAGCCATCTCGATTTGAGGTGGGAGATAATAAAGTTCTGTTTACCCTCAAAAACAAACTCAAGTTGTACTCGGTAGAGTACAGAGTATTCATAGTTCAACCAGGTGTCGATAGTAACGCCATTACATCGCCGATGCACCAAGTATTGTGTAGTGCATCGGCCTACCTAATGGACACATACGGTATTCCACTAAATCTGATATGTTCATAAAACAAAAAATTCATCGGAATGACGAAGTTCCTGACCTGCCGACCGTAATTGCCCTCGCATCCTGCGCCCTCGGCAAGCCGACCCTTTCAAGCCTCGCGGTGCTTGGTGAAATCAGTATCAGCGGCACAATCCTTAAGGTCGAGGAACCGGCGAGTGTCCTTCAAGTCGTCCGCCACCGACTCGGCAAAGTTCCGGCAGATCTTATCGGCGCGTTTAGCCTGATATTTTACTCAACCCCACAGGAAGCTGTGTTTAAGGCTTTGTGCGTGGAATAGACACATAATACCAAGAGGAGGTACAGTTTCTATGCTGAAATTCAATTCAATCGAAAATGCTGAAATTTTCACGAGAGATTTCAGGCCACTCACAAAAAATAACGAGATTAACTTCCCATCATGCGGGGAGGAAATCGTCGCTATCTACGGACCCAACGGGACTGGAAAAACCAGTCTTATTAAAGTGCTGTCCGGCACCAAAGGTGCAAAGGTAAAATTCGAATTTGAAGGAACCAAGTATACTTCTGGAGCCACGGTATTCCACGTCATTAACGACCAGAACAACAGAAATATCATCGTTGGTGAAACCAAGGACTTCTTTCTCGGTGATAATATCAAGCGAGAATTTGAGTTGCAGAAACTACTTTCCGATGCCCACGTGACAATTGTCAACGAAGTTATCTCCAAGTTGAAATCCAATCACAGCATATCGTCGGCCAGTAGTCCATTACTTGCGCTTATTACAGAAACCGAAATAGCCGAAATCGTAAAGGACATAGTGAACAACAAGTCCAAAGGCGCGAAATACGAAACTGCGGTCATATTCAAAAAATTTGCTGCGATACCCCTTGTCAATCAAGATGTAAGCGAAGAACAGCAGGCAAAACTGGTATTCTTGAAATCTGACTACACCAGCAAGGATCCCATAATACAACAGATTGAAAATATGGCGAAGAAAGCAGTTGTGGCTAACCCGCAAGTTCATGAAGTTGAGGAGAACTCTGAGGCTATTCGGATACTCGACCGTTTCCATAAAGACCAGTGCATTGTTTGTGACTCGGAAGACATCGACTGGAAGACACTACTGTCGGCAAAGACGGACAATCGGACAAAAGTTATCGAGGCACTGGATAAAGACGTTCAGGCACTCATACAGAAAATCATAGCGTTAATTCCAGACAATAACCCGTTCAACATTAAAATACTGTTGCTTGAAGCCATCAGCAACGGCGACAAGAGTAAAATTGATACTTTGGTAACTGATTTCACCACTATTAAGAAGATTTTCGAGCGGCAAGTCATGAATGAACTTGCGACCGTTTTTGTTGGTAGTGATTTGCCAGCCAAAATGGAGGAGTATCAAAAACTGCTTGATGAAAAGCCCGAAATCACAGATGAGGACATGCTCTACATCGACGAAATTATTAACAACAGTATGAACAAGAAACTTTCGTTAAAACGTGATGACAAGAAGAATCTCCGAATCACCCTGGCCAACAACGAATTTTTGGGCAAGGCAAGAGATGAGTTGCCATTAAGCACAGGCGAGCAAAATTTTTTGTCCTTAACTTTCGAGTTCTTAAAAGCAAAGAACTCACCCTGCCCAATCGTCATAATTGACGACCCGATTTCAAGTTTTGACTCGATCTACAAGAACAAAGTTGTCTACGCCATCGTCAAAATGCTTCATCACAAAAAGCGGATTGTTTTAACCCACAATACGGATTTACTTCGATTACTTGATGGGCAATATAAGCGTTGCTACAAACTGTATTTGTTGAATAACACCGAGGGCGAGGAAAACGGCTTCATCCCGCTGAATAACAAGGAACAAGAAATGCTGATCAGCCTTGAAAAGCTACTCACCGCCTTTCGTGGAGCAATCTTCGACCACATCAAAAATGTGAACATATTCTTGATTTCGATGATTCCTTTTATGCGCGGTTACGCCAATATCATAAACAACGAGACGCTCACTAACCTCCTAACACAGGTGATGCATGGATATAAGAACGACAAGATCGACATCGCAAAAGCCTATATAGAGTTGTTCGGAAACAAGAACGGCAAAATACCCGATTCCTATGAGGTTTCTGTCCCTGACATTCTGGCGAAGACAGTAGACGGCGTAAACATCCTTGACACTACTCAGTACCTGCTACTTGATAAGACACTGCGCCATTCATTCACATATCTGTTTCTGAGGTTGCTGGTGGAAAAGAAACTGGTCGAGAAGTTCGACATCGACACCAATCAACACAAGCAGTTAGGGCAGATTATTAGTGCTGCGTACCCAGATGAAAATGACATCACCCAGATTCGCAATCGAATCAGGCTTACCTCCAAGAAAACGCTGATAAATGAGTTTAATCACTTTGAGGGAAATCTGAGCATTTTCCAGCCCGCAATTGACATTACCGACCATGCTCTTGGCAAGGAGCGAACCGAGGTAGTGGCATTCGTGAGCAGCCTATAATGAAAAAAACCATAGCTGCTCTTGCTGTCAGTTATTGGGGCTTTGAAAAAGTATTACCATAAGACTAACACTCGTGGTTATCCCCCACATAATACTGTTCAAGCATTTCTCGCACAATTGGATATACTGGTCAGCGGTCACCAAATCATTGCCACAAATACCAATATTCCGCAAAGCCTATCCTATCAATACAATTATTTTATCCTTTTTTTAAAAAACCTCCGCAAAATACACAAAATCCATTGCATAGTATTTTGTTTGATATTTGTATTCCGCTGATTATTGTGGATTTTGTGAACGTTTTAAGCAGGTCAAATTAATTGCATATGGGACTTGTTGTTGCTTCAGATATCACACAATCCATCTGGTGTTAATACGTTTTGGTCACCAGATTGGTCACCTAAACAAAAAAGTCTTCCGACAAAAACGCCGGAAGGCTTGAATTTACTGGAGCGGGCAAAGGGATTCGAACCCTCGACCCACGGCTTGGGAAGCCGGTACTCTACCACTGAGCTACGCCCGCACCTATTGAGCTTAGGACAACTACATGGCTATACTTCTGTTTATTTTAGCTAAAAATCAGGTATTCACCTGTGTCCCAACGGTAGTTATTGTACCATGAACATATAGAAAAATCAAGAAACGACGGCAATTTCTTACCCGTATCACAAAGCAATATTTTTATCCCATTTTCATAAGCAAGTGAGAATGATAGAACACGTTCACCTGGCATTTTTCTGAATTTGATACGCTAATTTATAGACATCTTCACCAAATGAAATTTTATGCCCATCTATATAAATTAAATTATCCGGAAAAATAACTCTTCGTATTCTCTTTTATTTTTCATAATGATCATAATTTTTACCTGCTGTTCCAGTTTGTCAGCAAAATAAACAGATGATAGAAACAGAAAGTAAGTGCAGATATGATGAGCAATCTTTTCATTACTAGCCTCCCGTTTTTTATAATAACCTATTCTTTTGAATTTCGAAAAATCCTGCACAATTCGTTTTTTTCAACATCGTACGGCAAGAATTCCACCACCTCTCAGCCTTCCTTGCTCGAAAAAGAGAGCGTAGACGGTGGGTGATTTGCCGTTCTCCCTGTGATATAATAATTCCAAGAGATAAAATCTTGGAGATGATTGTGCGGCAAATAATCTAACTGCAACGACATACGCCGAAACGCGGTTAATGAGCATTAAGCGTATTAGCAGATCATCATTGGGTGAGACGATCTCACCTCTTAGGTGATAAGTAATTCACGAAGATTACAATCCATCAGAGCATAAAGTTGCGAAGGAGATAATTAATGTGTTAAGTTTCAAAGAGCAATTTGCAAAAGCCTCAGACAAGCAAAAAAGGTATTATTTGAGTATGATAAATCATTTTGATATAAGCAAGTTAACCGAACATGACAAATTATTTTTCCTTTGGTTAGCTTCGCAAAATCAAATGAGTCCTGAAAAAATTATATCCTTGTTTAAGAAAGTGAATGAAGAAGAAAAGAGCTTTATCTTGTGGGCAATGAGCCAAGATAAAGAAAAGCGAGAACAAGTATTATCAATGTTAAGTATGACAATCGTTGAACCATAAATTCTCTAAACCACTGACAATTATTGTTGGTGGTTTTTTACAATTATATTAACAATGATCTTCTGTGGATATGCTACCCCCGGATTCCTTCGAATGTAAAATTTTTCCGTATTGCTATCGGTAAATAAGATGTCTGAAATTTTAAATGCCTATTTCACAAATCAGTTTTTTGCAGTGTATATTGGAAATAAGAAATTGGGCAAAGGAGATGTCGCTATGAACTTGTTGGCAAATGCAACTTTTGAGTATGATAGTACACTTGATTCAAATTTCTTTGATGAAGAAGTCCCCCCATATAGTCTATGCGGCGGATGCTATTTAACCGAAAAAATACAGGACCTGTCATTCAATAAACAAGGCGAAGAACTTTTAACTACTATTATTTGCTATGGTTGTCCACACGCATCTCATAAAAATCTGTGCGATTAAGATCGCTTCTCAAAGGGCATTGTCCAAACGTGAAAAGATGGTATTAAATCAAACCAAAAGCGCCAAATAGGTTGCTTTCGTTTTTTCTCTCCAAATCATACTTAATAATTTTTATCAAGTTCGTTTCTTTGGGACTATCAGGAACGACATTCTCCCAAGAAACGTTTTCGAACTTCGTGTAATAATTTTCTTTGTCATCCCAATCATATCCGTAAAACTCCAGAATGCGATACTCGCCAGAAATACCCATATTATTGTTGACAAACTTAAATCTAATTTCAACATTCTCCAGTGACATTTTAAACGGGACTGCCGGGTCTCGTTTTTTTACTATATATTTAATCCAGACCTTGGCCGTATAAAGCCGATACGTTGCTGCATCCTCTAATTCGCTTATGAATGTGATGGTATCAACAGCAATCGTTTCATTTTTACTATCATGGAAAGTATACCAACGAGGCTGAGCATACGAAGGAAAAGATAAAACCTCTCTCAATGTGATATCCCCCTCTTTGTGAAAAATTAGATCGCCTTGGGCAAGCGAATTGCTTCTGTATTGTTTGCAATGGCTTTACAGAGAATTCTTTTTTATCATCGCTGAGCGTTTCTTATGTAACATTATATTAATTAATGTTCCATAAATCCCATGCGTTCCCTTCTGTTCGCAAAGAAATTTCAAAGAAAATTTGCAAAATCTCATCAATTGCCGTCTATTTCAATATCTGCCAATACAAATAGAAGTGTTAGAAAAATAGCATCTATAAAGTATTGACTTTTATAGACGACTGGTCTATTATGAAGATAAGTCATTTTCATTATGTCTTAGATATCTAGAGCAAAGATCGTCACTCCAGATATCTTTTTCTTTGATAGGTTGTAGACGACCAGTCTGTTATTTTTTTGAAGCAATGACACTTTTATTCTATCATTACCGGTTGAGTTATCCAGTCCGCTTTTCTAGGCTTAGTTGCCCAGGATGCATTGACTGTTAACGAAGATAAAAAAGGAGGCTTTTTCAATGAATTTCAATTTTACAGAAGAACAACAACTGATCCAACAAAATGCACGGGAATTTGCTCTGGAGCACCTGGAACCGATCGCTGCTGAGATTGACAAAACAGAAAGGATCCCCAAAGAAATATATCAAAAGATGGCTGAACTAGATTTTATGGGTATCTGCTATCCGGCTGAATATGGTGGCGCCGGTGCCGATTTTCTCAGCTATACCTTAGTTTTGGAACAAATTTGCCGTTCCTGCGCTTCTACCGGAATTAGTTTAGAAGTACATGCGTCCCTAGCCTGTGCTGCAATTTACAACTTTGGTTCCGAAGAACTAAAACAAAAATACTTAGTTCCTCTATGCAAGGGAGAAAAACTTGGCGCTTTTGCTTTAACAGAACCTGGTGCAGGTACTGATGCCGGTGCCGCACAAACTACAGCTGTTCTTGATGGCGATGAATACGTGCTGAACGGAACAAAATGTTTCATCAGCAACGGCGGCGTGGCCGATGTATACGTTATCTTTGGTTTGACCGACCCGACTGCCGGCACCAAAGGCATCAGCGCATTTGTTGTAGAAGCTGGCTTGCCTGGTTTTGAAATTGGCAAGCATGAAGATAAAATGGGCATTCGCGGCTCGCAGACCGCCGAATTGATATTTAAAAATTGCCGTATTCCGAAAGCGAATTTAATTGGCAAAGAAGGCAAAGGCTTCGGTATTGCCATGGCAACATTAGATGTCGGCCGTATCGGTGTCGCTACCCAAGCTTTGGGGATTGCGCAGGCTGCTTTGGATGAAGCAGTAAAATTCGCCAAAGAACGGGTCCAATTCGGCAAACCGATCGCTACGAAACAAGCAATTCAATGGATGTTGGCCGATATGGCTACCCAGTTGGAAGCCGCCCGTCTATTGGTTTATTCTGCTTCCATGGCGCGAGAAGAAGGAAAACCAATCAGCAAAGAAGCCGCAATGGCTAAGTTGTTCGCTTCTGAAGCGTCTGACTACATTTGCAACAAAGCGATTCAAATTCATGGCGGTTATGGCTTTATCAAAGACTTCAAAGTAGAACGACTGTATAGAGATTCCAAAATCACTACGATTTACGAAGGTACCAATGAAGTGCAGCGTATGGTTATTTCCGGAGCTGTTCTGCGTTAAAACTAACTCCCCCTATCTTTTTAAAAAAGGAGCGGTCATATGCCTACAATCATAGCATGCTACAAATGGGTCCTGGATGAACAGGATATTAAAATCAATCCTGGGAGCCTGGACCTGGATATCAGCCGGGCGAAA
>Ga0316604_10000074_pt1 | contig 173628 bp, 169 predicted proteins | sample OWC_soil_day20_C_FD_207650 | JGI IMG/M metagenome (GOLD analysis project Ga0316604, IMG submission 207650) | Wetland soil microbial communities from Old Woman Creek delta, Ohio, United States - OWC_soil_day20_CT | ecosystem: Environmental > Terrestrial > Soil > Wetlands | place: USA: Ohio... | reverse complement strand
GGCCCCTTGCAGATTACAAGGTAGATAGGCCAGATGTGGAAGTGGAGTAATCCATGCAGCTGACTGGTACTAATAGGCCGAGGACTTGACTTAACAACCTCGTTTGCATGAAGTGCAAACATCAGTAACTAATTGCAAGCTTTCTTTCTGTTCAGTTTTTAGGGAACATATATTAGGACAAATGAAAGTCGCAAGTCGACAATCGATTGTCGAATAACATGGTGGCTGTGGTGAAGTGGTTAACACGCCGGATTGTGGCTCCGGTACTCGAGGGTTCGAGACCCTCCAGTCACCCCAACTTATGAATAGGTAAGGCAGAAATCTATCGATAGGATAGGCTTCTGTCTTTATTTGTTTTTATTTGTCGTCTGCTAATTGTGATACTCGTCACTGCAGTGTAATTGCATATTGTTTATACTGAAACTAACAGTACCATCAAAGGAGTTGAGGATATGCGACTATGGCAGTGGTTTTGCAATTTGGGAGTGAGAGCAGCTAGTCCCGAAGCCGTTTTCTGGCGTAAGCGCCAGAAGGGGAAACCGGAGCCAATCTCAGGGGTTGAGATCTGTACTCGCTTGTGTGGGCAGAATGGTTGCCGTTGTGGTGGAACTATGCGAGGATTATATTGTGTTTGGTCATATTATCGTGATGAATAAATGGCGGCTTGATTCAGGGATTTATCTGTTCACCTAAATGTTAAAAGAAGGAAAACTACGATATAGTCTGAATATACTTCTTATAGTAGGTAGTAGTGCTATAGGGAGGCGGTCCTATGCAGAATTCGGGCAGTGACAAGCGAATTTACTTTCTAGATAATTTACGGTCGTTTATTGTGCTGCTTGTAGTAGGGTTTCATGCATCTATGGCTTATATGCCTAATGCTCCGTGGTGGTGGTATGTGCTTGATTCGCAAAGAAATCCTTTTTTTGATTCTTTTGTATTAATAAATGACGTATTTATGATGCCTACTATGTTTTTTATTGCAGGATATTTTGCTGTTAAGTCCTTGACTCGTAGAGGGACTACTCATTTTGTGCGCGATAAGATTATTAGATTGATTATCCCTTGGATTATTGGTGTGATTTTTTTTGCACCGGCAGTCACTTATTTTATTTATATTACGCGGAGTGCAAGCCCGCCGCCGTATTTATATTACTGGGTTCATTTATTTTTTGGAGAATCTTATCAGCAGGCTCATTATTGGTTTTTAGGAATATTAGCTTTGTTTTGCCTGCTGCTTGCACTATTTTATCGACAAGGCTGGTTGACACTGACTTTACTCAAGGCAGCTAAACCGTCAAATACGTTTTTGGCGGGCTTTGTTTTACTTGGCAGCGCGGGCTTTTTCGCTGTTAATATGTTTGTAAATGACTATGCCTGGGTAAATGTAAAATACTTGTTCATAATTCAGCCAACAAGAGTTGTGTTATATGTTATGTATTTTGTACTTGGCATCTATGCCTGCCGTAGGCAGTGGTTTATCAGCGGAGGATATTGTCCACGGTCATTTAACTGGGTGGCAAGTGCTATTATTACAGGCAGCTTGTTTATTGGTAGTAAGCTTGTTTTAGCAAAGAATACGGCTGTATGGGTGATGGCAGCAAATGCTTTTTTGCATACGTTATTTTGTTTTTGTGCAGTGTTTTCCCTGTTGGGTATTTTCCAGCGCTGGGGCAATAGTCGCTCCTATCTCTGGCGGCGTTTGTCCGCTAATTCGTATGCTATTTATTTTGTTCATCAATTTCCGGTATTTTCATTAAACTATGTTTTACTTAATTATTCAGCAGGACCGTTTATTAAATTTATGTTATCGGCAAGTTTGTCTGTACTGATTAGCTATACTGTATGTGAGCTAATGGTAGGAAGGATTTCTATATTTACTGGACGAAAAAGGCAGTAATCTTTGAGCCCTTATTACCCGATTATTGCAAAACTAATGCCGTCACCAATTGACAACTGTCAAGGTGACGGCATTTTTGACAGTTAAGGTCTTAGTAATAAGTACTCATATAGTTTTAAAAAGAGAATTGAATACTGCCGTGTACATAGGTGCCAAGCAACGGAATATCTTCATCGGTTTTATTAAAGATATTATCAATACCCAGGCGTAGTTTGGCGTTAGCGGAGAGTTTTTGTGTGAGGGCAAGATTCCAAACAGAATAGGATTTATTGCCAACGGGAGATACCAGGTATCTGCCAAAAGTCTGAGATTGTAGGCTGGCTGTAAAGCCGTGCTGGTTATGATAAGTCAGCCCTGATATCAGCACATGCCGTGCACGGTTTTCCAGGCGCTGATGGGTAACCGCATTGACGGCATCCAGATAGGTATAGCTATTTGTCCAGGATAGCTGATTAGACAATGCGCGAGTAAACTCTACTTCGAGCCCTTGGAGTGTGGCTTTGCTAATATTTTGATATTGCTTATTACTCCCGGATAGGGTTACTAGATCAATCATATTGGTGACATCATTGTTAAAGAAGGTGATTTTGGCTGATTTTTTGCTCCAATCCTTTTCGACAGAGATATCATAGGAATTGGACGTTTCTGATTTCAAGTTAGGGTTTCCTTGTTGTGTTGCTGTACTCTGATAGAGCTGATTTGGTGTTGGACTGCGGAATCCCTGGGCTATGTTGGCTTTGAGACGCAGAGTATCATTAAGTTTATAGGTAAGACCAAGCTTGGGACTGACATTGCTTTCAAATTTATTGCTGTCATCATACCGTACAGACATAACCGCCAGTAATTTATCATTCACATTCCATTCGTCCTGTAAATAGGCGGCCCGATAATCGAGGTTGGCTGTCGATCCTGTTTTGACCTGACCATTAGGATGAATAACTGTAAAATATCCTTCATGGGTATTGACGGCAGTGCCGCGGAAGGTTTCCGGACGGTATTCGGCACCAAAGGTCAGTCGGTGCTGCTCATTTAGTGTTTGTGTGAAGCGGCCTTCATACACATTGATGGTGCGCTTGGCACGCACCCAGTTGGCTAGCGCGTTTGTAGAAACATTATATTGATCAAGACTTTTCTCCATGACGGACTGGTAAAAACGCAGGAACAATTCGTTATCTATTTCTTTTTTGCTGTATGAGATTGAATATTCATCACGTTCAATATAGTCCCGGGCTTTTAGCAGGACAGTCGCGGGTTTTACATACTCATAGGTTGCTTCTTCAGAATGACCTTTAGTCAAACTGATTGTCTCACTAGCGGACAGCCGGTAATCTATGACTGCATTGAGGCTCTTTCTGGTTCCGTAGGGCTCATAGGTCAAGCCGTTGCTTTTAAACATGGCGCTATTTTCTACTTGTGAACCGGAAATTCTGACTGAAAATTTGCCAAGATTACCGGAATCATAAGCAAAACTATAACGGTCTTTGGCGTTTTGGATGTTATTGTAAAAACCGCTGCCAACATCAAAAGTAAGCGATTGTGTTTTTGACTTTTTGGTGATGATGTTAATAACGCCCCCGAGCGCTTCGGTGCCATACAATGAGCTAACCGGTCCCCGGACAATTTCAATACGATCAATATTTTCAAGAGGAATACGGTCTAATTCGTAGTTCTGGTCAATCTCTGATGACAGTCGCTTACCATCAATCAGTATCATGGAAAAGCGGGAATCAAACCCGCGGATAGAGATAGCTTCCCGGCTTGGCGAGGTACTGCTGCGCGTTAACTGTATACCGGTAGCATAACGCAGAACATCTTCCAAAGTCTGTGCGCCCTGTTCTTCAATTGTCTGGCTGGTTATTACCTGAATGGCAGAGGGAACCTCTTTGGCTGAAGTTTCTGTTCTGGTGGCCGTAACGACAACTTCATCCAGGGTAAAATTTTTTTCCGTGGTGTTCTCCGCGTAGGCGGTTGCTGAAAATAATACTAAGGTTGCAACCGCCCAAATAGCATGTTTCTTTTTTCGCATTTTCAAACTCCCCCATAATTGAAAAATATATATGTTTAAATTTTTTATTGGACAAAATGAAACAGGTCAGACGCATCCCGGGAGATAAGTAGGGTGGCAAGTTCTTCTTTTAGCTGCTGCAGACGCTTGTTTTCTATAGAGGTAATTGTTCCATCATGGGTTTTGGTCGCTAAGTCTAAAAATTCCTGGCGAATTAGGCCGTGCTGCAGCCACACTGTCAGTCTTTTGTCAGCGTAAGTAACAACAAAATAATATTTTCCTCCGGCGCCGTCTGCAGCCAATGGTGCATCTTTTCCTCTGACTATTTCTTGATTAATTGTCAGTGCTCCCCGGCTTTTTGCACGTGTAACCATTTCGATGCCATCAATAATACCCGGTCCGTTTACCCCCAGTATTATATGGAACTTGTCCCGTTCCAGTATACCGTCAGTTAAAATACTACTAAGTAATTCTAAGAGTTTATAAGCCATAGCCGCGCCGGCAATAAAGGTGCGGCCATGGTATTTGATTATATCGTCATACGATATATGCAGGAGGTTATTATGGTCTTTAACGCAAATCATGTTTTTATCTCCCTTCTGTGTTCCAAGGACGTGTATTGTATTATAGGTATTGCGTTGATCGTTCAGGTTAAGAAATCCGGCAGTTGCAACGTTTGCTTAAAGGTAGTAAACAAACGAGCTGCGGCCGAGCGGTGGCTGTCAGCGGCATTCGGTTCTAGCTGCAACCACTTGGCATCGACTGGTTCCAGATCTTTTTTTCGCATTGGGTTAATACCGGTCCCGCCTTCGCAACCGGCACGACAGTTATACAATTCGGCTAAATGGGGTAAGGAATAATCGGTGCCAATGCGCCGTTCATATTCCTCCAGCCAGCGGTACACTTTGTCTGGGCCACTGATTTTAACAAAGCTACGATCCGGCAAATGAGCGGCAATACTTTCACTGACACTGCCATAGACGCTGAGTGTACGGCCAGTGCCTTCCGAACGGTCAGCGAAATCTAAGGTTTTATATTTGGATAAATCAATATTGTGGTTGGCAATATACTGTTGCAAACTATTAATGGTAATATTATAGCCGTGAGGATCCAGCAGCCTGAGTTCTTTGCGTTTGGCAACACAGGGAGACAAAAATGCTATTCTGTCGGTAAGATTATGGTATTTTTGTAGATAGATTATGGTACAAAGCAAGGGGCTGTATACCGGCATGAGATATGGCAGCAGCTTAGGCTTATGGCGACGGATATATTCTGTCACTGCCGCGCAGGGCGAGGACAAAAAGGCAACCTGTTTATTGCAACGCAATAATTCGATATAAGCCCAAATGGTAATATCTGCTCTTAACAATACATTCTGAAAAGACCTTACACCCAAACTATGAAGATAGCCGAACAGTTGGCGATAATCAGGAAAATTGTTGACTGCCGCTGGCGCAGCTAACATTGTTATTGATATCCCCATGGATACATCGCGCATAAAGCGGTCGGTATCGTCCTCAACACTTTTGACAGGTGCCAAAAGTGCTTGCAAGTCTGCGCAACAATCTACGCAATTGCTTGTATATAAGCCTGATAAGCTGTCATTTTTTTCAGACTGTAATGTTGTGAAAGCATTTTTGTCAAAGCGTAGTCGGCAGTTTGTACAATTTTTACTTATCATTTTGTTGATGACCTCCACGTAGCTTGAACAGTCTTTTAGACACGGATAAAAAAACTGCTCCTCCGGCGAACCCTGTAATCAACTGCGGCCAGCCCAACAGCAGGGTTAGTGCTGTCGCTGTGGTTCCGGTTATCCCTATGTAATGAATTAGGCTTGTTACCATTAGATAAATAATAAGAAACTTAGCTGTTGTTGCCGTACTTATGGCCAATATAGTATTTTTGCCGGCAAACATCAGATAGCCGCCAACATAAGCAATATTTGCGGCAGCAACCGGCAGGATAAGGACAGGTAATAATAGAACCTGCTGCAGATACGCTACTACCGGCGCAACAACAGACAATGCCAATGCAGCTCTCCAACCAGCCACAAGAACGCTTAGTAGAAGGCAGGCATTAACCAGACTGCCGATTAAATAGACTGACACAAACGGTGGTATTGGCAAATACAAGCGCAATGATTGAAACACAATTACAAGTGCAAGCAGCAAGGCGGCCCGGCTAGTTTTTCTTATACTCATACTCCCTCCTGAACAATTATAAAAAAAAATATGATAATGAGTTTCATTATCAATTGATTTTTTTAAAATTATACTATACCATAAGAATAAATACAGTATCTGAAGATACACATATCATTTTTTAGGAGAAAAGATATGGAAAAGTTGTTATCTGTCCTTCAACAGTCTGTTTTATTTAAAGGAAAAACGCGAAGTGAAATTGCTGACTTGCTGGCCAAAATTAATTACCGGGTCAAGGAATACCGGGAAAGTGAAATTATTTTTTCTATCAACCACCTTGCCGATACTCTGGGCATTATTTTAGAAGGGGAGGTTGATGTAAAAAAGGATTTCTGTTCCGGTAAAGTCATTACTGTTACAACCCGCAGCCGTTTTGACCTTTTGGCAGATGCTGCCATGTTTGGTGGTACCCAATATTACCCAGGAACACTTTTTGCCAGTAAGCCCAGCAAAATACTGCTGCTGAACAAAAAAGATCTACTTCAATTATTTGCGCTTGAACAAACCGTTATGTTAAATTTTTTATGCTCAGTTTCAAGACGAATGCTAGTTTTAAATCAAAAAATTGAGATTCTTTCTTTATCATCGATTCAGAGTAAAATTGCGCACTTTCTTATTAGCGAAAGCCAAGCTAGGCGATCTGCGGTTATTGTACTTTCATTTTCTAAAAAAGCTTGGGCTGAACACCTTAATGTGTCTCGTACTTCTTTGTCACGGGAATTGAGACAACTAGAAAGGGATGACCTAATATCTTTTCATAAGCGTACCATCCGTATTAAACAGTTAGATAAACTTCAAGAATTACTGGCAGTATGACAAAATAAGTTCATTATTTATGACTTGCTTGTTAAGATATTGACACTACCTGGGATGACTGATATTATAGACATAATCGATATATATTTTCCGATAGAGGCGCGGCAGAGCAAGAGTAAGTATGATGAGTTGGCAGCGATGAACATACTGAAAGGGCCTGACCGCCGAAGTGAAGGTTTTTGCCGGAAAACTTTTGCTGGTTTTGCATTTAATAAATGCAAGACTGTCACCTTTTATTAGGGTGGAGAGCTATCTTGCATGCTGACGAGTGTAATTTCTTGTCTCTAGGCAGTTTGCGAGATTTGGCGCAAACTGCTTTTATTGTATCAAAAAATAGTTATAAATAAAGGTAGGCGAAACAATTGGCTGAAAAAAAATTACCATTTAACAAAGAACAAGTAACAGAAATAATCAAGCAATATCCCACACCATTTCATATTTATGATGAACAAGCTATTAGGCAAAACGTCCGTAAGTTAACAAAAGCGTTTTCCTGGGCACCGGAATTTAAAGAGTATTTTGCGGTAAAGGCTACTCCAAATCCGCATATTTTAAAAATGCTAAAAGAAGAAGGTCTTGGCGCTGACTGCAGCTCACTGCCTGAGCTTATTTTGGCGGAAAAAACCGGTATGCGCGGCGAGGAGATTATTTTGACCTCAAATGATACGCCGTATATTGAGTTTCAAAAAGCGCGAGATTTAGGGGCAATCATTAATCTTGACGATATTAGCCATATTGATTATTTAGATAAGCATGCCGGAATTCCGGAGATGATTTGCTTCCGCTATAATCCCGGTCCGTTAAGAGAAGGTGGCAACTCGATTATTGGCAATCCGGAAGATTCTAAATATGGTTTAACCCGTAAGCAACTGCTGGATGCCTATCGGATTATGAAATCAAGAGGAGTAAAAAGATTTGGTATTCATACTATGGTTATTTCCAATGAATTAGATCCTAATTACTTCATTGAAACTGCCAATATGATGTTTGACCTCATTGTCGAGATTTACCGGACGCTTGATATTAAGATTGAGTTTGTGAATTTTGGCGGCGGCATCGGAATTCCGTACCGTCCTGAGCAGGAACCTGTGGATCTCAATGTGATTAGTCAGGGCATTAAGAAAGCCTATGAGGCTAAGATTGTTGCCAACGGTTTGGCTCCCTTGAAAATTGCTATGGAGTGCGGCCGGATGATAACAGGACCTTATGGTTATCTGGTATCTACTGTGCTGCATAAAAAAGAAATCTATAAAAACTATGTAGGTTTGGATGCCTGCATGGCAAATCTGATGCGTCCGGCATTATATGGTGCTTATCACCATATTACAGTATTAGGCAAAGAAGAATGGCCTTTAGGCTATATTTATGATGTTGCAGGGTCGCTATGCGAAAACAATGATAAGTTTGCTGTTAACCGCAAATTGCCGATGATTGATATTGGCGATGTGGTTGTAATTCATGATGCGGGTGCTCATGGCCATGCGATGGGCTTTAACTATAATGGTAAGCTGCGATCGGCGGAATTAATGTTAAAAGCAGATGGTAGTGCTGAGCTTATTCGCCGGGCAGAGACCATTGAGGATTATTTTGCCACTTTGGATTTTACAAATTTAGAGAAATAACATAGAAGTTCACCTGATATTTGTCAGGTGAACTTTTTCTCATATATATGTAAAATTTGTTACCATTATAGTAAGAAAATTTAGGGGAGGGTTGGGTATGGCGTTAGCTGTTTCTGAATTGCGTAAGTTTGTTGTACCCGAAGTGATCTTTGGGGTTGGAGCGATTGAACTTGCCGGTCAATATGCGGAAAACCTTGGTGCCAGAAAGGTCTTAATTGTCACCGATCCCGGTGTTGTTAAAGCCGGGTGGCTAAAACCGGTGATCGAAAGCCTCGAAAATCATTTCCTGCCTTATGAAGTTTTCCAAGAGGTGCACAATAATCCGCGTGACTATGATGTCATGGCAGGAGCCAGCATTTATCTTGGATCAGGCTGCAATGTGTTATTGGCACTTGGCGGCGGTAGTCCGCTTGACTGTGCTAAAGGGATTGGCATTGTATCTACCAATAGTCGCCCCATTGGCGATTTTGAGGGGGTAGACCGTGTAAACTGCTCTATTCCGCCTCTTATTTGCATACCTACAACGGCTGGCAGTTCGGCCGATGTTTCACAATTTAGCATTATTGCCGACAGTATGAGAAAAACCAAAATGGCGATTGTCAGCAAGACATTAGTGCCTGATGTAGCGTTAATTGATCCGGCTACACTTACCACAATGCCTTCCTATCTCACGGCTTGTACTGGGATGGATGCCTTGAGTCATGCTATTGAGGCTTTTGTTTCGACTGCCTGCTCGCCATTAACCAACCTTCACGCTCTAAAGGCTGTGGAACTAATGTTTAAGTATTTGCCACAGGCAGTTCGTTATCCGGATAATCTGGAATACCGTAGTCAGACTATGCTAGGAAGTTTGTCAGCCGGAATGGCCTTTTCCAATGCGATATTAGGTGCGGTTCATGCCATGGCACATAGCCTTGGCGGGAAATTTGACTTGGCGCATGGCGAATGTAATGCAATTTTGTTAAAGCCGGTTATGGCCTATAATTTCCCTGTATGCCGAGAGGCTTATGAGCAGATTGGCGAAGCTATGGGGCTTTCTTTGGCAACCTTGACAACTGCTGAACGGGAAACGCTGATTTTAGAGGCAATTGACTCTTTTAGAAAACAGTTGGGAATTACTAATAACTTACGGGATGTTGGTGTTACAGAAGCAGATATTCCCGCTTTGGCAAAGCATGCCTTTGTGGACCCCTGCTTAGCTACTAATCCTCGGGCTGCTACCCTGGAGGATTTGGAGGAGATATTCCGCCATGCCTTATGAAAACGATAATGTTGACCAATTGCGCAGTAAGTTGATTGGTCTTGGCGACAAATCCATTCGCAAGAACTATTATCCTGAACTACAGCGCCGCATGGATGAACTGGAGCGCCTAAATGCCGAATTGGAGCAAAGAGTAACTGAACGTACGGCGCAGCTGGCAGCAGCCAATAAAGAACTGGAAGCTTTTTGTTATTCAGTTTCGCATGATTTGCGGGCACCACTTCGCAGCATTGATGGCTTCAGTCTGGCTGTACTAGAAGATTATGGTCACTTAATCGATGAAGAAGGGCAGGGATATTTGCGGCGGGTTCGGGGGGCGAGTCAGCGTATGGCGGAATTGATAGACGGCTTACTCAATCTATCGCGTCTTACACGCAGCGATATTGTCATGCAGGAAGTAGATTTGAGTACCGTTGCGGCAGAAGTGGTAGAAGTACTCAAGCAGGCATACACGGAACGTGAAGTACAGGTCATAATTGCACCCGATTTAAAGGCTAATGGTGATAGTGGATTGGTGCGAATACTATTTGAAAATCTACTGGGGAATGCCTTTAAATTTACGGCTAAATGCCCTATAGCAGTGGTGGAAGTCGGTAAAACTATAGATAAGGAATTGTCACGCGCAGTTTTCTACGTGCGCGACAATGGAGCGGGTTTTGATATGGAATATGCAGACAAATTATTTGGAGCCTTTCAGCGTTTACATACAGTTCATGAATTTCCGGGTAATGGCATAGGGCTGGCTACCGTGCAACGCATAATTAACCGCCATGGTGGACGAATATGGGCCCAGGGAACAGTCGGCAAAGGGGCAACATTTTTCTTTTATTTATAACTTACATAGCTAATTGCAGCCAAAAAAACTGCAAAAAAATAATTTTCCTTCTTCCATAATTAGGTAATATGACTTATAATAATACATAAATATGATTATCTAGTATGGAGGGCGCATTTGTTGTCAGATAAGATTGAAAGAATTGCCGTAAATGATATAATAGAAAAATTGCGCGAAAAAATGCATTTGCTTGCGGGGGCTTATGGCTTGGCGCATCCGCAGGTTTTAGAAGTTAGTCAGTTATTAGATTGCGAAATAAGTAAATTTTATCGCCAAGGGGCAAAGTGCTAGCTGGTCAATAAGATGGCATGCACTATTCCGGTTCTTCTACTGAGGGCATATAGGGATATATGAGGAAGGGAAGAGGGCTTGAGTATGAGAATAAGCGGTCTGAGCGGTATTGTGGTTGTAGCATTTATTATTACAGATCAGTTTTATACTGAGGTTAATTACCGTATGCTGGCTATAGCAGCCAGTATCCTCGTGTTAGTTTGGGCTGATTTTAAGCACTTATTAATACGCCAGTATGTGTGCTTAGTGCGGGCTGTACGCTTTCTATTTACTCCAAGCAAACACTTTTAAGTCGTCATGCAAAAATTACCTGGGAGGAAGACCAGCATGAATACGATAAGCAGAGGGTTAGCAGATATAAAAGCGCAGCTGACTGTACCTGTTTCTTTGCTCCAGGATATTGCCACTCGTTTTCAAATGACAATGTGTGACGCTTTATCAGGTAAACCCAGTTCTCTTAAAATGCTACCTTCCTTTATGGGGATTCCGTCCGGGCAGGAGCAAGGAACAGTAATAGCTGTTGATTTTGGCGGGACAAATGTAAGGATATTGCTGATTGCGCTAAATGGCGCAGGACAAGCAAAGATTATCGCGAAAAAGATATTTCCCCTTAAGGATAAAGGCGGAAAATATGATTACATGGCTGCATCTGTATCAGGGATGCAGTTATTTGATTTTATTGCTGGAAACATTACTGAAATCGCACCAAAAACTGGCGACGTATATCCTATGGGCCACACTTTTTCTTTTCCCTGCCGCCAATACGGTGTGAATCAGGCAGAATTAATCAACTGGACAAAAGAGTTTAAAACCACAGGCGTCGAAGGTCAAAATATCGGAGAGTTAATGCAGTCTGCATTAGACCGTCAAGGACTTGGTCATATTCAGGCCCAGGTAATTATCAATGATACTACCGGTACACTATTAACGGCCGCATATACAGATAATACTACTGATATCGGGGCTATCTGTGGCACCGGGCACAATAGCTGTTATTTAGAACCTAATCATCCGCTGACCCAGCAGCCAATGATTGTTAATATGGAGTCCGGTAATTTCGACCAAATACCGCAAACCAGCTATGATGCCTGCCTTGATGCCAATAGTGAAAAACTAGGGCAGCAACGTCTGGAAAAAATGGTTTCCGGCCGTTATTTGGGTGAAATTGTTCGCCTCATTGTAAGTGGTTTAGTTAAAGACGGCTATCTGACCGCAGCGGCAGAGAATATCCAGATACCTTATTCGCTGACAGCCGAGGATATTTCAGCCATGCTTGCTGATCATACGCAGGATCTGGAGGCTGTAGCCGACATTGCTGCGAGCCGTTGGGACATGAGTAGCTTAGTAGTACACGAACGCACTGTCTTGAAAACAATTGCCGGTCTTGTCGTTACTCGGTCTGCCCGCTTAGTAGCAGCTACCTGGGCTGGTGTACTTTATAAGATTGATCCGGACCTTAGTCGGCACCATACTATTGCTGTGGATGGTTCATTATATGAAAAAATGCCCGGATATTCCGAAGACTTGGCACAGGCCATGAAAGATATGCTGGGCGAAGCGGCTAATCAGGTAACGATCCGCCTTAGCAAGGATGGTTCAGGCATTGGCGCTGCCATTGCGGCAGCTACTGTGTATGGGTCAAGCTGAAATAGCTTTTTTATTACTACGTTCATTGCAATAAAAAATACGGCGACAAAATATGGCGACTTATGTTGACATTTTTTTATTTGCATAATATAATAGTCAAGTAAACAACAGCACATGACTCCGTAGCTCAGCTGGATAGAGCGTTTGACTACGAATCAAAAGGTCGCAGGTTCGAATCCTGCCGGGGTCGCCATTTAAGCAGAAAGCTCAAGAAGTCGAGTCGATAGGCGAAACTGATTGGTGCGAGTCGCTTAGTTCCAAGCGGTAGCGCGGAACAACATTTGATAGTTTTGGGATTTTACGATAGTTTCGTAAAGTCCTTTTTGTTTTGTAGTTTGAAAGAGAGGCGGAGTCGTGAAAAACAGAAAGATGCTGCTCTTTTCATGCTGGAAAATGATGTTATAATAAGTGGAAGGTTGTCAAGGGAGCGGTTAGCCACACCCTTTTTGAAAGGGGGTGGTGCTTTATGACCACATATGAGACGTTGTCTTTTGCAGTCGCATTTGCTACGCTGATTGTGTTGATCATAAAAAAGAAATAACCGCCCCTGGCTCAATAGCGGCGGTTATTCTTTAACTCCGTAATTCGGGCTAACCGTTTCCGGTTAGACAACCTATGGGGCTGGCGTGTGTCGAGCACGTCAGTCCTTTTCTTATATTATACCCATAGATTGTAAAATATGCAACCAAGCAACGATAGTTGGTAAACATGTAAATAGACGTTAGGTGGTAATCGCCTCTTACAAGGCAAGCGAACTACCTGAAGTAATTATAAGAAAATTATTAAATTCCTACAAAAAACATAAAAAAACTACAAAAAATATGAATGTATTATAAGTTAGTGCAGATTGATGAATTTTGTGTCAGACGTTATAATTAAATATAAACTAAATAATATTCTTGGAGGGGTTATGTTGCAGATTGCCAATAGTTTGAAAGTCCGGCTAATTGTTTTATTGGTATTATTTGCTTTTATTCCGGCTGGCATTAGTGGCATCATTGGCGGATACATAAATTCGCAATCTATTATTGAATCGAAAATAACAGCAAATCAAAGTACGGCCAAATTGGTTGGTGATGAAATCGATTTATTGCTGGAAGATGCGCGCAAGTCAATAGAACTTCTTGCTGCGACTCCAACTGCAAAATCTATGGATGCAGTGGCTACCAAGGAAATGATTTTGGGTGCGCAGCGCGCTACCCCGATTTTTGAACTTGTTTTTGTTATGGACGCTAATGGCATGCAAATCGCCAGAACATCAGGAAACTTGGCAAACCGGGCAGATCGGGACTATTTCAAAGAAGCCAAAAAAGACCGTACATATTTTACAGATGTCTATATCTCGTCATTCACCAATGCTCCCTGTGTAACAATTTCTGTTCCAATCAAAAATAGTATAGGACAGATTGTCGGCGTTATGGCAGCTGATGTTAGTTTGAAGACAGTGTGGGAGATTATTGATGCCGTACAGGTTGGTCAGAGCGGTTACGTTGATGTTGTTGACAATAAGGGCACTATTGTTGCTCATCCTGATAAAGAGCGGGTTTTGAAAAAAGAGTCGTTTACTACTTATGGGTATGTAGCTAATGCGATTGACGGACAGCGAGGCTGGGTGAAAGCCGCAGCGACACGTGGCGAGCAGTCGCTTATTACGTATTCATCAATTGTTAGAAATAAATGGGGCATTATTGTTCAGGAACCCATGAATGAAGTTATGGCTCCGGTTATTCGTTCGGCTGTGGTAACAGGTGTAGTCACGCTTGTCGCTGTGCTGATTGCACTGGTTTGTGCGTTCTATGTCGCGCGCAGCATTGCCCGTCCGTTGGAAAAATTAATGGGAGCGGCAGATAAGGTAGCCAATGGAGATTTGTCAGGCCATATTGAAGTTAACGGCGTGGAGGAAATTAATAACCTCACTGATGCATTTAATGCTATGATTAAAGCGCTCCGGCAGCTTGTTTCTACAACTTCATCTACCGCTGAAACGGTTTCGGCTTCTTCTGAGGAATTGGCGGCATCTTCCGGTGAAGTTGGCAAAGCAGCCGAGGAAGTGGCTATTACCATTCAAAGTGTAGCAGAAGGTGCAAACAATCAGGTGAATTTGGCTGATCATTCCGCAACAGTTATTCGTGATATGGTTACAGCCATTACCAATACCAGCAAAGCGGCTGACTCGGTAGCAGCAGCTTCTGAGCAAAGTGAGCGTGCGGCTGAACATGGAACTAAACAGATAGAAATGGCCGTTGCCAAGATGAATGAAATTCAACAAGATTCCGACATAACCGCGAAAAAAGTTCATGAACTTGGGGAAAAGTCGCGGCAAATTGGACAGATTGTCGATGTTATTACCGGTATTGCCGGACAAACCAATCTGCTGGCTCTTAATGCCGCTATTGAAGCAGCAAGAGCCGGTGAGCAAGGACGCGGTTTTGCGGTGGTAGCCGATGAGGTTCGTAAACTTGCCGAGCAATCGGAAACCGCAGCTCGCGAGATTGCGGGAATTATTAAGGATATTCAGGCTGAGACTATTGAAACTGTGGATGCCATGGATAGAAGCGGCCGTGAAATTGCGACCGGTGTTTCGGTAGTGGCAACATCAGGCGAAGCTTTCAAAGAGATTTATGCAGCTGTAAAAAATGTTCGCGAAGAAGTTGGGCGTATTGTGGCGTTAACAACCGAACAGCAGCAGCGCAGCGGCCAGGTAGAAGACGCTGTTCACAGCATAGCTGATGCGGCTCGCCTCAACGCAGCAAGCTCTGAGCAGGTAGCTGCTGCCAGCCAAGAACAAAATGCCAGCGTTCAGGAAATTGCTGCGGCATCAGCTGGCTTAGCTAAGATGGCAACTGAATTACAAGAGGCAGTTATGAAGTTTAAACTGTAAGTTTCAAAATACCCTAACCGGTCGCGGGTAGGGTATTTTTTTGCCTTAATGCCAATAACAGCACCAGAAAAGGGTAAATATATAAAAAAAATTAGTTGAAATACTCATACGTGCTTTTGGAAAGGACAGGAATGTTGTATAATGTAATGATATAAAGTAGACTTAGCTTCAGGTGGAGTTTTAACTCCAGTTGAAGGTTAGTCGACCTTATCCAGGGACTTATTCGCTCTTGACGTGAGTCTTAGAGCGAGTTAGTCATCGGACAAAGTGGACAACCTAAGGAGGATATACATGAATACCGAAAAGGAAGCAATTGAGACAGATGCTGGCGCTAATCCTGCTATGCCTGCCAATTTCATTGAAGTTTGTATTAATGAAGATATAAAAACAGGCAGATATGATAACCGGGTACATACGCGGTTCCCGCCGGAACCCAATGGATATTTGCATATTGGTCATGCTAAGTCGATATGTTTAAATTTTGGCTTAGCGCTAAAGTATGGCGGTAAATGTAATTTGCGATTTGATGATACGAATCCTACTAAAGAAGACGTCGAGTATGTCGACTCTATTCAAGAAGACGTTAAGTGGCTTGGCTTTGACTGGGAAGACCGCAAATATTATGCATCGGACTATTTCGAGAAAATCTATGAGTTAACTCTTGAACTTATAAAAAAAGGCAAGGCCTATGTCTGTGATTTGACTGCCGAAGAAACCCGGCAATATCGTGGGACATTGACAGAACCCGGTAAGGAGAGCCCCTATAGAAATCGTACTGTCGAGGAAAACCTTACGCTCTTTGAAAAAATGCGTGCCGGTGAATTCCAAGAAGGCAGCCGGGTGCTGCGGGCTAAAATCGATATGGCATCTCCCAACCTCAATATGCGTGATCCGGTGCTATACCGTATTGTTAAGACCAAGCATCATCGTACAGGTGATGCCTGGTGTATTTATCCCATGTATGATTATGCTCATCCGATCTCTGATTCTATTGAGTATATCACACATTCTATTTGCACGCTGGAGTTTGAAGACCACCGTCCGTTATATGACTGGACTCTGGAAAATCTCGGAATTTACCAAAGCCGCCAGATTGAGTTTGCCAGGCTCAATATAACCAAGACCATTATGAGTAAGCGCTATCTGCGCCGACTGGTGGAAGAAGGTTATGTCAATGGCTGGGACGATCCCCGGATGCCGACCATATCGGGTCTGAGACGGCGTGGCTTTACCCCTGAATCCATCCGTGATTTTTGTGATCGCATCGGTGTTGCCAAAAGTAACAGTCTTGTGGATGTGGCGCTATTGGAACATTGTATTCGAGAAGATCTTAACACCAAAGCGTCGCGGGTTATGGCTGTGCTTAAACCGCTAAAAATTATTATTGATAATTATCCGGCAGATCAGGTCGAAGATTTGGTAATTGAAAATAATCCGGAAAATCCTGAAATGGGATCGCGAACAATTCCATTTTCACGGGAAATATATATTGAACAAGATGATTTTATGGAAGATCCGCCCAAAAAATTCTTCCGCTTGGTGCCAGGCGGCGAAGTTCGCCTGAAGCAGGCCTATATCATCAAATGCGAGCAGGTAGTAAAGGATGAGCAAACCGGCGAGATCATAGAATTACATTGTACCTATGATCCTGATACCAAGAGTGGTAGTGGTACTGCCAACCGCAAGGTAAAAGGCGTGTTGCACTGGGTGTCGGCAGCTCAGGCAGTTAAAGCGGAAGTACGACTGTATGATTATCTGTTAACCGATGAGCAGGATGAGGACGAGACCGAAACAGAGGCTGCCAAAGATTTTGTCGATACCTTAAACCCTGATTCGTTGGAAGTATTAACAAATTGCCTGATTGAGCCTAGTATTAAAACAGCTCACGTGGGTGACCGCTTTCAGTTTATGCGGAATGGATATTTTTCAATTGACCGTGAATCCACTGAGCCAATGCCGGTATTTAACCGCATTGTCTCCTTAAAGGATTCTTGGGCCAAGATAGAAAAAAAATAAGTATGCGAAAGACTTTTGCTGGACAGCAATGCTGGCAAAAGTCTTTCTGATACATGACTAGAGGCAGCAAATAAGAGGCGGGGTAGTTATAAATGCTGGTTTTGATTAAATTTTTGTACATAACTTTTTTGTTGCCGCCAGGGTTGTTTATTGCCGGACTGGGTGCCTTGTGTTTGTGGATGCATAAGCATAAGCAGCGAGGTGTAGGGATACTCGTTGCCATAACCACACTGCTGTATTTTATATCAACTCCGCTATTTGGCGATTATGTAATGCGATCATTGGAAAGCCGTTATCAGCCGCCATCCACAGTCAGTGGTGATGTTATTGTTATGCTGGGAGGGGGGGCGACAGCCGATACCCCTAATGTTCATGGCAAAGGCCATCTGATGGGGTCTGCTGCCAATCGTCTGCTGACAGCCGCTCAGCTATATCATAGCACCGGCGTGCCAATTATTGTTTCTGGTGGGCAGGTATTTGCCAATACCGGCAAGGAAGCCGAAATCGCGCGGCATATCCTGCTGGGATTAGGTATTCCTGATGAAAAAATCATTGTGGAGGGACAGGCGCTTAACACCACCGATAATGCGAAATTTACTAAGCAGATTTTAGTGGAAAAGAGCTTTGTAAGTCCGATTTTAGTTACTTCGGCTTTTCACATGGAGCGATCAGTCGGGCAATTTGCCAAGTTCAATATGAAGGTATTGCCTTATCCTACCGACTATCAAACCAATACTAACCATATTTTTGAATGGAATCAGCTATGGCCAAGAGCTGACGCTTTCTATAACAGTCAGCTGGCCATCAAAGAATATCTTGGCTTAATAGCAATACAGTGGTTTTAATGGAATATATATGAAGGAGTGATATCTTGAAGATTTTACTTATTGGTGGCGGTGGACGTGAACATGCTCTGGCCTGGAAATTGGCGCAAAGCCCCAAAGTGGAAAAAATGTATTGTGCGCCGGGAAATCCCGGTATTACCGCAGTTGCTGAGTGTGTGGACATTGAGATAACTGATAATGAAGCTCTGGGGAAATTTGCACTGGAACATAAGATTGACTTGACTGTTGTTGGCCCGGAACTGCCATTGACCAATGGTCTTGTTGATCATTTTACGGCGCTGAATTTAAAGGCCTTTGGTCCTTCGCAAAAAGCTGCTCAGTTAGAGGGTTCCAAGGCCTTTGCCAAAGATATTATGCATAAATATCACATTCCGACAGCGGCTTCGGCGGCCTTTACTGATGCTGACTGTGCAATCGCATATATAAAGCAGCAGGGTGCGCCTATTGTAGTCAAAGCTGACGGCTTGGCTGCCGGTAAAGGTGTTGTTGTAGCGATGACACTAGAAGAAGCTATTGACGCTGTTACGCTGATGATGAAGGATAAAGCATTTGGTTCGGCAGGGAATTTGGTAGTTGTCGAAGAATATTTAGAAGGAGAAGAAGCTTCGCTGCTCGCCTTTACCGATGGTATTACGGTAGTACCTATGGTGGCGGCTCAGGATTATAAACGGATATTTGACAATGATCAAGGACCAAATACCGGCGGGATGGGAACTTATGCGCCGGCACCGGTTGTCACGCCGGAGATCAGGGAACAGGTGCGCCGTGAGGTCCTTCAGCCTGTTATTGACGGAATGCGTCAGGAAGGTATTATCTATAAAGGCTGTTTGTATGCCGGGCTGATGATTACGGCCCAGGGGCCAAAAGTTATAGAATTTAATGCGCGGTTTGGCGATCCTGAAACGCAGGTAGTATTACCGCTTTTACATACCGACTTAGTCGATATTGTGGAAGCCTGCGCTAATGGCAACCTTGCCGACATCAATATCGAATGGGACAACAAAGCTGCTGTTTGTGTTGTGCTGGCAGCCGGCGGTTATCCGGGAATTTACCACAAAGGTGATGCTATTACCGGACTCGATAACGCTGAGGCACAAGGGGCAATGGTATTTCATGCCGGTACGGCAACTAAGAACGGCCAGATTGTGACCCAAGGCGGGCGGGTGCTTGGTGTCACAGCAGTAGCTGATAGCCTCCGAAATGCAGTAGATAAGGTGTATCAAGCCGTGCCCGTAATTGCTTTTGACGGTATGCAATACCGTAAAGATATTGCTCATAGGGCATTTAATCGAAATGACAAGTGATTAACAATAGATTATATACCATCGCGTCGTTTTTTCGCGCAAAGGAGTGCGTGTCGTGGATGCAGGGGTAACAGCCGGTAATCTAATCATCATCATTGTCGGCATTGTTAGTATTGGCATGACGGCTATTGGTTTGCCAGGCAACTGGCTGATGGTTATTACGGCACTTGGTTATGGATATCTGGAAGGCTTTGTTCATATGAGTAGTACTGTATTGCTGCTGCTCATGGGTGCTGTAATAACCGGAGAACTGGTCGAGTTTGCGGCCGGCTCGTTAGGGGCTAAAAAAGAAAACGCGTCCCGGTCGGCGATACTGGCAGCCTTTATTGGTGGCATTGTCGGCGGAATTCTGGGAACCGGGATTATGCCGGGACTTGGCTCAATTGCCGGAGCGGTTTGTGGATCTTTTGCGGCCGGCTATGTTGCTGAATATCTGGCTACAGGCAACAAGGAAAAAGCAGCCAAGGTGGCAAAAAGTATTGTGATTGGCCAGGCCTTTGGCCTCATCTTTAAACTTGCTATAGCGATTGGCATGCTGGCATTAATTATTTCGCAATTAACTTGGTCAGGGTGAGTGGGGGAGATACTATGAAGCGTAGACAAATATTGGACGCCGCCTATACTGTTTTTTCCCGAAAGGGATATCACCGGGCCACAGTTGATGAGATAATTGCGCTGGCAGATACCGGCAAGGGGACTGTATATAAGTATTTTGTCAATAAAGAACAGCTTTTCTATACGTTGATAACCGAACGCAGCTCCAATTTTGAAAAAGAGTTAAAAAGAATTGCGACTCTTGATGAGCCGCCATTAGACAAAGTAAAACAGACTATCCGGGTATTTTTGGAATTCTATGTTGCGAACGGGGATTTGTGGCGGGTGCTGATGCATGAGATGCGGTGCTTGGGTCACGAAGAAACGGCAAGCTTTACAGAAGCGCAGCGTAAAAAATATCGGGAAAGATTTGCTCAGAACATTGGGATGTTGCAAGCAATTTTACAAGAAGGCATTGAACAGGGAACCATTCGTAACTGTGATATCCATAAAGCTGCGTATGGTTTATACAGTGTTATTGTCATGGTGGTGTTTCAGGGATTTGTTGCTGATAGTAAGGAATCCATTGATGAGGCTGCTGAGCGAATTGCTGATATTTTTCTGTATGGCGTCGCTAAACAGAGCTAAAATCCTGATAACTTAGTCATTACTAAGTCCTTATTCTCCGACATGAGCGTAAAATGTCTAGTTTTCAATACCTTATGGTACAAGATCAAACCAATCCTCATCTTAATTCAAGATGAGGATTTTTTAATGCTACATTATTTTTTGTTTAAAACAGACAAATCAGACTAGACGAATTAGCCTGTGTGGATGATGAAAAAAAGGGATAAGAAAAGTACAATTAAGGAGAAGCTGCAAGGGAAAAGCGTCCGAATAGCAGGCGCCAGTAGAATAAAAAGGGGTGTTGTTTTATTATGAGTCAACAGGAATTGGTCTTGGTAAACAAAGAAGAACTACATCAGTTGATTAAGAATAAGGTGATGAAGGCCGGCTTGCCTGAGGATCACGCGCACGAAGTTGCCAACCACTTAACCTATGCAGATAGTAGAGGTGTACATTCCCATGGGGCTGTGCGGGTGGAATATTATTCAGAACGGATATCTAAGGGCGGCAGCAATGCAAAGCCTAATTTCTCTTTTAGAAAAACTGGACCGTGCACAGGTATTTACGAAGGAGACAACGCAGTAGGAATGGTTGTCGCCAAAAACGGTATGCTTGAAGCCATAAAGATGGCTAAAGAAAACGGAATCGGCTTTGTCGGCATGCGCGAGTTGGGGCATTGTGGCACTCTTTCCTATTTCCTCAGAATGGCTACCGACGAAAATATGATTGCTATGTCCATGTGCCAATCTGACCCGATGGTTGTACCGTATGGATCGGCTGATCCATACTTTGGGACAAATCCTATCGGTTTCGCGGCTCCCTGTGCAGGCAGTTCGCCAATTGTATTTGACATGGCTACTACGGTAGGTGCTTGGGGAAAAATTCTAGATGCCAGAGCTAAAAATAAGGCAATTCCTGAAACCTGGGCGGTAGATAAGAACGGACAAACTACTACTGATCCATTTGCTGTTGGCGGCCTTGTGGCTATTGCTGGTTCCAAGGGCTATGGCCTCATGATGATGGTCGACATTTTGTGTGGTTCATTGCTCGGCGTTCCATTTGGAAAGCATGTAACCTCCATGTACGCCGACCTTTCTGCCGGTCGTGAACTGGGACAGATTCACCTGGTAATAAATCCGGATTACTTTTCATCTATTGATACATTCAAAAATAATGTGCGTAACATGGTGGATGAGCTGCATGCACTTCGTCCGGCTGTTGGCTTTGACAGTGTGCTGGTTCCAGGCGAATCTTCAGAAAAGAAAGCTCAGGAATATGAAAAGAGTGGTATTCCTATTGTAAAAGAAATTTATGATTATCTTGTTAGTGATGATATTCATTACAACCGTTATGAGGGTAAAAGCGCTTTTGCTTCCGATACATTAGATTAAAAAATGAACCGTGTAAAAACTAGCCTGACATTTTCATATGAAAGGATTAGGCTGGTAAAGGTGTATGTGCCGGCGCAGGATGATTTTACGCAAATAGCCCGGGGCCTATGAAGGTTTTTCTTTATAGGCTCCGGGCTTTATTAATAAGAGATATTGTATAAATTTTGCATGAAAGGGATAAAAATACACGCTGTTTTTTACCCCAAACTGCCAAAAGATTTTAGGTTAACATGAAGAAATCTTCAATAGAAAAGATATTGTTTTATATCCTCGTCCTATCCCAAGATGAGTTGTGTAAGTATTCCGCGTAGAGTGAGTATTGACAAAATTAATAAGGGGGAAACACAAATGAATAAGCTTTGTTTAAGTCTTGTGTAAAAATTAATCTTAGCGTTTATTACTCTTTTGCTCATCCCAAGTTTATGTATTGGCTGGTTTTCGTATAAAACAGCCTACTCCAAGGTGGAAGAGGCTATGCTGGAAAATGCGAATGGTAATGTCGTCATGCTTAATCATACTCTTGATCAAATAATTGGCGGCACCAAGAAGGATGTAGATTTTTTGTCCAATCGACTGTCCCTGGGGGGGATTGGCCCTATCCAGGGAGATGAAGATCCCTATGTCAGAGCTATGCTAGAATCTTATCGGGCCAAGAATCCTGAGGTTGAATTGGCTGCAGTGGGTACTGATAAGGGTGTATACATAAATTCCCCCAAAAGCGCCGTTAATCCCCCGGGCTACGACCCAAGGAAGCGCCCCTGGTACATCATGGCTTCAGAAAACAAAGGAAAACCCACCGTAATTAATCCCTATATCTCTACTAACAGCGGGCAAGTCGTAGTGACCATTTCGCAAACCTCCGATGATAATCACGGAGTGGTTTCCGTAAGCCTATCGCTTAAAGCCTTGACGGAAATGGCCAGTCAGGCAAAAATCGGAGAAGACGGCTATATTTTTATTATGGATAAAAACCGTAATGTGTTAGTGCATCCCACGCTGAAACCGGGTTCTAAAAATGAAGACGCAATGGTTGAGGCGATGTTTAAGCAAAAAAACGGTTCTCTAAGTTATGAGTATCAGGGTCAGAAAAAAATAGTTTTTTTTACTACTAATGAATTAACAGGCTGGCTTATTGGCGGAACTATGCCTGAAGCCGAAATTGCCGCCGCATCCCGTTCGATTTTGCTAACAACCGCAGGAGTCATTGTCTTGTTCTTATTTATTGGCGGCATAATTATTTATCTGGTGATTTCATCCATTAGAAAACCTCTTACTGCGATGCTCAGCGCCGCCGAAAAGATTAGCAGCGGCGATCTAACGGCAACTGTACCCATTACTTCCCAAGATGAATTAGGACAGCTAAGCGCCAGCTTCAATAAAATGGGAGATGCGTTACGTATTTTTGTATACCAAATGCAGCAAACCGGCGATCAGCTATCAGCTTCCAGTCAACAGCTTTCCGCCAGTGCCCACCAATCTTCCCAGGCAGCCAGTCAGGTGGCCGAAGCCATTACCGATGTTGCAGTAAGTATGGAACAGCAGCGAAATTCGGTTAAAGAAACCACTGCTGTCATAGAAAAAATGTCCGCCCATGTAGGGCAGGTAGCAATACACACCAGTCAGGTCGCCGGACAGTCCGCACAGGCGGCTGCAAAGGCGAGTGATGGCAGTAAGTCTATTGATAAAGCAGTAGGGCAAATGGCTAAAATTGAAGAAACGGTTAATACTTCTGCCCAAGTTGTAACTAAGCTGGGAGAGCGTTCTAAAGAAATTGGTCAAATTGTTGATACTATTGCCGGAATTGCGGGACAAACCAATCTGTTAGCTCTTAACGCCGCCATCGAAGCAGCCCGAGCTGGAGAGCAGGGACGCGGTTTTGCCGTAGTAGCCGATGAGGTTAGAAAACTGGCGGAACAATCTCATGAAGCTGCTAAACAAATTGGTACGCTAATTACTGAGATCCAGGCAGACACTAATATGGCGGTTGCCGCCATGAATGACGGTACTCGGGAAGTTAAGACGGGTGCAGAGGTTATTAACAGCACCGGACAAACCTTCCTGGAGATTACTTCAGTAGTTACTGAAGTCTCGGCTAAAATGCAAGACATTACTGCCGCCATAGATGAGCTGGTAAATGGCAGTCAGCAGGTTATCCGTGTTATAAAACAAATTGATGCGATGAGCCACAAAGTCGCAGTGGAAGCCGAGACAGTATCTGCAGCGACCCAAGAACAGTCAGCTTCTATGGAAGAAATAGATTCTGCTAGCCAGGCCTTGTTGCAATCAGCGCAAACCCTGCAGGAAGAAGTAAATAAGTTTCGCTTGAGCTACTAAATCGCAGTTGCCAGATTTATAAAATGGTCGTGGATAAAAACCAACAACCCGCTTCAAACTGAGAAGTTTAAGCGGGTTGTTTACTAAAGTGTTCTTATGATTCGGAAAGCAGCAGCGCAAGTCGAAGCTGCAGAGAAAAATCCGGGTTGGACAGAGGAGTATCTAATATTTCATTTAATCTGGCGATCCGGTATTTTACAGTGTTGCGGTGGATATAGAGAACTCGGGCCGTTTCGGCAATATCCCCCTGGCAATCCAGGTAGGTCTTAAGCGTTTGGCGGAGAATTACTTGAGCTTCCTCATTTGGGCAAGCCAGAGATTTTAAGATGCAGTTGCAGAAGTGACGGGCGTGTTCCTGTGGGACAAAACGCAAAAGCTCGGAAACGCCTTGGGAATAATAGGTGAGGAAAAATGCTTTCTTGCCCTCCGCCCTGCTTTGATGGTAAATTTCTTCCGCTTCAATGCGTGAGAATACCAGAGCCTGGAGAGAATTAACCGGATTTCCAGCAGCACAGGAAATGGAAACCGAGAGAAAGGCAGTCATTTGATCTCTGATAAAAGCAATGGCACTTTCGAGATTTTCCACAGGATTTTGTAAGAGTACCATTATTTTTTCGCTTTTCTGGTGGGAAAATAAAATAGCATTTTTCCCGAAAATTAGTATGTGTCGCTCCAGCCAATCATACACAAGCGAATAGAGATCGGACTGCACAGGATTTTTTTCATCCATTAAGTCATCAATCCCCACAATTAGGAATCGGTAATAATCGGAGGCAATCAAACCAAGGTCGGCACCCTGCTCTAGAAATACTGAGATGTCGGCATTGCCGGTACTGCTAGTCAGTCGCCGTAAAAAATCCTCCCGCATTCTCCTATGCAGCTCTTTGAGCTTTTGGTTTTTGTAAAGGGAAAAAGCCGCGGCAGCGGCAGTCTGCTCAATTACAAGATAGGAAAAAGGGTAAGGGATTTTTTCTTTTTCCAGCACAATAAGCAGGTGGGGATGGACAGATGCGGCCCAAACGGGAAAGAGCCACGCGGTAAACGGACGGGAAGCCTGAATATATAGTGACGAGGGTGCGGATTCGGAAGGGGAGTTTCTAAGTTTGTCGCTGCCTTTTATGGCGGCTAATGTCTCTTTCATTTCGGTTGTTTGCTTACTCAGTGGCAGAGAGGTCTCGATTATCTCAAAAAAGGGATCTACTAAAAATACTGTCTGACGAATTGTTCGGCTGAGGTGAGCAAGAATAGTAAAAATGGGGGCATCTTTGACTAGCATATGCGAATATTCACGCTGTATTTTCAGAGCGCTTAGCAACTGTTCGTTTTCGACATTCCAGAGGTAGGAGAGGAGCTGATGACAAGTTATTCCCAGCGTCCAGGAACCCGGAACCTGAAGCAGGGGAATTTGAAGCTTATCGGCGGTTTCGAGAATAGAGGGATCCAGTTCGTTGATGAACCGGCCTAGCTTCACGCAAATTCCAGCAATGGGAACGCGGTTTAATTCCTCAATCATCCGGCAAAAGCCTGCGGGATTATCTTTAAAGGCCATACCGGTTGTTATTAACAGAGAATGGGGCTTGATAAAGAAGGTAATGTCCGGAGTTTCTGAAATATCAGCGCTGTCCACTTTGCGGGACAAATCTGCAGACTGGTTCAATACAGTCATTTGTGAGAAGGGCGCATTTTTTAAAAGTTCTGCAATAGAAGTCATTTTTTATCTTCCAGCCATTTTATTATTTCTTCATATGCTAATCTTCCTGACTCGTCATTTAGGTCTCTGTCGAAGTCGTGGACATCTCTGTAGATGGTTAGCAGGTGTGAGTTCGGGATTAGCTTAAGCAGTGACTTGCTCATTCCATATGGCACATCAGGGTCTAGGGTTGCCGCAGCTAAAAATGTCGGTGGAAAAGACCTGAGTGTTTCGTCAGCTAATGAGTAGGTTGCCGGATCTTTTGGTCCGCAGAGGTATTTTATCCATGTCCCTTCCTGCCTAGCCTTTATATAAAGGGAAAATCTTGAATCCATCGGACCATAGGTCACCGGGCTATCTGCAATAATTTTCTCAATGCTTTCATCGGGTACACTTGCTAATTTGTTGTAATGTTTGCTTGGTGTGATAAATTGAATCTCGTTAAGCTTTGTATAACCATAAAGGCTTATGATTGCCATTGGTAACAGGGCTTTATTTTTAATTAACATATCACAAAGCATAAATGAGAGATAAGCTCCAGCCGATCTTCCCAATAGCACATATTTAGTATTTTTTAGCGTAAACACACTGTCAGTATTTTTTAAATAGAAGGTAAGTATATCGGAAGCTGACTTTAGAATTTGATCCAAGTTTGATTCCGGCGCCAAAGGATAATCTAACGCCAAAAAATCATAGCCTGAATGCAAGAATTTTTTTATATAAAGTTCCGGCAGGTCGTCTCTTACACCATAGAGCAGTCCGCCGCCATGAAAATATATAATCGTTACGTTTTTTCTATTATTTTTTGCTCTATGCAAATTTGCATAGAGTTTTATACTTTCTTCTGTTATCAAGCTAAAAATTTCTGGTTCATTCATGGTTTTTTCTCCCGTCAATTAATTTAAACAGTCTGGAGGCTATTTGAATCTGAAGTATTTCCTCCGGATCTGCAAAATCTACTTTTAGCACATTTTTGATCTTATCAATTCTATATCTTACTGTCTTAGGGTGAAGAAATAGCTTTTCAGAGGTGATAATGTAGTTTTGATTTGTGTCCAGAAAGGTTTGTAGAGTCTCAAATAGTAACGGATACTGGTACCTGAAGTTAGCTATTCTGGGAGATATGAACTTCTTAAGATCACCCAGGTTGTTTGAGTCCAGAAACAGTTTATAAATTCCCAGCTCTTCATACGGCGAAATATTATTTGAATTATGGAATAGCCGTAGTATTTTTTCTGTGTCCAAAACTTCTCTGTTTGCTTGAGGAATATTCAATTTTTCAACTTTCGAACTGATGCTCACATTGTAATAAAAATCTTTAAACACATTGTTCTCAACCAGTGAATTCATTATTTTTTCAATGGAGTGAGGAATAAGCCCAGGTTGAGTATCGCTGAAATTAAGTATAAACACAACTACATCCAATTTTTCTAAAAAAACTATATCCTTGAAACTAGATTTAAATGTAAGCCTAATCTGCCTTAGTTTTTGGGGCATAAGGTCTTTATCTATATTTTTCTTTTCGTTTTGCGGATAAAGTTTTATAAGCATGACTTGGTAGTACTTATACCTGTTTATATTAAGGGATTCCAGCACATCATCTATATCTTTTTCCTCGTAAAGCCGATCATTTAGTAAGTCGCTGATAATGTTATTTTTTTGTTGAAATAGATTTTGCGAGATTACATACTTTTTCAATAATTCCATTTGCAAAAATTTAACGCCGTTTTCTATTACCATGAAATCTTCCGAACTAATTTGTTCCGGCAGTTCATGGATAACAAGTTCATAGTCATCATATCCAAGATGTGGTATATGGACCCTAATCTGCTTGCCTGTTATTTTGGGATTAGTGTCATTATAGATCACATCTTTACGTTCATATTTGAAATGAACGTATTTCTCGGTTAAAACTTGACTTGTACCAACTATGGTTATGTTAGAAAGTTCCTGGTTGGTACTAATTTCAATTCCCTTTGTCGAGTTAATAAGACTCACATCACGCAGAATCATTTTTTTAAATTCAGATAATATCTTATCCATTGACGGCATTTTCAGCGCAAGTTTGGTTAGCTCACTATGAACCTCGTAGTATTTATTTAACAGGTTCATATTTTTATTGATTATTGGCCCTAATATTTCGAGAATTATGGATTCATATTTTACGTCCTTGCTAATTTGGATTAAGGGAATTACATGTTTGTCACAAAGCTCGATTATTTTATTTGGTATATGAGAAACCAGTCTATCTATTTTAATTATGACCGCACTAATGCCTATATTTTGAAGCTTTTCGAAAAATACTTCCAGATCATTATCGCTTAAATTCTGCAGAGCAAAAAAACTGGTGAGGATTACTTCACCATTACGTCCCCAATTAGAGATATCAGTTGCCTCAAGTACGTTGACACCGGTTATTTCATTTAAAATTCCGTTTTTACCGGCTATTAATTTTGATCCATAAAGTGTTTGCATTTTTAATATGTCTTTGATGTTCATTTTAATACTCCTTTATCCTTTGGGTATAAAAATAACGTAATTTTTATAATTTTTATACCAATGATAATACAAAAAAATAATGCTATAATGACGGTAATTTATTTAACAAAATATTAGCACAATAAAGGGGAATTGGAAATGCTATATACGGTAATTAAGAAAAATAATTATCAAGATTCCATTAATCTTATGTTACTCACAAATTCAATTAATACTATCACCGGAATAACCAAATGTTCAATTATGATGGGAACTCCCGCTAATAAAGATATTCTTAAAAATGGCGGACTTCTTACGGCTGAAGCAGAAAGTGCGGCTCCAAGCGACATGGTAATCGTAGTTGAGACTGCGGATGAAAAGATTGTTGAAACTGTACTTAGTGAAGCGGAGAAGTTCTTAAATGATTTGGCTGTAAAAAGAAAGAGTACAGGTATTGAAAATGTAATAAGCATAGAAGCGGCATTAGAAGAAATGCCTGATGCGAATTTAGCGCTGTTTTCTATACCGGGCGAATACGCTGCCGACGAGATTGAAAAAGCTCTTGATAAAGGTTTGAACGTGTTCTCCTTCACCGATAACATCTCGCTGGAAGATGAAGTGAGGCTTAAGAAGAAAGCTCATGAAAAGGGACTATTATTAATGGGACCTGACTGCGGTACTGGAATTATTTCCAGCATCCCCATAGCGTTTACAAACGTTGTAAGACCCGGCAACATCGGCATAGTCGGAGCTTCCGGAACAGGCATACAAGAAGTTACCACTATTATCGATAGACTTGGCGGCGGTGTTGTACACGCAATAGGGACCGGCGGTCGCGATTTAAGCGCAGAGGTCAATGCCATAACTGTCCGTGATGCGATATTGGGGCTGGAACATCACGACCCTACCGATGTAATTGTAGTTATTTCAAAGCCGCCAGCCAAACAAGTACGGGACGAAATTGTAGAACTGCTGCATAGTCTCTCCAAGCCGGTTGTTGCCATATTCCTCGGTGAAAAGCCGGATCACCACGAGGGCAACGTATATTTGGCCCATACTCTCGAAGAAACTGCAATGATTGCGGTTGACCTTGCCAAGAACAGACAAGTCAAACCTAACTATATGGAAGAAATAAAATACGAGGTAAAGACTCCTCTGGCACCGGTAAAAACAGTAAAAGGACTGTATTCAGGCGGTACGCTTGGCGCCGAAGCGGCTATGCTTATAACCGAAGCTTTGGGACTTGGTAAGTTGATTAAACAAGAGGGGTATCTCCTTAACGCCAACGGATACGAAGTAATGGATTTAGGAGATGACATCTACACGCAGGGTAAACCCCATCCAATGATCGATCCGGAGGTTCGAATTAATAAGATAAGAGAATATGCAAAAGACGAAAACACCGGAGTGATCCTGCTTGACTGCGTATTGGGATACGGCTCGCATCCGGATATGGCGAGAGCCTTGTCTGAGGCAATCAAGGAAGCAATACAGACAGCAAAGGAAAGCGGACGGGAACTGCATTTTGTAGCAACTGTTTGCGGAACGGAATATGACCCGCAAAGCTACCAGGCATCAATAAAAACTCTGAAAGAATGCGGTGTATTGGTAGAAGAAAGTAATGCAAAGGCAGTAAGGCTTGCTCTCAAACTAAAGGGTATAGACTTCAAAGAAGTAGATAAATACGTAGTAGAGAAACAGGTGGAAAAGAAAGCTCTGCCTGAGGTCAGTGATAGTGTAATTGACCTCCTAAACTCTAAACCCCGCATTGTAAATATTGGTCTTACCAGCTTCACAGAATCTATTCTCACATATGGCGGCAGTACCGTTCAATATGATTGGAAACCGGCGGCAGGCGGCGATAAAAGGCTTATCAAGATATTAAATGCTCTTGCCAAAATCGAAGAAATAGAAACAGCAAATAACGAAGTTATTGACAAGATGAAGAGTTCTCAGCCTTTCCTGGTTGACGTAGTGCCTGCTAAATCAGTAATCGAAATCCTAAATGATAAAGTGCTGCTTCATGCCGGACCGCCCATCGAATACAACAATATGACAGGCCCAATGCAAGGTTCTTGTATTGGCGCGGTATTATTTGAAGGTTGGGCCCAGGATGAAAACAGCGCCAGGGAACTACTGGAAAACGGCGGAGTAAAATTCTCACCCTGTCATCATGTGAACGCAGTAGGTCCTATGGGCGGAATTACCTCAGGCAACATGCCGGTGTTGGTAGTAAATAACAAGCTGGATGGTTCCATTGCTTATTGCATAATGAACGAAGGTATTGGTAAAGTGCTTAGATTCGGCGCTTACTCTGAAGAAGTCTTAATCAGATTACGCTGGATGAGAGATTCTTTAGGGCCGGTGTTATCAAAAGCGCTGAAGCGCAAAGAAGGCGGCTTAAACCTGAACGTGCTTATTGCCAAAGCAATTACCATGGGTGATGAATTCCATCAAAGAAATATAGCTGCTTCCCTTATCTTCCTGAAAGAGATTACCCCGTTAATCACAGAACTCGACATTGACCAAAAAGAAAAATACAGTGTAATAAAATTCCTGGCAGATACTGATCAATTTTTCCTAAACGTCATGATGGCAGCTTCTAAATCTATTGTTGATTGTGCGCGAAAGGTTACAAGCGGTACGGTAGTTACAACCATGGCCAGAAATGGAAGGAATTTTGGCGTAAGAATAAGCGGCATGGGTGACGAATGGTTCACAGCGCCGGTTAATACACCAAACGGACTGTATTTCACCGGATATTCGGAAGATGATGCCAATCCTGATATTGGTGACAGCGCCATCACCGAAACAGTGGGAGTCGGCGGCATGGCAATGGTCGCAGCACCTGGTGTCACTAGATTTGTAGGTGCAGGTGGTTTCCATGATGCACTCAAAGTCTCAAATGAAATGGATACAATCTGTATTGCAAATAATTCGAACTGGAGTATTCCTACCTGGGATTTCAAGGGAGCCTGCCTTGGTATTGATGCCAGAAAAGTAGTTGAAACCGGTATTACACCGCTCATCAATACGGGAATAGCACATAAAAACGCGGGAGTAGGCCAGATCGGAGCTGGGACAGTGCGTGCGCCGCTAGCTTGCTTTGAAAAAGCAGTCATTGCTTACGCGAAAAAACTAGGGATAGAAGTTGAGTAGGGATGAACTAAATAAAAATAGAGAGGCAATGAGCAATTTGTTGCCTCTCTATCTAAAAAACCATAATGTAGGGAAAGTTCATAGCAAGTTTACTAACGGGTTCAATATTCAGTTTGATAATTTTTTGATTTATGTCGGCCGCCTCGGAACCCCATTAACTGCCTTTGGGCTGAATATCGAAGAAGAAAAGCTTAAGTATTTGCTTAACTGCGTAAGAAGCGGTGATTTGGTTGTAAACAAAGGAGATAAGTTAATTTTTTATAGCGGTTGTGGAGCACTAACTATTTGTTACAAAGATCTTGAACAAATAGATTTAAAGCTCCCCGAAATAAAATGTACTGTGAAAGAAATATCTTATAGCCGGATATATCAATATTTGGAGACAATTGAATTTGAAAAGTTTATAGGGATTGAGCTAGACGAAAAAACCGGCAAATATATAGAGCTATTATTGCACTCCGACAAAACAGCTAAGAATGTGAATTCGATGATTATCAATTTTTTTGCCGGCAGAGGTAAAGGACTGACACCTAGCGGTGACGACATTCTCATAGGATTCACCTTGGCGCTTATGGTGTTTGGACAATTCAATATCTGGAAGAACGCGCTAACACTGGAGGTTACCAGCGATAAAACAACCTTAGTCAGTGTGGCCTATCTCATTGCTTTATTAGCAGGGTATACAAGTGAGCATTTCATACGGCTGGTAAAGCTGGTAGATAACGCAGAATCGGTTGCGCTAGAAAAAACTATAAACGAAGTACGGTCATTTGGTCATACTTCAGGCAATGATACATTGTTTGGTTTTTTCTTAGGTTTAAAATTTCTAATAAATCAGGGGAAGGAGTAATGTGGGGAAATTAACTGGGGCTAGTATAAATAAGATACAGGAGAGGAGATTTTTTAGTGGATATTTCGCTGAGTGAAGTCAAAGAAACGATGGAGTGGTTATCCTCGATTAGTGACGATATAGGACCAGGGACAACCAGGCTTTTATACTCACCAAGCTGGCTGCAAGCTCAAAAAGAGCTCAAATCTCGCTTTGAAGCACTGGGAATGAAGTGCCACTTCGATGCTATCGGCAACTTGTACGGTACTTTGGAAGGGGCCGAGATGCCAGAAAAGACAATTGCCACAGGATCTCACGTTGACACGGTGGTAAGAGGCGGAAAACTGGATGGACAACTAGGAATATTCGGGGGATATCTTGCTGTAAAGAATTTACTTGAAACATGCGGAAAGCCCAAAAAGAGCCTTCAGATTATTTCGATGGCTGAAGAAGAAGGATCACGATTCCCTTATGTTTTCTGGGGGAGTAAGAACATTTTCGGCTTGGCAAAAAAAGAGGATGTTGTGAACCTTAAAGATGCTGATGGAATCAGTTTTGTTGAGGCTATGCATAAGTGTGGTTTCGACTTTAACACTGAATTCAAAGCAAGAAAAGATATCGAGGCTTTTGTTGAACTGCACATTGAACAGGGTAATTTCCTTGAAGAAGAAAACTTTACCGTTGGTGTGGTTAATTCAATCGTCGGGCAAAAACGCTACAATATTACCCTTAAAGGCGAAGCCAATCATGCCGGTACCACCTTGATGCGCTATCGCAAAGATACGGTAGAATGTATGGCCCGTATTGTGACCCAATCCATTGATAAGGCTAAGGCTGCGGGCGATCCGCTGGTCCTGACTTTTGGTAAAGTGGTGCCAAAGCCTAATACGGTTAACGTAGTTCCCGGAGAAACCCTATTTACTATGGATTGCCGTCATACTGATGCCGACTTCCTACAGACATTTACAGCCGGGCTGGAGTCTGACATGAAAGAAATTGCTGCCGACATGGGTATTGTAATTGAAATTGACAACTGGATGAACGAATCGCCGGTATTGATGGATAAAAAGGTCGTAGATATTATTGAGGGTGTCTGCAAAGAAAAGCAGATGAACTATAAAGTTATGCATAGTGGCGCCGGTCATGACTCCCAGATTTTTGCGCCGCGTGTTCCTACAGGAATGATCTTTGTCCCTAGTATCAAGGGTATTAGTCATAACCCGGCCGAAGATACGAAAGTCGAGGATCTGCGTGAGGGAATAAAAGCGCTGACCTATACGCTGCACGCACTTGCTTATTAATACAAATAAGAAAGGGATGATTATTATGAGTACACAAGCATCAGCAAAAGCGTATCCCGAGAACTATTGGAAACGCCTCGTATTCACATTCTGTATGGGGTGGACTATCATCTGGGTTTACAGAGCGATGTTGTCTCCCATTTACCCCGAGATTCAAAGTACAATCGGACCGCAAACGAATGCGGCCATGGGTATCATTGCGTCATGTTATTTCTTTGGCTATACGGCACTCCAAATTCCGTCAGGTTTCTTAGTTGACAGATTTGGGCAGAAGAAAGTTCTGATTCCTGGATTTATCATCTTTGCCGCCGGTGTTTTCAGTATCGCCGCTGCGACGTCGATTATGCCGATTTATATAGGCGCTTTGATGGCTGGTATTGGCTGCGGCACCTATTACGGTTCAGCCTACTCCCTGACATCGCAGCATGTACCTCCGGAAAAGAAAGGTCTGCAAACTGCTATCGTTAATAGTGGTTCGGCACTGGGGATGATTCTCGGTATGACCGGCTCAAGCTACTTTGTTAAAACAATGGGTTTGCCATGGCAGACAATGGTTATCATTTCGGGCTGTCTGCTGGTCTTCCTCGTTCTGTGGTTTTTCTTTGTAATTATTGAGCCAAGTAAAGTTGCCCCGGTTATTGCGGCTTCCGCCAACAGAAAAGATGAGGCAACAACTGAGGTTGTTGAGAAATCCAAAGGTTCCATGTTCCGTCCTTCTTTAGTAACTTGTTACTTGCTGTATTTTACAACCTGCTATGCGTATTATATGATCGTCACCTGGCTGCCAAAATTCCTTGAAGCTGAGCGAGCCATTAAAGGCGGCATGATTGGACTTACTGTATCAATGATCGCTGTTACGGCTGTTCCAGGGGCCTTGTATTTTGCTAGAATGTCTGATAAAAAGCGCGACCAGAAAGCTAAGATCATTCTTTTTCTTGAAATTGCTGCATTTATCCTGATTGCAGTTTCCATGTTCGTACCAGACACCACCAGCCTTGTCATCATCTTGCTTCTTTATGGATTCTTGGGTAAGATGGCCGTTGATCCTGTTCTGATTTCCTATGTGTCCGACCAAGCTGACAAGAAAACCATGGCTACCACTCTTGGTACCTTCAATTTCTTCGGCATGTCTTCTTCTGTTGTAGCTCCGGCCCTTACAGGCTATATCATAGATAAGACAGGTTCAGGGGTTTGGGGTTTCTACCTGGGAGCCATCCTCTTGCTTATTGGTGCAATTGTATTCTATGTGACAAATGCAAGAACCCAAAAAGACGTAGTCAAGGAGGTTAGTGCATGAGTTATCTTAACAATGTTGTCGGCTATAGAAAAGACCTGTTAATTAATCGATCCATTGTCAAAAAAGATAACTATGTATTGCTCGATCCTGATGGTTTGGTTAAAAATATCATTCCCGGTTTTGAGAATTGTGATGTAACAATTCTCGGTTCACCTAAGATCGGGGCAAGTTTTGTCGATTATCTCGTTACCGTTCACGCAGATGGTAAGAATGAACTTGGTTTTGGTGACGAAGGTATTGAAACGCTGTTTTATTTACTTGACGGTAGCGTGGAGATTAAAGCAGGGGAGCAGTCATGTTCCTTAGAAAAGGGCGGATTTGTGTACTGCCCTCCTGGTAGTAAGCTTTATTTCCAAAATAATAGCGGCGAAGTGGCCAAAGCGTTTATGTATAAACGTGTTTACAAACGCCTGGAAGGTTATGAACCGTATGTCGTTACAGGCAATACGGAGGCCATGGAATGGACTAAGTACGAAGGTATGGAGGATGTCCTGGTCAAAGATTTTTTACCTAAAGATCTGGCGTTTGATTGCAACTTTCATATCTTGAGCTTTAAGCCGGGGGCATCTCATGGGTATATTGAGACACATATTCAGGAACATGGTGCTTTCTGCCTGAGTGGACAAGGTATGTACAATCTGGATAATGACTGGATTCCCGTGCAAAAAGGCGACTACATTTTTATGAGCGCATATTGCTTGCAGGCCTGCTACGCCGTGGGGCGCGACGAAGACTTTGCTTATGTTTATTCCAAAGATTGTAACCGGGATGTGACACTTTAATAATCAATTTAATGTCCATACCGATGATAATTTCTGATTTTTATCGGTATGGACAAGAATGGTCTATTACTATATGTTCTATTGTACAAAATTATCAGAGATGATTTAAATGATCCATGAGCTCCTGGTGGTTGGACACTCATCTAGGGCAGATACTCTGGCAGGCGTTTTATGGGTTAAATATCCTGCTTGCTTAGTCCAAAGGAGGTTTTTATGGTAAAAATTATCAAAAATCAAACATTTCAGATATTGCTTGCTTTGATAGCGGGTCTTGCACTGGGTCTTCTAATCGGCCCGCCCATCGCTCCGATCAAGGTTATTGGTGATGTGTTTTTACGTCTCATTCAGATGTCTGTTGTGGCGCTTGTTTGCGGTTCAGTCATTGAATCGCTGGGAAATCTGGAGTCTAAAGAAATCGGCAAACTAGGGGGGAAAATATTTGTCCTTTTCACGGCCGTCACAATTATTGCCGCTTTCTTTGGCATTGCGTCCGCCCAGTTAATCAATCCTGGTATTGGTATCAATATGGCTCTGACGAAATCGCTAGCTCAGACGTCGAATCAAACGGTCAGTGATATGATTCTCGGTTTTTTTCCATCCAACATATTTAAAGCCCTGTCTGAAGGTAATATGGTGCAAAGCATTATTTTCGCAATTCCAGTTGGTATAGTTCTTAGTATTGTCCGCTCGAAAAATCCCGAGGAACGAATTTTGCCTTTAGTTCAGGATGTTAACAAAGTACTGGTTGGCGTCATCAAAATGATTATGAAAATCGCGCCAATCGGTATATTTGCCCTTCTGGCTTGGGTAGCCGGAACCGTTGGCGTCAGTGTTATTATGCCTCTTGCCAAATTTTTATTGGCTTTTGGCGTCGCTTCCTTCTTATATCTGGTGTTGTTCGTTGTTCTTACGGCAGCCTATGCCAAAGTCAATCCTATTTTGCTTTGGCGCAAGATGATAACAATGTCAATCGTAGCCTTCACCACAACTTCGTCTGCTGTCACACTACCTATCCAAATGGACGACTGCGTGAACAAGCTAGGTGTAAGCCAACGCATTTCCAATCTGGTCAATCCGCTCGGTATGATTCTCAATTCGAACGGTTTATCGATGTATCTCGCCCTGGCAGCAGTAACTTTACTGCAGTTTTATGGAATGGAAGCTAGTTATGGCGAAATCGCCAAAATTGTTGTCATTTCAACCCTTGCTTGTCTGGGTACTGTTGTTGTGCCCGGTGGCGGTCTTGTAGCCCTGACGATTGTTGTACCTGTCATTGGATTACCCATTGAAAGTATAGCTCTCTTAGCTGGTATCGATTGGTTTTCAGGTATGTTCAGAACAGTCCTGAATGTCGATGGGGATGCGTTGGTTGCATTGGCTGTTGCCGCTAGTGAAAAAGAGATTGATTACAGCATATTAAACCAATATAAAGAGGAGAATTGAAATGGAGAAACAGTTAGTGATTGCTTTAGGTGGGAATGCTCTGGGCAATACTCCCGATGAACAGAAACAAGCCGTCCTGGCTGCTGCCAATCACATTGTGAGCCTCGTCAAAGAGGGCTATAGAATTGTTATTGTCCATGGTAACGGACCGCAAGTCGGAATGATAAATCTAGCATTTGAACTCGCCTACCAGCAAAATTCAAATGTATCTGCAATGCCATTTGCCGAGTGTTGTGGTATGAGCCAGGGATATATTGGATTTCATTTACAAAATGCCCTGCAGAATACGTTCCTGGAACATGGAATGACGACCCATGTTTCAACAGCCATTACTCAGGTCGTTGTTGACCGAAATGATCCGGCTTTCCAGCACCCGACCAAACCGGTGGGCCTATTCTACTCGGAAGAGACTGCTAAAGAGATCGGACTGGAGAGGGGCTACACGTTTGTCGAGGACTCAGGGAGAGGCTTTAGACGAGTTGTCCCGTCACCCGAGCCGGTTGATATCAAGGAAAAAGGGACAATACGCTGCCTTATGGAAAACGGTGATGTGGTTATTGCCTGTGGCGGTGGTGGAATTCCAGTATATCGGGAAAATGGCTTACTTCACAGTGTTGACGCAGTAATTGATAAAGATAAAGCAGCCGCCAAGCTGGCTGATGTTATCAGTGCGGACACCTTCATTATCCTGACGGCGGTTCCTCGCGTTGCCATCAACTTTGGCAAACCGGAGCAAAAATGGCTGGAGCGTATCACTGTTGACGAAGCCAAAAGATATATTGCAGAAGGACATTTTGCCCCGGGGTCTATGCTGCCAAAAGTAGAGGCAGCCATTAAGTTTGTTGAATCCAGACCAGGTCGGGAAGCGATTATTACATCCTTGGAAAATGCGTACAAGGCGGTCACTGAGGATAATGGTACAATAATCTGTTCTTAATGAACTTATTAGCTGGCGGTCAGTGTAACTGGCCGCCAATCTTTCACTCTGTGTGTCCGGCCCGGTTTTCTCGCATGGTTATTAAAGGAAATAACGAATTATGTCTCCAGGAGGAAAAATGAACAGTTTATCTAATTGCAAGCGTATTAAAGTAATTGTAAATGGACGTGAACTTGAAGTATATGACAACATGACGATTCTTCAGGCGTTACTCCAGGAAGATATACACATCCCGCACCTTTGTTATGATATCAGGCTTGAACGGCCCAATGGCAGCTGCGGATTATGTGTGGTTGAAATAAATGAAAACAATACCAAGCGGGATGTAAAAGCATGTCAGACCCCTATCAAAGAGGGCATGGATATAACTACTAATAATGCCAAACTGGAAAGCTATCGAAAAGTACGCCTTGAGCAAATCCTCTCCGACCACAATGCTGATTGTGTCGCTCCGTGTGTGATGACTTGTCCTGCAAATATTGATATTCAGTTATATCTTCGTCACGCGGCTAACGGAAATTTTGCAGCTGCGCTTGAGGTCATCAAAGACAGTAATCCTTTTCCTGTTGTTTGCGGACGGGTTTGTCCCCATCCGTGTGAAGCGCAGTGCCGCCGCAATTTAGTGGATTCTCCTATAGCCATCAATCATGTAAAACGCTTCATCGCAGACTGGGATCTGGAGCGAGAGCCTTCCTGGATTCCCGCTAAGAAACCGGCCACCGGTAAAAAAATAGCGATTGTCGGGGCTGGTCCATCGGGGCTTTCTGCTGCTTATTACAGCGCAATCAACGGACATGATATAACCGTATTTGAACGCCAGCCACATGCCGGAGGAATGATGCGATACGGTATTCCGGAGTATCGATTGCCAAAAGACACTTTGGATAAGGAAATAGATATTATTAAAAGTCTTGGCGTAAAAATTATGACAGGAAAAGCGCTTGGTACACATATCCGTCTGGAAGAACTACGTAGAGACTTTGATACCGTTTATCTAGCAATAGGTTCCTGGCGGGCAACACCTTTGCAGCTTGAAGGTGAAAACCTTACTGGTGTTTGGCTGGGAATACAATATCTTGAACAGGTCACCAAGGGGTTGGATATACAACTAGGGGATACAGTTATCGTTGGGGGCGGCAATACGGCCATTGACTGTGCGCGTACCGCTTTACGAAAAGGGGCTAAATCTGTAAAATTAATCTACCGCCGTACCCGGGAAGAAATGCCGGCGGAGCCGTATGAAGTTGAGGAAGCTTTGCATGAAGGTGTGGAAATGCTCTTCTTGATGGCTCCTAATAAAATCGAAACAGCAGGCGGCAGAAAACTGCTTCGCTGCACAAAAATGAAACTGGGTGAGGCTGACCGTTCAGGGCGGCGCCGGCCTGTTCCCATTGAGGACAGTGATGAGATTATTGAAGCAGATGTCATTATTGGTGCTATCGGCCAAAGCACAGATACACAATTCCTGTATAATGATCTTCCCGTAAACCTTAATAAGTGGGGAGATATAGAAATTAACGGAAGGAGTTTCCAGACCTCCGAGAACAATATATTTGCCGGGGGAGACTGCGTCACAGGTCCGGCTACGGTGATTCAAGCTGTTGCCGCAGGACGGCATGCTTCTGAAGCAATGGATAGTTTTGTTATGAAAGGCTATATCGGAGAGCGTAACATTGACTACAGTTGCAGCCGCGGATCTATGGAAGATCTCCCCAAATGGGAATTTGAAGCAATGCCTAAAATTGCGCGGTTTGCCATGCCAGCCATATCGCTTGCTGAACGTAAAGGCAACTTTACCGAAGTGGAATTAGGCTATGATGAGCACACGGCACGGGCAGAAGCGGCACGTTGTCTTACCTGCGGCTGCGCGGAACGCTACAGCTGTGATTTGAGAAAGGAAGCAGGCTGTCATGGTATAGAATATAAAGAACCGGTTCATGAACGCCCGTATATTTCGGTTGTAGAGGATCATCCCTTCATCGTACGGGATCATAATAAGTGCATTTCTTGTGGGCGGTGTATTACTGCATGCGCTGAGATTGAAGGACCAGATGTACTGGCCTACCAGATAAAACAGGGACGCCAGCTCGTTGGGACCAAGAGTGGTCTGTCACTTGTGGAAACAGACTGTGTCAGCTGCGGTCAGTGCGTGAATGCCTGTCCCTGCGGCGCATTGGACATCCGCAGTGAAAAAGGCAAAGTTTTTCGGGCAATCAGTGATCCTAATAAGGTTGTTATTGGTTTTGTGGCACCAGCAGTACGAAGTTTGGTTTCATCGCATTTTGGCATTCCTTTTGATGAAGCTACGTCGTTTATGGCAGGCATCCTTAAAAAGCTAGAATTTGACAAAGTTTTTGACTTCTCCTTTGCTGCAGATTTGACGATTATCGAGGAAACAACAGAGTTCTTAAGCAGGGTAGAAGGAAAAGGCAGCATGCCTCAATTCACCTCTTGCTGCCCGGGATGGGTTAACCATGTAGAAAGTCGCTATCCGCAAATAATACCGCATCTTTCCACCTGCAAATCACCGCAGCAAATGATGGGGGCAACTGTCAAGAATCATTTTGCTAAGATTTCTGGAATTAATAAAAAAGACTTGTATGTAGTTTCTGTTGTTCCCTGCATAGCCAAAAAATATGAAGCAGCCCGTCCGGAGTTTACCTCTGGCGGTATCAGGGATGTTGATGCGGTGCTTACATCAAGTGAGATGATCGAGATGCTAGATCTTAAACGGATAGCCGCTGCTGAAATTGTACCTGCCGAGTTTGATGATCCTTATAAAAAAGTTTCAGGAGCCGGCGTGCTCTTTGGTGCCTCCGGGGGTGTGGCAGAAGCTGCACTGCGTACGGCTGTTGAAAAACTTACAGGCAACGTTCTTAACGATCAGCTTGACTTTCAGGAACTCAGGGGTTTTAAGGACATTAAAGAAGCAACAGTTGAGGCCAAAGGGAAAAAGATTCGGGTTGCTGTCGTCAGCGGCCTTAAAAATGCTGAGCCCATTATAGAAAAGGTGATTCAGGGAGTGGATGTTGGCTATGATCTCATTGAAGTTATGGCTTGTCCTGGTGGGTGTATCTGCGGAGCTGGTCATCCCGTATCGGAGAAGGCGGGGATGTTAGTTGGACGCCAACAGGTTCTTATAGATATTGACCATACTTCTGAATACCGCAAATCACAGGAAAATCCAGATATTCTACAGATATATGCTGATTTTTATGGTACAGCTAATTCTAAGCTTGCTCATGAACTATTACACACACAATATGCACCTAAGAAGAAAAACAGGATATAGCGTTGTCCGAAGGGATATAGCGGATTCTGTTTTGCCCCAGTATAATAATAGGATAAATTTGTTGATATGTGGAGAGGAGAACCAAGCATGTATAAAGACTTAAATACTTCACTACGCACGATTATGACACCAGGCCCTGTTGAGGCAGAACCGCGAGTGCTGAGAGCTATGTGCACCCCCATAGTAGGGCAGTTTGATCCTGAGTTTACGGATATTATGAATGAAACCATGGACATGCTTAGGAAGGTTTTCCAAACCTCGAATCAATGGGGTTTTCCTATTGATGGTACTTCCAGGGCAGGGATCGAGGCTGTACTTTGCAGTATTATTGAACCCGGAGACAAGGTGCTGGTACCCATATACGGCCGTTTCGGGCATCTGATGGTGGAAATCGCCGAACGCTACGGGGCCGACGTTGTTACGATGGAGACTGAGTGGGGAAGTGTATTTGATCCGGAGACTGTTATCCGGGAGATTAAGCAAGTCAGGCCGAAAATTGTGGCTATGGTGCATGGGGAAACATCTACAGGCTGCATGCAGCCATTGAAAGAGATTGGAGAAGTTTGCCGGGAATTAGATATTCTCTTTGTGGTTGATGCCGTAGCAACTATTGGCGGAACAGAAGTTAAAGTGGATGAATGGAAAATCGATGCCGCTATTGGCGGCACGCAAAAATGCTTATCTGCCCCGTCAGGCATGGCTCCCATCACTTTTAATGACAGAGTGGAAAAGCTGCTGCGTGAGCGGAAAAAAGTAGAAAGAGGCTTGGCCGATCCTGGCACATATCAAACTAAGCATTTGCGGATGATTCGCAGTAACTATTTTGATCTTAGTCAGTTAATAGATTATTGGGGACCGATCCGGTTAAATCATCATACGGAAGCCACGTCGATGTTGTATGCTCTGCGGGAAGGCTTGCGGATTGTATTGGAAGAAGGGCTCGAGGCCAGGTTTGCCCGGCATAAAATGCACGAGACAGCTCTCATTCAAGGCATCCAGGCAATGGGACTTAAGCTGTACGGAGACCCTAAGTGTAAATTGCCGGTAGTCACCGCCATTACCATCCCCGAAGGGGTTGATGGTGAGGCGGTTCGTAAAATGTTACTTCGGGATTTTGAAATTGAAATCGCAAGTTCATTTGGACCGCTTAAAGGGAAAATATGGCGGATCGGGACGATGGGATACAGTTGCCGCAAGAAAAATATCCTGCACGTCTTAAGCGCAATGGAAGCCGTGCTCATCCGCTGCCATGCCAAAATTCCGGTTGGTAGGGCTGTTCAAGCTGCACTTGATGCATATGAAAAAGTAGAAGTTATATAATTCGTTTTTATTGAGGATAGGCGCATTTGCCAGGTTTTTTGGGGATGAACCTATCCTTAATGTTTTTTAGAAAAGATGTTTTTAAAATGTGCAACGTGCATACTTTTGCACATTTTTTTTAAATGCCATGCACTGGGGTAGAAATACAACAATTCAGTATAATTAGACAACAGATATCAAGCGTTTGATAGGGAGATGACTTATTGTAGTTTATTCCCAAAAGTAGTTGACAGGAGGATATGTAATGGCAGCTAATTCTGCTATGCCCCAACAAGGTTTTCGTTGGAAAGTACGGTATTCTGTTTTAAGCATCTTATGGTTAGGATGGCTGTTTTCCTTTTTAGACAGAATGGTAGTTAGTGTTGCACTGCCGTTTATTGGTAATGAGTTTCAACTTGATGCGGCATCACAAGGAATTATTTTAAGCACTTTTTTTGCGGGTTATGCGTTGTTTCAAATACCTGGTGGGATGTTAGCTGATAGGTTTGGACCCAGAAGAGTAATGGCGTTCGCAATAGCATGGTGGTCAATATTCACAAGCCTTACCGGCATGGTTTTTTCTTACCCGATTATGCTGATTTGCAGATTTGTTTTTGGTTTAGGTGAAGGTTGTTTCCCTGGTTCCTCGTGGAAGACTATAGCAACCTACTTTCCACCTCGGGAAAGAGCTACGGCGACTGCCATTCAATCTTCTGTCAATACATTAGGCCCTGCAATTGCATCTCTGGTTGCGGCCGGAATCATTGCTGCCTTTGGTTGGCGCACGGTGTTTATTGGACTTGGCATTCCCGGTCTGTTGATCGGTCTGGTCATTTGGTTTTACATTAAGGACGATCCTGCCAAGCATCCTGATATTACAACTCAGGAAATTAAGGAGTTAAATGCTAGCCCGGTTTTGGCTGTTGCAACCTCTAACCGTACGGGGATGACATTTAAAGAATTTTTGCATAAGCCTATTCTTTGGCAAATGGTTTTGATTTGGTTCTTGTTTGATATAACTTTTTGGGGCTTTGTATCATGGCTACCTTCTTATTTAATGAAAGTCCGTGGTTTCTCAATCGTAAAAACTGGTATTTACGGTTCATTACCCTTCTTTATTGGAACAATTGGAATGTTGGCCGGCGGCTATTTATCTGATCGGTTTAAAGGTCAGCGGAAATGGTTATTTATTCCTAATACCATTGTTGCAGCGTTTTTCCTATATATGACCTATAGTGTCACCTCAGCTGATTATGCGGTTGTATATCAATGTGTGTCGGCACTGTTTATGTTCCTAGCCTTTGCGGCCTTCTGGGGATTAGTTATAGATACTATTCCGCCAGAAATCATGGGGGCAAGTTCTGGTACTGTTAATTTTGGCGGACAGGTAGCAGGATTTATTTCACCGTTCGTCATGGGATATCTCATTGACTTAAATCATGGTTCCTTCGATATGGCGTTTATATTTTTGATAGCGGCGGCGGTGGCATCAGCTATCGTGGCCTTGGGAGTAAATAATAATGATACTGCCCCAGGCGGGGGCGGCAGTAGGGTATAAGGAAGAGCTGGCTTGTGCCAAGTCCCTGGGTAGATTAAAAAAAGTGGCTAAAAATCTTCAAGGATTTTTGGTCACTTTCATTATTTTTTTATGCAAGTGAAAAGAATTATTTTATCAAGTATAGACGGCAGGTAATATTTTCCGCTGCCTGAGAGACAGGCGTAAACAAAGCATAAGTTCTCTATTCTCGAAATCTAATCCGGTTAGGTCAATAATACGCTCCAGTCTGTTTGACAGGGTGTTGCGATGAATGTAGAGTTCTTTTGCTGTTTCGGTAAGGTTTTTCTCAGACTCCAAATATTTTTCAAGTGTTTTTAAAAAGTCTGATTTAGTCTTTATATCAGCATGTTGAAGCTTAGCAATAATTGGCTGGCATATTTGGGACAAAATGAATGTTGTTTCGGGTTTAGACAGCATATGATAACAAGCAATTTCATAAGGCTGGACAATACGCCCGGCACTCTTTGTTGTGCGGCCAAGATTTAGGGAAGTCAGAGCAACATGAAAACTTCGTTGGGCAGACGTAATATCAGATTCTTCGGTACCAACGCCAATGGATACGATAAGGTTTTCGAAAACTTTTCCCAGGGCTTGATGTAGCCTGGTATATAATTCCTGTTCGCGGTTAAAGGTGTTCATAACTGCTAGTAAAGCGATAATTTTGCCGGCACGTTCAGAAACAAGCGATAGCGGATATGTTTCAGCAATTACTTGTTGGGCAATTTTACTTAGTTGGGCTGATAGTATTGGCCAATTCACTTCGGCTTCCGTGGTTTCTGTTTCAATAACCAGACATTTGTATTTTTTAGCTTGCATGAGTTTGGAGCTAGTGATGATTTCTGCAGTGTTGTGTTCATTTAGATTACCAAACAATATATATTCAAGCATATCACGGGAGTGTAGTTTGCGGTTTTCAGCAATAGCCTTTTGCTTTAAAAAATCTAAAGCAGCGACTGTGCAGGCATGTTCCAAAGCTACTAGGCTAATGTCGGTGAACTTGTTGTCAGGCTGTATTAGCGTGATGTGGCCGAAAAACTCGTTGCTGGACATAATAGCACAAGATATACTCAAGTAGCTTGTCCCTTCGATTGTTACTGCGCGCGTGTAAGGGTTTTTAGTGTGAGACAGCTTTTTTTGTAAGAGTTCGCTTGGTATTTCGGGGGTAAGTAGCAAATGTTTTAGCGCATGTAATGTATTTGAATTATATCCCGGCAAGTGATCGGGAATCCAATGATTAATTAGTAATCCGTTGATGTCAAAACAACCGCTCGGACACTGTGTAAGTTTACCAAGGTTAGTCACAATGGCACTTAATCCGCCGCCGTTAATTGCAACACCGGTCAGTGTTTTATGGATTTCATTCGAACGTCGGAGCAAATACGACTGACGGCTGGCAATACTGCTGATGACCGGGTTTATAATCTCTGCAAACGAGAGACTTAACGGAAGTTCTAAGAGCGGAAATCCCAGTTCATTTGCGATTGCCTGCATTGTTGGCGGGATTTCCTGCAGGAATCGCTTGGTTTTAATGCCTAGACCGGCGCAAGCGCGGGCGTGAAGAGCTCGAATTAATTGCTCCTGTAAATAAATATCATCTTTAATTGAATAGGCTGTTGTTAAAATTAGATCTCCGGCTTTGACCCAATTGCCGATATCTGGCGCATCCATAATGTTGACAGATCTTACAGGATTATTCAGACCGGCAGAGCCAGCTGATAAAAACATGGCGTGTTCGTTAAATAATTGTAAAACGTCTTTTATGGTAAGATCCATAATACACCAACCTTTAGATCCAATATAGTGACAATATTCGACTTTAGAACTGGTAGTTCCTGTGTAGATTGAATATTTATGATTACAGGGTGTAGCTGGACAGTTTAACAAAAAAATGGGTTGACCTAATTATGTCAGGTCAACCCATTTAGCATGATCAGATATCTAGAACGCAGGGACAATAGCACCCTGGTATTTTTCATTAATAAACTTTTTAACTTCTTCCGAAGTTAAGGCTTTGGTCAGCTTTTGAATTTCGGGGCGGGTTTCATCGCCTTTACGAACAGTCAAGATATTAACATAGGGAGAATCTTTTTGTTCAATAAACAATGCGTCTTTAGCAGGAACAAGCTTGGCTTCCAGGGCGTAGTTAGTATTGATAACAGCCAAAGTAAGATCATCAAGTGAACGAGGCAATTGTGCGGCTTCTAGTTCGCGAATTTTAACATTTTTAGGGTTGTCGGTGATGTCTTTAACGGTAGCGGCAATACCTACACCGTCTTTGAGCTTAATAACTCCGGCTTTGGCTAAGAGTGCCAGTGCACGGCCGCCGTTGGTGGGATCATTGGGAACACCAATTTCTGCACCGTTTGGCAAGTCGTTAAGGTTTTTAACCTTTTTGGAATACACACCCATAGGTTCAATATGTACGGCTGCGGTGTAAGTAAGGTCAAGTTTGCGTTCGGCGCTGAATTTGGTCAAATAAGGGATGTGCTGGAAGAAGTTGGCGTCCAGTTCCTTTTCGGCAACAGCCATATTTGGACGGACATAATCGCTCATCTCAACAATAACCAGGTTGATGCCTTCTTTTTCAAGGATGGGTTTGACAACATTTAGGATTTCGGCATGGGGTACGGCAGTAGCGCCAACTTTAATTGTTTTCTTGTCAGTTGCTGACGGAGCAGGAGTAGTCTTGTTGCCGCCGCAGCCGGCAATAAAGGAAGAGAAGGCTAATAAGGCAATAGTCAATAATAACGCAATTTTTTTCATATAAGTATTCCTCCCAAAATTTATTCATAATATAACAGAGTTGATAGATAATACTTTCCGGCAAAAACCCCTTTCATAAATATAATAAGCCCCTTCGGCAGTCCGAAGAGGCTTGTTGTCCAGTTCTTCATCTGCCAGGATTTAATCCTGTGGAATTAGCACCGTTCGCAAATGCGATGGTTGCCGCGGTGTCATTGGGCCATTCCCTCAACCAGCTCTTGATGAACTATATTAATTTTATGAATTTTATATTAACATGCCTTATGATAGCTGTCAACAAAAAACTAGTTGCATTTATCTGGTATAAACGGGAATTCTAAAGTATATTTTAATTAAATAAAGTAATAAAGAAGGAAAACAAAAACCGACAGCGAATGAAGATACAGTAGCAAGTATTTACAGGGAGGCTAGTGTATGCCTGCAAATCCTAAGTTAAAAGATGATCTTACCGATCAGCTGTTTCAAGGAATTTTATCACTTACCACTGAGGAGGAATGTTATCAGTTTTTTGAAGACGTATGTACAATTGGCGAACTTAAAGCCATGGCACAACGTTTGGAAGTGGCCCGCCTGCTAAAAGCCGGAGTCATTTATGATGATATTGTCACTGCAACCGGTGCCAGTACGGCAACAATCAGCAGGGTTAAACGCTGTTTGTATTATGGTGCCGATGGCTATAAGACTGTATTAGAAAGACTGAAACCCGCTGACTAGAATGGAGTGTACACAATGAACAGAAGCAATTTTGTGCCGCAAATTCCTTACGGGACAAAGGATTTGCTGCCACGGGAAGCAAAGCAGAAGCGTATTGTGGAAGGCGCTCTTGCCGAGTTGTTTTCGTGTTGGGGTTATGATGAAGTAGTTACGCCAACATTTGAATATATGGAAACCATGACATTAGGGACCGGCAATGCTATTCACGAGCATGTATTTAAGTTTTTTGATAAGAATAACCGTACCTTAGCGCTGCGGCCTGATATGACAACGCCGATTGCCCGGGTAGCTGCGACACGGTTCAAAGAACGGCCGCTGCCACTTAGGCTGTTTTATCTTACCAATGTATTCCGCCATGAACAGGCGCAGGCCGGACGGCAATGTGAGTTTTATCAAGCCGGGATCGAGCTTTTGGGAGCTCCGGGACCGGCTGCTGATGCCGAAATTATTGCAATTGCAGTGGAAGCTATGCTGGAGGCGGGCTTAACCAATTTCCAAATCGGATTAGGCCAGGTTGCTTTTATCAATGGGATTATGGCAGAAAGTGGCCTTAATTTGCTGGAGCAGCAAAAAGTTAAGTATGCGATGGTTAATCGTGATTTAGTGGGACTTGGTGAGATTTTGGCAGAAAGTGGCCTTAGTCAGCCGGCACAGGAACTGCTTCGGCAGATTCCGCTGCTGCACGGACGGGAAGATATGCTTAAAGAAGCGTACCACTTGGTTAATAATGCTACCAGCCGGGCGGCACTTGACAATTTGGCTGATATCTATAAGCTCTTAAAAGACTATGGTGTTGAACAGTATGTTAATTTCGATTTAGGCATTATTCGCGATTTGGATTATTATACAGGTATGGTTTTTGAGGGATATACGCCAGGCTTAGGTTTCCCGCTATGCGGCGGGGGGCGCTATGATACCATGCTGGAATCTTTTGGAGTTGCCAATCCGGCTACAGGCTTTGCTCTGGGTATTGAAAGAATCTTGCTGGCGCTCGAACGCCAAGGAATTGGCGTTAGTGTTCAAGGTAAAGATGTCTATATTGCCTGGGCCGAGGAAAAACTAACTGACGCCATTAAAGCAGCTAAAGACTATCGCAAAGCCGGCCGGCGTGCCGAACTGGCCTTGGAGGCCAGTTCCAAAGGCGCTGCGCAAGCGGCAGCCAAGGAACAAGGCTATGAAGAACTGATCTATATTGAATAAACGAGTTAAACAGTTTTTTTCGGCAATTACCGCCCGGATTGAGGCAAGTGACCAAAACTTTATTGCTAACTATCTGAGTACAGCTGAGGCAAAATTCTTTTACCAAATGAATTTGCCTGACCAACGACATGCGCTAAATGTTGCTTATACGGCGCTGGAATTGGCCGGTGGGCAGAAACAAGTCGATCAGGAGTTGCTGATAAAATGTGCGCTCCTGCATGATGTTGGCAAGGTAAAAGGTGATGTTAGCACTGCAGATAAAATCATTACCGTAATCTTAGATAAAGCTGCACCTGGGTGGGCAAAGTCCTGGGGTCGCCCGGGACGGGGCGGGAAATTGTCTAATCTCCGCCATGCTGTCTATATTTATTATCATCATGCCGCGCGTGGGACGGAGATGCTGAGCGCAGCCGGCATGTCGCCTCAAGTAACCGAAATTATCGCCAAACATCACGAAGCTCCGGCAGTTGGTGAACCACCGGAGCTTACACTACTCAGAACAGCTGATAATCTTAATTAATAGCCTTTAACCTTATCGACAAGATTAATCATATCCCGGCCTTGGATAAAGCGGGTGAGATTGTCGGCAAAGAGTTTGATGGCCCGGTCAAGATATGCCGGTGATAAGGCGGCAACATGGGGCGTAATAATGACATTAGGCATAGCCCAAAGCGGGCTAGATTCCGGCAGGGGTTCATGAGCGAACACATCCAGGCCGGCACCGCGAATTAGTTTTTGCTCTAAGGCTGTAACCAAATCGGCCTCATTGATAATAGCGCCTCTGGCAATATTAAAGAGATAGGCCGAAGGTTTCATAACGCTAAGCTGCTTCAGACCAATCAGATTTTCGGTATCTTCTGTCAGCGGCAGGGCAATAACGACAAAATCGGCCTGCGACAACATTTCCAGCATACTGTCATTATCAGATGGATACAGTTTATCAACAAATAACTCGGTAGTCATTTCCTGTTTACTGGCAAGGACAGTCATGCCAAGGGCTTTGGCTTTTTTTGCAATCTCGCGTCCAATAGCACCAAGCCCGATAATAGCAAGAGTATGCTCATGGAGTTCATTGGTGGGGATTCGTTTCCAAATTCTTGCCTGCTGTTGCTGAATGCTCAAATTGAGTCCCCGGCTAAAAGCCAGCATCATGGCCAATACATGTTCAGAGACCGGAATACCATGAATACCTTTGGAATTTGTGAGGATAGTGTCGGCGCCCTGGATTTCCGGGAAGAGCAGTTTTTCAACACCGGCGCTCAGCGCATGAATCCATTCTAAATGAGGGGCTGCCTGATAGAGATGACGGGTTTCAGCCCAGCCCCAAGTGGTCAGGATGTGACACTCAGGCATATGTTCACGAATGGTCTTTTCATCACAAACAATTATATTTACAGTAGGCTCAGCGGCTTTAATTAACTCTATATGCCGGTCAGCCAGTGGATTAAATACGACAATATTTAAAGTAGCCATAGTAAACCCCCTTGTCTAAGGTTATTATCTTGCCAGTTACTTCTACATATACACGAGGTTTTCCTACTTGACTTTTTAGGAACGAAAATATTTAAAGTAAATATTGACGTTGGCAATGTATGGTGTTAATATATTATCATATTAATCCTTTAATTAATTAAAGCATAATAGGAGGCATGTCATGACCTCAAATGATATGGAGTATTTAACAATAGCCCTACCGAAGGGCAAACTTTTTGACCTTTCGGCAAACATGCTGGCCAAAATCGGCTATACCGCCGAAGGGCTTAGCGAAAATTCGCGCAAACTTGTCATTGCCAATGAAGTTGAAAAAATCCGCTTTATTATTACTAAAACAGCGGATTTGCCTACCTATGTTGAATATGGTGCGGCTGATATCGGCATAATTGGCAAGGATGTGTTGCTGGAAGAAAGCAAGGATGTTTATGAACTGCTTGATTTGAAATTCGGTTTTTGCCGGATGATGGTGGCTGTTCCTCAGGCGCTTAAACAAGAAAAATTAAGCGATTATGCACATATGCGGGTAGCTACCAAGTATCCGCGGATTGCTGAAACCTTTTTTCATAGTGTCGGTATTCAAATGGAGATTATTAAACTTAACGGTTCGATTGAATTGGCACCGATTGTGGGGTTGGCTGAGGTCATTGTCGATTTGGTGGAAACCGGACGTACTCTGAAAGAGAACAACCTTGTGGAGATTGCCCAGATCCATCCGGCGACTGCCAGGTTTATTGCTAACCGGGTGAGTTTTAAAATGAAATTTGACCGTATCAATAAAATGGTAGAAGGCCTAAAAGCCCTGGTGGAATGTGAGGGAAAGGCATGAAACGCATTCACAGCAGTTTTTTTAGCAAAGAAGAAATAGCGGAAATACTGGAGAAGCCATCTTTTGATAAAGTGGTACTCAGTGCCGGCGGACGTGCCAAAGTAAAAGAAACTTTTGGTGAAGAGCTGTCAGCCCAGCAGGTAGTTGATCGTATTGTCGAAGATGTACGGCGTGAAGGCAATACTGCTGTGTTAAAATACACGAAGCTGATTGATGGCGCTGATTTTACGCCTGAAACTCTGGAGGTAACGGCATCTGAGATCGAGGCTGCGATTGAAGGGGCAGACAAGGAAGTGCTTGCGGCACTGGAAGTCGCAGCAGCCAACGTCAAACGTTTTCATGCCGAGCAATTGCCTAAGTCTTGGTTTACCGAGCGAGAAAAGGGCGCGATTTTAGGGCAGAAATGTACGCCGATTGATAAGGTTGGCATTTATGTACCAGGCGGTACGGCGGCTTATCCGTCGTCAGTAATTATGAATGCAGTACCGGCATCTGTGGCCGGAGTAAAAGAGATTATCATGGTTGTGCCTCCAAGTCGGGAAGGTAAGGTTAACCCTTATGTGCTTGCGGCAGCAAAACTGGCCGGTGTTACTAAAATATTTAAAGTCGGTGGTGCGCAGGCAGTTGCAGCGCTGGCTTTCGGCACGGAAACTATCCCGAAAGTCGACAAGATTACCGGTCCTGGCAATATTTTTGTTACATTAGCCAAGAAAGCCGTTTATGGTCATGTTGATATTGATATGCTGGCAGGCCCCAGTGAGATTCTCATTGTGGCCGACAGTACGGCTGATCCTAAATATGTGGCGGCAGATATGCTTAGCCAGGCAGAACATGATGTGTTGGCTTCCAGCATTCTTATTACCGACAGCACTGAACTGTCGGTGCAGGTAGAAAAAGAAGTCGAACGGCAGTTGGCAGCTTTGAGCCGTAAAGATATTGCCACACAAGCTATTGAAGAAAATAGTTTTATCCTCATTACCAAAGACATTTATGAAGCAATTGAATGGGCCAATGTTTCGGCACCTGAGCATTTGGAACTACTGACAACTGAACCTTTTAAACTGCTGCCATATGTGCGACATGCCGGGGCTATCTTTATGGGGCCGTATTCACCGGAGCCGCTGGGCGATTATTTTGCCGGTCCTAATCATGTATTGCCGACCGGCGGTACAGCCAGGTTTTATTCAGTGCTCAATGTCGAAACCTTTATGAAAAAGAGTAGTATTATTGCTTATACGCAGGAAGCCTTGGCAGCTGTCAGCGGCCAGATCATCAAACTGGCTGAGGCCGAAGGCTTGACAGCACATGCGAATGCGGTAAGATTGAGGGGGAATTAATATGTTTCAGCCCCGCAGCGGGTTAGAAGTGTTACCCACCTATTCGGTGGAAGAAATAAGCTGGCCGATCAGGCTTGATGCTAATGAAAGTCCCTATGATATGCCGCCGGCAGTCAAAGCCAAAGTAGTTGAAACACTTTCCTCCTTGCAGTTTAACCGCTACCCTGAGCTGACTGCTCATTCGCTAAAAACAACCATTGCCGCCGGCTTTGGCCTAAAAGCGGCTAATGTGCTTGTAGGCAACGGTTCCAGTGAAATTTTGGAGAAATTGTGTTATGCCTTTGGCGGTGCCGGACGCAGTATTGTTTATCCCAGTCCGTCATTTTCTATGTACAAGATTTATGCCAAGCTGGCTGACAGTAAGCCGGTACCCGTGGCCCTTAACGAGGATTACACACTGGATGCCGATGCATTACTGGAGGCTGCTAAGCAAGCTGAAGCCAGTGTGATTTTGCTCTGTAATCCCAATAATCCGACTGGAGGGGTATTGCCGCCGGAACAGATTGAATATATTGTTGCCAATACTCAAAGTCTGGTGGTTATTGATGAAGCTTATCATGAGTTTTATGGAAAAACCTCTGTGGACTTACTGGGAAAATATCAGAATGTAGCTATTGCCCGCACCTTTTCGAAAGCCTATGGCCTGGCATCAGCCCGGATCGGTTTTCTGTTGACAAGCGAGAGTATTGCCCAAACACTGGGGAAGGTAATATTGCCTTACTGTGTAAATGCCCTGACGCTTGCAACTGCCGAGATTGTCTATAACATGCGGCAGGAATATGCCGCCGGTATTGCTGAAAATAGCCGCGAGCGGATAAGGATGGCAGCTGCTCTTAGTGCACTTGACGGTATAACTGTATACCCGTCCCAAACCAATTTCCTGCTGATCAAAAGTGATACTATATCAGAAATTATTGAGAAGCTAAGTGCCAAAGGCATTGGAATCCGCGATTTCAGCAAAGTTCCTGGGTTGATAAACTGCATCCGAAGTGGCGTAGGTACGCCAGCGGAAAATAATGCTGTATTGGAGGCGCTTACGTTATGAGCCGCAGTGCGAGTTTGGAACGGATTACCGGAGAAACAGCTATAAATGTTGCTTTGCGGCTTGACGGCGGCGGCCAGTCTGAGATTACTACCGGCATTGGTTTTTTTGATCATATGTTAACACTATTTAGCAAACATGGCTTATTTGATCTGACGGTAACTGCAAAAGGCGATACCTATGTTGACGGGCATCATACTGTTGAGGATACTGGCATCGCGCTGGGACAGGCATTAGCCAAGGCACTTGGGGATAAAGCCGGAATCAAACGCTATGGCACAGCTTTTGTTCCTATGGATGAAGCGCTGGCCATGGTATCGTTGGATATCAGTGGCCGCCCTTTTCTGGTTTTTGATGCAGTGCTGCCAGGTGAGCAGGTAGGGCAGTTTGACAGCGAATTAACAGAAGAGTTTTTGCGGGCGCTTAGTGTGCACGCCGGACTTACCCTGCATGTGCGGCTGTTATCAGGAAAGAACACTCATCATTGCATTGAAGCTATTTTTAAGGCTTTAGGCCGGGCGCTTGATGAAGCAACACGGCAGGATGACCGGATCAAGGGTGTAATGTCAACCAAAGGCATGTTATAAAGGAGATTCAGCGATGGCGTTAGCAACCTTAGCAATTATTGATTATGGTATGGGCAATTTGCATAGTGTGTCCAAGGCATTAGCCAGGTTAAACACCGAAAATGGAAGCCGGTATGATATCATCATTACCAGTGATCCGTCAGTTATAAAAAGTGCTGCCAAGGTAGTACTTCCCGGAGTGGGGGCATTTGGTGACTGTATGGCGAACCTGGAGAGTTACGGGCTTGTTGAGGTTATCCAAGAAGTGGCTGGGCGGGGGACACCTTTTCTCGGGATTTGTCTTGGGTTGCAGTTGTTATTTGACGGCAGCGAAGAAGCTCCCGGTGTGCCGGGGCTGGGAATTATACCAGGCATGGTGCGGAAAATCGTTGCTCCCGAGCTTAAAATTCCCCATATGGGATGGAACAACCTGGAATTTAGGACACAAAGCCAGCTGTTTGCCGGATTGAAGGTCATGCCCTATGTTTACTTTGTCCATAGCTATCATGCTGTGCCTGATAATCAGGCTGTTGTTACGGCAGTGACTGAATATGGCGGTGCAGTGACGGCGGCTGTGGGCTGTGGCAATGTGCAGGCAGTTCAGTTTCACCCTGAAAAATCAAGTGCGACAGGGTTAGCGATCTTAGCTAACTTTGTTAGATGTGTTTAGAAAAACACATTACCTTAATGTAAGAGACTGGTCCAAAATGCTTAGCTGCTAGGCGCGACGAGAACGTGAGCGAAAGCGTACTGGGCTGGTACGTTGAGCGAGCGCTTGCAGGAGCAACAACGCAGATGAGCGTTTGGGGACAGTCTCTAAGGAGTTGAAATCATGATTATTTTTCCGGCAATCGACATTCGCGGCGGACGCTGTGTCCGTCTGACCGAAGGGCGTTTTGATAAAGAAACTGTGTTTGCCGACAATCCTGCCGATATGGCGCTTAAATGGGCGGCAGCGGGGGCTGAGTATTTGCATGTTGTTGATTTGGACGGCGCACTGGCTGGCAAGTCGGTAAATCTTGAGGTAGTAAGCATAATTGTGAAGTCTGTCAATATTCCGGTACAACTAGGCGGAGGTATCCGCACGCTTGACAATATTGAACAAGTGTTATCAGCCGGTGTTAGCCGGGTAATACTGGGATCTATTGCTGTCCGCAATCCTGAACTTGTTCGTGAGGCTTGCCGCAAATTTGGCAATAAGATTGTTGTGGGAATTGATGCCCGTGACGGGCAGGCAGCTGTAGACGGCTGGGAAGTGTCAGGTGGTGTGGGAGCAGAAGAGCTGGCGAAAAAAATGGCTGAGGCCGGTGTATCCCGCATTATTTATACTGATATCTCCCGGGACGGAACTTTGCAGGGTGTCAATGTAGCGGCAACGGCCTCGCTGGCTAAGGCAGCCGGTATCCCGGTGATTGCCTCCGGCGGTGTAAAAAGCCTTGATGACATTACGGCACTGAAAGCAGCCAACACCGATGGCGGTATTGAAGGCGTTATTGTCGGCAAGGCCATTTATACCGGTGCAGTTGATGTTGCGGCAGCCATTCGTTTGGCCAAGGAGTGATAAATCATGTATACGAAACGCATTATTCCCTGCCTTGATGTAAAAGACGGGCGGGTGGTTAAGGGAACTAATTTTGTTGGCCTGCGCGATGCCGGCGATCCGGTAGAACTGGCTAAAGTCTATGATATTAAACTGGCTGACGAACTGGTTTTCCTGGATATTACTGCCTCCTCAGATGAACGCAAAACTATGGTGGATGTAGTTGGTGACGTAGCTGCTCAGGTGTTTATTCCCTTTACGGTGGGCGGTGGTATACGGACAGTCGAAGATATCAGAACAATGCTTAATGCTGGTGCTGACAAGGTTTCGCTAAATACCGCAGCGGTTAAGAATCCGGAACTTTTGACTGAAGGTGCCAAACGCTTTGGCCGTCAGTGTATTGTGCTGGCGGTTGATGCCCGCCAGTCCGGTCAGGATGCCTGGGAAGTATATATTAACGGTGGACGTACACCGACAGGAATTGATGTGCTGGAATGGGTCAAAAGAGCCACAGAGCTGGGCGCTGGGGAAATTTTGCTGACAAGCATGGACAAAGACGGCACCAAGGATGGCTATGATATTGCACTGACTAGGATGGTATCAGAAGCCGTCAATGTACCTGTTATTGCCTCTGGCGGCGCCGGCGAGATGGAACATTTTTATGAAGTATTAACTGCCGGTAAGGCTGATGCCGTACTGGCGGCATCGGTATTTCACTACGGCCAGTTTACGGTTGGTCAAGTTAAGGAATATCTAAAATCCCGGGGAGTAGAGGTGCGATTATGAATATAGAGGTAGTAAAATTTGACGAGAACGGCTTGGTACCGGCGATTATTCAGGACGAGGCTTCCGGAACAGTACTGATGCTGGCATATATGAATGCCGAATCATTAGCTAAGACACTAACAACCGGTGTAACCTGGTTTTACAGCCGCAGCCGCAAGGCGCTCTGGCAGAAGGGGGAAACCTCCGGTCATGTGCAGACAGTAAAGGAAATGTATTATGATTGTGACGCAGATACCCTGTTGGTTAAGGTGGAACAGAAAGGTGTGGCTTGCCATGAAGGCACATTCTCCTGTTTTAGCCGCAGACTGGATGCGGAAGCTGAGCAGGCAGAGAAATTGGTTGATCCAGACAAAGTATACAAAGAACCATTAGCCGGTGTTTTATATGAACTGTATAATGTTATCAATGACCGTAAGCACAATCCCAAGGAAGGTTCCTATACCAACTACCTATTTGAAAAAGGGCAGGACAAAATTCTTAAAAAAGTCGGTGAAGAATCGGCAGAAACTATTATCGCTTCTAAAAATAACGACAAAGCCGAGATATTGTATGAAATGGCTGATCTCTGGTATCACTGCTTGGTACTGTTAGCCAACCACAATATTGCGCCAAGTGAGTTGTTTGAGGAATTGAAAAAACGCCGGAAATAGTATTTGGCAAAAGGAATGGAGCGGTTCTAAGTGCTTGCCGATTTAGTGAAAAGAAACCGGAGTTACCGGCGATTCTACGAAGAACAGGAAATCAGCCGGGAGACTTTACTGCAGCTAATCGATTTAGCAAGATTGAGTCCTTCAGGAGCCAACCGCCAAACTTTGCGATATTACTTGTCTAATGCTAAGGAAACTAATGATAAAATATTTCCCCATATTGGCTGGGCTGGTTATTTAAAAGATTGGACAGGACCGGTAGCGGGCGAAAGGCCAACTGCTTATATCGTAATTGTTCAAGATGAACAACAAAAAGCAATTGGTGGTCCGGCTTATGGTATTGCTGCTCAGAGTATCTTGTTGGGAGCGGTTGAACAGGGCCTAGGGGGCTGCATGATTGGTAATTTGCAGCGGCCTGGTTTAAGAGCGGCGTTAGATATTCCGGAAAACATGGAGATAGTGTTGGTGATTGCTTTGGGTAAACCCCAAGAATGTGTTGTAATTGATGAGATTGAAGCAGATGATGATACTAAATATTGGCGGGATGATAACCAGGTTCATCATGTGCCAAAGTTAAAATTGCAGGATATTATTATGAATTAACAGAAAGAATACATGATATTCTAGACCTTTTTTGAAGACTTAATTCAGACGGCATCAAACGTTGTCTAGATTAAGTCTCTCTTTATGTGTAAATCAAGCAAAAAAATACTAAAAAATTCTCATTATATTATAAAAGTAAAAATTGACATAATTATCAGTCTTCATGTACACTGTATATAGATGTATAGATTTGCAAGCTTGTATCATATATGAGCTTTTAAAGGAAGGTTACTATGCGAAATCGCGAGAATATGATACCGGTGTACTATCGCTTGGCTGATGATATAAAGCAGCAAATTGAAACCGGTATATTAAAAGATGGAGACCTAATCCCAACAGAGGCGCAGCTAGGCGAGCAGTATGGTATAAGTCGTATGACGGTAAGGCAAGGAATTGCTCTGCTGGCCGAGGCTGGATTGATTGAAACCGTCAAGGGAAAAGGCAGTTTTGTTACTCGCCCACGCTTAAATCAATTGGTTATTGATTTGAAAAATAGCGCGAGCGGAAAAGCCGAATTGCATTATAAGCTTATTGGTGTCAATTTAATTCGTAACAATCTGAAATTAGCCCGTGATTTAGGCTTTGACGGAGACACCAATGTAATTGCGGTAAAACGTTTGCTGATTAAGGAAAATTTACCGGTAGCAATTGAGGAAAAATTTCTGCTGTACCAAAAAGGAAAACCATTACTAGAAACTCAGCTAGAATATGCAGATTTCCCGGACTTGGTTGCTAAACATCAAAATAGCGTACCTGTACGCAATGATATGGTAATATCTGTATCGGCACTGTCTGTAGAACAAGCTAAGTTGTTAGAAGCGGAGGAAGAGCTACCGGCATTGGTAGTAAAACAGGTTATTTACGCTAACGAAGACAAACTATTGGGCGTATCGGTAATGGTTTGTCATAAAGACAGATTTGAATTAACAGCTACCTCATATCCACTTTCAGGAAGGTTGTGAGATTTATGCTAAAAATCCAGAAAATGTTAGTCTGTGCCATGGCTAGACTGGATGAAGCTACGGTGATGAATCTCGTTAAACAAGGTCTTGAGATGGGGATCAATCCCTATGTTCTGTTGGAGGAAATCCGGTTAGGGACCGACCGGGTAGGTGAGCTTTACAGTAAAGGAGAATATTTTTTATCAGACCTGATTATGGCGTCTGAAATCTTTAAAGATGTACTGGCTTTAGTAAATCAAGACAGAGTAGTTACCGCGATCGCTTCTTATCCTACTGTTGTATTTGGCACAGTTGCAGAAGATATTCATGATATTGGCAAAAATATAACAACAGGTATTATGCGATACAATGGCTTTGATATCTGCGATTTAGGTGTTAACGTTCCAGGTGAGAAATTTATCGAAGCTGTCGGATTGCATAATAGCCGGGTTGTTTGTTTAACCGGATTAATTACGGAAGCGTTTGACTCTATGAAAAATACGATTACACTCTTGGACGACGCCGGGCTTCGTTCTGAGACTACGGTAATTATTGGAGGTCTAGTTAATGAAAGTGTAAGAAAATATACTGGCGCAGATTATTGGGCTACCGATTGTGGCCGAGTAATCGAATTGTGCCGGGATATTTTTGCGTCCAATAGACGAATAGTTCAATCGTCATAAAGGAAGTGGTCAGATGGGGACTGCAATACTTGCATGTCAGACACTTCAGGCGGAACTCACATTAGCAGTACAGGAAACCAAGGTGGATTTCCCCATTATATATATTGAATCCGGTTTGCATAACACACCTGAACTATTACACAAACGCATTCAGGAGGAAATCAATCGGATAGATAATGTTGACACAATCTTGTTGTTGTTTGGATATTGTGGGAATAGTTTACTTGGCGTTAAATCAGATAAGGCAACATTGGTATTGCCCAAGGTTGATGACTGCATTCCGCTGCTTTTGGGTTCTTGTGAAGCCAGAAAAAATATATCAAAAGAGATGGGAACTTATTTTCTGACGAAAGGCTGGTTAGATTACGAGAATAACCTGCTTCAAGAATATGAACGCTGCATTGAACGTTATGGACAGTCCAGAACTTCAAAAATAATGAAGATTATGTTAGGGCATTATAAACGATTCATGCTGATAGATACAGGCGCTTATGCGTTAGAAAGCGTGCTAGTGAAAACACAGGCTGTTGCGGAAAAGCTTAATCTGTGTCATGCTGTTACACCAGGTTCGCTGCGCTTATTTCATAAGCTGCTAAAAGGGGCATGGGATGATGAATTTTTGGTACTCGAACCAGGAAAGGCTATTACGATAAGTGATATTTGTGGTGGCAATGAGGTTGATCAGACTCAGCTTGGACAGAATACATCTCTGAAGTTATGCGAAGAAAGAGTAAAATAATAAAGGCAATAACGTCCTGAATACTGATAAAGCTTTCAGGACGTTGTTTTGCGCTATAATAATAAACTAAATTAAAAGAAAAATAAAAAAATATTGACAAATTGGGCAATTTTGGCTACTCTATATATAGATGTATATACAAATGGCGGTTCTCAAAAAGTTTGCTTATTAACATCTTTGCGGCAGAAGCGCTCAAGGGGGCAACTGAGCTGGAGAATAGTTTTAATGAACTGGTAAATGCAGCAATTACTGCAAAAGCGAACCATGCAGCAATTGTTGAAGTAGGGAAAATAAAATTTGTTGAGGATTTTAGAAAAGCCTGTGAACAAAATGTCTGTAGGAAGTATGCTACAAACTGGATGTGTCCGCCTGGAGTGGGTTCGTTTGAGGCGGTCAAGACGCAGGCTTGCCGATATCAGTATGGACTATTGTTTCAGACAGTGCATCAAGTAGCCAGTTCCTTTGATTGGAAGGGAATGATGTCGGCGAAGAAAGACCATGACAAAGTGTTTAGGGAAGTGCTGAGCAACCTTAAAAATAAACATAACCTGCAGGAGATACTTGCGTTAAATGCTGGAGCCTGTGAATTTTGCAACCGCTGCACTTTTTTGGATAATGAACCATGCAGATTTCCAGAGGAAGCATTTCCCTCAGTCGAAGCCTTTGGTATTGATGTAATAAACCTGGAGAAAACTTGCGGAATTCCCTACTATAATGGAAAAAATACAGTTTCGTATGTAGGCCTTATTTTATTTAACTAGGAAATTTGCGTACTTCAAAAGGTACATGCTGTGGTGCTGTAACTGAAAAAAGTATCAGTTTAGGTACATAAAACTGAATTATTAAACCCGATAGAGACGTATGCGCTGTAATTTCTGTAAATTTAGATTATTGGCATAAAAATTGCGATACGTTATAAGGACGTTTAACAACAATGTTATGTATGCTTGCGTCAATTTAATGATGATAGTAATACAACACATAAGGAGCGACAAGCATGAATTTAAAAGAGATTATTGATAGTGCTGATGTTTTTCGTGAGTTGAATGCATTTGATTGTTCAGTAATGGTATGTGATCCAGAAGGAAGAATACTTCATTATTCACCGGCAGATACATTTCATGCTGATGTAAAGATTGGCGAGATTGCCAAAGGTGGTGCCATGTTAGAGTGCATCAGAACCAAAAAGAAAATAATAACTACAGTACCAACATCGGTATATGGTATTCCCTGCAAAGCCATTGTTAGGCCTGTTTTTGATGAAAATCAGCAATTTATCGGCATTGTAGGTGCGGCTGTCAGTATGCAAACACATGAAATTTTGCAAAATGCCGCCCAGACTATAGCAGCAACATCCCAGGAATTAAGTGCAACTGCTGAAGGGCTCAATGTATCAGCCACTAAACTTTCTGATGATTTGGCACAAGTTCGCCAGGATGGCGAGAAAGTTTTAAACGATATTAAGAAAACCACTGATATTTTACGCTTTGTCAGTGATATTGCGGCTAATTCCAATTTACTAGGGCTTAACGCCGCTATTGAAGCTGCTAGAGCTGGTGAACATGGACGGGGATTTGCCGTTGTAGCAGAAGAAATTCGAAAAATGGCTGTTAACAGTGGAAACTCTGTTAAAGATATTGAGAGCATTCTCAAAACCATTCAGCAAGATACATCAAAGGTCGTGGATGTATTAGTAAAAACAGCAGACCTTGGTAGCACTCAGGCTATTTCGACAGGTGAGATTTCGGCATCCATGCAGCAGCTAGCCGCAACAGCGGCTGATATACAGAAGGTTGCAGACTCTGTATGAGTTAATTAAATATTTTGAGGGAGTGGATTTATAATGAAAACAGCACAACAATTGCTTCAGGAACGTACTGAAAGATTGAAAAAAACCATTGCTTTTGAGGAAACGGACCGTACTCCTGTTATAATCGCAGGAGATGCTGTTTTTGCAAGACATGTAGGCATGAAGCTGTCTGAATTTGTTTCAAATATGAAAGCTTCCCATCAAGCAATTTTATCTTCATTTAAAGATTTGGGCGATGTTGATGGAACAGGCAGTACTTACGCAACCGCCACAATTTTTCCGTTAATTTTTTATTCGAAAGTTAAATTGCCTGGGCGTGAGCTTCCTGATGATACTCCGTGGCAGCTTGATGAGCAGGAACTGATGACAGTGGAAGATTATGATACGATTCTGAATAAAGGCTGGAAAGCTTTTAGTGAGGATTATTTAAAAAATCGAGTTGGCTTTGATCTTGATGCGATCCGTGAACAATTGAAGGAGGTCCCACAATTCATCAAAGATTTTGAGGATGCCGGCATTGTGGTATATTCTCCCAAAGCATCTTCTACCGTAAATGAATTTTTGGGCGGAGGACGGTCATTTCCCAAATTCATGAGAGATATGTTTAAAATGCCTGACAAGGTTGAGGCTGTTTTAGATGTCATTCTTGAGGAAAATCTAGCAGAATTACGTCAGCAAATACGCGCCATTAAACCTATGGTTGTCTTTATGTCGCCAGCTCGGGGAGCTAGTGAATTCTATTCTCCGAAGATCTGGCAGCGTTTTGTCTGGAAGTATCTAAAGGCGGCTGCCGAGGCAATTATTGAAGAAGGTGCGATAGCAGACCTGCACATTGACGGTAACTGGGAGCGCGATTTGGAATTTTTCAAAACCTTACCTAGGCAGAAATGCATTTTTGAGTGCGATGGCGCTACCAATATCTATAAGATAAGAGAGGTTCTTGGCGATCACATGTGTATTAAGGGAGATGTTCCTGCTGCCATGTTGGCGCTTGGCACTCCTGACGATGTGTACAACTATTCAACCAAATTGATTAAGGATATGGGAAAAGGATTTATTCTTGCTTCCGGTTGCACTATACCGCCAAATGCTAAATTTGAAAATGTTAAGGCTATGGTTGCTGCCGCTTCCGGTAAATAACCTCAATTTGCAGGTAAGAAATAGATGTATTGACATAAGTGGTTGCATTTAAGTGCTTCTGAAAGAAAGTTATCATTATCCATTTGATGTGGATGCATTTTTGCTGCAGTAGAGAAATACGGACGTTATAATTAATTGCTAAACACAGCAAAACAGTCTCACATTAATGTGGGACTGTTTTTGCAATGTATTTTACAGTGAACTATAATTATGAAATGAAATAATTGTAAGTTGTGTAAAATGGAGGTGCTTGTTTAATGCAGTGTAAATCAAAAACTGTCGAACGAAGCTATGAACTGGCCCAGAAGAATTTGCGCCAAATATTTGATAAACTGCCGCATGCAATTTTTGTGACTGACAAAGATGGTAACGTATTGCTTTCAAACTCAACGACGGCGCTGACGTTGGACATGTCGTTAGATCGATTGCTAAAATCGAACATAAAAGATTTGGTAAAAAAAGGTTTTTACAGTAAATCCTTTGCTGCAGAAGCAGCCGAAAAAAAGTGTGTGAGAAGCGGAGTATTAAAAACCAAACTGGATTTTATACAGTATTCAAGTAGCACGCCAATACTAGATGATAATGGTGAGGTAATCTTAGTTGTAACTTACGGCAGGCCTCATAACACGCAGGAAAGCTACGTCAACTGCGAGGAAAAAGAACAAGTCAGCCGGCGTAAACGTGAAATGGAATATTTAAGAAGCTATGTACTGGATACCGAAACCATTGTGGCTGAAAATAAGAATATGAAGCAAGTATTATTGCGGGCGCACAATGTTGCGCAGGTAGACAGTACGGTACTTTTGACTGGAGAATCGGGGACTGGGAAAGAAATATTGGCTAAATATATACACAGGCACAGCAAAAGGTCGGAAGAGGCGTTTATTGCAGTAAACTGCGCTAATTTACCGGAGAATCTTGTTGAATCAGAATTGTTTGGTTATGAAAAGGGCGCTTTTACTGGAGCAAATACCGAAGGAAAAGTTGGCTTGTTTGAAGCTGCCCACAATGGAACCCTATTCTTAGATGAAATTGCAGAACTTCCCTTTGCGCTGCAGGCAAAACTCTTGCGCGTGCTCGAAACTTGTGAAGTCCGGCGCTTGGGGAGCAATATTGACCGGAAAATGGACTTTAGACTAATTGCCGCAACTAATAAAAACTTAAACAAGATGGTGGAGGAAGGGACATTTCGGAGTGATTTGTATTACCGTCTCAACGTGATACCGCTTTCGATACCGCCTTTGCGTGAACGGCCGGAAGATATTGTGGTATTGGCGCTGCGCTTTCTGGAAAGTTTTAAAAAAAAATATGGTTTGGAAGTTGAGTTCGATTCTGAGACTTTTGAAGAATTGCAAAGCTATAAATGGCCGGGAAATGTACGGGAGTTAAAAAGTGCTGTCGAACGAAAAGTAATTAGCAGTTTGCAGGACAGTCATACCGACAGTTTGGCTTTTGATACAATTGGCCAGGGGAATGATTATCAGTACAATATTTTTAAACTGCTGGGATTGAACGGAACTTTACGGGATGTACTAAAAACGGTCGAAAAAAAATATATCAACCATATATTGCAGGAAAACGATGGAAAGATCGGAGAAACTGCCCAAAAGTTGGGTATTTACAGGACTGTTCTTTATCGGAAATTAAAAGAATTTCAAAAACCGAATGTTGTAAATACTAGGTCTAAAAATGGATGCTCATAATGAGACATCCATTTTTTATTGAAATAAGTTCACCAAACCGTCAATGTACCTAAAAAGGTATACTGACGGTTTTGAATTTACTGAAGATTGAATAAAAAGGTACATACAACATGGGGAGGCTGCATGTAAAAAAGCTGCTAAGGCGTGCAATTACTGGATTTTATAAATGGATAAGGTTTTGGCACAAAACATGCTATATATGGTGTATGTAGTAACATTTCACATACAAAGGAGTGCAAACAAAATGTCAAAATTGATAACCGCTGATCAGGCGGCAGCCCTCTTAAAAGACAACATGACAGTGGCAACTACTGGTTTTGGTCTTGCTGGTTGGGCCGAAGAGATCGCCGAGGCGCTTGAAAAAAGATTTACTGGAACCGGGCAGCCGCGCAACCTGACATTGGTACATGCTTCGGCAACAGGCGACTGGAAGGACCGGGGAACAGTCCGGATCGGCTATGAAGGGTTAATCAAGCGTTGGATTGGTGCTCATATCGGATCATCGGCAACTATGTCAAAGCTGGTATCGGAAAGTAAGATTGAAGGCTATTGCCTGCCGCAAGGGGTTATTGTTCAACTATATCGTGAAATCGCGGCAAAACGGCCGGGAGTTCTGACAAAAGTAGGAATGGGAACTTTTGTTGATCCGCGTTTGGACGGTGGCAAAATGAATGCCAAGACCACCGAAGATATTGTTAAATTAGTGGAATTTGACGGTGAGCAGTGGCTTTACTACAAAACATTCCCGATTGATGTCGCCATCATCCGGGCAACCACCGCTGATGAAAAAGGCAATCTTACCACCGAAAAAGAGTCGGTTATGCTGGAAATGCTGGAATTGGCACAGGCTGTAAAAAATAACGGCGGTTTGGTCATTGCCCAGGTGGAATACCTGGCCAAAGCCGGTTCGCTGCATCCGCGCGATGTTAAGGTACCGGGCATTTTGGTTGACCATGTTGTTGTAGCCACAGACCAAAGATGCTGCTGGCAGACTGAAGGCTTGTATTTCAACCCGGTATTTTGCGGTGATATTAAGGTATCGATGGATAGTATTCCGGAACTGCCACTGACTGAACGCAAAATTATTGCCCGCCGGGCAGCCATGGAACTGGTACCTGACGCTATTGTAAATCTGGGCGTGGGAATTCCCAGCGATGTTGCTGCTGTCGGGGCAGAGGAAAGAGTTTCCGATATGATGACCTTTACCACCGAAGCCGGCGGTATCGGCGGTGTGCCGGCAAGTCTGCCGCATTTCGGTCAGTCCTATAATGGCGAAGCCGTAATTGGTCATGCCAATCAGTTTGATTTTTATGACGGCGGCGGTCTTGATGTGGCATTTTTGGGGCTGGCGCAGGCAGACAAGGCAGGTAACGTAAATGTCAGCAAATTCAAAGGGCGGGCCATGGGACCAGGCGGCTTTATTAATGTCAGCCAAGGTGCGAAAAAGGTTGTTTATTGCGGAAGCTTTACCGCTGGTGGTCTTGAAGTAGCCGTTGAAGACGGCAAGCTGGTCATTGTCCAGGAAGGGAAAGGCAAGAAATTTATTGATCAGGTTGAGCAGGTAACCTTTAGCGGCGAGTTTGCTGCGAAAAAAAATCAAGCAGTAGTATATGTTACTGAGCGTGCCGTATTTGTTTTGGAAAATGGACAAGTAACCCTGACAGAAATTGCACCAGGGATTGACTTGGAAAAAGATGTGCTGGCAATGATGGAATTCAAACCCGTAATTTCTCCAAACTTGAAAACCATGCCTGTAGAAATTTTCCAGAACAAATGGGGACAACTCAAACAGATTATTGAAGCCAAAATGAAAGGTTGATGAAAAATGGTTGATATGTCGCTTACCCCTGAACAGCAGAAAGTGCAACAGATAGCCCGGGAGTTTACAGCGAAATATATCATTCCTGTAGATCGCGAATGGGACGAAAAAGGGGAATTCCATGAATTTATCCTGGAAGAAGTAAAAAAGGCCGGTCTTAACTGCATGGCAGTTCCTGAGGAATACGGTGGTCCCGGCTATCCGTCTGTTACGCAGTCGCTGGTTGCGGAAGAATGGGGTTATGGCTGCGCCGCTTTTGCCACAACGCTGGGCGGTAATGGCCTCAGTTCTTATCCATTGGCAATTGCCGGTACGGATGAACAAAAAAAAATGTATTATGGACGCCTGGTAAACGGCGGTATGGGCGGTTTTGCCCTTACTGAACCGGGGGCCGGTTCTGACGCCGGTGCCTGCTCGACAATCGCTAAGCTTGACGGTGAAGAATGGGTGATTAACGGTACCAAATGCTTTGCCACCACTTGTGGCTATGCCGATATCATGGTGGTGTTTGCCTCGACTGATCCCAGCAAAGGCGTGAAAGGCTTAAGTGCGTTTATTGTCGAGAAAGAACGGGAGGGACTTATTGTCGGGGCTGTTGAGCATAAAATGGGCATTCGCAGTTCCAACACCGTAGAGCTTATCTTGAAAAATGTGAGAGTTCCCAGAGCCCACCTGCTGGGCAAAGAAGGCGAAGGCATGAAGCTGGCCATGAAGACGCTCGATATGGCACGGCCGATTGTAGCCTCAATCGCGGTTGGTGTTGGACAGCGGGCGCTGGATGAGGCTGTGAAGTTTGCTAAAGAATATCTGGATGTTAATGGCAAACCCCTTGGCAGCCATCAGGCAATTGCCTTTAAACTTGCTGATATGGCTACCCAGGTGGAGGCTGCCAGACAGTTGGTACGAAATGCTCTCAGGCTGAAAGATGCCGGAGTTCCCTATACCAAAGAAGCGGCTATGGCCAAAACCTTTGCCACAGATGCGGCCATGCGGGTGACGGCAGATGCTGTGGAAATCATGGGACAATACGGTTATTCAAAGGATAGCATTGTGGAAAAGCTTATGCGTGATGCCAAGGTTACCCAGATATATGAAGGCACCAATCAGGTTCAACGAATTGTTATATCCGGAATATTGCTTAACTCATAAGTTGAGCAGCTAAAGAAGAGGAGGGTAACGCATGAGTTATGCATTAACAGAGGAACAACAACTTATTCAGCAGAATGCCAGAGAATTTGCCACAGAATATGTTGAACCGGCTGCCGCTGAAATTGACCATACCGCAGCGCACCCGGCAGATATTGTTAAAAAAATGATTGAACAGGATTTCCTGGGGATTTTTCTGCCAGGCGAGTTTGGCGGCGCGGAAGCCGGCTATCTAAGTTACACCTTAATTATTGAGGAATTATCAAGAGCAAGTGGCGCAGTGGCCGCAGTACTTCTGAATCATGCTTCACTGGCAGCCTATAGCATTAATCGCTGGGGTTCAGCAGAACAAAAACAAGCCTATTTGCCAAGCTTATGCCAGGGTGAAAAATTGGGAGCTTTTGCCCTAAATGAACCTGGCGCAGCTTTAGGTGCAGGTGAGCACAGGGTAACTGCAGTCAAAGACGGCGATTCTTATGTGCTAAGCGGCCGAAAATGCTATGTTGCCAATGGCGGCGCAGCCGGCCTGTACATCGTATTTGCTCAGACCGATCCGGAGGCCGGTGCCAAAGGAATTAGCGCCTTCCTTGTGGACGCGAAGACAGATGGCTTGTCGGTTGCAAGGCTTATTGACAAAATGGGGCTTCGCGGCTGCCAGTCAGCCGAATTGGTATTTGATCAGGTGAAAGTGCCGGCAGCAAACCTATTAGGTGCCGAAGGCGCAGGCCTGGCTATTGCCGCTGAAGCGCTGGCTGCCGCTAGTATTGCCGAAGGTGCTATGGTAGTGGGGATTGCTCAGGCTGCCATGGAGGATGCCGTGAAATATGGTAAGCAGAGAATCCAATTTCGTCGTCCGATTGCCACATTCCCCGCCATTCAGTCCATGCTGGCTGAGATGGCCGCAAATATCCACATGCTGCGCTTAGCGGTGTATGATGCCGCCAGTCTCTTGGAAAATGGCCAGGCATTTGTTGCTGAGGCGGCCATGATTAAGCTGTTTGCTGCCCGCATTGGCCAAAGCGCATTAATTGACGTTATCCAGATTGAGGGCGGTTATGGTTACAGCCAGGAAATGGTGGCTTCCCGTCTTTATCGTGACGTCAAAGGGGCCGTAATTAAAAACAGCTCTCTTGATTTCCCTGAGAAAATTATTGCCGGAAATCTGTTGGCTTAAAGAAATTATTAAGAACTGAACAGGGAGAGGAACATTTTCCTCTCCCAAAAGAAGAAAGGGGTAAACCATGCAAAAGCTTCTTGTCTGTTACAAGTGGGTATTGGACGAACAAGACATTAAAATAGCGGGAGATTTGTCTCTCGATACTGGCCGGGCTAAATATAAAATCAGTGATTATGACAAAAATGCAATCGAAGAAGGTGCGCTTTTAGCGGAGCTTCATGGCATCAGTGTGGAGGCGCTTACCTTTGGGACTGATGCGGTCAAGCAATCTTTAAAAGACGCTCTCTCCCGAGGCCTGGACAAAGTATACTGGATAGGCGATGCAGCAAGTGAACAGGCTGATGCTTTTGTGACTGCCAATGTGCTGGCTGCCGCAATCAAAAAACTCGGACAATATGACTTGATTTTGTGCGGTGAAGGCAGTGCTGACACTTACAGCCAGCAAACCGCCCCACGGTTGGCAGCCCTGCTGGACATTCCGGCAGTTACCTTTGTACAAAAGATTACAGTGGCTGATGGTAAGGTAATTGCTACCCGTAAGCTGGGTGACTGCATTGAAGAGGTAACTGTAACTGGACCTGTCGTTATCAGTGTTCTGCCGGAGATCAACAAACCGCGCATACCGGGTTTAAAGCAGGTTATGGCTGCTGCCAAGAAACCATCAGAGGAAGTAAAAGTAAGCGAACTTGGCATTGCGGCAGAAGCGCTCACCGCCAAAGTGCGCGCTGTCTCACGCAAAGGGTATGTTATGGACCGGAAAAAGGTTGTCTTCAAAGAAGCCGCTCAGGCTGATAATGTCGCTAAGCTGGTTGCCAGCCTTGCCCAACATGTGCTAGAGGAAAGGGGTAGTTAAAACATGCCAGGAATTTGGATTTATTCAGAAGACAGTACTGTTGCCAGACAACTGCTGACGGCAGGTCAGGAACTTAAGAAAACCACCGATCAGTCTGTCAATGTTATTGCCATTACTGACGAAGCGGCGCAAAGCTTAGCTGGTGCCGGTGCCGATAAAGTATATTTGCTAAAAGGAATTAGTGCTTGGCCGGAAAGCTATGCCGGTGTTATAGACGAGCTTTTAAAAAAAGAACAGGCAAGTGTTGTGCTAATCGGCGCTACCCTGCGCGGCAAAGATGTTGCAGCCAAAGTGGCGGCAAAGCTGCAAGCCGGCCTTGTTACCGATGCGTTAACAGTTCAGTTCGTTAATGATGCCATTGAAACCACCAGATTAATGTATGGCGGCTTAGCTATATGCACGGAAGTGGTGTCACTGCCGGCGCTGGTAACTATTCCGCCCCGGACTTTTGCCGAAGCGTCTGAGACAGCCGGACAGGGCGAAATTATTACTGTAGAAGTGACCAATGAAGATTCGCGGGTTGTGATTAGTAATGTATGCCCGATTGTGCGTGAAGGTGCCGATATTGCGACAGCCAACCGCATTGTCTGTGTTGGCCGTGGCCTCTCCAAACAGGAAGACATGAAGCTTGTGGAAGAACTCGCAGCTGCTTGCGGTGCAGAAATCGCTTGCACACGCGGCATTTCCGAAGATTATCACTGGCTGCCTAATGACCGTTATATCGGCATTTCCGGCCAGAAAGTAAAACCAGAACTCTATATTGGCATGGGTATTTCCGGTCAGGTACAGCATGTTGTCGGTATCAGGGATGCCAAAATCATTGTTGCCATTGACACCAATGAAAAAGCCCCAATATTTGAAGCGGCCGATTACGGGATTGTCGGCGATTTATATGAAGTGGTGCCGTTACTAACGGCTGCTTTGCAGAAGAAATAAGGCGTCAAGCGTTGTTGTAAAATGGGGGAGTTATTATGTCAGATGAAGAAAAATTTGATGCCATAATTATTGGTGCCGGCCCGGCCGGCGCCGCCTGCGCCTATGTACTGGCCAAGAATGGCAAAAGTGTTCTGCTGGTAGAACGGGGTACAAGCGCTGGCAGCAAAAACGTTACTGGTGGCCGGCTTTATACCTATGCGCTGGAATTGGTGGAACCCGGTCTGTATCAGGAAGCACCGCTGGAGCGAAAAGTGGTCAGAGAGCAGATTATGATGCTCGGAAATAGCAGCGCCATGACTATGGACTATGTGGATTACGATTTCGGGAAAGAAGTTCCCCAGTCCTACTCCGTACTGCGTGCGCCTTTTGATGAGTGGTTTGCCGCTCAGGCCGAAGCTCAGGGTGCTATGCTGGCACCCGGCATACTTGTCGACGAACTTTTGGAGGCTGATGGAAAAATTGTCGGCATTAAGGCCGGTGATGATGAAATTTATGCAACAGTTGTTATAGCTGCTGACGGTGTAAACTCCTTTATCGCCCAGAAGGCTGGTTTGCGGAAAGATATTGATGCCCATAGTGTCGGCGTAGGGGCTAAAGAAATTATCGAATTGCCGGAACAAGTTATTGAAGACCGCTTTAACCTTAATGGCGGCGAAGGGGCGGCGCGAGTACTTGTTGGTTGTAGTGGCGGGGTGCTTGGCGGCGGCTTTTTGTACACCAACAAGAGCAGCATTTCCTTGGGGGTAGTCTTGAATCCAGAAGACCTGGCTGACCAGGGTAAATCCATTCATGAAATTATGCAGGAACTAAAAATGCACCCGGCCATTTATCCGTTAATCAAGGATGGGACAACGGTGGAATACGGCGCTCATCTTGTGCCGGAAACCGGTTATCATGCCATGCCCAAGGACCTATACCGGGACGGGCTGATTATGGTGGGAGATGCGGCCGGTATGGTAGTTAATACAGGCACGATTATTCGCGGAATTGATCTTGCCATTGTCAGCGGCGTTGCTGCCGCGCAGGCCATATTGAAGAATGAAAATGTCAGTAATGTAGGCCCGGCATATGTAAAAGAGTTAGAAGACCTTGATTTGACACCAACCATGAAGCTGTACGCTAATTTCCACGAACTCATGAGCAACCGGCGGATGGTAACTGTATATCCCAAAATGGCCAATGAAATGATGAAAGTGTTGTTTGCAGTTGATGGCAAACTGCCTGAACGCATGGATAAGGCCATGTTAAAGGTATTGAAAAAACATGTTACCTTCGGGCAACTGCTTGCCGATGGTTGGAGGGGGTTTAAAGCGGTATGACGGTAAAAAAACTTTCGCCGGACGAACTTTTAGGGTTAAACAAATTCGCTGTTGATGAAGAAGAACCGCATATTGTTCTTGATAAGGCGATCTGCGCCAACTGTAAGGAAAAGCCCTGTCTGGTTGTATGTCCGGCAGTGCTATACACCTTAAAGGATGGCGAAGTCAATTTTGATTATGCCGGCTGCCTGGAATGCGGCACCTGCCGGATTGTCTGCAAAACCAAGGGTATAAGCAAATGGGCTTATCCGCGCGGTACGATGGGTGTTACCTTTCGCTACGGATGAAAGTATCCGGCAGGAAAGGCGCGGTAAAACCAACAGAGGGCTATTGCATAATATTTATCTTTATGAAGCGAGAGAAGAGTGGATATGCGTGAGGGGAATCGGACAGTGGGTGATCAAGAGATCTCAATTGAGCGGCAGTAAAACTGCTTTGATCTGCAAAGACCGTGAGCTTACTTACAGCCAGCTAAACAGCCGCATCAACCGTCTGGCAAATGGGTTAATGCAGCTTGGCGTTCAAAAGGGAACTCGGGTAGCGGTATTCTTAACAAATGGCACGGAAATTTTGGAAGTAATGTTTGCTTGTGCCAAAATCGGCGCTATATTTGTTCCCGTTAATTTTCGTTTGAGTGTTGAGGAAGTTGAATATATTCTGAAGGATTCTGGTGCGTCCGTATTTATTTATCACCAAGAGTATGCATTGTTGGCGGCTGAAGTCTGTAAACGAGCTGCCATAAAACATAGCCTTAGTGTTGGCGATGAATTAGCGGAGGCATTTGCTTATGAGGATTTTTTGGCAAAGCACGGTGACTCTGAGCCGACAAGTGATGTAGACGGGGACGAAGTACAGATGATCATGTATACTTCGGGAACTACCGGATGCCCCAAGGGGGCAATGCTTACGCATGCAAATACCTTCTGGAATATTGTTCAGATTTTAATTGCGCAGCCCATTGTGGATACAGATACTACCTTTACAGTCGCACCGATGTTTCATAGCGGGGCAATGACCATATTGACATTAACGTTATTGTATAAAGGCGGTACAGTAATTATTGCCAATAAGTTCGATCCGGTTCAGGTACTGCAAACTATCGAGCGGGAAAAAATAACCTGTATGTTTATGGTGCCGGCTATGTGGCTTGCTGTTACTCAGGTTCCTGATTTTGCTAAATATACATTGCGGTCATTGCGCATTAGTATCTCGGCAGCGGCTCCATGTCCTACAACAGTGATTAAATTACTCCGGCAAAAAGGAGTTGCGTTAATCCAGGCGTTTGGTTTATCTGAGGTGGCACCTGTTGCTATTTTAAATATCCAGGATGCTGACCGCAAAAGTGGCTCTGTCGGTAAACCTGCTTTTTATGTTGATATACGGATTGTAAATGAATACGGCCAGGATGCCTTGAGTGAAGAAATAGGGGAGTTATTGGTGCGGGCGCCAAACCTTATGCAAGGATATTGGGAAAAGCCGCAGGAAACCCAGGCAGTTATGCAAAAAGGATGGTTTTCTACCGGAGACTGCCTGTGGAAAGATGCTGAAGGCTATCTATATGTTGCAGGCAGGAAAAAAGATGTCATTATCACCGGCGGAGAGAATGTTTACCCAGTTGAAGTTGAACAAGTTCTATACCGACATCCCAACATAAAAGAAGCTGCCGTAGTTGGCGTATCTGATGAGAAATGGGGGGAAGTCATAAAAGCGGTTATTGTTTTAAAAGATCCCAAACAGCAAATTAACATTGCGGGTATTAAAGCTTTCTGTGAAGGTAAATTGGCACGCTACAAGATGCCAAAGGTTGTTGAATTTGCTTCGGTGCTGCCGCGCAACGCATCAGGTAAGATACTGAAAAAATGTTTGCTCTAGTGCAGGACAGGCATTTATTACAAAACACAAATTTTTCTGAAATGTCAGAGAAAATAATTGACAAAATTTTCTCAATCAGTTACTATCTATATAGATGTATATACATTAAGACAAATAATGGTATCGAAATCGGAATTTGGTAATTATTTATTCGTTGGCAATAAGATAGTTGCGCGCTGAAAATCTTATTATGGGAGGGTTAATTGTGGGGAATGAGCAAAAGTTTTATGGTTGGAAACTGGTAGGTGTACTATGGGTTCTGTATCTGTTAAACATGGGATTTCCGCTATATGGGGGCGCTGTAATTAACTCCTATATGATGAAAGAAATCGTTATGGATCGAACTACTTTTGGATTAGGTTTTTCCCTTCTAAATTTATTTGTTGGTACGTCGGCCATTCTTGTCGGAATGTCAATTACTAAGTGGGGAGTTCGTAAAACCTTTATAATTGGTTCGGTTTTAATTGCTATTGGTTCATTGTGGATGGCGCAGGTTGCTTCCCAACCCTGGCATTATTTAGTAGGTTTTGGATTTTTGGTTGGTTGTGGTCTTGGTTTTGGTTGCATTGTTGCTTTGTCGACAACAATTACACGCTGGTTTGTTAAATTCAGGGGAAGAGCAATGGCGTTAGCCATGACTGCCTCAGGTTTTGCCGGTTTTATCGGGGCGCCGGCTATGAACAAACTTATTGCTTCGTCAGGAGGCAACTGGCGTTTAGCCTGGATGGTAGTAGCTGGAATTGCTGTTGTCAGTGCAATTATTGCGTGGCTCTTTGTAAAAGAACGGCCGCAAGATCTCGGGCAGATTCCTGATGGAAAAGAAGTGACGGAAGCTGCAACCGCAGTGGCTGCAAACAGTGCACTAGTTACAAAGTATGCTTGGACTCCGGCCGAGGTATATAAATCTCTTACTTACTGGCTGACTGTATTAGCTGCGGCTGCCAGCCAATGGCCGTTTTTCTTCTTTACCGCCCACTGGATTATGCATTTGAAAGGCAAAGGAATTACGCCGGCAGATGCAGCCTTTGCCATGGGCATGTTTACCATGGGCGGGATATTCGGACGGTTGATCAGTGGCTGGCTAATGGATAGAATAGCTGCCCGCTATGTCTTTATGTTAGGTATGTGCTGTTATCTTGTCGGGTCATATCTTGCCGTGCAAGCTGCTCCTGAAGCGATGATGGCAGCCTATATAGCAGCTATATTATATGGCGCCGGTTTTGGCTGGACTTTCGTAGCGCAAAACACTATGTTGGGCAATTTCTTCGGACCTGCCGCATTTCCAAAAATCAATGGTTCATTGCAGGCAATCACTGCAGTCATTGTTTCTGGTGCTGGCGTAGCTGGCGGGAAATTGTTTGATATGTTCCGTAGTTATACTCCGGCCTTTGAGCTTAATGCGGCTATCGTTTTTGCAGGCATTATCTTTGTAGTTTTTGCAACCATGCCTAAGCCGCCTTCCAGTGCTAAATGTTCTGAAAGTGTATAAGTGCGCTGCTTTACACTTCAGATAAAGGTCAAGCATTAGTGACAAAAATGAAAATTTGGGGGAGAATTTCATGAAGAAAACAAAATCACTAAAAAAATGGATGACTATCGTACCATTGGCACTTATGTCCATCACTATGGCTGGAATCCCAGTGCTCGATAATCCCGTTTATGCTGCTGTAACGCCGTCTTTTAGCGATGTTCCCGCTGGACACTGGGCTTATGATGCGATAGCGAAGTTAGCTAAGGCTGGTATTGTTGACGGCTATACCGACAAAACCTTTAAAGGCGATAAGGCTATGAGCCGGTATGAAGTTGCCTTCGTTGTTGCTAAAGCCATGGACAAGTATGAAAAAGCCGATGAGGACAATAAGCAGCTTATTGACAAGCTTTCTTCTGAGTTTGCCGCTGAACTTAACCGTTTGGGGGCAAGGATTGCTAAGGTTGAAGCTAAGACTAATACCTGGGTAAGCGGTGAGACTCGTTTCCGTGTTTTCGGAAATGATACGAAGGCTACTGGCAATACAAAATTGAATGGTTCAAAGAAATTTGATTTCCGCCAGCGTATTAAATTCAATGGAACTATTAATGAAGATATTTCTTGGATGGCTCGTGCGCAAGCTACCAGTAATTTCGGTGATTATGATACTGTCGGTAAGGGAAGTGATGCTTACTTTGATATGTTTGTAATAACGGCAAAAGATGTGATGGGCATAGATAAAGTACGCATTGGCCGTTTCCCTTATGATAACTTTACACACGGACTGTTTGGTAAAGCCGTTGGCGTTGATGGGATACGCTTTGATGAGAACATAGGCAAAGTATTGTTTACTGGTTCTGTGAATAATATCAAGAACGCTCCAGACAGCTATAGCGGTGATGCTAATACACTTACAACCGCTCAACTTTCTGGAAAAATAAATGATAAGATTGGGTGGCGAGGCGGTTATTACTGGTCTGATGTTCCTGGTATCAATAATACGCTTACAGGCAGCACCCTGAATACCAATGTTGGTTCTTTTAATAAATCTGCGGGTTGGGCGGCAGGCTTTGATGTCAATCTAGGAAAAGTTAAGTTGATTGCTGATTATGTGTCAACAGATCTTAAGGAAGCACAAAACTTACCTACTTCACCTAAAGGCTGGGCTGTTGAACTTACCAGCGCCGTTAACGCACCGCCTGTATTCTATTCAGCCAAAAATCTTGTAGACTACAAGAAAAAAGGTGATTTTGGCTGGTCGATCGCGTATCGCAGCGTTGACGCTGGCGCAATCCCGAGCGGAGCCGGTGGTTTTGATGCACAAGCTATGGCCGATGTGAGAGACAGATATAACACGTATACTAGAGGTACTGACAATATCAAGGGTTTCTTTGTTGCCTTCCAAAGCACTGTTGCTAAGAATGTAATCTGGACTATTGAGGGACAAGACCTCAAAATTAAGAACCGGAAATTGGCAACAGACTTAACCTCCAGTGATATTGGCACAACCTATATGACAAAGCTTGAGTTCTTCTATTAAGATATTATTAAACTAACCATTTGATTTTTAGGGACCCCGACTTGTTCGGGGTCGTCCTTTGCCTATTGTATGAACTGATTTAGGTCAAGGAGGTAATAAAAGTGGACACTGAAAGAGTAGTTGTTCAGCAGGCGACTACAGCTAATAGTCCGATAAAACAGCGGGTAATATTGATATTGGTTCTTTTAGTGACATTATTGATCGCATATCTTGACAGAGTTAATATATCGGTATTGGTTGCCGATGAGACTTTTCTTCGGGAGATGGGTATTAAAGGTGACGCTGTGGCGATTGGTTCGCTAATGTCGATGTTTTTATTCACGTATGCCATCACTAATGCTATACTAAGTCCGTTAGGTGATTTGTGGGGTCCGCGTAAAGTTATGGCTCTGGCCATTGTGTTTTGGATAGTTTCCTGCATATATGGAGGGCTGGTATCCAGTTTTGCCGGTATGATTGCAGCACGGTGTATTTTGGGTTTGGGTGAAGGCATGCATTGGCCCATGCAAATGAAATTTGTAAAGAACTGGTTTCCACCTCAAGAGCGGGCCAGAGCAAATTCAACATGGCTTATCGGTCTGACGGCAGGGCCGGCGTTGGCAATGCCGTTTATGGTATGGATCATCGGAGAGTGGGGATGGAGAGTCAGTTTTTTTGCATTAGCGGGTATCGGTGTTATCCCTTTATTTCTGATCTGGTTTTTAACTGCTGACAATCCTCGTGAGAGTAAAAAAATTAGCACATGTGAACTGGAATACATTGAAGCCGGTTTAAAAAGCGAAGCAGAGAGCTTAAAACAACAGGCAAGTGAGTCTCAATCAACCTGGGAAAATTGGAAAGGTTTTTTATTTAATTTTGACTACTGGCTATGTGTCATTTTCTATGTATTCAGTTCTTCGGCGTGGTGGGGGCTTGCCACCTGGATACCTTCCTATCTAAAAGAGGCGATGGGTTTTACCTGGAGCAGTATGGGTTTTTGGGCTAATGCTCCATATGCTGCAGGAATTGTTGCGCTGATAGCAGCCGGTTACTTGACAGATAAGATCGAACGGAAATCAACATTGGGCGTTCTGCATATGGCTGGCGGCGCAGTGGGAATTTATTTCGCGGCACATGCGTCTGGGCAGGTGGAAGCGGCGCTATATCTTGTAATGGCAGTATCGGCACTGCTAATTGGACTTCCTGGCCATTGGTCTATAATCCAAAAAGTCGTACCGGCCAAGGCCTTGGGCGCGGGCAGTGGCTTTGAAAGCTGCCTGGGAAGTCTCGGCGGTGCAATTACTCCTGTAGTTGTTGGTTATTTTATTAATGCGACCGGTAGTTATGTCGGCGGCCTTATGTGCTTAGTAGCTTTTTGCTCTATTGGTGCAGTGGCAATGATTATGCTTTGGATTCGCAAAGTATAACTTAGCATAAGTAGAAATAAAAAATAGATTCTGAAATCAAAGAATATATTGACAAATAGATGTAAGTGCGCTACCATTTATATAGATGTATATACAGCAATTGCAGATTGGAGGAATACGTTCTAATGTTAATAATCGGAGAACTCATTAATACCAGCCGCAAGGCCATCCGCGAAGCGGTTGAAACAAGAAATGCAGCCTATATTCAAGAGGTGGCAAAGCAACAGGAAGAAGCCGGAGCCAACTATCTTGATGTAAACTGCGGCACTATGGTAGGTCAGGAAATTGAGTGCATGGAGTGGTTGGTAAATACTATTCAGGAAGTTACGGATTTGCCGCTTTGCATTGACAGTCCAGATGAAAATGCACTTAGAGCAGGTTTAGCGTTGGCAAAGACAGGTAATGGTAAGCGGATGATTAACTCGACAACTGCTGAGGAAAAACGCTACAAGGCAGTTATTTCTTTAGTAAAAGAGTTTAACGCAAAAATTGTGGCGCTTTGCATTGAAGATGCCGGAATGCCAGAAACTGCCGAAGATCGCTTGCGTATTGCCAGCAAGCTGATTGACGATATGGCAAAAGAAGGTATCGAGCAAGATGATATCTATATTGATCCATTAATTAAGCCGTTAAGTACCAATGATAAATATGGCAAATCCGTGTTGGACGCCATTTATGCTATTAAGAAAAAATATCCTGAAGTGCATCTTACCTGTGGTTTGAGTAATATCTCGTATGGTTTTCCCAATAGAGCCGTGCTTAACCGTTTGTTTGTAGTTCAAACAATGACCGTGGGAATGGATGGCTATATATTAAACCCGACAGACAAAGCAATGATGGGTGTAGTATATGCAGGGCAAGCATTGCTGGGGAATGATAGATATTGTAAAAACTATCTTAAGGCACACCGAAAAGGGCTTTACGAATAATTGACCTTACTAAGGTAGGGTGCGTATATAAAATATGAATGTGGGGGAATAGGCAATGGCAAAGATTGATTTAGTAAAAGCGGTAACTGATTTAGAGGAAGATTTAGTAATTGAAGCCGTAAAAGATCAATTGGCAAATAGCGTAGCAGCAGTGGAAATTCTTGCTCAATTGCAGGCGGGCATGGAGGGGGTAGGCAAACTTTATGAGGCCGGTGATTACTACTTGTCTGAACTTATTATGTCTGCAGAAGTTTTTTCCAATGCAGCCGCACTTCTAGGTTCAGCGCTTGCTACCGGTGGGGATAAGAAAGCCATTGGTACAGTTATCTTGGGAACTGTAAAAGATGATATTCACGATATTGGCAAAAATATTGTTTCAACCATTTTAAACTGCAATGGTTTCAAAGTAGTGGATATTGGTGTGGATGCTCCGATTGAAACCTTTATTGACGCTATCAAGACCCATAACCCGGATGTAGTTGGCATGTTCTGTCTGTTGACCACTGCTTTTGATGTAATGAAAGAGACGGTTGCGGCAGTTAAAGCTACTGGAACCAAAGCAACTGTACTTGTCGGCGGTGGCCCGGTTGATGAAAATGTTGCTAAATGGTGTAATGCTGATGGCTATTGTAAGAACGCCTATGATGCTGTAGAAATGTCTAAAAAGGCTTCCGGCGCTAACTAACTGCCTGTCTTTCCGGTATTAGGCAGTCTACTTCGTAGAAAATCTGATAAAAAGGAGGGTTTCCGCCGTGGAACAAGAAAGAATAAATACTAGCAGTTGCGTTGTCGGTGAAATGGATGTCCAAAATTCTAAGAAGCAGGACAGTGTAATGAGCAGGCAGGATTCCCTGCCTGACAATCAGTATCATTCTACTAATAACGTACAGGAAGATATATCGCAGATTATTAATAGAATACTAAGTATTGCAAGAGAAATCAGTTGGCTTTCGGAACGTAAAGCTCCGGTAGAAAATGATAACATCAGTTCAGTCTCGCGTATAGTTACCCGATTATGAAATAGCGAAAGCTGCATTAAGCTATCTTGGAAAACTCCGGGTTGCAGGGCAATCCGGAGTTTTCAGGTAGAGAGAAAGTAAACCGGATAGGAGTAACTGCTGATTTTAAATAACAACCTTTTCCGCAAAAACTTGCGGAATGTCTCTAGTAGATACTTGCGTATTAGGTAAAAGGGTGGGAAGCAATTATGCGTATTTTGCTGTTTGGCGGATTTTTAGGTTCTGGTAAAACAACTACGATATTGCAAATTGCCAAATATATTACAGAGAATAAACATGAGACCGTAGCGCTCATTGAAAATGAAATTGGGGAAGCTGGCATTGATGATAAGCTGTTAGCTGATAGCGGTTTACAGGTAAAGCCGCTGTTCGGTGGTTGCGTATGCTGCCAGATTACCAGTGACTTAATAACTGCGGTAAGAGAAATAAACGAAACCATTAAACCAGATTGGCTGATTATTGAGATGACCGGTGTGGCTATTCCCGGGAACATAGCGAAATTGATTAATGAGTATTGTAACTTTTATACCGGATTAAAGACAATAACAATTGTGGATATGGCACGCTGGCCTGAGCTAAAAGAAATGCTGGAGCCGCTAGTTACCAGTCAACTGGAGAAAACTGACTTTGTCATCATTAACAAGGTTGATATTGCAGGTGCTGACAGGGAAGAAATTATTAACGATATTAAGGGATTTGTCAGTGATGTTCCGATTAAAGTTGCTAGTGCTGCAAATCAATTACCCCTAGCTGTTATTGAGGAGGTAATTGATTTTGCATAAACTTACGCATAAAATCACACGCAAACCAACGCCGGCAGATACAAGCCTAACTGATGCGTCGATTTTTAGTAAAACATATCACATTATTTTTGAACAACCTGTTGCCAAGGCGTCATTTGAAAAATATGTAGAGCGTCTGATACAAGCTATTGGCAGACCGCTAGCCTATAATGGTATTATCCTTGGCCATATTAAAATACTTGGCAAATTATCAGAAGAGGAGTTCGTGTTTTTATCACTTACAAAACTGGAACAGGTGGATATAAAGCCGTCGGTTCAATGGATAAATGGGCTATCTAATGAGATTAATAGTATCATTTTGGATGTCAATGTATTAGTCTTTGGGTATAGTAAAACAGTTATTGAAGAAGTAGTGAATGCCTCATTTGCTGTGTTTCACCAGGGCAGTATGCGGGAATTTTACCAATGATACAACTTGCTGTTGTAGCACCTATCCTCCTTTCAGATAGGTGTGTTACATACATTTCACCAAAGAAGAACTGTCTCTGTATAGAATAATGGTTCTTCTTTTTGGTTTACGCTTGACGGGAGAGGGGAGTTATATATATGAATAAAGCTGCGACAAAATATATATTGCATATGGAAGGTCGAGAAGAGTGCATACCATGTATAGCGGGAAAAACCATTTTACATTCTCTCATTGAGGGCGGAATATTTCTGGAAGCTAATTGCGGCGGCAGAGGTAACTGCGGCAAATGTAAGATACAGGTTCTGCAGGGGGAAGTTACCGGTAAAGACGGGAGAGCAGTACAGCCCGAAAAAGAAAACTGGTATCAGGCTTGTCAGGTTTATCCGGCAAGTGATGTGACGATATTTCTGAAAAGCAGTGAAGCAAGTCATAAGGGACAGGCTACTGAAATTACTATTGGTGATGAGTGTCCACTAGTTAAGAAGGTGTTACTAAGACCGGCTTATCCCACAATAGATAACCATTATTCTTTGCAGGAAATGATTTATCAAGCGGTGGCTGGAGACAGGCAGGCAATAAATAGTCTGAGCAGTCTAGATAATGCAGTGCTGCTCAGGCAGTTAAATGCTGTGGTAGAAACAAAACCGGAGTGCATATCCATTACTATACTTGATAATAAAGTGATAGCTGTTGAAGCTGGAGATACCTCAGAACGGTTATATGGTGTGGCCTTTGATATTGGCACAACAACTGTTGTCGGCATGCTGGTAGATATTAATGCCAAGCAAATAGTAGCCGTGTGCTCAAAAAATAATCCCCAGGCCTCGATGGGGGCTGATGTCATTTCACGGATTCAGGCTACCCATGAGTTGGAGGGCGGTCTCGAACGGCTGTCACAACTTATTAGACAGTGTCTAAATCAGATTATTGTTGAATTATGCGATATGGCCAGGGTGGAGAAAACCCATATTTACGCCGGAACCATTGCCGGGAATGCCACTATGACTCACTTAGTTGCGGAGATTCCGCCGTCAACCTTAGTGCGCAAGCCCTATGCCGCTCTATTTAAATATATGGCACCGCTTGATTCGCTGGAGTTGGATCTGGACATGCATCCGCAGGGGAAAATGATTATATTGCCCAATATGGCAAGCTTTGTCGGTTCAGATACGACGGCTGCTGTTTTGGCTGTTGACCAGGATGTTGCCACAACGCCGCTGCTGTTGGTAGACTTGGGAACAAACGGAGAGATGGTTGTTGGCAGTGGTAATAGCTTGTATGCTTGTTCCACTGCTGCCGGTCCTGCCTTTGAAGGAGCCCATATCCGCGATGGCATGCGGGCTACAGAAGGAGCCATCTGTGATGTGGTTATAAGTGGGCAGAATGTTCGGACTCAGGTCATTGGCAACGGCAAACCGACTGGCATTTGTGGCTCAGGCCTTGTGAAGGCGGTTGCTGAGCTGTTAAATGCCGGTATATTGCATAAAAGCGGGCGATTTAACAATCCTGACAGGGCGGATATTTCTGGCTTGCTGCGGGAACGCTTGAAGCAGCGGGATGGTCAATGGGAATTCGTTCTGAGTAGCGGAGCGCAGAGTGATAGTGGTACCGATATTGCTATTACGCAGGCTGATGTGCGTCAACTCCAGCTGGTGAAATCGTCTATTTGCACAGGTATTCAATTCTTACTAGAAAAATATAATGGCTGTGAGCCGATACAGGTGTGTTTGGCAGGTGCTTTTGGCAATTATATTGATATTGATAGTGCGATAACAATTGGAATGCTGCCGGGAATAAAGCGCGAGCAAGTTGTTTCTGTCGGCAATGCTGCCGGGATAGGAGCCGTTCAGGCACTAATATCTGCGGATAAGATGCAACGCTGTATGCAAATCGCATCTAATGTTGTTTATTTGGAATTGGCAGTTCAGTCTGAGTTTCAAAACCGCTTTTTAAAAAACTTAAATTTTCCTCAGTAATGCATTAAACAAAAATAGCACGCAGCATCCAGATGAAAGGAAGCAGCGTGCTTTTTATTTAACACATTAATTTGACAAGCTACCCCCTGCTCGTATACGATTTGTACTATATAATCACACAAGGAGAGTTTTGCATGCTACTGAAACTGCTGCGCATGATGGGGCAAATCGTGATATTAGGGATTATTTTCTGGCTTGGCAATCAAATTACCGATATTACTGGCTTGCCTATTCCGGGGACTGTCTTTGAGATGATCTTGCTGTTTTGCCTGCTGCTATCAGGCATTGTTACACTTTTCGCTATACCAACCCGCTCATTAATATTGTGCTAATAAGCGCTGCCATAATTATTGCCATTCTTATTGTTTGCAAGATACCCTATGCGGCCTATACCCCGGCAAAAGATATTATGACTTCTTTGTTGGGGCCGGCAACGGTAGCATTGGCAGTGCCGCTTTAACGAAACCGGCAGTTGTTAAAACAATATGGAGTTGCTATTTTCTGGAGTGTTGGCCTGGGAACCGCCGTGTCTATGGCGACTGTGTTGTTGATTACTAAGGCGGGAGGGCTATCAAGAGAAATCGTCGTATCAATTATCCCGAAATCATCAACCATTCCGTTTGCGGTTGATGTGGCAACAATGGCAGGGGGCAATCCTGCTTTGGCGGTTGCTTTTGTGGTAGCTACCGGAACCTTTGGTTCGGTAATAGGTTTAATATTACTTACCAGGTTTAAAATTTATGATCCTGTAGGCAGGGGCCTAGCCATGGGAACAGTCTCGCACGGACAAGGGACTGCAATGGCACTGCTGGAAGGTGAACAGCAAGGCTCAATGTCAGGCTTGGCTATGGGATTGGCAGGAATATTTACTTCTCTGTTGGCGCCGGTGTTTGTAGTTTGGTTTGTGGGCTGACAGAGAATAAACCTGAGTGCAGGAGGTTTTTTTGGACAAAATAGAGAAATATGGTAATATGTTTTTGATTAATGTTACTGTGTGAAAGGAGTACCGGATATGGCAAAAGATTGTTCTTTCGATATTGTTTCAGAGGTGGATATGCAGGAAATGGATAATGCTGTTAATCAGACAACTAAGGAAATTGGACAGCGCTATGATTTCAAAGGCAGCAAGGCTGAAATGGTTCTTGATAAGGAGTCCTTAAAACTGTCGGCTGAGGATGACTATAAACTGGGAGCTATGCTGGACATTCTCAGAAGCAAAATGGTTAAACGCAATGTGCCCTTAAAGTGTTTGGATGTTGGCAAAATTGAGTCGGCCTTTAGCGGTACAGTAAAGCAAACCGTCACGATTCAAAAGGGTATCAGCAAGGATAAAGGCAAAGCGGTGGTTGCTTATATTAAAGAGCAAAAGCTTAAAGTCCAGGCGCAGATTATGGATGATCAGGTGCGGGTTGTCGGTGCGAAAAAGGATGATTTGCAGGCTGTAATTCAAAAATTAAGAGAAAAAGATTTTGGGATTGAATTGCAGTTTATTAATTTCCGTTCATAATCATCGTCTGGTAATAGTTTGCTAGAGTAAATAAAAAGGCTCTCCCAGCAGATTTCTGGGAGAGCCTTGCTTTTCGTGCGCAAAAAAACTAGTTATCATCAATGGAAAAAACAAGCTCAATGCGGCCACAGGAAAGGTCAATAGGAATACGGTATCCGGTAACCGGAATGTCGTAAGTTTGTGATAGTGTCTGGGGTTGTAAATCAAATTCAAAACCCTTGTCTGACAAATTAATCAGGAAAAGACCATTATTCAAATTTAAAAACTCACAGATGCTGTCTTTGGCCAAATCGTTAACATGGCTTAATGACTCTTGACTAAAGCGGTTGGCAATATCAAGAAGCACAAGGTCGCTAAGAATTAATCCTGTTGAAATTGTGTACAGTCCAACTGCTTGCTGAGAGATAAGCCAACCGTTGGCCGGCTTACTAAGCAGTGGCTCCGGCCGTGATAACACCGGGCGCTCATTGAGGAAACGAACGATATTTTTTAGCAGCAGAGCAACATAATCAGAGTAAAATTGAGGACAGTCATTCTCCGGGAAATCGAGGAATAACGGGACAATTCTATCCACATCGCCAGACTGAATAATCTTAAGCTCAGCGTCTGTTAACTGTGTGTCTTCTTTAAATTGCTTAAGTGCAGTTTCTAATTGTGCTAAGGTAAGATAGCCTTTGTCAACAATTGCCTGGCTTAAGCCGAGATGGCGGCTGTCTTGCAGAGACAGTAGATCATTAAGCTGCTGAATGGTAAGATAGCCTTTGCCAGTAGCAATCTCGCCAAACCGGCGATCCATAGTACGCTGCAGTTCATGAATTTCTTCCACTTGTTTTGCGGTCATAAAACCGCTGTTAATTGCCAAAACCCCAAGTTTTACACGGGCTGCATCTTCTTGTGCCAGTAATTCGCAAAGCTGATCTGCAGAAATGAGCTTTTTATTTAAGAGGTATTGACCTAAATATTGTGTATACATCGTTAACTCCTTTTATTCAGTATGCCCAATGGCTTTGGCGATTTGCTCCTTGGTGTAGGGCTTCTGGATAAAGTCAGTGGCACCGCTTTTAAGGGCTTCCAGCAATTTGGCGGAAGTCCCGGTTGATGACAGCATAATAATACGTGATTTTTGGTCACACGCTCTAAGTTGTTTTAAGGCATTTAGGCCATCAAGTTCAGGCATGACAATGTCAAGAAAAACGGTCTGGGGTGTATGTTGTTTAAATAATTCAACACACTCAAGGCCATTTTTGGCTTCAAAAACGCGGCAATGCATTTCTTCAAGTATGTCGCGGAGTTTTTTTCTGACAAGCATTGAGTCATCACAGATCAATACAGAGTGGTTTGGTGCTTCCATAGTATATAAACTCCTTCCATAACAAATCATCTTAAAGTTTATATTCTATTTTAAGTTGAAAAAACCCTTGAATTTTTCTGTGACATAACTCAATAATTCAAAATATGGACAAAAAAGACTTATGCTACTGATGAATTGACGTCTGTAATAGAGAAGGCTTTACTAAGACGAGTTCGATCAAAGGCAGCTTTAACATTTCCTTGCAGGCCTTGTAGCACCATGTTGCCACCATTCTGAAGGGATCGTTTTTGAATTGTGACCAGAATTCCGAGGCCTGTGGAATCAATGTTGGTTACGTTAGAAAAGTCAACCTTCAGGCTAGCGTGGCCATTATCAATATAAGTTAATAACGTTTCGCGAATTTTAGCGGCAAGCTCGCCTTGCAGATTACCTGACAAATTAGCGGTAACTTGATTGTTTTCAACAAAAAATTCCTGGTTTTTCATCTTTTCATACCTCCAGATAATTTGAATTACGATTTACTTTAAAAAATCCAATGGCAGTTTTAAGTTTTGCCGCTAATTGGTTGGTGGCTGTAGAATTTTCCGCCAAAGAATTCATGACACTTGAGGTTTGTTTGCTGGTTGCTGAAACCGTATCAGCTTGCGCGGCAGTATTATCAATTACTGTGGCTAGGGAGTCAATTAAATCAATAATTTTGTCTGATTGGGTGACCTCTTCATCAGTGATGGACAGTACGCCTTCAATGCCGCTTACCGTGTGAGTTACTGCGGAAAAAATATCATCTAATGACTGATGGGCCTGCGTAGCACTGGCAACACCAGCCTCTACCTCGGAACGGCTGCCTTGCATAGCCTGAACCGCAACAGCGGTGCTGGCCTTAACGCGCTGGATAAGAGTTACAACTTCGGCGGCTCCTTGGGTCGACTGTTCGGCAAGTTTTCTAACCTCCTGGGCAACAACTGCGAAGCCGCGGCCAGCTTCACCGGCGCGAGCCGCTTCAATGGCAGCGTTCAGGGCAAGCAAATTGGTTTGGGCAGCGATACCGGTGATGGTATCGGTAATTGCACCGATTTTGGCAATATAACCATTAAGTGTGGCAATTAATTCTTCAGTCTCCAAGGTCTTTTTGCGGATATTGTCCATGCTAGCTACGGTATTGGCTACTGTCCCGCGGCTTTCAACAACAGTATTTAATGTGGTTTGGGAGTTGGCAACTGCTGTGGTGGCTTCTCTTTTGGCAATTTCAATAAGTGAAGAGAGCTCTAACAGTGATTTCGAAACTTCAATAACCGATACTGTGCCAACAGCGGCATCACTTGCCAAGTGTGTGCTGCTGCTGGCTACCGAGGCGGCTGCAGCACATACTTGCTCAACTGAGGTTGTTGTTTGCTGTGAGGACGATACAACTTGATCGGCCGAGGATGAAACAGTTTTTACTAATGAACGCAGTTTGGTTACCATGGAATTGATGGCGGTAGCCAAACGGGCAATTTCGTCATTGGATGAAATTGGGATCTCAGACAGTTCTAAGTTGCCGTTAGCGACTTGTTCGACGCAAGTAACCATATCGCGGATATCGCGGAGCATCCGCTGCAGGATGAAGAGAACAAGAGTTATAGCGATACTTAAACCGGCGACAATCAAAAGGGTAAACAATAGAATAAGTTGCTGGTATCTGGCATCGGCAGCTTGATATTCCCGTTTAGCTAGTTCTAACTGGAGATCCATGAGCTCAGATAGTTTGGTGGAAACTGGCTCAAGGCTGGAATACAGCTCTTCAATCATAAAAGCACTCAACGCTTTTTTGTCGGCTTTGCCCATAATATCGACAGCTTTTGTAAGTGCTCCGTCGGCAATTCCTAAGAAGCCGTCAATCTGAGCTGACAATTTTTCCTCTTCTTCGGTTGCAGCGTGATTTTTGTAGTTGTTCCACTCTATTTTGATGGTCGAAGCGCCCTCGGCAAGTTTATTCCGTCCTAATGCCCAGGCCATATGGTTGTCACTTACTTTATGACAAGTGTCAATAACATTGACGGTTAAGGCGTCAGACATAAGCTTAAGCTGTTGGAGAGTTATGATGCGGTTGGTATACATGTTGCGTAAAGTGTCATTAGAGGCTTTGATACTTTGCAGTCCTACAAGGCCAATACCAATTGATAACAGCGAAAAGATAGCGACAACGATAAGCAATTTGGTTCGTAAACTTAACGGGTAATTGATCTTTGTGGGGAACTGTGCCTGTGAGATAAAGGTTTTTATAGTTGCTGGCTGTCTGAGTGCGGCGATATGGTTCTTTGCAGTAGAAATCAATTCACTATTGACAGCAACAAGCTTTTTAAGGAAATTCAAGTATAAAACCCCTTTGCTTAACGTTTTTCAATTCATAGCTAAGTCTACTTTATGTAATAAATGTTAGTCTTTATCGGGGCATTATCCTCTAAGCAATTTTTAAGGTATGGTTAACTCTATGTTAAGATTAGGTAAGGACTATATTGAGAGAATCAAGTAGACATGACAGAGGTCGAAATATATAATTGAGAGAGGTATATTATCATGAAAAGTACGTAGACAGATGAGGAGAAATAGTAATGGCAAAGAAAAAGAGCAATTGGAAGTGGATAGCGGCCATCCTATTAGTTGTCATAGCTGCTGTTATCTATTACCAAATGGAAGAGAAGCCTAAGCCGTCGCCGGTACCTGGTCCACGTTATAATGTGGAAAAGACAGGCTCAGGTGTGGTGCTGGATTTTACAGAAACAGCCACCAAGATTCATGCTGCGGTTGAAAAAGGATTAGCTAATGCCGGTACCCCGCCTAAGGATATTAAAGAAGAGAAACGGGAAGTTGCGCGGACCGGTGTGGAAGGAACCATTCGCTGGCATGCAAGAAGTATGTTAGTAGTTATTCCGGAAAGCATGTCGCTGGAAAGTGTGGAACAGGCTCTAAATCAGCTTGTCGGCAAAGCCGGTGGCAAGATTATTGGCAATGAACCGGATAAATATAATGGGGTTGCTGCCTTGCGGCTGGATGTGGGCATTAAAGATGTGCTTAATAATGAGCCACTTACACTGATTACTGATCGCTTATATATTATTAAAGATAAGGGAACATTGCCGCCAGCAACAACAACAAAACCTAAAGTAGAGGGCGGTTCGGGGAAGATGGCGATTGTGATCGACGATTGCGGATACACGATTGCACCTGTTGCTGGTTTTGTCGATCTGGGACGCCCGATTACGTTTGCGGTGTTGCCTTACCGTGAGTACAGCAATGAGGCGGCTTCCAGAGCATTGAGCGCCGGACATCTGGTTATACTGCATTTGCCGCTGGAGCCGATGGATGCTTCAGCATCAAGCGAGCCTACTGTAATTACCACCAATATGAGTGATGAGGAAATCCGCCAGACCACCTCGAAAGCCATCGCCTCACTGCCGGGAATTCAGGGGATTAATAACCATCAAGGTTCAAGGGCGACGGCTGACCGACGGGTCATGAAGGCTGTGCTGAGTGTGGTTAAATCACAGAACCTATTTTTCATTGACAGCCGGACAATCGGTAAAACTGTGGCAGCCGAGGTTTCCCGTCAAATGGGGATAAGGACAGGGGAAAATGAACTGTTTTTAGATAACAGCTCTGATGTTGATTTGATAAAAACACAATTGCGCAAAGCAATTGATATGGCGCATAAAAACGGGAGCGTGACAGTTATCGGGCATGCCCGGCCCAACACGGTTATTGCGGTTAGAGAAATGCTTCAAGAGATTGATAATGCCGGTATTCGGCTGGTATATGCCAATCAGCTATTCTAATTTAATGGAGATATAAAAACACCCCGCCGGGAAGTAGTTTCTACTTCATGGCGGGGTGCTCTTATCTTTGGTTTTAACGGGAGGCAGTCTCAAAATCAGAAGACGAAATAATTGCTGGTTGCGGGTCTGGAGCTTTTAAGACAATGCTTAAGTTTTGATTAGGGCGATGAATGCCTTCTTTAGAAACATAGGTGACGCTTTGGACAGTAGAGTTACCACTTTGGAGATTAATGTGCATCCGTAGATGATAGGCTTTGGGAATATCTATCTCCAATTTTTCACCGTCAGACGAAGCCGGCAGATAAAAGGTTTTGCCAAAACTAGAAATACTGATGCGGTCAAGTTGTTTTCCCAAAACCGGATATTGCCAGAAATAATCAGGATTTTCAATATTTACGGTTACCGTAACTTTCAGTAATTCACTGGCATTGGCGGTTGGGGGTGCGATAAGACCGCTGACCGATAGTAACATACATACAATGAAAGACAACTTTGCTACCCAAATCATTTCATAATCCCTCGCAATCACGTTAGATTCAATTTACCAACTATTGATTATTATTCTATTTGTATCCAGTCTTTCCCTCTTTGCAGATCATAAAGGACAGGAACTGGCAAGGGGTTAGGGGTCTTCGCTAGTAGTTTGTGTGGGAATACATAACAAAGTGTCGCCGGAATCGGGTATTTCGGGCAGAGTCTTTTGGGGTGGAGGGCTAAACTCGGTCATATGCTTCCAATAGCGTTTAGGCATATGGGTCATACGGCACTTAGGGTTATAGCGTCCCTGAATTGCGATAGTATCATAAAACAATTGCCACAAGTCGCGAAAGGTTTGCTCGGTTTCATCGGCTTTGGGCACTTCAAGCTCAGCAAGTGGAATTATGGCAGACTGGTAGGGCTGGTACACAAGTGCCATGTTATGCTTTTTATCATGAATTAAATAGCGTTCTTCCGGATATCGCTCGCAAAAATGCTGTACAAGCAGTGGTAATACAAAATTTTTAGGCTCTATTTCACCTACAAGTACATTATTGATGATGGAAAAACGCACAAACCCCTTAAACAAATGACTTTCCCGTTCCAAATGCTTAACTGCCTTTGCAAGGGTATTTACTACCTCATTGGTCAGCATATTCATTACCGATGGGCCGTGGCGAAACCCCAGCCGTAAAAATAGCAGGATATAGAGTTCCTTTTGGGCAAGACAAGTTAAAAAGGCCTGCTGGATAAAAGTAAGCGCTGAAGGTCCCAGCTTTTTAGGGATAGATGATAGCACTCGACTAGCTTTTTGTGGGTCGGTCGGAATGCTTTTTGCCGCAAAAAGCAAAGAATGAGCGGTGTCCGGGAGCAGAATATCTATGGGAATTTCATTGCTTTCATAACTTTCAAAAACGCAGCAGAGGAGTCCGTCGAAACTGCCATCATAGCAATAAATCAATTCAGAAGAGCTAGGCATTTTCCAAAATCCTCCTGGTGTGGTGCTAATAGTGGTGGCTGCTCAAACAGGGAAAGCTGCTCCTGGTGTGATGAGAAACCCAGATGGTATATTTCCCGTGTTTTCTCAGATAATAGCGAGCGAACCATAGTGTTGGGGGTAAGTGTAATGTCAGGTACTGTTTTGCCGCTAACGGTGATAAAATATTGGGCGCGTTTAAGGACAACTCCCAGTGCTTTAAGACCGTTAAACGTAAGGGTTGACGCGCGGCGGGCCGCAAGAATTCTCTTGGCGCTTGTTACGCCGATACCTGGTACGCGCAGTAAGTCACGGTAGGGAGAGCGGTTTACATCTACCGGGAAAAAATCCATATGATTAAGTGCCCAGTTGCATTTAGGATCTAAATAAGGATTAAAGCTTTGATGCTGCTGATCGAGAAGCTCATTGGCGGCAAAACCATAAAAACGCAATAGCCAGTCAGCCTGATATAGCCGGTGTTCACGCCAAAGCGGCGGTTTGGTATCGACGGTTGGTAGCAGGCTATTTTCGGCTACCGGTATGTAGGCTGAGAAAAAGACGCGCTTTAATTTGTATTTTCTGTACAGACCTTCGGCTAAATTTAGAATTTGATAATCTGTATCTGGGGTAGCGCCGATAATCATTTGCGTACTTTGCCCGGCAGGAACAAACTTGGGCGCATTTCGATAAGCCACAATGTCGTGAGAAGTTTCCTGGATGCGGTTTTGAATAAAACCCATCGGGGTAAAAATAGAGTGCTTTGATTTGTCAGGCGCCAATAATTGTAGACTGTTTTGTGAGGGAAGCTCGATGTTGACACTCATTCGGTCGGCAAGCATGCCCAGACGCTCGACAAGTGAGCTGTCTGCGCCGGGAATGGCTTTGGCATGGATATATCCGGAGAACCGGTATTCTTCACGCAGGATGCGTAATGCTTCAATCATCTGTTCAGTGGTATAGTCCGGATTCTTCAGCACTCCTGAACTTAAAAAAAGGCCTTCAATATAATTGCGGCGATAAAAATTCATAGTGAGTTCAGCAAGTTCACGAGGTGTAAAAAAAGCCCTAGGAGTATCGTTTGATGAGCGGTTGACACAGTATTTGCAGTCATAAGAACAAATATTGGTCAAGAGTACTTTCAGCAGAGAAATGCAGCGCCCATCAGCAGAAAAACTGTGACAGATACCGCAGGCGGACGCACTGCCAATTCCGCCTGCGCCTGCCTTCTTATCTACTCCGCTGGAGGTGCAGGCTACATCATATTTAGCCGCATCTGTTAAGATTTTCAATTTATCGAAAACATCCATTGGCTTCACTCCTACTTACCTATTGTCCGATGACTAACCCGCTCTAAGACTCCTGCTCTACGAGCGGGAGTAAGAGCGGTTAAGTCCCTGGATAATTTCGACTAGAATTCAGGCGCCGTTAAAACGCCGTCTGAATTAAGTCTCCATTTAGCTGTAAGCAAAATTTCAATAATAGCATAGCACAAGAACAAATGTTTTGCAAACATTTGTTCTTGTGCTATGCTATTTGCCGGAGCTATAAGCTCATAGTGAGCCGGGTTTTGTCTGTTTTTGAATAAATTTACATGGCAAAAATTTACATTATTTTAAAAAAATACTTAGTATAATTTGAATATGGGTGTTCGCGGAAGATTATAGTTTTATCTGCTGACTAACCCGCTTTAAATACGATCATGGTTACCAGGAAGGTAAGAGCAGTGATCATATATGCTGATGTAGTGTTATTACTCAATTTTCTGATGAATAGCGCCATTTTAGTGTTGACTGCCTATGGGGCAGGTATCGCCTTTAGCTGGAACCGCATAGCAGGGGCGGCGGCGATGGGCGGCATATACACATTAGTTGGTGTATTTCCTGCAATGTCGATATTTTATAGCATTCCTGCCAAATTAATTGTATCTGTACTTTTGGTTTTAGCGGCTTTTGGTTATCGGTCGATAAAGATAACAATAATACTTACCGGTATTTTTTTTATTGTGTCTTTTATCTTAGGCGGTGCCGTGTTAGGTTGGCTGTATTTTATTCAAACCGAGATTTTATATGCAGCTAACCAAAATATTAACCTATCATTAAGCGATGTAATAATCGGCAGCAGTCTGGCCATTATCCTTATTATCCTAGTTGTCAAACGACTTCTGGGCAGAATGTACCGGTATAAGACTTTATATCAGGCCCGAATAGAGTATGACGGAAACTCCCAGGAGATTACGGGCATGATGGATACCGGCAATGGCCTTTACTCGCTGATGGGTAGAAAACCGGTCGTGCTTGTAAACCTCCAGGTGGCTGCTTCATTACTGGGAGCACAAGTATCAGACTTCTTAATCAAGAATCGACCGGATTCTTGGGTGAGTAATCTGGATACATGTCAAGATTCAAAGTGGTTGGCTAGGGTAGAAATTATCCCTTGTCAATCAGTTGGCGGATATAATATGTTACTTGGCTTTAGGCCGGACAGCATTACGGTAATAGGAGAGAAGGGAGCGGAATATACCGCCGAAGCACTTATCGGAATTTGTGATACTGTATTTGACGATAACCGCGAATGTCAGGCTCTTCTGCATCCGGCACTTATGACAGAGGTCAATATTACCAAGGGGGCAAATACATGCGTATTACCTGGTCGATAGTTAAATTATATATAAAGTTGCGAATTATATCTTTGCTTCGAATGATTGGCTGGCTTGAGCCAGATGAGGTATTTTATGTAGGAAGTGCGGAAATTCTACCGCCACCTTTGTCCAGTGATGAAGAATTGTTTTTACTTAACCGGTTACAAAAAGGTGACAAATCGGTTAGAAGTGTCTTTATTGAACGCAATTTACGGCTTGTTGTTTATATAGCCCGCAAATTTGAGAATACAGGTGTTAGTGTCGAGGATTTAGTAAGTATTGGAACAATCGGTCTCATTAAAGCGGTAAACACATTTGATCCGGTTAAACGGATCAAATTAGCTACCTATGCTTCTCGGTGCATTGAAAATGAGATATTAATGTATTTACGCCGGAATAGTAAAACGCGGGCAGAGGTATCTTTTGATGAACCGCTAAATATCGATTGGGACGGCAATGAATTATTGCTGTCAGATGTATTAGGTACAGAGAATGATATTATCTATAAGTCGGTAGAAGAAGAAGTCGATAAAACGCTGTTATACACAGCTATGAGTAAGTTGTCAGGTCGGGAGCGAAAAATTATGGAGCTTCGGTTTGGTCTTAATGATGACGGTAATGAACGAACCCAAAAAGAAGTTGCGGATATGCTTGGAATATCGCAATCCTATATATCTCGTTTAGAAAAAAGGATAATAAAACGCTTGCGCAAAGAGATCAGCCGCATGGAATAACCATGCGGTTATTTTTTGTTACTTGGCACGAGCTGTTGGTAATCGTATTTATAGTAGCTTACCATATAATGTGATTTGATTATGTGTATCTGCGAAAGCTGCAAGAAAAATACACAAGGTAACTATAACTCCAATGCAATGTTGAAATAGCTGAGTGGGTCTAAGGGCTATGATAAATGAGGCTTAAGTCCTGGGAAAATATTGACAGTGTTTTGGTGTCATTATATACTTATTTATAAATTATTATGCAAAATCTGTCTAAAAAGGGAACTATCTTCATACGCACGTCCAACTAGGAGAAACGCAGAGTTATGGGTTTAAGGACAGAAATCCATGATGGTGTTTATCTGTTGGCAGTTGCTGACTGAAACAAGGCGAATTGTGGAGTGCCTTGTTTTTTTTTATTCGAATTTATTTTTTTATAGATCATACGTGAAAAATTTCTTATATGTGTCAAGCGGCGATAACCTTGTGCGCAAATATAAAGGAAAGGAGTAGCACGCTTTGATCTTTGAAAAATAAATATAAACTACATAAAAAAGGAGGCAGTTTGTAAAATAATTCAGCGTATATAGGGTGTTCACTTCGCCCTATAAATTTAGAAAGGAATTGATGTAAAGATGAAAATGACAGTTGGTATGAAGATTATGGGTAGTTTCCTTTTGGTTATAGCTGTGGTGGCAGTTATGAGTGGTTATACATATATGAAGATTGGGCAAATAAATGACGATTATCAATTAGCTATGGATGCGAATATGGCTAAGCTGTCTTTGGCAGAAGAGTTGGCCACCGATGTTGCTGAAGAGGCCGGAACAGTTAGACGATATAATCTTACTGGTGATCTAGCGGCTAGAGATAAATTTAATAAACTAAGAACAAAATCTAGTGAAAAGATTGCTGAAATGGAGAAGCTATTTACTACTGAAAATGCTAAAAAACTTATTAAAATGCTAAACCAAGAGAAAGCAGCCTATGAAGATTTTGCAGAGAAGGCTATGCAGGCCAGACAAAATAATAACCAGGAACAGTTGGCCCTCTATATAAAACAGGGGGAGAAACCGTATGAGAATGTATCAAATGGTACTACTGAACTGGTTAACATGATTAAAGTATTTGTTAAGGGTGAACAGGCTACGCTTAGCAATCAAGTAAAAAGTAATCAACAAATACTGTTAGTCATTAATGTCATTGTTTTAGTAATTGCTGTTAGTATAAGTCTGATTTTAAGCCGGAATATTTCTAAGGCTGCTAAGTTAATAGTAGCGGAAGCCACGGAAATTGCGGCAGGAAGAATACCACGGGAAAAACTGATTGTTACATCCTCCGATGAAATGGGGCAATTGGCAAGTTCGTTCAACCTTATGAAGGACAATCTTAGAGAACTCATCCAGCATGTAGCTAAGTCTTCTGAACTTGTGGCAACATCTTCGCAGCAACTAACGGCTAGTGCTGAACAATCAGCGCAAGCGGTCAATCAGGTGGCTGAAGCGATTGGTGATGTGGCTCGGGGTGCAGAACAACAATCAAAGTCAGCAGATGAAACAACTATTGCAGTAGAACAGATAACCGCAGGTATCCAGCAAGCTGCTGCAAATGCCAATCAAGTGGCTGGCAACTCGGCGCAAGCTGCTGAAAGAGCAAGAGCCGGGAATAAGTCAGTCGAAAAAGCTGTCAGTCAGATGCTCCATATTGAAGAAACTGTTACTACCTCTTCCGATGTTGTTGCTAAGTTAGGCGAAAGATCAAAGGAAATTGGTCAAATTGTCGACACGATCTCAGGAATTGCCGGTCAAACAAATTTATTGGCTCTAAATGCTGCAATAGAAGCTGCCAGAGCAGGTGAACAGGGGCGTGGATTCGCCGTAGTTGCCGAGGAAGTACGTAAGTTAGCAGAACAATCCCAAGAAGCTTCACAGCAAATCGCTGCTTTGATTGGCGAAATTCAAGGGGATACAGATGCGGCTGTTTTGGCTATGAGTGAAGGTACCCAAGAGGTTAAAGTCGGATCAGAAGTAGTTAGTGCCGCAGGTCAGGCCTTTAAGGAAATCGCGGATTTGGTAACCCAAGTATCTGAACAAGTAAAAGAGATTTCTGCTGCTATGCAGCAAATGGCCAGCGGTAGTCAGCAAATTGTAATAGCAGTGAAAGAAATCGATCAACACAGTAATTCTGCCGTAGGACAAGCCCAAACAGTTTCGGCGGCTACTGAAGAACAAGCAGCCGCTATGGAAGAGATTGCTGCTTCCAGTGAAAGCCTTGCTGAACTGGCTGAAAATCTACAGACAGCTGTTAGGAAGTTTCAAGTGTAAGCTTGACTATAACAGTCCGAAACTAAGTGGAAAATTTTAAATAGTATAAAAAGTTGCAGGGATATAAGGCTGTTTAGTGAATATATATAAGCAAGAGTTCCGAGTTGCTATTGCCAGCAAGGTGGTAGTAACCGTGGGTGCAAAAAGGAATTTTTGTGCCGGCCATTGTGCAAAGGAAGTCCGTTTCTGCGGGCTTCTTTTTGTTTTTGATAGAAAGGGGCGATTTAAGTGATACTTGCACGGGAACAAATCAACAGATATTTACGCCATATTCTAATACCTGAAGTAAGTGGCCCGGGCCAGAAAAAACTGCTGGAATCGTCGGTTTTTATTTGCGGAGAGACTGTAAAAGACACGGCTGCTGCTATAGACTATCTTGCTGCAGCCGGTGTAGGTCGTATAGAATGCCAGTTTAATGACAACGTGGGAGTTGAGGAGCTTCTAGCCGGCATACATGATTTAAACGACGATGTTGTTATTGGGGTATCAGACGGCAGCCAGTGTGATTTTCGGATTTTCTTAGGTAGACCAGAGTTTATCCTGCAAAAACAAGAAATGATTTGTAATGCTTTTGTACCTACCGTTATTTCTCTTTTTAGGAGCTGGACAGGTGGTCAGCAGATTTTCAGAGACAGTGAGTGTTTATGTTCCTTCATGGCTGCGCTTGCAGAGGTGCAGCAAGAGACGGGCTGTGAAATTCCTGGTGAGAATATAGCGGGAGAGATATTTTCGAGCTGTGTTTTAGCGGCGCTGTCTGCGCTGGAGGTTATAAAATTATCACTTACTATTGGTGGAGTGACAGATGATTTTTGCTATTTTAATCTTCTGTCCATGGATTTTTTCAAGCGTGGCAGAGCCGACCTTAAACATGCATTAATTGAGTTATGCACGCCGAGACAGGCAGATGTCTACGAAAGTGGATTGGAAGACCGTAAAGTTTTGATTGTGGGGGCTGGCGGACTGGGTTCACCAGTCGCGTATGCGCTCGCATTAGCAGGTGTTAACACGCTAGGGCTGGTAGATTATGATACTGTGGAAATAAGCAACCTCAATCGTCAAATACTTCACACCACATCAAGGATTGGAATTCCCAAGGTTGAATCTGCGGCCGTCTTTTTAAAACATATCAATCCAGGTCTTAGCGTTATCCTCTACAATACCAGTCTAAGTAAAGAAAATATTTTTGATATTATTGCTGACTATGATGTAGTAATTGTTGCCGTTGATAATTTCCCCACCCGCTTTTTATTAAATGATGCGTGCTTTTTTGTGGGAAAGCCCATGATAGATGCCGGGGTAATCAGATTTGATGGCACTGCCAGAACCATTTTACCTCATAAAAGTCCTTGTTACCGCTGTACGCTTGCGGCTATTCCTGCTGCCGGCACGATACCGTCATGCGCGGAGTCTGGTGTATTGGGGCCGGTGCCGGGAATAATGGGCTTTATCCAAGCCGCCGAAGCTGTAAAGTGGGTAACAGGTCAGGGAAAGCTGTTAAGTGACAGCATGCTCTTTTTTGACGGGAAGTATTCTGAGTTTGTCACCATAAAACTGAACAAAAATCCGGGCTGTCCATTATGCGGTACCAATCCTGCTATACATCAACTTCAGGAATATGGATTTCAGTGTGAGGATGCTAGGAATGAAGAAGACAAGGCAAATAAGAGCAACGCATTGTCTGACTGCACGCTGCGTTGTAGTTAGAGCTTGGGAGGCATAGTAGTATGAACAAGAATTTCAATGATGTTGGCAATGATAATTCTTTAGCGGACAGGAAGCTTAGGATTACCCAAGATGGCTGCCTAAAACTGCCGCTTTCTTTGGCAGAGGATCAAGAAGTACTATTTATCCGAGCTGAAGAGGGCTATCGCCTGATTCCCCTGCTTCCAGATGTAAAAAGAGTATATATTGAGGTCACCACAAAATGTAATTTTTCTTGTATTACTTGTATTCGAAGCTCCTGGCAAGACGAGTTATCTCACATGGAATGGGAGACTTTCGAAACCATCGTTAAAAATCTTAAAGAATTGCCTAATCTGGAGTCAGTTCATTTTGGGGGATTTGGCGAGCCTTTAATGCATCCTAAGATATTTGATATGCTGAAGGAAGTGAAAGCTCTCGGCCTCAAGGTTGAAATGATAACGAACGGTTCCTATTTAAGTGACGAAACCATCCAAAAATTGATTGATATAGAACTTGATATTATATTTACTTCATTAGATAGCCCCGAGGAGGAGGAATATAACCAAATCCGGCCGGGTGGAGATTTTCAGGACGTTTTCCAAAATGTAAAAAATCTGCAGGCGATGAAGTTGCAGCAAAAGGTTAAAAAACCGGAGCTGGGCATAGAGTTTGTAGCTATGAAAAAGAACTATGCAAGATTACCTAAGCTGATTCAACTGGCCTGGAAGCTTAATGCTGCCAAAGTGATTGTCTCTAACCTGCTGCCTTATCATGAATCGATGAAAGATGAAATAGTTTATGATATTGACGATACCGGCTGCCTGTTTGGGATGGAATCCTTACTGACTTCTGTTCGGGCGCAAATGTCAAATATGAAACTGAGGACAGAACGCAATTGTAAATTTATCCAGGATAAATCGCTGTGTATCAACCATAAAGGAAATGTCAGCCCCTGTTATGCTTTTATGCATACGTATCAATGTTATACTTATGGCAGAAAAAAGCAAATGTACCCGTATTATTTGGGTAATGTCGATAATAAAAGACTTCAAGACATATGGATGGATTTAGAATATGTAAATTTTAGAAACACGGTTGGCGAAACACGCTTTCCTTCCTGCACAGACTGCAAACTATTGGATGGGTGCAATTATACGGACAACAATGAGATGGATTGCTGGGCCAATAGCCCATCATGTGCTGATTGCCTCTGGGGCAGGCAGATTATTGCCTGCCCATAAATGGAGATTTAAATATAAGGATTGAAAATTTAAAAAGTTGTTGCAATTGTTACAGGAATATTGAAATAAAGAGCGAATATATATTAATAAGAGTTCCGAGTTACTGTCGCCAGTCAGGTGATGGTAAACGTGGGTGCGAAGAGGAATTTTCGCGCCAGCCATTGCGCAAAGGAAGTCCGTTCATTACGGGCTTCCTTTTGTTTATTTCCAGCTTGCTGATGTCTATGTTAAGTGAGAGAAAGTTGAATAAGTGCTTCCGATTTATTATTTCCCACCGGGAGATAATAAACATTAGGTGCGAAGAGCAATCATCGTGCCCGCCATTGCGCAAAGGAAGAGGTACTAAAAGTTTTTTTAGCGCCTCTTTTTTTATTTTTTAAAATCAATTTTAAGGAGGTAATTTCATGAATAAGTTTATCCGTGTTAACATGACAACCAAAGAGATTACTACAAGTGCGGTTCCGGAAAAATACGCTGGTTTAGCAGGACGTGGACTTACTTCGAACTTCGTTAATGACGAGGTTAAGCCAACTTGTCATGCACTGGGGAAAAACAACAAAATAATTTTTGCGCCAGGTTACCTCACCGGAACTAATGCTGCTCAGTCAGGACGTATTTCAGTAGGTTCTAAGAGTCCGCTGACTGGCACCATTAAAGAAAGCAACAGCGGCGGTAATTTTCCCAGAAAATGGCTAAACTAGGGATTAAAGCTCTTGTTATCGAAGGAATGCCCGAGGAAGATAAGTTTTATATAATTAAAATTAATATGGATGGTGTCATAATTGAAGATGCTCCAACTCAAATCCTCGGTGGCTGTGGCAACTATGAAGCAATTAAGATATTAAATGAAAAATATGGTCCTAAAGTGGGTATTGCTCTGGCTGGTCCGGCTGGAGAGTATAGAATGCCTACTGCCAACATTTCATTTAAAGATCCGGAAAGCAATATCCGAAGTGCTGGACGGGGAGGTTTGGGGGCAGTTTTGGGATCAAAGAAGGTAAAAGCTCTAATCATTGATGATACAGGTGCACCGGGTGTTACTATTGCTAAGCCAGAAGAGTTTAAGGCTGCTGCTAAAGTATTTGCTAAGGCTTTGACAACCCATCCGGTTACCAGTCAGGCATTGCCTGCTTATGGCACAGATGTACTGATTAATATTCTGAATGAAGCGGGTGGCTTGCCTGCCAAGAACTTTACTGCTGGCCGTATAGACTGGAATGATAAGATATCAGGGGAAACCATGAATGATAATATCAGCGAACGCGGCGGCGACGGTAAAGTTTCTCACGGCTGTCATGCTGGCTGTATTATTCGTTGTTCGCAATGGTATCCTGACAAGAATGGCAAATACATTACAAGCGGTTTTGAGTATGAAACTGTATGGGCGCTAGGTGCTGATGCCGGTATTCAAGATTTGGACGATATTGCTTATCTTGACCGCGCAATGGACGATGTCGGTGTAGATTCGATTGATGTTTCTGTTGCTATTGCTACTGCCATCGAAGGTGGCCTATTGCCTTGGGGTGATGGCAAAGCTGCATTGGATGCAGTTAAGCAAATCGCTGTTCCTACTCCGCTTGGCCGAATCCTTGGCGGCGGTACAGCCATTGTTGGTAAACTTTGCGGACTATTCCGTACACCTGTGGTTAAAGATCAGGCTATCCCGGCTTATGATCCGCGGACTGTCAAAGGTGTCGGTCTGACCTATGCCACTACCCCTATGGGTGCCGATCATACGTCCGGTTACAGTGTTGCTACAAATATCTTGAAAGTTGGCGGTTATGTAGATCCACTTAAGAAAGAAGGCCAAGTAGAGCTTTCCCGCAATCTGCAAATTGCTACTGCGGCCGTTGACAGCACAGGCATGTGCCTCTTTATCGCTTTTGCGATTCTGGATATTCCAGAAGGGTTTAATGCGCTTGTCGATATGATTAATGCCCGCTATGATTTTTCGCTGACTGGTGACGATGTAACTGAACTTGGAAAATCAATCCTTAAAGCAGAGCGGGCGTTCAATAAAGCAGCAGGGTTTACTAATGCCCATGACCGCTTACCTGAATTCTTTGAATATGAGCCTTGTCCGCCACATAATGCTGTTTGGGACTTCACACCAGAAGAAATCGACGAAGTCTTCAATTTCTAGATTGCAAGACGCCGGGCTTAGGCCCGGCGTTTGTAACTGTACTACGAATCATTTACTATATCGTACAATAAGTAGGAGGATTTGTATGGTGGTAGAAGTACGTTTATATGCAACATTGCGGCGTTATACGCCTGCAAGTCCAGATGGAGTGATATCTTTAGAGGTGCCTGAGGGAGTTACGATACTTGACCTAGTGAAAAAAATCGGAATTGATCCCGCAGAGATTCATTTGATGATGGTAAATGGGACAGGGTGTGAGCTTGAGAAGATAATAAACAGTGGTGATAGAATTGGTTTGTTTCCGCCGGTAGGTGGGGGATAACGAGTTAGGATATGTGAGTAGATTCGCTAATTGTTTAAGTAGTATAATAATGGTAGTGGAATCGATAGTTTGTCTTGCAAGGAGGAATATGAATGCCGGAGCAAGAGGGGAAAACCATTGAGATACGGGGATTTCTCCATTTAAATAAGGTTTTTAAGGATAAGAACTGGCCTACGCCACTAATTCTTGCACTTGAAGAGCCTACTACCGGGGCTAAACTGGCAGAACGGTTAGAGCTTGCCTTAGATGAAATTGAAATCGTTTTCGTAAATGGTTTTGCACAATCTATGGACTTTCCTATTCAACCAGGAGATAGGATTGCTTTCGTGCCGCCAGGTTGTCCGGGGCCATACCGGTTGGCTCTAGGCTTTTATTCAAAAAACCAAGGGAATAAATATAATTTTGTCCGGAAATGATTATTTGTTTCAATAGACACTTTGCAGATTGCTAAGGCGATTTGCAAAGTGTTTTTCTATGAAAAATAACATGGATGGCTAAAATCGCCCAGTTATGATAAAATTAAATGAAAATGATTATCAGTAACGGAGGCCGTGATGGAATTTGTAAAATCTATGGGGTATTTTATTCTTGCAGGTTTATTCGAAATTGGTGGAGGGTACTTGATTTGGCTATGGCTGCGAGAAGGGAAAAGTATTTCCTATGCAATCGCAGGCGCAATTATTCTTACCTTGTATGGGATAATACCGACATTGCAACCTGCAAACTTTGGAAGAGTTTATGCTGCATATGGCGGTGTGTTTATTGCTTTGTCTATATTATGGGGATGGGGCATAGATAAGGTTGTGCCAGATAAGTTCGATATAATTGGCGGAGTAATATCGTTAGTGGGTGTGCTGGTAATTATGTACTGGCCTAGGTGATGAAATAACAAAAATAACCGTAAGATGAGTTGCGTCTCATCTTGCGGTTATTTTATTTCAATCTTTTTAAGACTTGATATAGAGCAGAACTAAAGATTTGGATTCCCTCTAGTGTTGTATCACGTTTGCTTTTTGGAATGCTTTCTAAAATAGCTTCGAAATAGTGGCGTGAGTTTCGCTCTATTTCTTGATACGCCTGACGCCCCTTCTCCGTGAGTTCAATATCTACATAGCGGCGGTCAGAAGGATTGGGATTACGCACAAGGTGGCCTTTGTTTACCAAATCATCCACTGTTCTGCTTACGGCGCTCTTACTTATATTTAGCCGTGTGGCAAGTTCATTTACCGAAATTTTAGTTTCCTGTGCGGTTTCCCATATTACGTGGCACTGAGCATAAGTGCAATCATAGCAAAAAGTTTTTTTGCCTTCTAATACGCCTAAACTTCTTATGAAAACTTTTATAGTATTTCTAATGATTGAAATGTTTGCAGGTTCTGTTGACATTTTATCGACCAGCTTTCATGTGGAATGTAATGTGGTTGGAATTATATACAGGTTGGAATTATATACTGTTGACCATGTAAACAGTTGATGATATAATTTAATTATACCTATAATTGGAATTAATGTAAATATATATATTACTGCGTGCACTGCCAAGCCTAGTGGATTGAAATAAGAAAGGCGGGGATTAATGTGTCGGCACAGTGTTTTTCTTGCGGGATTGCTAATCTATCAAGTGATGGTTCGTTATGGTGTTTTAAGTATAAGTTTGAGATAGACGTAACTATCGATAAGTCTGACTGCTATTATTATATTGAACCCCAAATCGAAGAGGGAAAGCCTTTGACTGCAGAACAAACTTTAATGATCAAAGAGTGTGATTTGGCTTCAAGGCGGATGCGTGGGCCAGAGAAGTTTAGTTAAATTTTTGGCATAAGTACAACCTGCTATTACCGTTTTTTTTATAATTGAATATGTTGGGGGAGGATGTATGTTGGATAAGAAAGCACCTGTTATTATTCCGTGTTGTGGCATTGATTCGGTTTATGGCCTAATGACGCAGAAAATAGCTTTACAGGTAGCCACAACGGCAGGCAAGAATACAGAAATACTTGGGTTATCTTATTTAGTAAATGGGGAAATTGAGGCAGTACAAAGAATAACAGATACGCCATGTATTATCATCAATGGTTGCTTCAAAGAATGTGCTTCCAATGTTGTCGAAATAATCGGAGGTGATATTGCTGCAGAATATGCGGTAGATACTCTGGTGGCAGGCTTTGACATGGCAAGTTTGGGTGATGCAGTTAACTTAACCCAAACTGGTGAAAGCCAAGTTGGTGAAATCGCCTGCAGTCTTATAGCTGATGTAAACAATGCGATAAAGGGGGCACAAAAATGTTAATGCACCCGAAACCGATTGGCCTTATTGCTTGCTGTGGCAGCGAATGTCTGGGCGGTTATATTTCGCGTGCTGTTGCTGCAAGTATTGTACACCAACAGCGAGCCGGGCAGGTAGCTACAATTAGCTTGCCGCGTCTGCTTATCGGTACTGCTAGTGAAAAGAAATTTTCCTTAAATCATCCTACGATTACTATTGACGGCTGTACAAAAGCTTGTGCCAGAAAAGCTGTCGAAAAATATTGCTTTAAACCTATTGTTGGAGTAAATATAGGTGAGCTTATTGGCGAGCAAGAAGCTCTTGTCACTACTGAGCCAAACGCGTTTTCAACTCCGCAATATTTGGCTGAACTTGAAAAAGTGTCTGGTATTGTGACCCATGTGGTGGATTCCTTGGCGGCCATGTATGAGAAAGCCAAGATGGCTCAGAATCATAGTTGTGATCAGGGAACCTGCGATTGCGGTTGTAGTGGCAGCAGTTGTGAATGTGGGTGTGAGAGTGGTAGTCGTGACATGGTACATGACGATGCTTTGCATATTAGTGGTGAGCACCATGTAGATGGAATTGTGATTTACACGAAAAATGGCTGTCCGTTCTGTGCTAAGGTGTTACAAGAATACAAGGACAAAGGTATTCAATTTCAGGAAGTCAACACAAGCATAAATGTGTGGGCCAAGAAGCTATGTCATGACAAATATGGTTCAGATAAGGTACCTGTTGTTGTCAAAGACGGGGTTGTCATACAAATTGGTGACAACGAAGGCAAAGGCTGACAAGTCTAAGCAGTTGACCGTGTGTCAACCAATAAGGACTGATAAAGAAATAAGCAAAGATAAAGAACTCGCCGTTTGGCGAGTTTTTTTATGTCAAGATATTTTTCGCAATTACTATAAGGTAAGGGGAATATTTAATAGTAACAGAATATGTTATTAATATGGGAGGGCAGCACGATGATCGTTATTTTGTCTAATAAGAGAAAAAAGTCTTGCAGATTATTATTGCGCGATTTATAATATTATAAAAAGCTAATATACAATATATAGGAGGTGATTTTGTGCTGAAAGCAATTGCCGATTTATTGGTATATCAGTGGTTGGGTTTAGTACCGGGAACCACACTAGGAGAAGCTCTTAATTTCTTCGTGTATGACAGTTTAAAAATATTTCTCATGTTATCCATCATCATATTTGGGGTATCAATTTTACGTTCATACTTTCCGCCGGAACGCACGAAAAAAATATTAAGCCATAAACGGGAATTGTATGGAAATATAGTAGCCTCTTTGCTTGGTATTGTCACTCCTTTTTGTTCTTGTTCAGCAGTTCCGGTATTTATCGGGTTTATTGAGTCAGGAGTACCACTTGGAATAACTTTTTCGTTCTTGATCTCTTCGCCGATGGTGAATGAAGTGGCCATTGTATTATTATGGGGACTGTTGGGCTGGAAAGTCGCTGCCATTTATATTCTTAGTGGTGTTACTATTGCAATAATTGCTGGTTACCTAATAGGCAAAGCCAAATTAGAGCATTTAGTTGAAGAGTATGTATATGAGATGAAGGTTGGCGAAACAGAAGTTGTAGAGCAAACTTTTGCTGACAGATTGTCTTATGCTCGAGAATATACCAAAGAAATTCTAAAAAAAGTATGGTTATATGTCGTTATTGCAATTGGTATTGGCGGGTTTATCCATGGATATGCACCAGAAGACTTTTTAGTCCAATACGCAGGAAAAGACAATATTTGGGCTGTTCCCATGGCGGTAGTGATTGGAGTTCCACTATACTCCAATGCGGCTGGTGTTATACCCATAGTTACTGCGTTGATTCAAAAAGGTATGAGTCTTGGAACGGCGTTAGCATTCATGATGGCTGTGACTGCATTAAGCTTTCCGGAGATGATTATTCTGCGAAATGTACTAAAACCAAAACTTATTGGAATTTTTGTCTCCATAATGGCAATCGCGATTATCTTTACAGGTTATCTTTTTAATAGCATAATATGATTATGAATGGATTGAAATTTATAGTAAAATTGTGTTTCTATACTAATAGACATGGGAGGTTTTAGCTTGGCAGAAGATATTGTAATTAAATTGACAGCAGAACTACTAAAAACATTAGGTCATCCAGTACGGATTAAGATTTTGCATATGCTTAGCCAAGGAGAACTGTGCGTGTGTAATATGATCGAGGAAATAGATATTGAGCAGTCCAATCTTTCGCAACACTTAGGTATTCTAAAAAAACAAGGGATGATCGATTCACGCAAAGACGGCCAGCGTGTCATATACTGGATTGCATATCCATCAATAATTAATTTGCTTAAAGCTGCAGAGCAAACATTGAGCGAACAGATTGGTCGAAGTCAAAGCTTGTTGAAGTTTTTAAGGTAAAAAAATATTGACAATTTTGGAATAAAATACTAATATTAAAATAATTACAATATGATAATTTTATAATATTATAATAAACAAAAAGGAGGGTTACTATGAGTGGGTGTAATTGTGGCGGAGTTCAGGAAGTATCACGGGTAATCTATGCTTGTGGCGGTTGTGCAGATGTTGGAGAAGTTGCCGATCAGGCATGTAGAAAATTGAGACGTGATGGGGTTGCTCAAGCTAGTATGAGCTGTATTACAGGAATAGCAGCCCATATGCAACCTTTTATTGATGTGGCAAAAAAGGCGGAGCAAGTTGTTGTCATTGATGGCTGCCCTGTTGTTTGTGCAAAAAAAGTACTTGAGCATGTTGAAATATTTCCGGTTTCCTATGTGCTGACCCAAATGGGCCTGGAAAAAGGTAAAACAGAAGTAACCCAACAAGTTATTAATGAAATCAGTGAAAAGATCAAAGATGACCTAAATAAGAATACATCTAAATGAACTTCTAAAATCTACTGTTGACTAGAATAACTGTTTATGGAGGAGAAAGAATGAAGATTGAAATATTAGGAATGGGCTGCGCAAAATGCAATACGCTTACAGAACGCGTGATGGAAGCAACTGCTGAGCTAGGAATTTCTGCTGACATTGTTAAAGTGGATAACATGAAAGACATTATGGCATATGGAGTTATGACAACACCGGCACTTGTTATTGATGGCATAGTTAAGATAAAAGGTAAAGTTCCAAGTAAAGATGAAATTAAAGCACTTATACAAGGATAATCTGTTTGAAGCATAGATCGATTTAGTTTTATTTTCTTTGCAAGTAAAATAAAGTAATGCCCTCGACCTAAGTTTATGTAATGCATTAGGTAGGGGGCATATTGTTATGTGTCAATCTTTGGTAAATATTTAATATAGATGCAAAACAAATGGTTGCGAATTGAAACTGTTTCGTATTACAATCTAGATATAATATACAAATTAATGCAAAAAGAGTAAGTGAGGTAATTATAGTGACAGATACAAATAATGCTGAAATTTTTCGGGAAATTGTTAAACTTTGTGTGCGGAAAACAGGTTTGCTACAAAAGGCAGATGCCTCATGCTGCGGGATTACAATCGCCCAGTGCCATACCTTAGTAGAGATCAGTAAGTCTAAGTGCTTAACATTAAATGAATTATCAGAGCTGCTTAATCTTGATAAAAGTACCATGAGCCGTACGGTCGATAATCTTGTTAATGCCGGCTTGGTTGAAAGGCAAATCGATAAGACAGACAGGCGCTATATGAATATTACGTTAACCGCCAAAGGATCTGAAATGGTTCAAGGCATTAATAGTAATATGGAAAGATATTTTGAGAGGATATTACATTCGATTCCTGAAGAAAAACGGGAGCTCGTAATGAGTGCGTTACCCTATCTGCTTACAGCAGTAAATGATACCGATATGAGTTTTGGTGAAAGTCAATGCTGCTCAGGGAGTATACAAGAAGAAGGAGGCTGTAATTGTGAGTGAAACAATCAGAGAGGTAGTAAGAAAGAAATATGCCAAGGCTATTAGCAGCAGGACCGGTTGCTGCAGTGGAACAGGAAGTTCCTGCTGTGATATTAGCCTGAGCAAGGATACTCAGAAGATTACCGGAAATCTATACTCGGAGAGCGATGTGCAGGGATTACCGGCAGATATGGTTGTCACTTCTTTTGGGTGTGGCAATCCAACCGCGCTGGCAGAGCTTTACCCAGGTGAGATAGTTTTGGATTTAGGTAGTGGCGCTGGGCTGGATGTTTTGCTTTCGGCTAAACGCGTTGGGCCTTCAGGTAAGGCATATGGTTTGGATATGACTGATGAAATGCTGGCAGAGGCCAGGCAAAACCAGAAAAAATCAGGGATTACAAATGTTGAGTTTTTAAAGGGACATATTGAAGATATTCCGCTCCCGGATAATTCGGTAGATGTTATTATCTCGAATTGTGTTATTAGCCTTTCGGCTGATAAAGATCAAGTGCTAAAAGAATGCTTCCGGGTTTTGAAGCCGGGTGGGCGGGTCGCCGTATCAGACATTGTACTAAAAAAGGAATTGCCGCTTACAGTACAGCAGGATTTGATTGCCTGGGCCGGTTGTATAGCCGGGGCACTTAGTGACTGCGAATATCAGAGCAAGTTGGTGAACGTCGGCTTCGAAAATATTGAAGTCCAGGTTACCCGAGTCTATGAGTTTGCAGATGTAGATGGCGATATGTTTGCGCATTTATCGAAAGAAGAGTTGGTGCAACTGGAGGGGGCGATTGTCAGTGCCTTTATCAGAGCACGCAAGCCTAATTAACGGAATGGATTACAAAATTCGAAACGCGACAGCTAACGACCTCGCCAGAATAAAGAAATTACTTGTTACTGTCGGGTTGCCAACTGCCGGCATTGAAGATAATGGTATTTATTTCTTGGTTGTGCTAGGTAACAATAGTGAGATCTTAGCGGTAATTGGGATGGAGCGTTTCGGGGACAAGGGCTTGTTGCGGTCGCTGGCTTGTGACCCTGAGTTTCGGCAGCGGGGGATTGCCACTGAGCTTGTTAAGGTTGCACTTGCTGAAGGGCGCAAGCAAGGTATAAAATGCTTATATCTTATGACGCAAACGGCAGAAAACTATCTAAAAGAATTTGGATTTAAAACTATTGAACGACAAGAAATACCGGAAGATTTATTGAAACAATCGGCGTTAAATGCTGCTTGTCCTGCTTGTAGTACTTGTATGAGTATCGTATTAGAATAAGTTGAAATTGTCTTAAATGTACTATATAGTATCCTGCAGCTAAGCTGTGGGATACTTAATTTTTCGTCTTGTATCCTGGTTCGACTCTTGAGAGCACAAAATAGTTGCTTTTTAGCAGGATTTAATAAGTGATTATAGAATAAATTTTACTTGCATATATATTAAATTTATACTAAGCGATCATACATATAAAGGTCACTTAAAATCTGCTAAATAGCTGTGCGAAGGGAGTATTATTATGGAAGATAAAAAAGATGGGGTAAAGCGCAGGACATTTCTTAAAGCGGGCATAGCTTCCGTTGTTGCTGCGGCGCTAACACCCGGTCTTCTGTATGCGGGGCGCTTCCAGTCTGATTCACTGCAAGTTTGGTCTTGCGGAGGATTGTCGGAAGCTTTCAACGAGGTTAATAATTTGTATGAACAGCGAAATGGTATCAAGATCAATTACACAGGAGCTTTTGCAGCTGCACTGGGAAAATCACTATTAGGCGGCGCCGTAACCGAGGTTTTTGCCGGAAGGGTGCTGCAACTGGCAAAAAGCTTGAGAACTGCTGAAAAAATGCTGTATTTTAAGCCTTTGTGTTTTACCGAGTATGTAATAATCACTCCTCTTGGCAATCCGGCGGGAATCCAAACAGTGCAGGATTTGGCACGTCCGGGAGTTCGTGTTATCCTGCCATTAGGGGCATCGCCACCGGGTGGTGATGCTGTTATGGGTATTCTCAAAAAAGCCGGCATTGACGGCGCAGTTCTCAAAAATATGATTGAGAAGGAAAGCTGTGTTGTTAAGATGATGTCCAAAATTATAAGTGGCGAAGGGGCGGCTTCGATTGTGGAAAGGCGGCTAACCTGTATGGAGAGATTTGCCGGACAAGTGGAAGTGTTTCCTATACCCGAAGAACTTTTCCCACCCGGGCCGCTGATTTTTACTATCGGTGTGATGAAATATGCCAAGGATCGTGCGTTAGCTGATGACTATGTGAATTTTATTTGTTCGGATGAAGGACAGGCGATTTTTGCGAAGCATGGTTTTATTCCGGCAGCCTCTGAAAAAGGGCGGATTCTAATTGAAAAGCTGGGGGTAAAAGATGTCTAATCAAAATGAAGCAGCAAAATCAAGTAGCTTTTGTCTGACAAAAGCTCGCCTGGTAATTCAAACAGTCATGCTGGCGGTTTTGGGGCAATGGGCGTTTTACGGCATCTTTCGCTGTCCCTTCCTTGTTCCTTTTGTGAATTGTCAGTCCTGTCCGGTTATTACCTGCTGGGGAAGAATTACAAGCTACTTCTGGGGATTCTGGCTGTTATTGCCAATGTCTGTGCTGTTTTTTGGACGGGCCTTTTGCGGTTGGCTTTGCCCTGGTGGCTTTCTCAATCAGATGCTTGGGAAAGTGGCGCTGTTAAAAATGCGTGTTCGTAATCGCTGGTTGAAGTTTGTACCGCTGGGAGCGCTTATGGCAATTCTGGCTGTTCTCATTATCTGTTTTGGACTAGATAATCCGCGTATGATGGTGCCGATTCGGGTCGGTGAATTCTGGAATTCTATTAAACTTTCTTTTGAGCATGCTTCACCCTTCTGGCTGGCTCGCACGTTTATTGTGCTTGGTTTAGTGGCAGCTGGCTTGGTAGTTGCTAATTTGTGGTGCCGCTTTGTTTGTCCCACCGGCGGGATGCTAGAGCTTTTCAAGGGCATGGCTCTTTTCCGGGTTTTCAAGACTAGCGCCTGTAATGGCTGCGATGCTTGTTTACGTATTTGTGAAATGGGAACCAGGCCTGATGAAGCTAATTGTACCAATTGTGGCGATTGTCTGAAAAGTTGTCCGGTGGATGCGATCAAATACGGAAAAATTTCGTCTTACTGTAACAAGCAAACCCAGGTAAAAGAGGAAAGATTTAAAGGATAAGTTTTTGTTTATGCTATAATATAGGAATACAGGCGATTGAAAAGGAAGTGTTAGCATGAGCGTAATGGTTGGACAAGCAGCTCCTGAGTTTTCTTTACCGGATGAAACCGGTCAGCTTCATAGTTTGACTGACTATCGCGGGAAGTATGTTGTTTTATACATTTATTCCAAAGATAATACGGCAGGCTGTAGTAAAGAAGCTCAGCAGTTTGCCGAGTTTTTTGAGACAATTACCGCATGTGGTGGAAGCGTCATCGGAATTAGCCGGGACAGCCAAACCTCTCATGCTAAATTCAAAGCAAAATTCTCACTGCCATTTACGCTGCTGAGCGATGTCGACAGCACGGTCTGTAATTTGTACGAAGTGATAAAAGAAAAGAATATGTATGGCAAAAAGACTATGGGTGTTGAACGATCTACATTTCTTATTAACAAGGACGGAATTATCTGTGAGATTTATCGAAAAGTCAAAGCTGACGGGCATGCCTCGCAGATTGTTGAGGCATTGAAAAAGATAGTAATAAAATAGGTTGCAGCACATAGTCGGAGGGATATTATGAGAAATAAGATGGGTTTAGTACTCTTGAGTTTTGTTTTGTGTATTACTTTGGGTTTTGTACATGTAGGATTTGCCAACGTAGACGGCATTGAGAATGCTGCAGAAAGCCGGATTATTCCTTATCCTGACAGATATGTCACAACAAAAGAGGGAGCTTCTTCCTACAACGGTTTAGGAAATGTCAAACAATCGCCGTATTACAAGGTTTTAGATTTTTACAATTTACAATCAACAGATACGTTAACGCTATTACCTCACTATAAAACGTATCAGCAAACTACGGAAATAACTTGCGGCCCTGCAGCTGCCTTAACGGTGCTTGTGCATTTTGGCAATACCAATTGGCAGGAGCAGGATATTGCAAAAATCATGAACACGAAACCGGCAGTAGGCACAGATACTAAAGGCATGGTTCTTTTCTTTAACTCCATTGGCTGGGAAGTAAAATCCAGTCTGACAGCTTCGCATAAAGATGGCAGCACTTTTGCGAAAATAGGCGATTTCCGGGATTTCGTCATAGATAACTTGAAAACTAATACGCCAATATTAGTTGAAAATATTGATTGGGGCGGACATTGGCGAGTTATTATCGGTTATGATACGATGGGCACCGCTACGGTTGCTGATGATGTTTTGATTTTGGCAGATTCTTATGACACGGCTGATCATTTCCAAGACGGCTATGTTGTAAACCCAGTGGAAAAGTTTTACTATATGTGGTTTGATGCCCATATGCTTCCTAAAGGCCAGCAAAGCCAACAATGGCTTGTAGCTAAGCCGCGCTGAAACTGGGCGGCAGTGGTGTCAGCCAAACACAAAAAAATGAAGGCTGTGGTGAAAAGAGCGGCTATTTGTCTTGTGATAAGGCAAATAGCCGCTTACTATTTTGCTTTACTAAAAAATTCATACAAAAATTGCATTGGTATGCAGTTTTCGTATGAATTTTTCATAATAATATGTGGCAGGGTGGACAATAGTGGCAGTGGCGTTTGTTTAGCGTACGGTATTTTAAACGCTAGACAGACTTCTTAAAATTATTTTACTATATGGGGTGTAACTGGCACGTTTTCTGCAAGAGTATAAAACAACAGCAGCAGTTGCATTTTACTGATAAGTAGTTAATTAATATAGCAATATCTGCACTCCAGACAGAAGCGCTGTAGTAGTCTGGTGCTAGAAAATTAAAGCTTAGTGAGGTGTTAAGTATGACATTATTTGAGAATATGGAAGTTGAATTAACGGTTGAGGAAATAGAAGAATTGATTAAGAACTTGCCGCGCATTTTATATGAACTGAATGATGGAAGTGATGAAGAAGAACTAGCCTAGTAACATAAAAATAACACTGGAGACTAGTGCTGGTTGACCTACCGAGTACATGTGTGCAAGGCAAGATGACAAACGTGTAATTTATTCTCGGAAAACACAAATATGTATTGACAATAGTAAATCGGGATGATACAATACACAAAAAACATACTAACGACGATGATAAGGATAAGTAACTATATAAGAGTTGTGCAGAGAGCCGGTGGTTGGTGAAAACCGGACGATTCTGGTAGTGAAATTCCCCTTTGAGTTGCAGGTGGAAATTGTGGATTTTCCGCAAAAGTAAGCTGTGCCGGTTGCCACCGTTACAAGGATAGGGTATCGAAAGCGTGCTTTTTGTACCTGAAGTGGTGTGATGCAATCTGGGTGGTAACGCGGGAGTCAAATCTCGTCCCTATAAGGGACGGGATTTTTTGTTTTGTTATAGATATTACTAAAAAGATTTTAAAAGGAGGAGATTGTTTTGTCAGCTAAGCTAATTGGTGAGGGAGATCAACCGCTTGTTTGTACACCTGTAGTAGCTAAAACACGGAACCTGATTCTGACAGAAGTGAACAATATTTTAGAAAAGAAGCCGGATATTATCGAGTGGCGTGCAGACTTTTTTGACGAAATAAATGACACCAATGAAGTCATATCGCTAGCTAGACAGATTGCCGACAAAACAGGAGACACTCCTACCATTTTTACACTGCGATCCAGCAGTGAAGGTGGAAATCATATACCGGGTTTTTCCAAGGAAGATGCATTCAAGCTTATTGCTGCAGTCTCTAAGCATACAGATATGGAATACGTAGATTATGAGTTAAGTAATCCGCCGGAACAGATAAAGAAGCTGCGTGAGATTACAGCTGTGAATGGAACGAAGATTATTGCATCCTTTCATGATTTTACTTTGACACCAGACAAAGAATGTTTGTTCAAGAAACTTGTGGAGGCCCAAAATTATGGTGCCGATGTAGCAAAAGTTGCAGTTATGCCAAACGGCCTTGAAGATGTACTGACTTTATTGGGGATTACTGTAGAAGCCAAGAAAAGCCTTGATATTCCGGTAATCACAGTATCTATGGGCTCGTGCGGCGTATCGACAAGGCTGCTTGGCGGTGTGTTCGGTTCAGCGGTTACCTTTGCTGTAGGACAAGAGAGGTCAGCGCCTGGACAAATACCGATTGACGAGATGAAAACAGTACTCAATGTTATGCGCAAAATCACGTAAAAAGCGTAAGTTAGCTGGCTAATTCACAGAAAGCTAAAGCAATGCCCCGTTACTTAAATATTTTAGGTAACGGGGCATAAATTTTATTTGTATCATTAAGAACGGGCTAAGGCCGGAATTCCTAAGTGAATTATTCTTCCTGTGCTGATTTTTGAGGCAGTTTATCTTCGTCTCCACTCAGGCGTGCTACCAGATACATCGATAACATAGTAGCTGCCAAAATACAGGCAATTACCGGCGGTGTTAAGTATTGCTGCGGTAAGAATTCATAAAGGCCAAAGAGACCGAACAAAATAAAGATAATGGCGGCAAACCATTTAACGGTTCTCTCAGGAATTCGTTTTCCAAGCACAATACCGATAATTATGCCAATACCGTCAGCGACCATCATACCAGTGGTCGTGCCAAGCCAGACCGGGATAATGGTATTAAACTGAGCGGCTAACGCAACTGTTGCCAGTTGGGTCTTGTCTCCCATTTCCGCAATAAAAAAGGCAATAGCCACTGTCCAAAAGGGACTGCGCTTAGTAGCTTTATCTTCGCCGTCAAGCTCATCACCACGGATTGTCCACAGGCCAAAGATAATAAAAGATATGGCGGCCGCAATTTGGATATAGTTCATAGGAATAAAGTTAGTAAGATAGCTGCCGACAACAACAGCAAATAAGTGGTTGAAAATGGTTGCCGCAAATACGCCCCACATTACGGTTTGCCACTTGTAGCGGGTAGCAAAGGCCATAGCTAATAACTGGGTTTTATCACCCATTTCTGCCAGCACTACAAATACCAGAGAAGTTAAAAATGCAGTCATAGTGAATCCTCCTAAAAAGTTTATATATAATAAAAAAACGAGACTTTTAGTATGACAATAAGTCATACTAAAGGTCTCGCTAATTGACGGTAGTCAACAACAGAGCCAGATGATTACTCATCAGTATGTTGACTCTGTTCTGGGAGCTACTCCCCTTTAGGAATGTAATATTGAGTATTATATTACCGCAGTTAAGTGATACTGTCAAGTTATTCGCGTGTTAATAATTGAGAATTAAGGAAGGGCATCGTAATTTGCCCCCGAATACATAAGTAATAGTATCTCTTGCAGTCATTTTAAATTTGGGTCGGATGTAACAGGAGGGGCACATATTGCCGTATCGTTGGGTTGTCTTTGGATTAGCGTATTTGGCGTATTTTAGTCAGTTCAGTAATTACCTCTCATGGAATCCGTTTATTCCTTTTGCCGGTGAAATTTTTGGTTTTTCTATACAGCAGAGTGCCAATATTGTTGCGGCAGTAGCGTTAGGAAGAATTATATGCCAAATACCGGGCGGACTTTTGGTGGATCGTTTTACGCCAAAACAAATTTTGCCGCTCAGTCTTGCGGTATCGGCATTGTGTATATTTTTTGCGGGCTGGAATGGTTCCTTTTACTCTATATTGCTATCTCAATTTTTGATAGGCTGCAGTGTTGTCGTTGTGTGGCCAATGAGTATTAGACTTATGGTGGACTGGTTCCCTGAGACCGAGCGGGATTTTGTTGCCGGGTTATTGAATACCGGCAATACGTTAAGTGTCGCGTTTGTAAGTGCCTTGATACCCTATGCGTATCAACTGCAAAATTGGCGGTTGGCATTTTATGTGCTTGGTATAATAGCCTGCATTACGACTGTTGCTGCACTTGGCGTAATGAAGCCAAGTGCGTCTCAAGGCTCAGTGGTTCAGCCTAAACGCCCCATAAGTATAGCAACTATTGTTAGGCTCTTAAAAGACAAGAAATTTCTGTGCGGACTTGCCATCTATGCCGGTGCAGTTTCTACTACTTGGGGGGCCAATGCCTGGCTGGTTACTTATCTGGTGCAAGGTGCAGCTCTCCCTTCTGCAACTGCCAGTTTTATGATGGCTGCATTTGGTCTTTGCGGTACAATAAGCATGCCTGTTATCGGTTTGGTAACAAAAGGTAAAACACAAAGAAGACGAATGGTAATTCTTTCAAACTTGCTTATGCTGATTATTCTGTTGCTAAGCCTGCCGTGGATACAGAATGAGCTGATGCTATGGTGTTTAATGGTCGTATTGGGTGTAGCCGCTTTCTCTTTTATGGGCCCTGTTAATATGCTGGTTACCGATATTGTTGAGCCAACCTTATTTGGATCTGCTATGGCGGTAATGATATTTACCTGGCAGATTACCTCTATGGTACAATCGCTCTTAATTGGGTTCATATTAAATAATATACAAGCTGCGTTTTCATATCAACTGGTATTTGGTGTAATTGTTCTGGGCGCCGTAATTGCAGCTGGCGCGGTACATGTTATGAATAGAAAAGACATAATCGAAATATGAGTCGTTCTTCCGGCAGTCTGGCGCAGATTGCCATTTTTTTATGAGAAAATATTGCCAGTATACCACAATCAAAACAAGGAGAGCCTATTGTTAGTCACACAAAACATATAAATGAGGTGTTCAGCATGGAATCAGAAAAAAATAAAGATAAAAACAAAAATACTAAGCCGGCAGGCAACCCGCCGACACAGCAAGAGGAAGCCACAAACGCAGTCGAAATTCAAAATGTAATCAGCAGTTTGCCTTAGCATGTAAAGTAAACTATGTAAAAATCACTGTACAACTCATGCTCATCATGAAATTTCCCAAGAATGACATATGCTAAAAAAGCTTCCGTTATTTTCGGGAGCTTTTTTTTCCTAACAGAAAGTTAAAAACAGGATAAGTGCAACATCTGCTTCCGCCGTCGCTAAAAGCTCGACGCAAGCCGTGTATTCTTTAGTCTACCAGAATTTATAACAAAATTTTATTGACATAAGAACGACTAGGGCTTCTGCCGGCGTCCTGGGGGACTTGGCACAAGCCAAGTCTTTTTTATGGGAATTCTTTAGATTCTATGTGTTGTTAATTTTTAGAGGATTATTATACATAGCTACCTTGAAAACGCGGAAAACTATATGCGATAGAAGGGAGGGGTAGTAATGAGTGATCCCTACGCCCGAAATATGTTTGGTCAATTTAATCCCTACTTTGCCAAGCGGCAAATAAGCGGAAAACTGGCTGTAGTCCTTGATGGTACGTTTGAAGACCGGGGACTTGAACTAATGCTCCCTTCGTCCCGAGCGGTTAAGGCATCAGAAATACATGAAATTATACTTTCTGATGAAGAGACAGGGCCAGGACAAAGGGTAAATCGCATTGCCTATGTTGGTTTTATCGAAATAATTCAGGGTGGAGTTATTGTTGTTGGAGATTCTGTACGCATAAGTGGCCAAGTCATCGGTAAAATTGCCGGTTTTGATGAAACACATATGCCAAACCATCTCAATATAGTGCTGGCTGGTAAGAGAAAAACTGGCCGGGAACTTGATGCTTCAGTAGAAAGTGCAATTACGATAGGCGAAAAGGAGGAAGTAGATTGAGCTTTGAGTCCAAAGTAAAAGAGTTGGGACTAACCATCCCGGAAGTGGCTAAACCGGTAGCGGCGTATGTTCCTGCGATCAAGGTCGGCGACTATGTGTACACATCCGGACAAATTCCCTTTGTAGAAGGAAAGCTCGCATATGCCGGTAAAGCAGGCACTGACTTATCTGTTGAACAATGTTATGAGGCCGCTAAAGTGTGCGCCTTAAACTGTCTTGCTGCCGTAAAAAGCGTTATCGGCAATCTGGATAACATTGAGCAAATTGTAAAAGTTGTGGGCTTTGTCAATAGCGCTCCAGGATTTGTCGATCAGCCTAAAGTTATCAATGGAGCATCTGAATTAATCGGCACGATTTTTGGCAAACAAGGTCAGCATTCCCGTTCAGCAGTTGGTGTTGCTGAACTGCCCATTAATGCTGCTGTTGAAGTAGAGATGATTGTCAAAGTAAAGGCTTAAAAATAGAAGCAAAAAAATTACTATACTGGAGGAATCACATTATGGCTTTCAAGTATAAGTTCCAAATGTACAAGCATCTTCAGGCTAATATTCCCAACATTTATGCCGATGCCCGCAAAGCAGCCGAAGAACTTAATATTCCTGCTGAAATCAAAGGGAAATTCGGCATGACTGGCGGGATTTCCGGATGTCCGGCACCTCTAAGAGATGATATCATGCATGCTGGCGAAGAAGCTGGTAAAAAGGTAATTCCATTAGCCGGGATGGTTGATGAAATCCGTGAGTTGGTCAAAGATATTTATGGTGACGAATATGACGCCGCACCGACAAGCACTTGTGAAGCAGGTCTATGGGTAGCGTTTGATTCCCTGTTCACTCCTCCGGCTTTAGGACGTGGTGACAACTACCGTACCCGTTACTTTGCCCCTTACGAAAAGCATTTCCACCATCAAGGCGGGTATGGTAGGCCCTATCCGGGAAGATACAAAGATTTGATTGCCGACCGTGGTACTACTCCGGGAGAGCTTGGTTTCTATGGCAAGCGGCAAAACAATTTAGATACTGTCATAGTTCCGCTGGCAGGGGCAAAATATGATGTGCATGGTATTAAATACCACCCTGTGCCCATGTTAACTAAGGTTGATCCCAAGCAAGTATATGAAGATATGAAGAAATTTGCTCAGATTCATGCCAGTATGTTTACCGGCATCACGTCTTTAGGTTATGAGACTCCAGGCTATGGTTACGGTGAAAAAGACACAGACGGTACGCCTGTACTTCAAAAAATGTATGCCAAACTTGCCAAAGAATATGGAGTACCCTATATCATAGACAATGCCTGGGGTGTGCCTGGGATTGGTCACGATATCCGCAAATCCGGGGCTGATGCGATTATCTACAGCATGGATAAAGCCAGTGGTGCAGCCACAAGCGGCTTGATTATCGGCAAAGAAGATGTTATGGTTCCCATTCGCCGGGCAATGGGTATGCATGGCGATAGATGGGGCACTACGTCTTCCTATGGCAAAGCCGCCTATGTGACCTTTGATCCAGGGAAGGAAGCGCTGGCTACACAAATTCAAGCCCTAAAAGTCTTGCGCGATAATCCCGAAATATATACCAAATCAGTTGATGATCTGTATGATGTGGTTGTCGAAGAATTTGCTAATATCCATCCCAAACTTAAGTCTGGGATTATTATCAATAAGTCGTACAACTCACGCGCTGTTGAGGTTAACTATGAAGGCACTTGGGATAGTGGGGAAATGGGTCTGCCAATCTTCTCCATTGAAGATATGTATTCTGGGACCAACATATTGCAATCAGGAATGGCCCAAATGGGCGTAATTCCAACAGTGGCTTATGACGGTAATATTTATATTTCCCCTGACCTTGCAACCACCGACAGCAAGGGCAATTTGCTAAAAGATGTTATGCGGTATGGTGTTAAGGCGCAGATTAAACTTATGGAAATTGTTGCTAAATACGCGGGGATTCTTTAACCACTTTGCATGATAGCGTGGAGGCATTGGGGACAATCAGACAATCCTCAATGCCTTCGCAATTACACAAAAAAGGAGGTTTATCATGGCTAAAAAAGTTGTTGTTGTCGGTGGCGGATGGGCAGGTACTGCGGCTGCATTGGCAGCTAAAAAAATTGGTTGTGATGTCGAACTCTTTGAACGGACAGATATGCTCCTCGGAACTGGCTTGGTAGGCGGCATTATGCGCAATAACGGACGGTTCACAGTTACCGAAGAAATGATTGCCATGGGTGGCGGTGATTTGTTCGAGATTACCGACGCTAACTCTCGCCATAAGAATATTGAGTTTCCGGGACATAAGCATGCTAATTTATATGATGTGTCAACAATTGAACCGGCTGTTCGCCAAGCGCTTTTGGATGCAGGCATAAAAATTCATCTTAAATCCCGTGTCAAAGATATAGCTATGGAAAATAAAAAGATAGTACGGGTAATTGCTGATTTATTTGAAGAAGAAGAATCCATACAAGTTGCCGGCGATGCCTTTGTCGATGTTTCCGGCACAGCCGGTCCCCAATCCAACTGCTCAAAGTATGGCAACGGTTGTGCCATGTGTATTTATCGTTGCCCGACCTTTGGTCCGCGCCTGAGTATTGGTGCAAAAGCTGGTGTGAAGGAAATGATAGGCGAAAAAACTGACGGTACGTTAGGTGCGATGAGCGGTTCCTGTAAGCTGCATAAAGAATCCTTGTCTCCGGAAATCAGAGAAAAGTTAGATCGTACCGGTGTCTGTGTAATTCCCGTCCCGTCCCATTTGCAAAAAAACATGTCATCTCTTGGGCAAAAGGCTTGCCAACAATATGCACTAAAGGAATTTGCCGAAAACATCGTTTTGTTAGACACAGGTCATGCAAAATTGATGACTGCGTATTACCCGCTTGATATTCTGCGCCAAATTCCCGGATGCAAAAATGCCCGTTTTGAAGATCCGTATGCCGGAGGTATTGGCAACTCGATGCGTTACTTTGGCATGCTGCCACGTGACAATACGTTAAAGGTCGATACACTTGACAATGTCTTTTGTGGCGGCGAAAAAGCCGGATTATTGGTGGGGCATACTGAGGCAATTATTACGGGAACACTGGCCGGACATAATGCCGCCAGATATGCATTAGGACAAGAAACCCTAGAAATTCCAAGATCACTTGCGTGTGGTGAAGGTATTGCCTACGTTAAGGAGCAAATGGCTACGCAAGAGGGATTAACTAAAAAATACACCTTCTCCGGCTCTGTATTATTTGATCATATAAACAGTAAAGAGCTTTATACTACTGATATAGAAAAGATTAAAAACAAGGTAGAACAGGCAAATATGAGCGGCATTTTTGCCCAATCATTGGCCTAGAAAAAACCGCTGCTGCCAAGTAAATTATATACACCTGTATAACAGGCCGTGTATAAGCCCAGATACCAAGAGGGTAATTGGCAGCGGCCTGTATTTTTCTTATTACGATATTTTCCCTGAGCAGGGAGAGGATATATTTGCTTGAGCTGGTTATTGGCATTGCTGGTACCGCAAAGAATACTGGAAAAACAACAACAACTGCAGCTATACTTGACGAATTAAGGGCTCGCGAAATCCCGATTTTTTTAACAAGTATTGGCTATGATGGTGAAAACCTGGACAATATCACCGGCTTGCCAAAACCTAAATTAAAGGTATTGGCGAAAGAAATTATTGCCACAGCAGAAAAATGTGTAGCAACCAGCACTGCAAAACTTAAGGTACTTGAAAAAACCAATATCCATACTCCACTTGGAAAAGTAGTCATCACTCAAGTAATTTCTTCCGGAATGATTGTTACCGCCGGACCTAATAAAAGCGCAGAAGTACGCCTGCTTAGAGATTTATTGCACAAGATTGGGCCTGGAGTAACAATTTTTGATGGTGCCCTTAGTCGTATTGCTCCCATGGCTGAAACTGACGGTATTATTTTGGCTACTGGTGCAGCACGTACCACCAATATACCTACTCTTTCGGAGGAAACTGAAATGTTGTGGCGGCTTTCTAATTTGCCGTATGCTGAGCAACTATCCAAACTAACCGAGAAAAAATTGTCTAATGTTACTTTATTTAATTCTAACCTGCAGGAGGTTGCCAGCAGCAAGCAGCCGTCGCTCTTGAGTGAACAGGAAACAATGCGCTTATTTCAAGGATTTGATGATAGTGAAGGACATTTAATCATACCGGGAATCACCAACGAAAAAGTTTTGCAAACCTTGTACAACCAGTTTATCAACAGTGAACAACGGCTATTCCTGGTTTTTGCGGATCCCGTCAAACTTCTTACTACTGACAATCTCATGTCATTTTACCAGGTATTAGACAAGCTCTATGAAGCCGGTGTTTTTACCGGCGTCTTACGACGTGTTCCTTTACTTGCGGTAACCGTAAACCCTTTCTTCCCCGAGTATCGGTTTGAATCTAAAACCTATATTCCCAACTATATCGATTTTCATAGTCTGGAGGTTTCCATAAAGCGTAGAATTGCAGCTCCAGTGTTTAATGTTACCAGACACGGGGCAAAGCGACTGGTGGATATCATTCTCCTAAATACCTACCGTTGGGAATCGCCGGAAACAATCTACTTTAAATAATGAGGTGAAAGGCAGTATGTCTAATCCGCTGCATCAAATAATGGACGCATTGGATGTAGAAACCTTTATTGTCTGCGATAATGAGCTGCAAGGCCGGAATATTATGCTAAACATGCTCAAAAATTGGGGGTTCAGCGATGTGGACATTGTATTTGCCCAACATGTAGGACCTGGCACAAGAATCCGCGGCCGCGCCTATGCATATCGTCCGGCAGATAAATATGCCTGGCTGCTAAGGGAAGCTGCAAAGGTGGATCAGCCATGAAAAAAAGTGTGGTTTTAGCCCCGCTTGATCCGGTACATGATATTGGTCTCAAGATGATTGCGCGTGGTTTGACCCAAGCAGGCCATGAGATATTTTTATTGCCGCCTGACCTTACGTCTGATGAAATTATTGAGACGATTTTTAGCAAGGAAAAAGTAGATGTGTTGCTCTTGAGTCGTACGCTGGGTTATGGTGTCGGTGAGATATTAGCGCGCTTTATAGATGTGAGTGATGCCGCCGGTCTTCGCAATAACACTAAAATCGGTATTGGCGGTATGGCTATTCGTCCCGAGCTTGCGGCTGAACTTGGATTTGATGCCGGTTTTGGCCCAGGAACTACAATTGAGGAAGTTATTTGTTTCGTCGAAGGACGCGAATATCATCCGGATCCATTTAGAAGCAAAAAAGAAAAGATTGATATGACAGCAAGCTATGATTACCAATACCGGCATACCGGCATTGGTGAAAAACTTGCCAAGATTTCCGATATGATTCTTGACTGGGTAAAAGATAAGACTTCACCTGGCGTAAAACGGGCCAAGCTCCGGGATGAGTTGTGGGATGTTGACCGTTGGCGCAGGCGTGAAGGTAACGGCGAGCTGTATAACCAGTATCCCGAAATGTGCAGTGAAGTTCCGCAAAAATACTACACTACCGGTGAATTGCACCCTAAGACCCGCCGGTTTACTGTTGAAGAAGTCCGGGGTCTTGAACACTACTTAGAGGAAACCAAAAGGCGTATGTCGGTACTGAAATTACAGCATACGAGGAAAAAGCCGCTGGTATTTAACCAGTATGGTACAGGCTGTCCGTTTATGGATGTTGGCCATATTCTTGCCAGTGAAGCTTGGGGAGCAGACGGAGTAGTGCATTTTGATCCCTCCTGGGGGGCGCGCACAGAAGGGTTTCTCGATGGTTTTCTGACTCATCAGGAAGATGGAACTGTAATAACACCGGCCAATCTTAACAGGATTCACGGAGCATTAGAAAAATCCACGCTATGGCAAGTACGCGCTCATCGTGGGCTTAATACACCGGAAACAGTTGTTTTGGCAGGGAAAATAGGTGCGGATTTAACCAAAATCAATATTTGTTATGGCTCACTCGGGGCAGGAACTGACCCGGAGCGAATGACGATTGACGGCTACCATTCTATTCTGTTTGCCAAGAAATACAATATGCCGTTTGATGTTGTAACAAACGAAGAATTGGCAGGTGTCCCGGCTCACAAAGCGTTTGCCGGTATGCTTATCGTCAGCGATTTGGCTGTACGTTTAGGTGCAAGACCCATTTTGCAGCCTCTTTTTGCTTATTCGCCGGAAGTAATGATCCATGAATATATGGAAGACAATTATATTGATTTTAATGCTGCGAAAATCTATGCGTTGCGTCAAATTATCAATGCACCTATTTGGCCAGGCGCACCAATCGGTTTTCTGACCCATACCGAAGATCGTGTGCAATCAGCCACAACAACCGCTCTGCATGCTTGCTTGGCCATGTCTCTTGAAGTAGACGCCATTTCCATTGCATCTACCGACGAGGCTTATTCGGGTGGACCCATATCCGTTCCAGCTAAAATTGATACCCTCAGAGCCGTACAAGACAGTTTGCGTTTTTTTGGCCAAGCAAGCATCAAGCCTACGCCGCAGGCTGATAAATATGCCGAGCAGATTACTGAAAGAATTGAAAAAGTACTTGAGCAAGTTATAAAAACCGGTGATTTTGTCAGTGCTATTCATAATGGTGTGCTGGGAAGCCGGGAAGAAGGAGCTTATCCTGGTCGTATCGGCAAAGATACTGTTACAACAATATAATACTTGTTTCGAGTAATTATCTCGCTAATAGGCAAAACTACTAACGGAGGTGAAACCATGGAAACTATAAGAGGAATCCATGAAATTTGTGTTGATAAGACAAGTTGTAAACATAAAGACTCACTGACAAGACAGACGACAGACAAGAAATCGCCCAATAACACAACAAAAGATAAACAAGAGCAAAATGCTCAAATAAATAATATTATACCTTCGTAATCGAAGAATTATATTGTGAAATAACACTACCAAGAGGAGGCTTACCTACATTGGTGACACTGACGGCAGCACATTGGTTGTTCCTATTTTGGGTATTTGTTGTAATTGTTGTTATGGCACTGCGCAAAGATCCTCTTATTCCTTGCATTTTAGGTTTATTAACGGTTGGCTGGGTTGTTAAGCAATCAGTAGTGGGGGCGGTATCTACTATCTTTAATGCCCTTATTGTAGCCGGTAATGAGTTTTGGGGAATTATCGTGGTCATTTCTTTGATTGTTGCTTTATCAAAACTATTAAGCGATACCGGAGCGGATTATCTTGTAATGAGCCCTGCGGCGAAATTAATGATTAATGCGGATGTTGCATTTTGGGTTTTGGGCTTTTCTATGCTGCTTGCTTCCTGGTTCTTTTGGCCATCGCCGGCGGTTGCCCTAATTGGCGCAATTATGGTTCCGGTGGCTGTACGAGCTGGACTGCCGGTTATGGGGGCAGCGATTGCCATGAACTTATTTGGACATGGAATTGGACTATCAACAGACTATGTAATCCAAGGAGCACCTACCATTACTGCTAAAGCCGCAGGCTTTGCCGATCCCGGTCCAATCATCTCTGCTAGCATTCCGCTGGCGATTACAATGGGTTTGGTATCTACGGTAACTGCATATATTTTGATAAAAAAAGATATGAGAAACAATCCAGAAGCATTGAAAAATGAACAAAATGCATTTCGTGCTAAAGAAGTACAGCGTGAGATCACTACCGTTTCCTATATTCTTGCCTGGGTAACGCCGCTGGCGTTTGCTGCTGATGTAGCCGCCATGTGGGTTTTGAAGTTAAAAGGCGGTGATGCGACCGCTCTCTTAGGGGCCACGGCAGTTATCATTTTGGCGGTCGGGACACTACTGAAGGATGGTTGGGAAGGATTAGAAAAAATCACCGAATATATTCGAGATGGGTTTATGTTTGGCATCAAGATTTTTGCGCCGGTAATCATCATTGGCGGCTTCTTTTTTCTGGGTAAAGGGGATTTAGCCAAATCAATACTGGATGTAAAAACAGCAACCGGTTTTCTTGAGGACTTTGGAATTTATCTGTCACAGGTAATTCCTTTGAATAAATTTTTTGTAGCGATCGTCAGTTTAGCCACAGGTATCATTGTCGGTTTAGACGGGTCTGGTTTTTCACCACTGCCGCTAGTTGGGAGTGTAGCAGCTACTTTTGGCACTGCCATGCCGATTGATAAGGCGACATTGGCTGCACTTGGGCAAATAGCCGGAGTATGGACAGGGGGTGGAACAATCATCCCTTGGGGACTAATTCCGGTAGCGGCAATAACCGGCGTTAACCCAATAGAACTAGCAAGAAAAAATTTTGTACCGGTTGTTTTGGGGTTTGTTGCAACAACCATTGTGGCTATTATCTTGATGTAAACCTATGATTCACGAATATAATAAAACCTGGGGTATGCGCCATTGACGCCGAAATTAGCAAACAATATTGGACAAAATAAACAGCACTATTTGGCTATAAATTAGGCAAATAGTGCTGTGGTTTACTACCACCATGATTGAATTTTTAGACAGCATTTTTAGCGTATACGCTGAGCGGCATTTACAACAGCCACTGTTTCAGCAAGCTTACCGGGAAATAAAGGAACAGCAGTTTCATAACCGTGCTGCTTCAATTGAATTGATAAATCCTTACCGCCGCGCAGGAAACGGTTGGTAGTCAGGACAACATTGCCCTTTTCGGCAGTGAGGCATTGTGCGGCCTCATAATTTATCAAATGGCTGGAACGCTTGACGGCAAAGCCGTTTTTTTCCAGGAACTGCTGATGTTCATCCAATTCAGTGGCAATAGCATCAGAAATTGTAGTGTTTTTTTCTCCATAAAAGAAATCTAAAGTTTTTTCCAACATAGTTATAGTTACTCCTTTGGTTAATGGCAGGTCATGAACTTGGCCAAGTATCTTTTTCCTGTTATTATTATAACTTTAGCAAAACTGTTAGTAAAATAGATAATAATGATATTTACTATACACGAAATCGATAGTTGACTTTGAGGGAGTCATTTATATGGAAATACTTCATCTTCAATATTTTATTGCAGTCGCTCGCCATAAGAGCTTTAGTAAAGCCGCAACAGCCTCGCATGTTTCGCAGTCAGTCATAAGTAAACTTGTAAAAGATTTAGAAAAGGAATTGGGGATTGCTTTGTTACACCGTAATTCTAAGCAAGTAACACTGACTGATGCCGGTTCGATTTTTCTTGTGGAAGCTGATAAGGTGGTTACGCTCTTTGCTAATCTTACTAATTCTTTTAGTGAAAAATACAGGCTTCCCAAGGGGAAAGTAAGTATTGGCTTACCGCTAATGACTGAGGCAGTAGCATTTGCACAACTCCTAGGGGCGTTTCGCAAAAAATATCCGGAAATTGAAACCGAGTTGTCTGAATATGGGTCAAAAAAAATAGAGCGCGCCATTCATGACGGACTTTTAGATATTGGTATTATTTGTCGTTTACCAAGTGATCCGGAACTATACGAGTCTTTTTCTTTTGCGCAGGATCCGCTTAAAGTAGTGGTGCATCCCACTCATCGGCTGACTGCATATAAAGAGGTTTGCCTGTCTTCATTATCAAAGGAAGCCTTTATTCTTTCCAGCAGTGATTTTAGTTTACATGATGAAGTAATCAAAAAATGCAATGAGGCAGGTTTTCATCCCCAAATTATCCTGGAAACTGCACAACGCGAGCTTATGGTGCAAACAGTAGCTGTCAATTTGGGCATAGCGTTAATACCCCAAAATATCTGTGAAAGATTGAGTCCTGAGCTTGTGCGATCAATTCCGCTTATTAATCCTGAAATTGTTCATAGTATGTCGGTGATTTGGAAAAAAGGCCGGACGATTTCTTATCCGGCCAAATTGTTTTTGGAGTTCGCCCAAACCTATTTGCTTGCCAGCCAGTCTAAACCAGTTGATAGCTCGTAATGGATCCAGAAAAATAGTTTAGTGTGAAGGCAGAATCTGGATTTTTTCCTTAAATGGCAGGATATTCTGATATGATGTGGAATGAAACCCAAAAGACTTCAAATCAGGATTTCTAATGTCAGGAGGGGATAAAAATGGTAGCAGTTCGTAAGATTCTTGTGCCGATAGATGGTTCGCCTAATTCGTACAGGGCGCTGGAGTATGCCGGATATTTGGCTGAGCGTTGTGATGCTTCAATCGATTTATTGTATGTAGTTAACTTATCTTCGACAGTAGCCGCTTTCAGTGATCCAAGCGGTGGTGTTTGTGTGCCGGAAGGTGTAATCGATGATTTCAAGGAAATAGGGCAAGAGTCTGTTAACAAAGCTGTGGCTATGTTGCCTGCAGGTATAGCTGCCAGGGGAGTTGTTGAAGTTGGTGTGCCCACCGAGGTAATTGTATCCTTCGCTATTGAACAGGGGTATGATCTGATTGTAATTGGCAGCAGGGGATTAGGTTCAATAGCTCAGTTGGTATTAGGCAGTGTTAGCAGTTATGTGCTGCAGCGGGCACGTTGTCCGGTTATGATTATTCGCTGATAATAGTGAAACACGCTTTCACTGAGATTGCTAATCAATTGGGAAACGGGAAAATAAAAGGATAGATCGCTGTTTCAAGTAGCATACTAACCCAGGGTGATTTAGTATGTTGCGATCTATAATTATACTACTACTAATCCTGACTTCGTTATGTGTGATTGCTTGTGGCACGGTAAACACTCCGCAACTAAAACCAGAAGCCGTGCTGCCTGACACGAACGTTCCCCAACCTCCTCCTGATCTTGGAGGACAGCTTCAACGCAGTTTAGAGAATTTTGACGGAAAAACAGGTATGTATACAAAGAATTTAAAAACAGGTACAACTTTCGGCTTTAATCAAGACTCAATTTTTCCTACTGCATCCACTCACAAAATTGTCGTTGCGCTTGCTATCTACAAATATTTGTATACAGATGCTGCCACAGATGAGAAAAAGCGATATGATAACAATATTAGGCAGATGATGGTCATAAGTGATAACCCGGCCTTCTATCGCTTATTGGATGATATTGAGCGTAAAAAACCGGATGCACTAACACGAGTTTTAACAGATCTTAAACTAGTTCATACAAGAATTCACAGCCGGGATGCTTTTGCTAAATACGGTTATCACAGTGTAACAACTCCGTATGAGATGGCTGTGCTTATTGAAGCAGTCTATAATGAAACCTATTTGGGTAAGGAATTTTCCGCAATATTGAAAGAAGAATTAGCTACGACTATCTTTAATGAAGAAATACCGCGATATATGCAAAAGGTTAAAGTCTTGCATAAGGTAGGTGAGCTTCCGGGCGTGCAGTGTGATGTGGGTATTATTGATGACGGACGGGATGTAATACTTATTAGTGCGTACACAACTACTCGGCGGGCTGTACCTTATGCCAGTAACTTTATCGCCAATATCTCAGCTAAAGCATATAATATGCTTAGAACCAAATAATTTATGACTTCGTCAGTATTATGGAGCGTCTGGAACTTTATAGTTTTGGGCGTTTTTTATTTAAGAGACACATTTTTCAGTAGTTTTCATTGAGCGCACTTAGTTAATAGTCGGGAATAGCCATTTGCTTTTTGGCAAAAAAAATTTATTGTATAATAACCCAAATATATAATTTTCCGTTATAATATAGGTTGACGGTGACGTAATTAACAGGCAGGTTTCTGTCAAGAAGCGGTTTCGGTTAAAAGGAGCAGAGAAGGAATGAATATGTTAAGCAAATTTAATAATGAACAGAAAGTGACTGCTGGACAGACCACAGGTATTTCAGTCAAATGGCTTGCTGTAGCACTCTGTTTATTTTCCATAGTTTTGCTGGGAGTTTTTTCGAATTATTATCAGGCGCACAGTGCCAACAATGCTAATAACATCGTTGTGACTGAAATGATCTCTGATCAGTCTAGTGAGGCTGGAACAACTCAAAATGTTGACAAGATCACGAAGAATGCGGCTAATTTAGCGGCTACTCCGTCTATTTGGCCGACTAGCGGCGAGGTCAGCTCACGTTTTGGCTGGCGGAATTCACCTTGGGGCGGCGGGCAGGAATTACATCCGGGAATTGATATTGCCAACAGTATGGGAACACCTATTTTTGCCACTGCTGATGGCGAAGTTGTGCTAAGTGGTTGGTCTGGAGGCTATGGCAATATTGTGCAAATTAATCATGGCAAAGGTATAGAAACTATTTATGGTCATAATTCCCGCGTAATAGTAAGTGCCGGTCAAGCAGTAAAAAAAGGGCAGGTTATTGCTTATCTGGGAAGTACCGGGAGAAGTACCGGTCCACATCTTCATTATGAAATCAGAGTAAATGGCACTGCGGTTGACCCAATCCGCTTTTTGGTTTTGTAGTAAGTCGAGAAATTTAAGCCAACAGCTTATTGTACAGGGGGATAATAAGCTGTTGGCATTTTTTTAGCATAGATGCAGGGAATTGCATAGATTAAGTATTATGAAGGAGGACATGAAGTGAATTCTGTTCAAAAAGTAGCTGTATTTTTTATAATAATTGGTCTGGAAAAAGGAAAGAAAGTCATGGACATGATGGATAATGCCGAGATAAAAAATGTTCTTGCCGAGCTTGGTAAATTGGCAGAGCTTTCTCCGCAAGTGCAAGAAACTGTTTTACATGAATTTGAGCAGCTAGGCTATCATCACGATATGAATCCGGCAGAAATACTTTATGTAGTGCGGCAACTGTTTAATGGCGGCAAAATCAGCAATACACCCAGAGTGACCTTTCCTAAAAGGTGATGTGTTACAAGTTCTTTTGTTAAGAAGGCCGCAGGTATTGCAGGACACTTTACGCTGGAATGAATATATTAACGTGAGAGGGGGAGATACTGCATGAAAGATCAACGTACTCTAGCGCCATATCAAGGTAAGTGTGTGGAAGAACTGGAAAAAAAGGCGGAAAAATTGGCGGCCTCCACCCATGATACGATAGTTGCCGGAAATTCGGTTGTGCTTTTTACCATGCTGGTTTTAGAGGACATTCTGGAAGAGTTGGCTTTAAATCCAATTGCTAATCTAAATAATATTCAGGCGATTGCTAGTAGTATTGCTACCCTAAATTCCAGTTTAATTACTGTATAATAAACGTGTACAAAACCACCGGGAAAGTGTGACTAAAGTCCCTTTGCGTAACATAAGTCAGAATGTTATAATTAATGTAAGTATGCATAAGAGTTTATGCTTAGGTTTTCCGGAAAAAGTACGATACTATCAATATGACAAGGCATAAAATTCATTTCTGTTTGGGAAAAGGACGTGAATAGTAATGCTGAATATCAATCTAGAGCGGCCGCCGGTTAATGCGCCGGCGATTTTAAGCACACAACAGATCCAAAATAAAATAACTGTTTCCGGACAGAGTAGCCAAGCTGAACAAAATGATTTGGCTACGCAAGTAGGGCCGGCCTATCAACTGGAGCTTTCCGCAACCAATGAGTGGACTGAGCCGGAGATTAAGCGCCTAAAAGAAACCGGGCAGATTGAATGCCAAACTTGTGCAGAACGGAAATATCAGGATGGTTCTGATGATCCTAGTGTTTCGTTTAAAAGCCCAGGGCATATTTCGCCGGAGAACTCAGCTGCGGCGGTAAGGGCGCATGAGCAGGAACATGTGGTCAATGAGCAGGCTGATGCCCGTAACGAAGGCCGTAAAGTGGTTTCACAAAGTGTCAGCATTTTTACATCAGTATGTCCGGAATGTGGAAAAACCTATGTATCTGGCGGTGAAACCCGTACTACTACGGCAACTATGTCTAAGTCGCTGCCGGAAACAGAACTTGGAACTCAAGTTGATACGCGAATATAGAGTAAGCAGAGCGTAAATACAGAAGTATAGTGCTAATCAGATCGCCTGAACGGCAAGTTGCTTGTTTAGGCGAACTTTTTATTGGGTATTTCCCTAACTTAAAAATTGATTTTGCTGGATGCTGTTTCACGGGGTTCAGTGTATGGAGGAAAGGAATGCGCGTTTTCGCATTGGTTTTTATTTGTATGTTTTTTCAGGTTTCGGTAACTTTTGCCGGGACAGACGTAAAAGGGGACGAACTTAATAGCAATATAATGTTTGATTTGTCCATTATGGGTCCACCGCTGGCAATGAAAGAGCAATGTGTGCAGTACCTGCTTAGAAATAATCCGTTTCCGGCAATTACCGTGTCACCGGAAGAATTAGTTACTATTTTTTACAATGAGGCTATTGAGGAAGGCATTCGCCCTGATATTGTGTTTGCTCAGGCATTACTTGAAACCGGCTATTTCAAATTTGGCGGAGATGTAGTACCGTTACAGAATAATTATTGCGGCTTAGGGACAACCGGTAATGGCAGAGCCGGCGCCTGGTTTTTTTCCGCGCAAATAGGAGTTAGAGCCCAGGTGCAGCATTTATTGGGATATGCTTCGACGCTGCCGCCGAAAAAAGAAATAGTGGATCCCCGGTATATGTTGTTAAAAAGCAGCAAAAATTTCGGCAGGGTAAAAACTTGGACAGAGCTTAACGGCAAATGGGCTGTGCCAGGTAATAATTATGGGCAAAAGATTTTAAAAATTCATGAGAGGATTATGCTCGAAGGCATTTGAATAGAAAAGAGAGAAACCTTGCTCAAAAAGTAGTAAGGTTTATTTTTTGTTGATTTTGGGCAAAATATGAACTATAATACAAACTATACCCCCTCCTGGCGGGGGTGGGTAAACAGTTGCGGGATGTATTGCGGTACTACTATCTGACAGGAGGCGTTCAAAATGGCTAATGAAAAGATGAAAAAAAGCGTGCTTCAACGATTAGGCACAATTAAAGGACATATTATCGGTATTGAAAAAATGGTGGAAGAAGACAAGAATTGTGAGGATATCTTGTTCCAACTGAATGCGGTAATGGGAGCCGTCAATAAATTAGGAGCGCATATTCTGGAAGGATATGCAGAAGAGTGTTTGCAAGATATAAGTATTGATGACCCAAAATCCCGCGAACGGATTGAAAAATTGACAAAAACCATGATTACCATGGCGAAGAAATAATCAACTTAGAAATGGTGATGATATGAGAAGTCGTATGCAACAGTATTTATTTTGGATTTTATTGCTTTTTCTCGCGCTAGGTATTATTTATCCTGCTATTGGTTTGCTCGCAATCATTTGTATGCTTGCGCCTGTTGTTCTCGCTCCCTATAAAGGCCGTTACTGGTGTGGAAACTTCTGCCCGCGCGGTAGCTTCTATGATAATGTAATTGCCAAGCTATCTCCGCATAAACCCATACCAGCCTTTGTTCGCAGTAAAAGCTTCCGGGCATTTATGGTTGTGTTTATCATGAGTGTTTTTGGGGTGCAAATGTATTATGCGTGGGGAGACATAGGCGAGATGGGAAGGGTGTTTGTCCGGATCATCCTGATTACTACAATTGTCGGCATTATTTTAGGCCTGATTTATCATCAAAGAACCTGGTGCTCTTTCTGCCCTATGGGTACTTTGGCGAGCTGGTTTAGTGCCAAGGCCAAGCCAATGCCGTTACAGGTGAAAGACTCTTGCGTAGATTGCAAGCTCTGTACAACTGCATGCCCGCTACAATTGTCTCCGTATATTGAAAAGGGAAATACACAAGGTTTTACTCATGGCGATTGTTTAAAATGTAATCGATGTGTCAAAAAATGCCCCAAGAAAGCGCTAGCATTTCAAAATGGTTAGGGAGAAATTGTTGTGAAGAAGATTGTAGTGAGTGGTGGGGTGGCGGCTGGGCTTAAAGCTGCTGCTAAGGCTCGCAGGTGTGATCCTCAGGCCCAAATTACTGAAAGTGAGAAATCTTGCTACAGGGGAAGCGGACACAATACCCTACGATAAGTTAGTTATTGCAACCGGTGCTTCAGCTGTGAAACCACCATTGCCAGGAGTGGAATTGCTAAAGTATTAAGCTATGGTCGTTTTATTATGCTGGCAGGTATTGTGTATTTTTCTTGGCTGTTAAATCAATTATGGTTTGCAGAATATGATCCTTTCAAACAAATATTTCATATGAATGTGGAAGGTACAACCGGCTGGCTGGTTATTGCAGGCTTCGTGATCATTTCACTCATAACGGAGCGGGCATGGTGCCGATTTTTGTGTCCTTTGGGAGCTTTTGCTGGTTTGCTTTCCCGACTAACAATATTTGAAATAGAACGTGATAGTACTTGTATTAACTGTAAAATATGTGACCGCAAATGCCCTGTGGGAATTACGGTTTCCGAGATAACTCGTATGAGAGATACCCGTTGTATTAAATGTATGGAGTGTGTACCAGTTTGCCCGGTTCAGTCTCTGGAAGTTAAATTGGGTATTAATGGTGTATTTGCTAGAGTAAAGCCGCTAGCATTTGCCGTGATGAGTGTTGTAATGTTTACTCTTATCGTGAGTACTGTGCAGTTATCAGGTTATTGGAATCCAAAGAGTCCGAGCATAAAAGCTGTATCGCAAATAACAAATCCCAGTGAAATTAAAGGCTGGATGAAATGGGCTGATGTTGTTGACACATTTAAGGTTAATGAACAGATGCTTACTAAAGAACTGGGATTACCGGAAAATATGGATAGAAATAAAACTGTGAAACAAATTAACAAAGAGTATAATATATCAGAAGAAAAATTCCGGCAGGCTGTAGCAAAATTCCAGATGAAATAAAAATGGTAGCATATTGCTTTGAAGAGACATTCGAGCAATTTATAAAAATAGGACTCTGTATAATATAAAATAGTCAGTTAAAGTAGTGAATATTACTTTAATTGGCTATTTTATAGGTTGAGCTATTAATGAATAAGGATGTGACCTGAATAAGCAGAGAGAAAGTGGTGGTGAACTAAATGATAATTAGCGCAAGCAGAAGAACAGATATACCGGCTTTCTATTCTTCCTGGTTTATAAATCGCTTAAGAGAAGGGTTTGTCTATGTGAAAAACCCTATGAATTCCAGACAAATCAGCAAAGTGTCTCTAAATCACGAAGTAGTAGATTGCATTGTCTTTTGGACAAAGAATGCTGTTCCCTTAATGGATAAACTGGATATAATTGACTCCATGGGATATCCTTATTATTTTCTATGGACGATAACTCCATATGGCAAAGATATTGAAAGTAATGTGCCTGATAAGGCGAAAATGATTGAGAGCTTTAAAGAACTCAGCAATAGAATAGGAAGTCGACGTGTTATCTGGCGTTATGATCCTATTATTATTAACCGGAGATTTACAATAGAGTATCACAGCGAGAACTTTTCTGCGATGTGCCGCCTATTAAGCCGCCACACTAACAAGTGTATTTTCAGTTATGTAGATTTGTACACCAAAACCAGCAAGCATGCAAAAAACATACTTGAACAGGAAATTAATACACAGAACATGTTAAAGATGGCCAAATGCTTTTCAGAGATTGCAACTGCAAATCACATCTCGTTGGAAACCTGTTCCGAAGAAATTGAGCTTGAACAATTTGGCATAGGACATTCTGCCTGTATTAATAAAGAAACAGTCGAGGATGTTATTGGTAGTTCGATTTGGGTAAAAAAGGCAAGTCAGCGCCCCTTTTGTCAGTGTATTGAAAGTGTTGACATTGGGGCGTATGACTGCTGTTTGCATGGTTGCATCTATTGTTATGCGAATTCAAGTGCAAAAGCTTTATGCGTAAATGAAAAAAAACATAATGCAAAATTTCCGCTTCTTATTGGAGGTATAAACGCAAACGATAATATTGTAGAAAAAGTGTGTAAAACTTTAAAAAATACACAAATTGAGCTGTTAAAATAAAATAAACGACAAAATTCGACGTGAAATATCAGGAAAAATAGTTTATAATTATAATAACAATAGTAAGAAAATTCCCAATTTAATACAAAAAAGGAGATGATTACGAGCAAGAAACATGGGCGGTGGTTAAATCGGATGAGAAATGGGGACTCGATATGACAAAACTGAAGTATAAGTTAATTGCTGCTGTAGTTGCGACTAGTTGTGTTTGTGTAATTATTCTTTCCTGTTACAATATTGTAAGTACAATCCGAAAAAATGATGAAGATATAAAACAGTATCGGACAACCTTATTCGAACAATTTGATAGAAGTATCCGACTGCAGGTAGAAACTGCTCACAGTTTAGTAAAAAAGATATATGATCAACAACAAAAAGGTCTCATTACTGAAATAGAGGCAAAAAAACAAGCGGCAACTTTGATTCGGGATTTGCGCTTTGATGATGGCAATTATTTTTGGATTGATACAGTGCAAGGCGTTAATGTCGTTTTGTTGGGGCGGGATGTGGAAGGTAAAAGCCGGATTGATTCTGTTGATGCCAAGGGGAAAAAGCTTGTTCGTGAAATAATTGATGCCGGTATGCGGCCAGGTGGCGGCTACACAGATTATTGGTTTCCTAAGCCCAATGAAAAAGAGGACTTGCCGAAACGCGGCTATTCGTTGGCATTTACTCCTTACAACTGGGTTATCGGCGCAGGTAATTGGGTAGACAATATTGAAAAAGAAGTGACAAAAAAAGCCGAAGAAAATCAACGTAAATTAGTGTTTGATATAAGTATTTCGGTATTAATAGCCATAATTGGACTTAGTATTTCGGCAGCCATAGCCTTGTACATAAGTCGAAGGATATCTGCCCCGATTGTGGAGGCTGCAGAAGGAGTACGTCAAATTGCTGATGGCAATCTGGGAATTGCCGATTTAAAGATAAAATCCAGTGACGAAATCGGCATTTTATCAACATCGGTAAATGAAATGAAGGCGAGCTTGCGTGAACTCATAAAGGAAATAGCGGATTCTTCAAACCAGGTGGCTGCCGCCAGTCAGCAGCTTACCGCTACATCTGAGCAAACAGCCCTGACCTCTTCTCAGGTAGCAAGCTCTACTACTGAAGTAGCTCGCGGCGCCGAAAACCAAGTACAGATGATCGGCCAAGCTACTGATGCGGTGGAACAAATGTCAGACAGTATTTCACAGATCAACGGAAAAGTAGGAAATGTAGCGGAAGTATCGGAAAAAACGGCAACTGCGGCGAAAGGCGGAGAACAAGCCGTTTATTCTGCAATCAAACAAATGTCTAATATTGAAAAAACCGTTACTGATTCAGCCGAGGTAGTTCTGAAACTAGGCACACGTTCCCAGGAAATTGGACAAATTATTGATACCATTGCCGGAATAGCCGGTCAAACTAATCTCTTAGCCTTAAATGCCGCTATCGAAGCTGCCCGCGCCGGGGAGCAAGGACGCGGATTTGCGGTTGTAGCTGAAGAAGTCCGAAAGCTTGCTGAACAATCACATGAAGCCGCCAAACAAATTTCGGATTTAATTCAGGAAATACAAGCTGATACCGAGCAAGCGGTAAAAGCTATGGAAACAGGCACAAGTGAGGTTAAAACAGGAACTAATCTGGTGTCTTCTGCAGAGAAAGCATTCCATGAGATCACAACAATGGTTGAACAAGTTTCGCTGCATGTAAATGAAGTATCAAATGCTGTTAGACAAGTGACGCATGGAAATCAAAGACTTGTGGCATCTATCCGTGAGGTTGAAACAATTGCCCGGGATACAGCGGCGGAGACCGAGACCGTATCTGCTGCTACAGAGGAGCAAACTGCGTCTATGGAAGAAATTGCTTCAGCCAGTCAGTCGCTTGCGCAGCTTGCAGAAAAAATGCAGCATTCTTTGGCAAAGTTTCATATATAATCTGACGAAATTTCTGTATGCAGTTGTGTATTAGCAGTGAAGTGAAATAATAAAGTAGATGTTCGCCCGGGCTTTTCGTGAAGCCTGGGCGAATTTGTGTGGCGAATGCAATTTATAGTTGTGAAAGTGTGAGCATTGTTTTTTATCGGAAAATATGCTACAATTTACACAATATTAGGTGAACTGTCTGAGATAGACTGCGTGCACTCTTTCTTGCGGTAAACCTTGGGGTAATATAAAACAAAGTATCGTGCTGATTGCATGAGGGTTCGTCCCAAATGAGAAGGCGAGAGAATAGGTGTAATTTATGAGGAGCAAAGTATGTTTTGCTACCCTTATTTAATAACGTCTATCCTTGTGCCAATTTGGGCACAAGGATTTTTTAGTTTAACCAGAGAGGAGTCTTTTATGGAAACGAGGATAGCCCTTATTGGAATTGTGGTGGAAAATAAGGAATCGGCCACAAAAATAAACGACATTTTGCATGAATACGGCGAGTATATTGTCGGCCGGATGGGAATTCCCTATCCTAAGCGCAATATTTCGGTAATCAGCATTGTGGTTGATGCTCCCAATGATATTATCAGCGCGTTGTCAGGGAAGTTAGGTATGATTCCCTATGTAAACAGCAAAACCGTGTATTCAAAACTATCTGCCAATACAGATATACAGCTATAGTCGATTTGAATTTATTTAAGATAGAAAAATATAAAGGAGTCTTAATTATGTATAATTGTAAATCGAAAATTGCCACCGAATTTATTGATGACCAGGAAATTATGGATACGATTGCCTATGCCCAAGCCAACAAAAGCAATCGCGAATTAATTTCAGGCATTATCGAGCGGGCAAAAGATTGCAAAGGACTGACTCACCGTGAGGCAGCAGTGCTGCTGGAATGCGATTTGGAAGATGAGAATGCCAAGATGATGGCGCTGGCAAAAGAAATTAAACAAAAACTGTATGGAAATCGCATTGTAATGTTTGCGCCATTATATCTTTCTAATTATTGTATAAACGGCTGCGTGTACTGCCCTTATCATTCGAAAAATAAGCACATTTCTCGTAAAAAGCTTTCCCAGGAAGACATAGTCAAGGAAGTAATTGCCCTCCAGGATATGGGACATAAGCGCCTGGCACTGGAGACCGGGGAAGACCCGGTTAATAATCCGATTGAATATGTACTGGAAAGTATTAAGACCATCTACAGTATCAAGCATAAAAATGGTGCAATCCGCCGGGTCAATGTTAATATTGCTGCAACAACTGTGGAAAATTACCGCAAATTAAAAGATGCCGGGATTGGCACATATATTCTTTTCCAGGAAACCTACAACAAAGAAGCTTATGAAAAGCTGCATCCAACCGGCCCTAAAAAGGACTATGCGTATCATACCGAAGCGATGGATCGGGCGATGGAAGCAGGCATTGATGATGTTGGTGTTGGTGTGTTGTTTGGTTTGAATTTGTATCGCTATGATTTTATTGGTCTCTTGATGCATGCGGAACATCTGGAGGCTGCTATGGGGGTTGGGCCGCATACTATCAGTGTGCCGCGAATTCGACCGGCAGATGATATTAATCCTGAGGAATTTAGCAACGCTATTTCTGATGATATATTTGCTAAAATCGTTACCGTGCTCCGTATTGCAGTTCCCTATACCGGCATGATTGTTTCTACCCGCGAATCGCAAAAGACGCGGGAACGGGTACTGGAGTTAGGTATATCCCAAATCAGTGGCGGCTCCAGCACCAGTGTCGGCGGTTATGTTGAGCCGGAAGCGGAAGATGATAATTCGGCACAATTTGATGTAAATGATCGACGCACCCTAGATGAAATCGTAAACTGGCTGTTGACCCTTGGGTATATCCCCAGTTTCTGTACGGCCTGTTACCGGGAAGGGCGTACTGGCGACCGGTTTATGAGTCTTGTCAAAACAGGACAAATTGCCAACTGTTGTCAGCCCAATGCACTTATGACACTTAAGGAATATCTGGAAGACTATGCTTCGGCAGATACTAAGGCAAAGGGCGAGACGGTAATTACTAACGAAATTCCCCGTATTACCAATGAAAAAGTACGTAAAATTGCCATTGAACATTTAACTGAGTTAAGCGATGGCAAACGAGATTTCCGTTTTTAGGAGTTGAGATAAAGCAAAATGCCAGACCTAATGGTCTGGCATTTTGACTTGAAAAATATTTTCAATTATTGTGTCGATATTTAATAGTTTCTAAATAATTTGGGTGTATTCTATAAATGTCGTAGGAAACGCATCCCTATGACGTGACCTCTTGCGTCTTACCTTTGGGTGAGACGATTTTTTTTTTGCCTGAAAAATGAATTAAGGCAGCGGCACGACATCGCCTTCTTTTAGGTTTTGCATGCCGCTGATGATAACTATCGCTTGCTCAGGTAAAGCTGAGGTAATTTCTGTTGCAGCGCCGATGATTGCGCCAACAGTAACTTGCTGTTTGACAATTTTATCATCAATAACCAAGTATAAATACGTGTTTTCTTGATCTTGGATGATGGCAGAGTTTGGCACTGCACGCACCGGGGTTGATTGGCCGGTTTTTAGATGTGCTGTAACAGCCATCCCTGGTGTGAGTAGACCATTAGCATTGTCTATTCTGATATGGGCAAGAAAGGACGGTGTACCGGTTCCAGCTTCCGGATAGATGGCTTCTACTTGGCCTGGTATTGACTGTTGGCCTGAGTTTTCCAGGAAAATTTCAACCGGTGTGCCAGCTTGGATAAGATATAAATCTTTTTGCTCTAAATGAACAACGCCGCGGACATCACCGCCGGTATCCAAAACCATGAGCTGTTGGCCGGGCTGTACTGTTTGGCCAACGGTGGCAGAAAGGCCGGTTACTTTGCCGCTAATGGGGGCGGTAAGATTAGCCGAACCGGCTTGCTGAGACTGGCTGCTGCTGCCAGGTACGGAACCGATTTGCAGGGCGTCACGTGCTGCTTGTAAACGGGCGGTCATTTCTTCAAATTGTTTTCTGGCAATACCACCTACCTGGTATAATTTTTGATAACGCTCATATTCTCTGGCAAGCTTGTCATAGTTTGCTTGCGCATCGGCATTGGGGGAGACGGATGTACCGGCAGGCGCATCTACGATAACCTGTTCACCAGCGCCATCAATATGCACCAGCTGTTGACCGGCTTTTACTAATTCCCCTTCTTTGGCATTTAGTTCGCTGATGCAGCCGGGAATTTCCGCGCTGATGATAACTGCCTGACGGCTTTGAACAGAGCCGGGTAATGTGATTTCCAAAGGCTTATTTATCATGCTGATAGGCGCGGTTGTTACACTGACTGAGCCGCGCGACAACATATTGGTAGAGGAAGAAGTACCAATATAGCTGATTCCCAGCAGCACGGCAGCGAGTACGACAGCCAATACTACGGCAGGTAAATATTTGGCCGGCACGGGAATTTTATTCATAGATAATCATCTCCAGAAAGAATAGTGTACCATTACTATAGTCCTACTTTTTCCCGTTTTCGTCAAGACAAGTGATCGATTTATTATAAAGGGGAAGAAAATAGTGATTGTTCTTCCCCTTATATATTTTCTGAAAATGTAGGTATTGTTCTTGACAGGAAAAAATATACCAGCTACAATTTAATTAATCAAACGATTAATTAAATTGTAGCAAGGAGCAAATCATTGGAAAAAGACACTAGGGATAAATTGATTGATGCCGGAGAAAAATTATTTGCGGAAAGAGGGCTGTCTGGGGCATCTATCCGGGAGTTGGCGAAGGAAGCCGGGGCAAACAGCGCGTTAATCTCTTATCATTTTGGCGGCAAAGAGGGTTTGTACTCTGCAATAATTGAGAAACAATTTTCTCCGATTAGCCTGCTGTTGGACTCAGTGGGGTTGATCAAGGCTTCTCCAAGTGAAAAAATAATCCGTTATGCGCAAGGTGTTGCTATCGTCCATAGCAAGGCACCTTTTCTTACGAAATTTCTTATGAGGGAGATGTTAAATCAGCCTTCTCCCTTTTTTGAACCGTTTATTCAAAAGTATATTCGTCGGGTTTATGGTTTTCTGACGGCAACTTTGCAAGACGGCATGGATTGCGGTGAGTTCCGGAGAGATATGGATATTAATGCCGCTGCCCTGGCGTTGGCCGGTATGATGAATTTTTATTTTATCGCCCGGCCTATTGCCAGGCAGTTTGTTCCCGATAGTGCGGAGCAAGGTGAATTCTTTGTCGGGCAGGCAGTAGAGATTTTTTTGAATGGGGTGAAAAACCATGGCAATCAATAAAAAAATACTGGTTTGCATGTTGGTTGTTGTACTTGCTGCCGGCGGCGCAGCCTATAAGTATCTCAGACCGGTAGAGCGCGGCATTACCGCTACTGGGACAATTGAAGTAACCAGGGCAGACATTATGCCGAAGGTGAATGGCTATCTGACAGGCTTGAAATTAAAGGCCGGTGATTATGTTGAAGCCCGGCAGGAGGTAGCCAGAGTGACCAGAGCCGATTTGGCGGCACAAGTGGTAAGAGATGAGGCGGCCCTCGCCAAAGCCGCTGCCCAACTGCGGGATTTGGAAGCCGGACCGCGCAGTCAGGAGCGGCAGGAACTAAGTGATATGCTGGACTCTGCTCGCTCGGTATATGAAAAAGCCAGCCAGGATTATGAACGTTATCAAAGTTTATATAAGGCCGGTGCTGTTTCCACGCAACAGCTAGACAATGCCCGTTCCAGCATGGAAGTGGCATATGCCAGCATGAATGCCGCCAAACAGCGGTTAAGTGTCGGCAATGAAGGCAATCGACCGGAAACCATTGAAGCACAGCGCCTGGAACTTGAGCGCAGCAAGGCAGTGCTCACAGCCAGCAAAGTATTATTAGAGGATACGATTGTCATTAGTCCGATTAGCGGTCTGATTCTTGCCAAGAATTATGAGGAAGGCGAATATGTCAGTCCAGGAGCGGCTATATTGACAGTTGGCGACATGAATGACTGCTGGGTAAAAATCTATGTATCGTCAACTCAACTGGGCCTAATTGCGGTTGGACAAGAGGCCAAGGTTAAAGTGGATTCGTATCCTAACCGGACCTTTAAGGGAGTAATTAAAGAAATTAATCAAAATGCCGAGTTTACACCGCGGCAAAGTATTACTCAAAGCGAGCGGGCAAACCTAGTATTTGCCGTCAAAGTAAAAATTGATAATGCCGAGGGAATCTTAAAACCCGGTATGCCGGCCGATGTGGTATTACAATGATTACCCTAACGAATGTTACCAGGCGGTTTGGTAATATAACGGCAGTAGATAAGCTAAGCCTTACTGTTGAGGAGGGGACAATCTTTGGCCTTGTGGGTCCGGATGGTGCAGGTAAGACTACGGTTATTCGCATGATTACCGGTATTATGGAACCAACAGCCGGTTCGATTTGCTTGCTGGGCAGTGAAAATGCCGAGGTGGTAAAAGATCAGATTGGTTATGTGCCGCAAAAATTCAGTTTGTATGGCGACCTCACAGTGATGGAAAACATTCGGATTATCGGCGCTTTATATGGAGCCAATCAAGAACGGATAAATGAATTAGGTACGGAGATTCTGGCTTTTACTAATTTGCTGCCGTTTAAAGACCGGCTGGCAGATAATTTATCAGGCGGCATGAAGCAAAAGCTGGCACTGGCTGCTGGACTTATGCATAAACCTAAAGTCTTTTTCCTGGATGAACCGACTACTGGTGTTGATCCTGTTTCGCGGCGTGAATTTTGGCAGATGCTGTACCGGCTAAATAAAGAAGGCATGACTATCTTTGTTTCTACTCCTTATATGGATGAAGCCGAACTATGTACCCAGGTAGCCTTTATGAATGAAGGTAAAATTGTGGCCTGTGATTCGCCTGCACGGTTAAAGGAGTCATATCCTTTTCGCCTGCTTGACCTTAAAGTCGAAAGCAAACAAATAAAAGAGTTGCTGGCGCAATGCCCGATTCTCGATATTAATGCCTTTGGCGACCACTACCATTTGGCAACTGCACCTGATACAGATGTAACGGCTGCGGTTGAAGCCACGCTTAAGGCCGCCGGAGTCAACTCGTACGATATCCGTGAGATCCCGCCGACGTTAGAAGATTTATTTGTTTATTTGGCAGGGAGAGGAGAAGCGTAATGTATGCTGTAGAAACAGAAAACCTCACCCGGATTTTTGGAAATTTTGTAGCTGTTAATAAAGTTAATCTTAAAATCCCCCAAGGCAGTATCTATGGTTTTTTGGGACCGAACGGCTCGGGAAAGTCAACCACGATTCGCATGCTTTGCGGGATTTTATCGCCTTCAAGCGGCAGCGGACATATTCTTGGACTGGATTTAAAAACACAAGGCGAGGCCATTAAAGAAAAAATCGGATATATGTCGCAAAAGTTTAGTTTGTATGATGACCTGACTGTGATCGAGAATCTGGAATTTTATGCCGGACTGTACAGCTTAAATGGAGCAGCTCGGCAGGAACGGATTGAATATATGCTGGACATGGCCAGGCTCAAAGACCGCCGTCACGAAATGACAGCTAATCTTTCCGGTGGATGGAAGCAGCGGCTGGCACTTGGCTGTTCTATTTTGCATAAGCCGTTAATTTTATTTTTAGATGAACCGACCGGAGGCGTTGATCCCAAGTCCCGGCGCATGTTTTGGGACATTATTTATGAACTGGCTGGTCAGGGAACGACCATTATGGTTACCACTCATTTTATGGATGAGGTTGAACATTGCGATTCAATTGGTTTTATTTATGAAGGCAACTTAATCGCAGATGACACACCGGCTAATCTCAAACGGGATTTGCCGGGAATGTTGCTAGAGATCCCGGCTCAAGATCCGATGGAGCTGGTGACAAGACTGAAGGCGGAAAATCATGCGGTTTTGGATGTGTATCCTTATGGAACCAGTGTGCATGTGCTTATTCAGGAAGAACATATTGCCGAATACCAAAATTATGGGTATCGGCTAATTATGCCTTCACTGGAAGATGTATTTGTACATTATGTAAAAACTAAACGGAAGGAGTTGGTTGTGTGATTCGGCTTAAGGCTTTATTAATTAAAGAGTTCATCCAAATGCGGCGGGATCGCCTGACATTTGCCATGATGGTAGTTATGCCGATAATACAACTGCTGCTGTTTGGGTTTGCCATAAATACCGATGTAAAACATTTGCCGACTATTGTTTTTGATCAGTCTTTGCAGCAGGAGGGGCGAGAGCTATTATCTGCCTTCGAGGCCAGCGGGTATTTTGACATGAAATATGTAGCCCGGAATTATCAGGAAGTCAATGAAGCTGTTGAGAGCAATAAAGCTAAGGTCGGCATTGTTATTCCGCCGGATTATACAGATAATATAAAACATGGGCGCAGTGCTTCAGTACAAGTCATTGTTGACGCCTCAGATTCTATGGCTGCTTCATCGGCTATTTCCTCAGCCCAGTTTATCGGGCAGCTCAGATCACAGGAAATATTATTAAAACGGATGCAGATTTCCCAGGGGAAACAGGTGGTTTCACCAATTGATATTCGTATTCGCCCCTGGTATAATCCGGATTTTGTTTCGGCCTTTTATATGGTCCCAGGAATTTTGGGCATTATCCTGACGATGACAATGGTCATGATTACCTCAATGGCGATTGTGCGGGAACGGGAACGGGGCACGCTCGAACAATTAATTGTAACCCCCATGAAATCCCATGAATTGATGCTTGGGAAAATCATCCCTTATATTTTTGTTGGTTATGTTCAGGCTACTTTGGCGCTAACTGTGGGGGCATTGGTGTTTGATGTGCCATTGAAAGGTAGTATAGCTCTCTTGTACGGCTTAACCACACTCTTTATTGTTGCGTCTTTGTCACTGGGGGTGCTTATTTCTACAGTAACCAGAACCCAGATGCAGGCAATGCAGTTATCGTTTTTCGTATTTTTGCCAAGTGTGCTTTTATCGGGCTTTATGTTTCCACGGGATGCTATGCCGATGCTGTTTTATCAATTGGGACATTTATTGCCATTGACTTTCTATCTGGAGATATTGCGCGGCATTGTGTTAAAAGGTATTGGTGTCAATTTCTTATGGTCTCAGATATTGGCGTTAATGGTATATATTCTAGTTGCACTATCACTCAGTATTATCAAGTTTCAAAAAAAGATTTCTTAAACAAGCTAAAAAAATCCGCGTTCGTTATGAACGCGGATTTTATCGTAAAGTAAGCTTATTGGCGCAGAACTCCTAGTTTTTGAAGGACTTCGCGAATCATGGCCTTCTTTTCAGCGGTTAAAGGGGCGGCAGGCGGCAATACCTTAGTTGGAATATCAACGCCAACCATTTTTACCGATTCTTTGACAACACTGTAAAAGGGCGATTCTAAAGCAAAGATAGGTGGAACATAGGAAAGCAGCCGCTGCAAGTCAATTAAGCGCTCGCCGTCTTTAGCCTGGAAGGCCTGGTAAATGCCTTTGGCAAGATAGGGGGCAAAGTTGGCGCTTGAAGGAAAACCGCCGTCGCCGCCAATAATCAAAGTGTCCAGCATATATTCATCAAAACCGGCATAAACCCCAAAGTCAGGGCGAACCGGCTTAACTGTCAGAATAACGTCACGGATATGACGCATAGAGTCCACAGTATCTTTTATACCGACAATATTAGGGAAGTCTAATGCCAGGCACTTTACCAAAGCCGGGCTGAGATCCTGGTTGGTAAGAGCAGGGAAATTGTAGAGGATGATTGGCAGGTCAACTGCTGTGGCTACCTCTTTATAGTAATTATAAATATGCTCTTCGCGCAGGATAGCATAATAGGGGTTAACTAAGACTGCTCCATCAGCACCGATTGCTTTAGCATGCAGACCGTACTTGATAGTTTCATCTGTGCCGGGCGAGGCAATTCCTATCAGAGTAGGCAAACGGTGATTGGTATAACTAACACAGAATTCAGCAATTTCTCTACGCATTTCAGCAGACATCTGACTGAATTCACCGGCGCTTCCTAAGAAAAACAAGACATCAACACCGCCGGCGATAAGGTGGTCAATCATATGTTTCATTCCGGTTTTGTCCAGTTGGCCTTCATGGTTAAAGATGGTGGGAACCGGCGGGATAATACCTTTAAATTTCGGTGTAGTCACTTGTGAAATTCCTCCCTGGAAAATATGTGTAAATAAATACATTATACCATAATTTCCTAAAACAGGATTCTGCATTATGGAAATTTAGCTGTGAATCAGGCTGGAAAATAAGCTTTTTTTATATCGTGGAACAAAAAAAAGAGAGCATATACATTATGCTCTCTTTACATGAGTCTTATTTACTATAGGTTTGCAAATAATTAAGACCCAATTGCTCATACATTTCCAGGTGTTGAATGACGGCAACTTCTTGCGTGTTGCTTAAGCTATCGACAATATCAAGACCAGTAGCTTCTTTGATAATATTTTCAATTTCAAAGGTGCAATACCCCAGAAAAGCTAGGCGTTTAACTAATGATATAATACGTTGCATATCTGAATCCTCCTTAATTCTAAATTGGTAATTATTACGCTCTGAAAGCATAATCAGCCGCATTACCTAGGACTACTACCAATTAACTAATTAGAACAAAGAGAAACCGAGGAACTACTTTTTCTAAATAGAGGTTTTAAACCATTTGGACAATAATCTTTTATAGAATATCATGCGGCATTAATTTAGTCAAGAAGAATATTTATTATTTGAGTTGGGTTATTGTTGCGTAACGTTATAGCCTTAAAAAGGTTTTTACTGGTATATTTGTCCTTATGTCGCTATTCATATTCGCTGATAATCATTTTTCCTATTGACTTGCAGGAGAGTTACGCTATCTGGTGAATTATATCTGTTATGGAAAAAGGCGAGGATTAATTCAGTGGAGGGATAAAATGAAAAAGCTGAGACTTTTAATTGTAATGCTTAATTTGGTCCTTTTAGCATTGCCGGCAATTGCGGCTGAACCTTATATGATGCCTAATGTCACACCGGTGATGCTCAGCGAGAATTTTTGGCTTGCTAAATTGCAATCACCTGATAAAATAATCATGGATAATAAACAGATTGGCGAGTTTAATCAAAAAGTAATTGCCAGCTTGCCTGATACTGTGTATGATTTGCGTCAATATCCAAAGCAATTATCAAAAGACAAACTGCAAAACCTTATTGCTGTGCCTAAACAGCCGGAAGATACTGAGTATGTAAATGGTAAACAGGCTGCAACTGGATACTATAAAGCGCTGGAAGCCAACTGCAATAAGCAGGCTATTGCGCCGGTTGCTACAATGCGCTGGGCTTTTACTGTGAAGCGCACTAATATTAGGACATATCCTACAAATGATTTTATTGCAGACCGAAGCGATGACAGTGAGTTTGATAATTTTCAGGAAACCGCAATTGATTCGGCCGAACCTGTTGTTATACTGCACCAGAGTGCAAGTCGCGATTGGTATTATGTTCAAACTTATAACTATCGAGGATGGCTGCCTGCTAAAGATTTAGCTATTGCGGCTAACCGTCAGCAATGGCTGGAATATATTGACTCTAAGGAGTTTTTAACTGTAACGGCTCGTAGGCTTGTAATTGGAGATGCCGTATTTGCCATGGGTGCTAAATTACCGTTGGCAAGCGGCAAAAAGGCTATCAAACTGCCAGCGCGTGGTTCAAAAGGGGAATTAACATTTACTCTGGCAGCGCAGCCGTCAGAGTATCAAGTTGTTTGCGGTTATTTACCTTATACTAGGGCGAATGTTCTTAAGCAAGTATTCAAGATGCAAGGCGAGCGCTATGGTTGGGGTGGAATGCATAATAGCTGGGATTGTTCATCGCTAATACTTGATGTGTATCGCAGTTTTGGACTTAAACTGCCTCGTAATGCTGATGAACAGGAAAGAGCGGCCGGCCAGGCAATTAAGTTTTCCAGCGAGCGTGCTAGCCAGATTGCGAATTTGCAACCTGGAGATGCTGTATACATGCCCGGTCATGTTATGATGTATTTGGGTGAACATGACGGACAACCGTATGCAATACACAGCCTTGGCGGACATAGTACGCCGCAAGGACGGATATCGGTTATGCATGTGGTAGTTAGTGATCTGTCAATCAAGAACCGGAGTGGTAAGACATTTCTAGATGCACTAACTACTGGGAAACAATTCCAATAAGCCGTAGCGACCACTGGCTTAGCAAGAATAAACGTGCTATAATAAGGTTCGTTAACGTGCTTAAAGGAGTTAAAGGGTTACCATGACGAACATAAAAAACGTGTATGACGAGGTCCGGCTGTTCTTTGATGAAGAGCATGCCTGGAACTTAGCGATAAAACGGGAATGGATTGAAGGCTTTCTGCGGCAAAAAGCCTGGCAGGGAGCCGATGACCTGGTACTTAGGGATCTGTGGCATAATCTGCAAATGTTTGTTGCTTATTTATCTTATTCGGGAGAAATAGCAATTGATGAGATGACTGCAGCTGAATATAGTTTGGCTGTTGAATGGATGATCGTGCAAACTGAGGGGTTTAAACCCAATGTAAAAATGGTAAGTCATCTATTTGATGTATTGCGCGAGTTTTATCAGTATCTGGCTACAAAAAAAATATTTTTTGATACAGCTGAACTTGAGCAGGCAGCTAAGTTTATGACAGGAAGTAAGCGGCTTAAGTTTATTGAGCTGGGGGATGAAGAAAGTATACTGCCGCTGAAAACTTCACTTACTGTTCCCCAAGATATCGGACGGATTGTTGGTGAAGCGGTAGAGCGGTTAATGCTTAAATTTAGCTCCTATTTTCAACAGGAAAACTTTATTGAAGATTTTGATCGGGCACTGGTGTTGTTTCTAGGTCCTTTGGGACAAATGCCGGAAGATGAAACCGATGATGAATTTTGGCTGGGATTTTGGGATTATTTCTTGTTTGATTATCACCTGCTGTCAAATGACCGTACACCAATAGCTCAGTTTGAAAATGACTATAGTGAACGTTTAACAGCGGAAGAACACAAGATACTACTTGAACTAAAAGAAGCCAAATTTACGGTTTTTTATGTGGAGACGGTGGTAAACCAAGACTGGGTTGAGTGTGTTAATCTCTTAACTGATGAAAGATTTCGCCTGCCAAACCCGAATTTTGACTATAAGCTTGTAAAAAAACTGCTATTTTACGGACACGTTTTCTTACAACAAGAGGAACGTGAAATGGTTATGATTAATTTTATTACTAGTGTTGAAATAAGCAGTAATTTGCGTAAACGGGTTAAAGAAGAAATCCAACGACAGAAAGCTATGCTTACCTTGCAGCAGCCGAATGCTACCTGGAACGACTTTGTTGAGCGTCATGCCAATGCTGTAAGACATACGATTGATCTTCTGGCTACCTGGGCCAGAGTCAATGTTACATCATATTTACAGCTGGAACGCAGCTTGCCGCAACCGATAGCTGATGGGAACGTTGTTAATACCGCAGTCACAGAAGCGCTTACAACATTTATGCCGCTGCTGGGTTATTCACAGCATGATATTGTGTTGGCGCAAAAGCTATGGCATGATTTTTCCCAACTAACCACCGTAACTGTCCGAAAACCGGCAGTATGGGCCGCGGCGGTTATCCATGCTTTTTCACAGGTCAATAATGGTGAAGCTGAATTGTCACTAGACTCACTGGCTGAAGAAATGGATGTGGGCAAAAAAAGCATTAGCAGTAATCTTGCCAAGCTTTTTGATATCCTCAAGCTTGAGAAATATGATCCAAGATACTTAAGTGAAGAAGGTATGATTTCCTTGTTGTATGATCTACAATAAGTGCCAGGAGGGGTAACAAATGCAATGTCCTAACTGTAAGGAGACCATACAAGACGGTGCAGCGGCTTGTCCGCATTGCAATCATCAATTGTCTGTCACGGTACTCAGCCGGCAGGAACGAGATAGTTTTCACGGTGTTACCATTGAGGATAACAGCCATGCTGGTCGTGATCAGCATAGTCGATATGAAACAGGAGGTTCGCCTAGGCTTAAACAATTCAATTTCTCGTTTGGCTCTTCAAGCTGGCTGGGAAATTTAGCGGTAGTTGCTATTTTAGCCGTAGCGCTCTTCTTTTTTCTGCCACTACTGATGTTTGTCCTATTAGTGGTCGGCGCAGCGGTTGCTGGTTTTTGGATATTACGCGGATTACTGAAATAGATTGTTGTTCAGTAAAACACGGAGCTGTCGCACTAAGTACTTAGTGCGACAGCTTTTTTCATACATTAGAATTCATAAGTTCGAGGAGGTGCGGAAGTATTATATAACAAGGGGAGTCAAATACAAAGCCCAGCACAGACGGTCGTCATACAACGCTTCGCCGCTGGCGCTTAACCATGCATAACGACCGCCTGTGCTTCTGAATTGGTTACGATCTGAGCAAAGAGGGTGTAGTTTTGTCCTGATACCCTAAGATAGTACCACCACTTTGTCTTACAGAAGGTGTGGTCCATTAGATGGTGCCCACGGCAACCCTTGTAACTTTCGTAACCCCTTGGCCTTTGCCGGAAAAAGCGTTCCGCAGGAGAAAAATCCGGGTGGTATTCCGTTAAGAAATTCGTACTGTTTGAGCGTAGCGAGTTTACGAATTTTAGGAATATCACCCGGATTTTCAGGTCCGTGCATTGATATGGAGACTATATCATACAACAATGAAAGCTGCTCTCTAGTGGAACCGGTTAGCGTGGAGGCTTTTGGCCTAGACCTTTTGTTACTTTTGGGTCATGCCAAAAGTAAGACCCCTTCCTTGTATTCTATTGTCTCTATTAATGGCACAGATTAATTTTTACATAAAAATAGGGCCATCGCTATTGCGACAGCCCTGTGTTTTTTGGAGTTGAATTTAGGTCGGAGATAATAAGCTTCGCTTAAGTGTAAGATATTTTTGCGTAAAATAAATAGTGTTTTGTGATTCGCGGTGATCAAACCCATATACCCGGCGGCTGACTGCCAATACTGGCGGGGCTTGAATGCGTTTGGCTACTGCCATTCCTGTATAAAGCCGCCACCAGCGTTCAAGATCTTCAATAAATTCACGTGGGCCGGGGAATAATTGGTCAACAATGCCGCTTTGGCAGCCGAGTTTTTGTTCAAGAACGGCGGAGCCTTGACTATACCAGCTTAAGATGTCTTCAGGTGTAGCCCTGTTCCAATACTCCATAAAGGCGCGGAACAAATAGTCATGGTAAGGGTAAATGATTGGATCGCCTTTACCCTGGTCAACTGATTGATCAAAGGAAAGCTCTGCGCTGGGAACTAAATCAATGATGGCTTGGGGAATGATTTCCCGTCCATAAACATGGGTATTCAAGTAACTAGCCAACTGATAGACCTGGTGTTTCCAGAGATCGGCTAACGACGCTAAAAAACCGGCTTGATCGCCATAAAGTGTGGAATACCCGACAGTAAGTTCACTTTTGTTAGCATTACAGGTAAAGCCACCGCCAAACGCGGCAGCAATCCCGGCAAGCAACCGGGCAGAGCGGTCGCGCGCCTGAATGTTTTCCAGAACGAAGGAGGATACCAATAAGTTGCATTGCCGACCATTTGCCAGGTTGGTGACTGGTGTGCCGCCAAGTTGGGCAGCAGTATACTCAACTGATTGCTCAATAGACATTACTGTATAGAGGCAACCCAGATTTTGTGCCAGTTGTGCTGCCAAATTTTTGGTGGTGGCAGAATTGAATTTGCTAGGCATATTCACAAGCAAGATATTTTCAGGGTTTAAAATACTGGCATACAGTGCGGCACTTACTGCCGAATCTATGCCGCCGGAAAGACCAATAACAACTTTAGTCATACCAATGGAATGTAAGAATTTTTTAGTGCCATAACTGATAGCCTGATATAAGCTATCAATAGTGAAATCATCAGGCACAGTAATTGCTGGCAGTTCTTGATCGACAGTTGTTATTGGAAGATCAAGATAGTCCAGCGTTTCGGCGAAAGGCTGGCAGTAGGCAATGATTTGTCCCAAACGATTATATACGGTACTGAATCCGTCAAAAGTATATACGGTTTTGCCATTGTTTTGGAGGCCGACAGTATTTAGATAAATAAGCGGCACGCCAGTTTCTCGGGCTTGGCGGGAGAACACCCGGTTGCGTTTGTTGTTTTTGCCTAACGTAAAGGGAGAACTGGAAATATTGATTATTACATCAAGGGGACCATTAGCCTGAAGTGCGGCAATGGGATCAAAGCTATAATCGTCATTCCAGCCGTCTTCGCAAATGATACAGCCGATAGTATATACTTTATCTTTAATTGTAATGTTGACAGGTGTCAATAAGGTTTCAAGATCTTGCTTGCGCTCAAGGGCGAGTTTGCGCAAACTGAAAAAATGCCGAGTGTCATCGAACTCGCGGTAATTGGGCTGAAGAGTCTTAATGCGAGTAGCAACAAGCTGACCATGTTGGGCGACGAAACAGGCATTGTGTTTGCGTACACGGCCATCATCGCCGTGCTTATCCCACTCTATAGCAACATTGCCGAAAACTATACAAATATCCTGAGAAGCCGCAATTATCTTTTGACCAAAGTATTCACAATCATATAGATAAGAACGTTGTTCCCAGGTATCTCCCAACAAATAACCGGGAATGGCCATTTCCGGGAAGATAATGATGTCAGCCTGTTGGCTGCGTGCATTGTGAATCATGGTCAACATTTTATCGGTATTTAAATCTGGCCTGTTGGGAATAACCTCCATCTGGCCTAAAGCAATTTTGAGCAAAAAACATTCACCTCAATTGTGCATACAAATAACATTCACTATTTTTCGCTGTCAAACGGCACTTGTCCTTCTAAAAATTACTACTATTGCCATATTATTTGTAATAATATATGTACTTATTATTAATAAAGAAAACACGGCTTGCGCCGAGCTTTTAAGCGACGGCGCAAGCCGATGTTGCACTTATCCTGTTTTTAAGAAAGTTATACTTTCTGTTAGGGCAAAAAAAGTGGAGCTGTTTTTGTGCTCCACTTTCTAGTAACATTTGCTAATTGATGGTGTTGGGTCCTGCAAACGTGAGTTCGTTTGGGATATCGCCCTCTATTGCTTTGGATCGGAATAAAGAGGCCAGGTAATGGGCGGTTTCGCGATAGGCTGATTTATCATTCCAGGACTCTGACGGAATAAGCAGGTTGCCGGGGATTTCCGGACAACTTGCAGGAATAAGCAGGTTGAATATTGGGTCAGTAACATAAGGGACGGCGGCCAGACTGCCTGCTATTGCTGCAGTTACCATTTTGCGGGTGGCACAAATGTCAATCCGCTCACCGATTCCATAACAGCCACCCTGCCAGCCGGTATTGACTAGAAATATTTGCGCCTGATGACTGGCTATTTTTTCTTTTAAAAGATTAGCATAAACAACTGGCGGCAGCGGTAGAAAAGGGGCACCAAAGCAAGCTGAAAAAGTTGCCTGAGGTTCGGTAATGCCGCGCTCTGTACCCGCTAATTTGCTGGTATAACCTAACAGAAAATAATATAACGCTTGCTCAGGTGTGAGTTTAGCAATAGGCGGCAGAACACCAAAGGCATCGGCTGTTAATAAAATGATGGTTTTTGGATGGGCACCTGTTCCGGGAAAAACACTATCATCGATATGGCTCATTGGATAGGCGGCGCGAGTATTTTCGGTTAATGTCTGGCTGGCGTAGTTGGGGATGCGGTCGGCGTTGTCAATTACCACATTTTCTAAAATGGTTCCAAATTTGAGGGCATTCCAGATTTGTGGTTCTTTTCTGGAAGATAAACCGATACACTTAGCATAACAGCCACCTTCGATATTGAAGATGCCTTCAGGACTCCAGGCATGCTCGTCATCGCCGATAAGTTGATAAGCCGCATCGCTGGAAAGTGAAGTTTTGCCGGTACCTGATAAACCAAAAAATAAGGTTGTTTTGCCATCTGGGGATTGGTTAGCCGCGCAGTGCATTGGTAGAATACCTTGTTTGGGCAGTAGATAATTCATTACCGAAAAGATAGACTTCTTTATTTCACCGGCATAATGGGTTCCGCCAATGAGAATTATCTTTTTATGCAAATGGACGAGAATAAAGCTTTCTGAATTTGTGCCATCTATGTTCGGGACAGCAGTAAACCCAGGCGCTGCTAAAATTGTTAACTGGGGCTCAGCGGCGACCGGTTGGCTGATAGCGTGCGGACTAAGCAATAACTGTTGGACAAAAATATTTTGCCAGGCACACTCATTAATTACTTTTACCGATAGCGAATAATTGGGATCAGCACCTGCATAGCCGGAAAATATGAACAGATCTTTACCGCGTAGGTAATTTAGCATTTTGGTGTGAAGGATTTCGAATTGAGATTCTGAGATCTTTTGATTATTTTTCCACCAAATATCAGCTTGTATTTCTGCTGAATCTACAATAAATTTGTCATTTGGAGAACGACCGGTATGTATGCCTGTATATACTAAGAAAGCGCCGGTGTTTGTCAACATACCTTCCTTTCGTTGCAATGCCAGTTCAACTAATTTTGCGATAGAGGTATTAAAGTAACGCATCGCTTTTCTCCTCCCTCGGCGATCTTTGAATTATTGTAAGATATTCTATTCAGACAATAATCAAATGCGCTAAAGAGAATAGAAAAAACCGTCACAAGTGACGGTTTAGACTAACGTACTATATAATGTATACTAACTTCGGTTTGCTCGGATAAGTCGATGACAGTTCCTTCATCAAGCTGAACCATGGAACGTGCGGGGTAATCTTTGTTAATGAATACTACACGTCCCTGACGCCCGTCGGTTAGGGCAACCCGATTGCCGGAGAGGAAATTCGTCATATTATCAGCAAAAATTATACAGGTTTTTGGATCTAGCCGATAAACCTGCTCGCGCAACTTTTGCAGACTGGAATAAGGGCTTAATCTGGAGTGTGGGTTTTCACAGTTAATGGTCATTCCTTCGTCATATACGTCGGCTATCGCCACAATTTTAGCATAAGGATGGATGTAATAATCAGTAATTCCGCCAGGATAACCACTGCCATCCCGACGTTCATGGTGCTGAAAAATGGCTGCGGAAATACTTTGCGAGATATTGGGGATTTTACTAACCAAATGATAACCGTGAGAAACATGCTGCATGTACTCTTGATAGGAATTGTCGGGAAGGCGATTAGGACGGTGTAAGAGTTCGAGTGGCAGACGGGATTTGCCAACATCATGCAGCAAGCCAGCCAAAGAAATAGCGTTGACTGAATCGGGGGGGTAGTTGAGCCAAGTGGCAACAAGCGCAGAGATAGCGCTTACATTAACACTATGATACATGGTGTAGTCGTCACAAGGCGGCAAATTATATAATTGGTCAACCACATTGCCTGCTTCGATAACACCGGCAGCAATGTCATCTGCAGTTGCGGTAAAGGTATCTAGTGGAATCTCCTGGGTGGCTCGGATATCGTCAAAGGCTTTCTGTACAATAGTAACTGATTGATTATAGGTATTAAGAAACTTTTGCAGTCGGGGATCGATAACCGGATTGTGTGTGGTTACTTCAGCATAAACAGATACATAAGGTATTTGCCACTGATATAGTTTTTGAATTATATGCTGAGTTAAAATACTATTTTGGCTAACTAATATTTTTCCATCATCAGAACAGATATCACGAGACAATTCCATGCCGGGAACAAGATGTTGTATACGCTGATCTATTATTTTACGGTTTTCAGATGGTGTATTCATAGAAACCTCGCAATATAAAAATAAGAGCAAAACAGACTTTGACATCGACGGCAACCTATTTAATTATATACGAAAAAACGCATGAATTAAATTATTTTGTTTAAATTTGTAATGTAAGTCTTTATAAAAGATGGACAAATAATATATAATATTATTACAAGTATATTCGGGAGGTATTGTTAATGAACAATTGCTCGACAATTATGACCATTGTCCAGGACAATCGTGTTGAAACAGCAGTAAAGGTTCAGGATGTACTTACAAAATATGGTTGCCACATCAGGGTGCGGTTAGGTCTTCACGATGCGGCTGTAAATTCTTGTACCAATAGTGGGATTATCTTACTTCAATTATGTGGCGATGATGTTCCGGTAAAACAAATGGAACAAGAACTTCAGCAAATCTCTAATGTAAAGGTAAAATACATGAGCCTAGATTAGTAGTCACGGGCGCGGTAAACCGCGCTCGTAGCTCTTTGTTGACAAATAGAGGAAACAATAATATACTGTGAAAAAATGCAAAAGATATAGGTGGTTCTTGGCTAAAGCAGGAACAAAATTTGTTAGTAAAATTCTGTTTAATTCCCGTGACTGATCATTAACCTGCCGGTGAATTATACGGATGCCTAATTGCATATAGTGATGTAAGAGGAGAAACCTATTGGCTATGAAAACAAATGCTGCTAGAATATTAGATGGTCTTAAAGTTGCATATGAATTACGCGAATATGAAGTTGATGAGAATGACTTAAGCGCGCAACATGTAGCTGAAAAAGTAGGGATGCCTGATGGACAGGTTTATAAAACACTGGTAGCCAGGGGCGATAAAACCGGTATTATTATGGCCTGTATTCCAGGAGCAGCAGAACTTGATCTGAAAGCGTTGGCGGCTAACAGTGGCAATAAGAAAGTTGAAATGGTAGCCTTGAAAGAAGTTCAGCCGTTAACTGGTTATATTAGAGGCGGTGTTTCCCCACTGGGAACAAAAAAGCGGTATCCGGTTTTTATAGATAAAAGTATAGAAACTTGGCAGGTAATTGCTGTTAGCGCAGGTGTAAGAGGGTGTCAGATTATTCTTTCCCCTGAACACTTAACGCAAGCGGTAAATGCTCAAGTATGTTCTATCGCTCGTAGTAGCAAAGATTAGTATTTGAATGTCCGGGAGGGGTAAATTTATATTATGAAAATTACGATCCATGAAAGCATTAGTCATGTTGTTCCGAATTGCCGCTTAGGATATTTGACTATTAATGATGTTGTTGTTCGGGGGACGCCGACAGCACTGAGCCAGCAGTTTGATAGGCTGCAAATTGAAGTCGGGCAGGCGTATAATATGGATATCTTGCCTAAACTTCCAAGAGTTTTGGCTGTACGCAATATGTACAAAAAACTCCACTTTGATCCGGGTCGTTACCGTCCAGCCTCAGAGGCTTTAGTGCGGCGGGTTTTGCAGAAGAAAAATTTATACTATGTCAATAGTGCTGTGGATGTCAATAACTATTGTTCTATTAAGTATTTGCTGCCGTTTGGGCTCTATGATTTAGACCAAATTGTGGGCGATGCCAGCTACAAATTGGCGACAGAAGGACAGTATACTAATATGGCTGGGAAGACCGTCTCTACAGAAAACAAACCGTTTTTGACAGATGATGTCGGCGTATTTGGCAATCCTACTGCCGATTCACGGCGGACGGCAGTTAACTTGACAACTCGCAATTTATTAGCGGTTGTTTACGCTGATGAAAGTGTCAGCACTTCCGAATTGAATGACATCATGGATTTTGCTGGTGAAATGTTTGTTTGTTATAATGGCGGAACAGTAGCGGGAAAATATATTATTAATAATGAAGAATAGCCGGAGAGATTGGTTTTAGTGGGAGGAGACTTTCTATGTATTTTAGCACACGTGGTCAGGGAGACGGATTAACGGCAGCACAGGCCATTGCTCAAGGTATAGCCCCTGATGGGGGATTATTTGTACCGGAGGTTATACCTTGTGTAGATGATGCGTTTCTGCTCGGTTTGCAGCCGCTAAGTTATCAAGAGCGTGCGGCCGCTATATTGCACTTATTTTTGACTGATTATACGGTTGATGAGCTGAAAAGCTGTGTTGCAGGCGCTTATGGGGATGGCAAATTTAGCAGTCCGGCAGTGGCTCCTATTGTTAAAGTAAAGGATAACCTGTTTGCTTTGGAATTGTGGCACGGCCCGACCAGTGCGTTTAAAGACATGGCACTTCAATTATTGCCCAGACTATTGTCGTGTGCGCTTAAAAAAAATGATGAACAAGCCCAGATCGTTATTCTTGTTGCTACTTCCGGAGATACCGGTAAAGCGGCATTAGAAGGCTTTAAAGATGTTGAACAAACACAGGTTATGGTGTTTTATCCAGAGGAAGGCGTAAGTCAGATTCAGCGGTTGCAAATGGTTACCCAGGAGGGGACCAATCTCAAGGTGTTTGCTGTTAAAGGTAATTTTGACGATGCGCAAACAGGGGTAAAACGCATCTTTAACGATACTGATTTTAATGCAGAACTTGCGGATAAAGGTTTTAAGCTGTCGTCAGCAAACTCCATTAACTGGGGACGACTAGTACCGCAAATTGTATACTATTTTAGTGCCTATGCCGATTTAGTACAGCAGCAGCAAATAAAGCAAGGCGACAAGGTGAACTTTGTTGTGCCCACCGGTAATTTTGGTAATATCTTGGCCGGCTATTATGCAAAACAAATGGGTTTGCCAATTAACAAACTGATTTGTGCTTCTAACAGCAATAATGTTTTAACTGATTTTCTTACGACTGGTGTTTATAGCCGCAAGCGGCAGTTCTATAAAACCTATTCTCCGTCAATGGATATTTTAATTTCCAGCAATCTGGAACGGTTATTATACCATGTTACCAACAAGGATGCCTGCCAGGTTAGCAAGTGGATGGCTGAGCTTAATGAAGCCGGGGAATATAACATTGGTGAGACATATTTGGCTGCTATAAAAGAGGTATTTCCTTCAGGCTGGGTGGACGATGCTGAGACCGCAGCTACTATTGGGCGGGTACATAAGGAATATGGGTATGCTCTTGATCCGCATACGGCAGTGGCCTGGCAGGTTGCTGAAGCCTATCGCCGCCAGTCTGGTGATGCTACGCCAAATATTATTGTTTCAACTGCTAGTCCTTTTAAATTTAATGAGACGGTGCTTGCTGCTCTTGCTGGAGCCGACAGCCTGAAAACCGAAACGGAATTTGCTGCGCTGAGCCAATTGGCGGACATGATTAATCGACCAATACCGCCTGCGCTGGCTGAACTGGAACATAAACCTATTCGCCACACGGTTGTGTGCAGTAAACAGGATATGCCAAAAGTGGTTAAGGCAACCTTACATATAACAGAATAGATTATTAAAACTTTACCTGCTACGCCAATAACTTATGTGTACTACTGCTCATAGTAATACAAATAAGTCAGAGGGGTAGCATTATTTTTTGCTTTATATTATACTATTAACGCAATTAGTAGATACTATATCGTAAAAAATATACGGTTTTTCATGATATAGTACTTTTGTATACAGTATACTTATGATATAATGATTTCGTGTGCTGATATAGAATACTAAACAACGTTAAATACGAGAGGGGTATAAGGCATGAACGGGAAGGTACATCATAATCTGAGTCCGGTGCAATTAGTAGAAGCAGCCATTACGCGCGGTGAGGGACAATTAACTGCGAGCGGCGCGCTGCGTGTTTCGACAGGCACATATACTGGACGTTCGCCGAATGACAAATTTGTGGTTGATTCACCTGCAGTTCACAATAAGATTGCTTGGGATAATAACAAGCCCTTTTCCGCAGATAAATTTACTAATATTTATAACCGGATGCAGGCATACATGCAAAACCGGGAATTGTTTACCTTTACTGGTTATGCCGGTGCTGATACCGAGAATCGTATTAGCGTACAGTTTGTTAACGAATTCGCATGGCAGAATTTATTTGTCCATCAGCTCTTTATCTGTCCTGAAGCACAAGATGCAGAGATTACTGCTGATTACAAAGTTATTTGTATGCCAGGTTTCAAAGCAGACCCAGCCATTGACGGCACTCGTTCGGAAGCCTTTATTATTCTTAATTTTGAACAACGGTTAGTGCTTATCGGTGGTACTCATTATGCTGGTGAAATGAAAAAGTCGATATTTACCGTTATGAACTATATCTTACCTGATCGGAACATTTTATCTATGCATTGCTCAGCCAATGTCGGAGAAAGTGGCGATACTGCCCTGTTTTTCGGGCTAAGCGGCACCGGTAAGACCACTTTGTCAGCTGACCCGGACCGTAGCCTGATTGGTGATGACGAACATGGTTGGAGTGACAACGGGATTTTTAATATTGAAGGCGGCTGTTACGCAAAGTGCATTGGACTTAATCGTGAGACCGAACCGCAGATTTGGGAAGCTATTCGCTTTGGTGCTGTGCTGGAGAATGTAGTTATAGATCAGATAGCCCGTACGCCAGATTTCGCAGACGGTTCAATTACTGAAAATACTAGGGTTGCGTATCCGGTAGATTATATACCGAATGCACTTATCCCCGGAGTGGCTGGACATCCCCAAACAATTGTATTTTTGACAGCTGATGCTTTTGGTGTATTGCCACCTATTGCTAAGCTGAGCACTGAACAAGCAATGTATCACTTCTTGTCAGGTTATACCAGCAAACTAGCAGGTACCGAACGCGGCATTACCGAACCTCAGGCTACCTTTTCGGCTTGTTTTGGAGCGCCGTTTTTACCACTGTCACCGCTTAGATATGCCGAACTCTTAGGCGAAAAACTTAAACGGCATAATACTAATGTTTTCTTAATTAATACAGGTTGGTCGGGCGGACCTTATGGGGTGGGCAATCGCATGAAGCTTGCCTTTACCCGCGCTATGGTGACGGCAGCCATTGAAGGACAGTTGGAACAAGTAGCTTATCAGCTTGACCCAGTATTCAATATTTACGTTCCGGAAAGCTGCCCAGGTGTGCCAGCCGAAATTCTTATGCCGCGTAACACTTGGTCTGATAAAGCGGAGTATGATCGTAAAGCACAAGAATTAGCCCGACTGTTTGTCCAAAACTTTAATAATTTCAAACAAAATATGCCATCTGAGATCATCGCAGCCGGACCCAAAGGCTAGTGAGATCAAGAAAGTTATACTTTCTATCAGAATAATAAAAAGCTGGAAGCCAAAGGCTTCCAGCTTTTTGCTATAAGGTCTTATAGTACAAGGGAGTCAAATACAAATCCCAGCACAGATGGGCGTCATGCACCGGGCTTGTGCATAATGACTGCCTGTGCCCCAGTATTTTTTACGCCAGCTCATGTTAGCTAAACCCTAAGATAGTGCCGCCGAGATGCTGCACACTGCAACCTTCGTACTTTTCGTCTCCCACATGGCCTTTGCCGTAGAAAGCGTTCCGCAGGAGAAAAGCCGGGTGATATTCCGTTAAGAAATTCGTACTGTTTGAGCGCAGCGAGTTTACGAATTTTAGGAATATCGCCCGGCTTTTCAGGTCCGCGCATTGAAATGGAGACTATATCATATAGCTATGAAAGAAGATCTCTAGTGGAACAGGTTAGCGTGGAGGCTTCAGGCCTAGACCTTTTGGTTACTTTTAGGGCGATGCTAAAAGTAACATCATCTCTTCCTTCTTAGGTTACTGTATAGCTGGCAACTTTTGTTTCAAAGTTAGGACAGGTGAAAAAAGGTCACCCAGCTTGCTTGTTCGGTCTAATACTTGAGTTGCTTCAAAAGCGAGCAACTCAGGATTGTTTTGTTCTACTGCGGTAGCAACTTCCTCCCAGGTGACTGGAGTGGAGACTGAGGGATGTTCCTTGGCACGGAGTGAATAGACACAGACGGTTGTCTTGTGTTCGTCGTTTTGGCTCCAATCAATAAAAACTTTACCTGTGCGCAACGTCTTTTTCATGTTGGCCACAATCCGGGCAGGATATTTTTCCTGTAAGCGATTGGCTATCATTTGAGCAAAATTCTTAGTGGTCTCGTAGTTTGTCGGAGTATTTAACGGTACATATACCTGCAGGCCCTTGGAGCCTGATGTTTTTGGGAAGCTTTGCAGTTTATGCTTATCGAAATACTCTTTTAACAACAGCCCTACTTGAGCGCAGTCAACAATAGTGGCTGGTGAACCTGGATCAAGATCGAAAACCAGCAGGGAGGGCTGATTCATCGCGGGTGCTACAGATAACGAAGTATGTAGTTCCAGTGCCGCCAAATTGGCAGCCCATACTAAAGTAGGTAAATCAGCGGCATTGCAAAAATTTATATTCCGTTTATTGCTGCCGCTCCATGCCGGAATGGTTTTGACCCAATCTGGTCGAGGAGATGGACATTCTTTTTGGTAGAAAAATTTCCCTTGTGCGCCATTAGGGTAGCGTTTCATTGTCAGCGGTCTGTTGGCAAGGTGTGGCAGCAGGTAGGGTGCGATGCGAATATAATAATCAAGCATATGGCCCTTGGTAAAGCCTGTAACCGAATAAAAGACTTTAGAAAGGTTACTAACTTTTAGTTGGTGGCCAGCTATTTCAAGGGTTGTTTTGAGTTTTGTGTCACTAGGCATGGGCTTTTTTCTTTTTTGAGGTTGCTGATTTTTCGGAGTCATTATGATCTTTGCCTTTTCCGCTGCCGTTTTTGGTTTTCATTGCTGTAATGCTTGCTTCAAGTGCTGCCATTAAGTCAATTACTTTGCCGCCAGGCTTAACGTCAGGCTGGCCGGTAACCACTTGTCCTTCGGCCTTCTTCTCCAACATGGTCATAACTTGCTGATAATACTGATCATGGTATTGGGCTGGATTAAACTTGGTGGTGAGTGACTGGATTAACTGTTCGGCCATCGCCAACTCCTTTTTAGCTGGTTCCGAAAAATCGGTGGGCATATCTTCTAATTCAGTTATCTTAACGATTTCGTCGGCAAAATGCATTGTGGAAAGTGCCAGAGCTTTACCGATTGGCCGGATGGCGGTGAGATATTCTTTGTTGCGCATAACTACCCGGGCGATGGCAATTTGCTCAGTATTTTGCATTGCCGCCAGCAACAAAAAGTACGCTTTGCTGGCTCCTTTGTCAGGTGTAAGATAATAGCAGTTATCATAGTACAGTGGATCAATTTGATCAATTTTAACAAAGTCTTCAATTGCAATCGTTTTTGCATTTTCAGGCTGAATCGCCTCAAGTTCGTCGCTAGTGACAACGACATACTGATCAGGGGATATTTCATAGCCTTTGACAATATTATTGGCCTCAACTTCGGCGCCGTCGGACGGGCAAACTTTCTTTAAACGGACACGACAGCCATCTGATTTGCGCAGTTGATTGAAATGAATAGCTTTTTTCTTGACGGCGTTATAAAGTTTGACCGGAATATTAACAAGTCCGAAGCTGATTGAACCGCTCCACATGGGGCGAGGCATAAGCATTACCTCCTATGTTTATTCTTCGCGAATAACTTGCAGTGGGTCTTTGTCAGTACGCAGACCTTTAAAAACAGGATGGCGGAGGGTATGGTTAGGCGTCCACTCGGTAAATTCGAATTCGCCAACCAACTGAGGTTCGACAAAGCGTGCATTTTTAATGTCAGGAGTATTCGCAAAAGGCGTGGATTTTCTGGTTAACGGTACTAATAACCCGACAAGTTTTATTAACATGGACTGCGTAAACCCAGTACCGACTTTACCTGCATACATTAAATGCTGTGGATTACCGATTTCTAGTTCGGCTTGCGGCAAATGCTCATAATAGCCAAGCAAAAGTGCACCAATTTGATTTTTACGTGTGCCCTGACCTGGAATCCAGCCACCAATCACCAATTCTTGACGGAGTTGATTCTTAATTTTTAGCCAGGCATTGCTGCGTTTACCAGGTTGATAAATACTATCGAAGCGTTTGACAATAATGCCTTCCAAGCCTAGTTGACGGCTGGCAGCTAGGATGGTAGTACCTTCGCCTGTCTTGAAAGCAGGTGTCTGCCAATATGGGCCTTCAAGGGCAAGACCTTCCAAAATAGCTCGCCGTTCATAGTAGGGCTTTTCTAAGAGTGAGTCGCTATCAAGTTGCAATAAGTCGAAAATGATGTAGTTTATGGGGATTACATGCATTCTCTTATCAACTAGATTTTCTTTTAATCCCATTCGATGTTGCAGCAGAGAGAAGGAGGGGAGTCCGTCGGCGTTAAAGGCTACAATTTCTCCGTCAAGAATAATCTCAGTGTGCTTACTTTTTAGCGTTGATGCTAGTGCTGAGAGTTCGGGGTATTGTGGGGTAATATCTTTTAGATTGCGGCTAAGCAGCTTAAAACTGTTTTTAGCCAGATAAAAGAGGGCTCTAATACCATCCCATTTAATCTCAAAACTATATTCGGATTGGGCCTCTGTATCAGGCAAAGAGCCTGCTTTGGCCAGCATTGGCTTGATGATTGTCATAAATTCCTCTTTACTAGGTGTTTAGTATAGTTTTTACATGAAGAATGAATATATTACACTCAATACAGAATGAGTTTTTAGAAAATAAAAAACAGACCAGAATAAACTGGCCTGTTAAGTAAACTGAAATTATCTGTTGGCTTGGAAGCAATCGCGGCAATATACGGGTTTGCCGGCGGTAGGGCGAAATGGAACTTGGGTTGTAACGCCACAAGCGCTGCAGGTTGCGTCAAACATCTCACGTTGTGGGCGGGAAGTACCCATACGGCCACCACCGTTTTGCCGTTTTCTTGCTGCGCGGCAATCGGGACAGCGGGAAGGATCGTTTTGGAATCCTTTTTCAGCATAAAAAGCTTGTTCTGATGCCGAAAAAGTAAAAGCTACCCCACACTCTTTACAAGAAAGCTCTTTGTCTTGAAATTCCATCTTTAACCAACCTCCATAATAGGTGTTTGACGAACACAATTGCTAGTCGGTTGGTCAAGACACGAAACGGCTAGCCATCGAGAGCAATTATATTTTGTCATATTCCCAATATAACCCGCACATATGCAATTGTCAAGACTTGGATATTAAATTTTCCAGCTCGTCAAGCATGCTTGAAAACTTAGTAAGTGTAAGCTCAATCGGCTGGGGTTTTGACATATCAACACCGGCTTTTTGGAGTATGGCAATAGGGTAATCTGAACCACCGCTTTTTAAGAAATCAATATAACGCTGCTGGGCGTCTGTACCTTCATGCAACATTTTGTCTGCCAAGGTAGTAGCCGCCGCATAGCCGGTAACATATTGGTATACATAAAAATTCCAATAAAAGTGAGGAATTCTGGCCCATTCCACATCAATTTCAGAATCAACAACCATTTCCGGACCATAGTATTTGGCATTAAGATTATGCCAAATTTCATCAAATGAGTCAGCAGTAAGGGTTTCGCCTTGTTCTGATTTGTCATAGATATATTTTTCGAACTCCGCAAACATAGTCTGACGATAGACAGTAGCCCGAACCATTTCAAGGTATTGATTAATTAAGTACAGCTTTTTTTGTTTGTCTGTTGTTGTTTTCAAAAGAAAGTCGTTTAGCAGAATTTCGTTGGTAGTGGAGGCAACTTCAGCTGTAAAAATGGTATATTGGGCAGTGGCGTAAGGTTGAGTGGCTTGACTGTAATAGCTATGGATGGCGTGGCCCATCTCATGGGCCAGTGTACTGACATCTTCCAGACGGTCATTATAATTGAGAAGCACAAAGGGATGAACACCATATACCCCCCAACTGTAAGCACCTGTTTGTTTTCCCTTGTTTTCATATACGTCAATCCAGCCGGAACTTAAGCCTTTGTTTAGAAGAGTGGTGTATTCGGGGCCAAGTGGTGACAAACTGTTACGGACCAATTGCAGGCTTTCCTGGTAAGGTATGTTGAACTTTACTTCCTGGGCAAGTGGGGTATATAAATCATACATATGGATGCTATCCAAATGTAAAGCCTTTTTCTTAAGAGAAATATAACGATGCAGTGGTTCAAGATTGTTATTGATGGTTGTCAGCAGATTATCATAAACGCTTAGCGGGATATTGCCGTCGGATAATGCTGACTCCAAAGTAGACCCATATTTACGGGTGCGGGAGTAAAAGATATTTTTCTTTATATTTCCTGTCAGTGTGGCAGCAAAGCTGTTGCGCAAAGCATTATAGGAACCAAATAAACCGGTGAAAGAGGCCTGACGTACTTTGCGGTCAGTCGACATAATTAAAGAACGGTAACGTCCTTCACTGAGTGTTATGGTTTTTCCGTCTTCGCCTGTAATATCAGGAAATGTCATATCAGCATGGGCCAGCATATTAAAAATATTTTCGGCTGCCTGAGTAGCTTCAACAGAGCGTGATAGGATTTCTTCTTCATTTGGTGAGAGAATATGCTTTTTTTGGCGAATAAGATTTTCAAAGTAAAAGCTATAATCGGCCAGAGTCTGTTCGGTTTGGAAGGCTTTTAGCATAGTATCAGGAATGCCAATGATTTCAGGTTCAATAAAAGCGCTGGCTGCGCCCAATTCAGCAAGCAGGCTTTCGGTTTTGCCGACAAGAGCCTGATATTTGGCATTGGCTGTATTTTCATCTCTGTGCAGGCGGGCATAAGCAAATAATTTTCCGGCCATAATATTTAGTTCGTCTCGCAGCTCTAAACAAGCTGCAAGGCGCGAGGCCGAATGAGACAGGGTTTCTTTGTATTCAGCCAATTTAGGTAGGGCTGTTTTTATTTTGTCAAAATCAGCTTGCCATAGTTCTTCGCTGGCATAAATATCTTCTACCTGCCATTTGTAGTCAGACTGAATTTGATCGCGGGCGGGCAAAGCTGTAGATGCTTCTGACATTGAACCACTTCCTTATTTAAAATAGTTAACGTATATAGTATATATTAGCATAGACTGGTAATATTTCCTGGTATAGCATGCCCGAAATAAAAGATTTCTTATACTTTAAAGTACCTTAATATACTGTTGCAAATGCTTTCAGCTGTATTGTCGCGGCCGTCGACGCTGGATAACAGCATTTCTTCAACTATATTAGAAATAAATGCAACTTCAATTAATATTGATGGCATATTGGTATAGCGCAACACATAAAAACTGGCAAAACGACAACCTCGGTTTTTTGTTCCTAGTTTTTCTACAAGGTTTTGCTGGACAAGGCTGGCAAGCTTTTGTGATTCTTTATCGCCATAATGAAAGGTAGTGGTGCCTGCAGCTGTGCTGCTGGTAAAGGCATCATTATGGATGCAGATGAACAAATCAGCCTCAGCATGGTTGGCGACATCAACCCGGGCACTAAGTTCTTCCTGATCGGCAGTACAGGCGACCGGTGTATCGGAGTCGCGGGTCATGACAATAGTAGCTCCATTTCTTTCGAGCTTTTCTTTGAGTAGTAGAGCAATGGCCAGTGTATTGTCTTTTTCCAGGGTGCCTGTTGGACCTTTCGCTCCCGAATCGCTGCCGCCATGTCCGGGATCCAGGCAAATAACTTTGCCGGCAAGGCGGGCATTTTCATCTTCAATCCTTTCCTCTACATACTTATCAGTTGGTAATGGCGGCATGGAGGAATCTTTGGAGTTTATTAAGACTAATTCGCGTTGGGCGTCGTAGCGGATTCCGAATTTTAAGGATTTCGCTATATTGGCAAGTGTTATTAATAAATCACGGTTGACGCGGATATTCCCCGGCAAATAATGTCCATCGATCATAATCCGCATTGTTTAACCCTCCTTACGTAATGGCGCGGCCTATAAGGTAGTGTTTACCTTGTTTCATTTTATGCAGAACCGGTTTTGTTGGTGAATGCCGGTCAAACCATGCAGGATAATTTGACAAGGCAGCCTGAAACTACTATACTTGCAGGGAGATTATGGCTAGGAGAATGATTATGAAAATCGTACTATCAACCTTGAATGCCAAATATATTCATTCATCTTTGGCGCTGCGCTATTTAGCAGCCTATTGCCAGGCGCCAGGTCGCGATATTGCAGTCCGTGAGTACACTATAAATAATGGTGTGCTTGAGATAGTAAGTGATCTTTTTGCTTGTCAGGCAACTGTAATTGGCTTAGCCTGTTATATTTGGAATATAGAAGCAAGTCTACAATTGGCGGCCCTTATCAAAAAAGTTCAGCCTGAAACAATTATTGTTCTGGGTGGCCCGGAAGTATCGTATCAACCGGAAGATATATTGAAAGAGCATGCGGCTGTTGATTATATCGTATTAGGAGAAGGCGAGCAAACCTTTGCCGCGTTGCTGACAATGCTGAATAATGGACATGAAATCGAGGCTATTCCCGGGTTAGCTTATCGAAATCAAAGAACGATTGTTACAAGCCAACCACAGCAAGTCACTAACCTTGATGATATTCCATTTCCTTACGCTGACGGCGATATGGAATTACTTAGCGATAAAATACTATATTATGAGAGCTCACGCGGGTGTCCGTTTGCATGTCAATACTGTTTATCAAGTGCCACTTCCGGTGTGCGATTTGTTAGTCAGGAAAGAGTGATGCGCGATTTGCGCTTTTTTATCTCCCATAATGTAAAGCAGGTTAAATTTGTTGACCGTACATTTAATACCCGTAAGGAACATTATTTTCCGATATTAAAGTTCTTGGCTGAGCAGACTTGCCGGACAAACTTCCATTTTGAAATTGCGGTTGATATCCTTGATCAGGAAGTTGTGGAATTTTTGCGGCAGGTGCCTCCGGGCAGATTCCAGTTTGAAATAGGCATTCAATCTACTAATGAACAAACATTAACTACTATAAAAAGGCATAATAACTGGCCGAAAATTGTGGAGCATGTCAGCACAATTCGAGATTATGGCAACATCCATATGCATTTGGATTTGATTGTCGGTTTGCCATATGAAAATATCGAGGTATTTGCCAAATCGTTTGATGAAGTGTATGATCTGCGGCCTGATATGCTGCAAATTGGCTTCCTCAAGCTACTGAAAGGTTCAGGTATCAGGGAAAATGCTGCCATTCATGGTTATCTTGCAATGGACAGTGCGCCTTATGAGGTGTTGGGAAACAACTATATGGACTATGCGGGTGTCAGACACCTCAAAATACTAGAAGAAGTTTTTGAACAGATATATAACAGCGGCCGATTCTGCTATAGCTTGTCTTGGCTTATTGCACTTAGTGGCGGTGGTGCATTTGCTTTCTATAGTAAACTGGCCAATTATTGGGAGCAGCATGGATATCATCTTGTTGCTCATAGTACAAAAAGTTTGTATAAATATTTGTCTGAATTCTGCGCTGCTTGTAATCCTGAGGTGATAACTGAATATCAGGAACTTTTGAAATTTGATGCACTTATGAACGAACACGGGGCTGTTCGTCCTGAACTCTTGCCTTGGAATCAGGTTAATCAAGCTGCAAATGATAAATGGGCCGCGCATAAGACTGCTTTTTGGCGGGACAGCAATCGGGCTCGACGGTATTTACCCAACTTTAGCTTCACTACCTGGCGGGAGGTTAAAAAGAGTTATCATATCGAAGTATTTAGTGTGGATGTCCCCGCCTATCTGCAAAACCATGAAAGTTTAGTTAAACAAGAGGTTGCGGTACTTTTCTCTTATGAGGATATCAAACCTTCTTATCAGGTGATAAATTATGATGACTTCTGGAACTAGATATAACACATACTCAACCTACCTGAAACATAGGTATGGTGAAAAAGTATACAAATTACCGGTAAGTTTGCCGGTTACCTGCCCAAACCGGGACGGTCAATGCGGGCAGAGCGGCTGCGTCTTTTGCGGAGAAATAGGTGCCGGTTATGAAAACTTGCCAGCTTGGTTAACAGTTACTGACCAATTGGCTGCCAATAAAGCGCACATTACTCCCAAATATAAAGCCAAAAAATTCATACCGTATTTTCAAAACTTTAGCAATACCTATTTGCCGCTTAACCAATTAAAACAGCATGTTCTGGAGGCGTGCCAGGAAGACATTGTTGCGATTGCATTGGCAACTAGGCCTGACTGTATTAATGACAATTACTTAGAAATGCTTGCAGATATCAGGCAGAAACAAGGAATTGACATTAGTATTGAACTGGGGCTGCAGACAGTCAACTACCATAGTCTGATCAAAATTAACCGTGGTCACACATTGGCTGAATTTATTGATGCAGTGCGGCGAATTAAAAATTGGTCGATGGAAGTGTGTGCTCATCTAATCCTGAACCTTCCTTGGGATGATATGACTGATACAATAGAAAGTGCAAAAATTGTCTCGGCAATGGGAGTTGACCAAGTTAAGCTGCATGCTTTATATATTGTAAAGAACACAGTTATGGCTGAATGGTACAAACGCGGAGAAATCTCTTTGATCAGTAAAGAAGAATATGTTGAGAGAGTAATTGCATTTTTGGAGTATCTGCATCCCGATATTGTTATTCAGCGTCTTATTGGCCGGGCGCCGGAATCAAATACGCTGTTTACCAATTGGCAGACCGGCTGGTGGAAAATCCGTGATGAGATTGAGGCGCAATTATTGGCGCGAGATACCTGGCAGGGGAAAGAATGCGCTTATTTAAATGGCCCGGCGGTGAAAAAGTTTTTGACACAGGAATAAATAATAAAAGCGAGGGCAAAGCATGGTTAAAAAGTATTTTTATATAGTATTCTTATCATTAGTATTGAGTACGTTTCAGATAAATGCGTTTGCAAACAGAGACGCTGAACAAGGCCGAAGTTATTTTCCTCCGATACTCATGTATCACGATATTAAAGTTACGCCGATCAACGGATTTGACGTTGCAGTGAAAGATTTTATCAAACAACTTGATTGGTTGGCTGCAGAGGGATATTATAGCTTATCAATGGAAGAGTTTTTAGATTGCGTTAACACTAATCGTCCTATCCCTGAGAAAGCGGTATTGATTACTTTTGATGACGGTTATGAAGGCATTTATAAATATGCCGCGCCTGAACTTACTAAACGTAAGATGCATGCAACTTTTTTTATCTTCAAAGACGGCATTAATTTAAATTTGCCGGGATATCCATATATAACTGATAAGCAGTTGAAAGAACTAGCTGCAAACCCGTTGTTTGCTATTCAATCGCATACTATGACACATCCCGATCTTAGTAATAGTCCCAAGATCAAAATACAACAAGAAGTTAGTACTTCTAAGAATTTTATAGAAGCTTACACGCAAAAACCTTGCCGTATTATAGCTTATCCTTATGGTCACTATAATCAAGATGTATTGCAAGCGGTTAAAGAAGCTGAGTATGAAGCGGCGTTTGCTGTAGCTGATTTAGGATTAATGGGCTATGAAGCAAAATATACGATTCCGCGAATTTATATGGGTACAATCATGAGTGAAAATAATATGGCGTTATTTAAAAAATATATAATTGAATATAAAAATATGCCGGCTGATGCCTTCAAAGAACGATTTGGCGAGTTGCCACGCTAAAAGTGAAGTGTAAATGGAAAGTGATAATTTCAAGAATAAACTTGCTATTCTGTGATTAAATAAAGTTATTTACAAAGATAACTAATGTTGGTAATATAAGTACTGCAGTTCAAAATTAAGGAGAGTGCAGTACCAGAAATGAAAAAGCTTCAATTATTAGAGCAGATTGATAAACTTTCATCACTGCTTCATAGCGAAGACTTAAAAGAGTTCAATTTTACGGCAGGGACAATTAACGAAATGCAGCAGAAATTAGATATGCTGTCAGAAGAATATATCGCATGCTATTGCTAAACATCGTTTATACGATGTTTTTCTTTTTGTCCATGCGGTTGACATAATAAAGGTGGTGTGATATTATAAACGAGTTGCCCTTGGTGGCTAATAAAGTTCTAAATAAAGTTCACCATAAGAGCAAATTGAATATTGACACACTGTAATGTAAGTGTTAATATATAAAAAGTCAGCTGCGCCAAGCAGTAGGCAAAATTACCAAAAATCATATATTGACATGTCAAACATGATGTGATAATATATAAAAGCTGTCACCGTAATGCGGTTGGCGGAAAACAAAAACGTTCCCTGAAAACTGAACAATGTAAGTAATGCATCAAAAAGCCAGATGTGCGGTAGTATGTCGCTTGCGACATACAAACCAAAACAATTTCTTAATTGATTTATAGAGCCAACAAATGGCTTCATAATAATGTAGTCAAATATGACTTTGAACTTTTGCCTGTCTCTTCTAAGTAAATGCTGTATAGCCTTAATTTAGAAAGTGGCAGCTAGAGATAAAGTCGTATTTAGACGGCATCCAATTTTATGGAGAGTTTGATCCTGGCTCAGGACGAACGCTGGCGGCGTGCCTAACACATGCAAGTCGAACGGGGAGTTATTTATAACTCCTAGTGGCGAACGGGTGAGTAACGCGTAGACAACCTGCCT